>ULWD01028368.1_pt1 | contig 63278 bp, 83 predicted proteins | sample 1960011 | NCBI WGS metagenome assembly ULWD01 (sample SAMEA4835803, study PRJEB28245) | human gut metagenome | biome: gut microbiome; material: fecal sample | place: Denmark | collected 2008 | reverse complement strand
GTCGCCGACTTGATCGAAACGCTCTAAGAGAAATCTTAGGGCGCTTTTTGTTGCACTTTGGGACCCGCTCTGGTAGAATGAAAGAAACGACTGTAAGGAAGGTGCCGGAAATGGATTGGGTCATGTGTCTGTTGCCCTTTGCCGTATGTTTTGTGGGCTTTCTTGCCGCCGCGAAGGTGACGAAAAAGAAAAAGTGGATTCTGGCTGCGGCCGGGGTCGTGCTGTTTCTGGCGGCTGCGTTCGGCTCGCTGGCCGTTTACCGGAATCAAAAGATCACGAAGCCCATCCGAGACAGTGAGCTGCTCGCAGTGGCAGAACTGCGTTTGGACGCGTTCCTGGGGGATGCAGAGCTGAACGATTTCCAGACCGACCGCCTGACCGAACTGTATGGTGCGCTGGGACACTATCTGAACAGCCTGGTCTATCTGCCCTGCATCAACCAGGACACATTTGATGCGGGTACCCAGGATGTGATCCTGCAATTCGGAACGGAGGAAGAGGTAAAACTCTGGCTGGCGTTCTATCCCGACCGCAGGATCTGCCTCGTGAACGGGAAGAAGGCCTATGTTTTTCCAGGTGGAACGGCCGCTTACCAGAAGATCGAAGCGATCCTGGCCTCGGACAGCGTACAGACCACTGTGACCATCACGGCACTGGATGCGGCAAACGACCAGCTGACGGCTTCGGATGCAGAGGGAAAAGAGTATGTGATCCACGGCATCTCAGAAAAGCTGCGGACGCGGGATGAAGAGCAGGTGGACGTCAAGGCGCTTTCGGCAGGCGATACGCTGACCGTGCTTTCGGATGGCGCGGCTCTGCTGAGCGCCCCCAGTCAGTTTGCGCATATTTATAAGATCTATTGGGAGAAATAAATGGACATTTTACCTATTGAAACACCTCGCTTGCTGCTCCGGCAGTTTGCGGTAGAGGATGCCGAAGATGTATTTGCAATTTTTTCGGACGAGCAGACCACGCTGGACTGCGGAGGCTACCATGCCTTTGATGCGATGGATGAGGAATATGGCCGCTTGATGCAGAAATTTGCGGGGCAGACCCGATACAGTGTGGTGGAAAAGAAGACCGGGCGGGTCGTTGCAGTGATTTCGATGATGGACGCCGGACGGGCTGTTCCGGGCTGGGACCTGGGCATTGAAGTTGCACCGGATGCCCGCCGGAAGGGATACGCACGTGAAGCATTGGCCGCGGTGGTGCGGACCTATTTTGAACAGACGGATACCGTGCTGTTCACTGGAGGACACTATGCTTATAATACGGCGTCCGGTGCGCTGCTGAAACAGCTGGGGTTCGTCTATGAGGGTGTGGAGCACAAAGCGATGCGCCATGCCGAACGCGGCCCGACTGACTTGGTGTGCTATTTCCTGGAAAAAGAATGAATGCCGAGCAATTTCCGCTGTCTCTTCTTCAAGAGGCGGCGGATTTTTTCGGCAAAAGCCTTGCATCTGGCCCACCGGTGCGGTATGCTTAACCAATAGAGCTCGCAGGGGGAGGGAAACCGGGATGGATATGGAAGAGATCCAGTATCTGCTGGGCAGCGCGATCTTTGCGCGGGCAAGAAAATATGTGAATCGCATCGAATCGTATGAATGCAAGACCGAAGAGAATGGGGTCCGGCATCTGAGCGCAGAGGTGGAGGGCAGCGGAGACAATCTGTATGAGACTGAGGCATGGCTGCGCCAGAACGGCAGCTTTGTCAGCGCGAGCTGTACCTGCCCCTATAATGACAATGGCAACGGCCTGTTCTGCAAACATATCGGGGCGCTTCTGCTGTATGACCAAAAAGAAACGGCGCAGACGCAGAAATCGTGTCCTTCTAAGAGCGGCCTCACCGCGATCCCCGGCGTCGTGCGGGGCACGGCCAACCTGCCCGAAGAGCCGGAACCAGCCCGGAAGGACAGCTACGCCTCCGGGTTGCAAATGCTGTTCGGGCGGAAATGGCGGGGCGATGAGCCGGAATCGGACCCGGAGGCCCGCGCCCTGCTGCGCACCTATCGGGAAGGGGAGCTCTCCGAAGTGGAGGACAACATCCTGCCCCAGCGCACCGGCTTTGTGGAGCTGGAACCGGAACTGACCGTGCTGCAGGGCGGCACACCCTGGCTGCGGCTCCGCATCTCGGACGGCGGACGGTCCTATGTGGTCAAGAGCCTGGAGGAACTGCTGTCGCATATTGAAAACAACCAGGTTGTCAGCTACGGAAAATCGCTGGCGTTCCAGCACCGGTGGGATGCCTTTACGCCGGAGGCCCGGCAGCTGCTGAACCTGCTGCGGCGGGAGATCATCAACCGACAGCAGCTGGAAACGCGGGGCTATACCACGAGCCGCTACGCGGAGACCGGCCCGGCCGGCGGCATCACGCTGACGGGAGAGACCTTTGACGCCCTTGTGAACCTGTATGCCGACCGGCACGAGCTGGGCGGCTATGCCTTAAAGGAAGGCATCCCCTCCCTGACGATCCAGGTGGAACGGCGGCGCGGCGGTGTGCAGATCAACGTGCGGCCGTCGCTGGGCTCGATCAAAGGGCTGGATTTTGATTACCTTTACAGCGAGGATACCATCTGGCGGCTGGATCGTGCGGCCACCGCCCGGATGCTGCCTGCGTTCCGGGGGCTGAGCGGAAGGAATCTGTTCTTTACGAGCGGGGACGCCACGGCTTTTTGCAGCTATGTGCTGCCGGAACTGGGCCGCTATGTGACCATCGAAGACCCGGAACGGCTGCTGCTGAACCAGATCCCGCTGGCGCCGGTGACGCAGTTCTATCTGGATGCGCCGCAGATGGGGACCGTGAGCGCCCATCTGGAATTTTTGTACGGTGAGGATCGCGTGACGCCCTTTGCTCCGCCGCCGCAGGGTCTGCTGCGGGATGCCCGCACTGAGGACCGCGCTGCCCGCCTGCTGGGCCGGTATTTGCAGCCGGGCGCGGGGCCGATGCAGTACAGCGCATCCGAGGAGGAAGCAGTCTACCGCTTTCTGGACGAGGGCGTCCCGGTGCTGATCAACGAGGGCGAAGTCTACCTGACCGATGCGTTCCGCAATCTGCAGGCCCCGCCGCCGAAGATCTCGGTGGGGGTGTCGGTGCATGGAAGCGTCCTCGACCTGGAAGTGGACACCGGTGCGTTCCCGGTGGGGGAGCTGAAGGCCCTGCTGAAGTCGCTCCACCAGAAAAAACGCTACCACCGCCTGCGGGATGGCCGCCTGCTCAAGCTGGACGAGGAGTTCGAAGGGCTGGACGAGCTGAACGAGACGCTGGAACTCTCCGGGGTCAAGTTGAGCAAGAACCACGCGGAGCTGCCTCTTTACCGGGCACCGAGTCTGGACCGGGCGCTGTCGGGGCAGAGCGGGATCCACTTCAACCGCGACGACGCCTTCCGGCGGATCAGCCGCAGCTTCCATGCGGTAAAGGACAGCGAGTATACGCCGCCTGCTTCCTTACAAAAAGTATTGCGAAAGTACCAGCGCGATGGCTACCGCTGGCTACGGACGCTGGATGGATATGGCATGGGCGGCATCCTGGCCGATGATATGGGCCTGGGCAAAACGGTGCAGGTGCTGAGCTACCTGCTCTCCATCAAGGAGCTGGGGGAGGAGGCCCTGCCAAGCCTCATTGTCTGCCCGGCGTCGCTGGTGCTGAACTGGGCCGAAGAGTGCCAGAAGTTCACGCCGGAGCTGCGCTGCATCGTTGTGGACGGCGGCGCGGCCCACCGCGCGGCCCTGGCCGAACAGTGGGAGGGGGCAGACCTTGTGGTGACGAGCTACGACCTGCTCCGCCGCGACGAGGCGCTGTATGCAGACCGGAAATTCTATGCCTGCATCTTGGATGAGGCGCAGGCCATCAAGAACCATACCACCCAGAAATACAAGGCCGTGTGCCGGGTGAACAGCCGGGTGCGCTTTGCGCTGACCGGTACGCCGGTGGAAAACCGGCTGGGTGAGCTGTGGAGCATCTTCTCCTTCCTGATGCCGGGTTATCTGCCGCCCTACAAGAGCTTCTGCACCCGGTTCGAAAAGCCCATCGTGCAGGAGAACGACCCGACGGCGGTGCGGCGGCTGAACCAGCTGACCGGGCCGTTCATCCTCCGCCGCATGAAGGCGGAGGTGCTGAAGGAGCTGCCGCCCAAGACCGAGAACATCTACCGCATCGAGCTGGAAGAAGAACAGCGCAAGCTCTATCTGGCGGCGGTGCTGGATGCCCGCGAAAAGCTCAAGGCGGCCAAACCCGAAGACAAGATGGCCGTGTTTGCCGTGCTGATGCGGCTGCGGGAGATCTGCTGCGACCCGCACCTCATCGCCGACAACTGGGAGGGCGGCAGCGCCAAGCTGGACGCCTGCACCGAGCTGGTGACCTCCGCCGTGGAGGGCGGGCACCGCATCCTGCTGTTCAGCCAGTTCACCTCCATGCTGGACCTGCTGGCCAAACGTCTGGATGAAGCAGGCATCAGCCACTTCACGCTGCAGGGCTCGACCCCGAAGCCGGTCCGCGCCGAACTGGTGCGGCGGTTCAACGGGGGTGAGGTGAGCGTTTTCCTCATCTCGCTGCGGGCGGGCGGCACCGGCCTGAACCTGACCGCCGCCGACATCGTCATCCACTACGACCCATGGTGGAACGTGGCAGCGCAGAACCAGGCCACCGACCGTGCCTACCGCATCGGCCAGCAGAACCCGGTGCAGGTGTACAAGCTCATTGCACAGGATACCATTGAAGAAAAGATCGTTGCATTGCAGCAGGCCAAGCAGTCGCTGGCCGAGACGGTGACGGGCAGCGCCGACGGCGCGATCCTGTCGATGAAGCCGGAAGAGCTGCTGGAATTGTTGGAGGTGCCGGAACCATGAACTTTGCGATTTTTGCACGGCCGGTCGTGACCATTTACGACCTGACCGAAACGACGAAGGAAAGCGACGCGGGGATCGTCTCCACCATCGGGGACGAGGGTTTGTATGGGCAGGTCTGCCAGGTGCGCACGGCCCCCGGCGGCGTGACGGCAGAGGGCGTACCGCTGCCGGAGGAGATGGCTGAGGTGGTCAGCTTTTACGGCTATCACGGCTATGTGTTCGCATCGGAGCTGCAGTTCTGCGGGGAAGCGGAACTGCGGAGCTACCTTGCCGCCGAATGGGTGATGGCGGGCCGCGCGACCGATGTGCTGACCCTGCCCAAGGTGCAGGGCGTCCGGCTGCTGGAGCTGGAGCGCGGGGCGATGCTGCGCTGCCTGCCCGAAGAGGCTCCCCACGACGGCTGGGCGCTGGTCCGGCTCGTGGATGGCCGGACCGGCTATGTCCGGTCTGTGGCGCTGGAGCCGGTGCGCTGGCCGATGACGGCGGTGTTCACCCAGCAGGCAGGCCGCCGCTTCGACGAGGCACTGGCGCTGGCCGAGGGGTGCAGGCCCGAAGAGCTTGTGCCCCGTGCCCTTGACCGCTGGTACGGCGGCAGCGAGGAAGCGTTCCGGAATGCGCTGGCCGAGCAGGCCAAACGGTATCTGGGCACAGAGTACCGCTGGGGCGGCAAGTCGGGCCGTGGCATCGACTGCTCCGGCCTCGTGAGCAGCGCCTACATGCAGTGCGGCGTCCTCATCTACCGGGACGCCCGACTCGTAGAGGGCTGGCCCATGCACGAGATCCCGAAGGAACAGGTCCGGCGCGGCGATGCGCTCTACTTCCCCGGCCACATCGCGCTCTATCTGGGCGAGGGGCGGTACATCCACTCCACCGGTGCCGCAGGGAGCGGCGGCGTGGTGCTCAACAGCCTGGACCCGGACGACCCGCTCTACCGGGAAGATCTGGTGAAGAGCCTGTATGCGGTGGGAAGTTTGTTTTGAACCCGCTCCGTCTCGCTCCGCCTGTCAGCTCCTCCGAAAGGGGGCGCTTTGGGCAAAGCCGGAGAGGTTGTACGAAGGAACGATAGCAGAAAGGACGACACGTTATGAAAGTCTTTGATCTCCATTGTGATACCCTGAGCGAACTGCGCTATGCCGAGCGGCGGGGCGAAGCCAAGAGCTTTGCAGCCAATGATCTGCACATTGATCTGGAAAAGCTGCACAAGGGCGACTACATGCTGCAATGCTTTGCCGCTTTTGTGAACCTGAGCGACCCGACCCCCGGCGCAGACCCGCTGGTGACGGCGCTGGAAGAGGTGGATGTGTTCAAGCGGATCATGGCGAAGTATTCCGACCAGATCGCGCCGGTCTATCGCCCGGAGGACATCCGCCGCAACGCGCAGGCCGGAAAGATCAGCGGAATGCTGACCATCGAGGAGGGCGGCTGCTGCAAGGGCAGCCTGGGTGTGCTGCGGCAGATGTATGAGCTGGGTGCCCGCATGATGACCCTGACCTGGAACCACGAAAACGAGCTGGCCAGCCCCAATGTGGTGCCCGGCGGGGGCGGGGACATCTGGCCCTGCAAGCCCAACACCGAGACCGGCCTGAAGGAGCGCGGGTTTGAATTTCTGGCCGAGATGGAGCGCCTGCACATGATCGTGGACGTGAGCCACCTGTCCGACCGGGGGTTCTGGGATATCGCGGAGCACAGCACCCGCCCCTTTGCAGCCAGCCACTCCAACTGCCGCGCTCTGGCACCCCACTGCCGCAACCTGACCGACGAGATGATCCGCGTCATGGCCGAAAAGGGCGGTCTCGTGGGCCTGAACTACTGCTCCGGCTTCCTGGATGACCAGCCGCGCCCGGAACTCTGCCGCAGCACCACGGCCCTGATGGCCCGGCACGCAGCCCATTTCAAGCAGGTGGGCGGCATTGAGATCATCGGCCTGGGCAGCGACTTTGACGGCATCGGCGGCAAGTTGGAAATGGGCGACTGCTCCAAACTTCCGCTGCTGGCCGACGCGCTGCGGAAGGAAGGCTTCACCGAGGACGAGGTGGAGCAGATCTTCTTCCGCAACGCCCAGCGCTTCTTCGAGGAAAATCTGTAAATAGAAAGGAAAAGATTCCGAAATGGATAAAAATATGACGCTGGAAAAGCGGATCGCGGCCGAGCTGTACTCCTATCAGGGCAAGATGAGCGTTTTTGTGGACGACCTGCAGGGCCGCACGGTCGAGATCGGGGCCGATGAAGCGTTCGAGACGGCCTCGACCATCAAGGCATTCATCCTGGCGGCGCTGTATCTGCAGGTCAGCCGGGGCAAGGCCAGCCTGGACGAGCGCATTACCTACGAGGAGAGCCAGTTCGTGGACGGCTCTGGTATGCTGCGGGCGCTGGGCGTGGGTGCGGCGCTCAAGGTGAAGGACACCGCCACCATGATGATCATCTGCTCGGACAACATCGCCACCAATATGATCATCGACTATCTGGGGCTGGATACGATCAACGCCTGCATCCGGGAGCTGGGCTTTGCCCACACGGTGCTGCACAATCCGCTCCACTTTGACCGCTACCGCGACCTTGGCACCACCACCCCCCGCGATTACGCGGCGCTGTTCGCGCAGGTGGCAAAGGGCACCCTCGTCAGCAAAGAGGCCAGCGCGGAGATGCTGGCCATCTTCCGCCAGCAGCACTACAATACCATGCTGACCCACGATTTCCCGCAGTTCTATCTGGACTGCGAGGAGACCGGCGAACCGGAACGCATCTGGGTGGCCAGCAAGAGCGGCAGCATGAACGCCTGCCGCAACGACGGCGGCATCGTCCACACCCCTTACGGCGAGTATGTCATCGTGCTGATGAACAAAGATTTCCATGATATCATCGAGTACAACGACCACCCCTCCATGGTCTACGGTGCCCGCGTCTCCCGGATGATCCTGGACCAGATCCTGGCCTGCGAGGGCAGACTGTATCTGGACTGACCCGTTCGCGGTGCCCCGTCGGCTCCTCCCGGAGGAACCGGCTGTGAAAAACCGAAAAAATATACAAACGACGTGAAAAATAGAGGGAAACATGACAGAAAGTATAACGATCTCTCCGCTGATGCTGGTCTTCCTGATGTGCATGACCGGCTTTGCAGGCTTTGTGGACTCGGCAGCAGGCGGCGGCGGACTCATCAGCCTGCCTGCCTACCTGTTTGCGGGGCTCCCGGCCCACTACACCTACGGCACCAACAAATTCAGCGCCGCCTGCGGCACCACCTTTGCCACGGCGCAGTTTTTCCAAAAGGGTGCCATGAACATCAAAGTGGGCCTGCTGGCGGCAGCAGGCAGCTTTGTGGGCAGTGCCCTTGGCTCCCACATCGTGCTGCTGCTCAGCGATGAGGCGCTGCGGGCCATGATGCTCGTCATCCTGCCCATCGCGGCCGTGCTCATCCTGTGGCGGCGGAACCTGCCGGACGAGAACCGCGACGACGGCACCCTGACGGCCAAAAAGGCCGTGCTGGCTCTGGCCATCGGTCTGGGCATCGGCCTGTACGATGGCATCTTCGGCCCCGGCACCGGGACCTTTGCCATCATTGCCTTTACCACCCTGATGGGCTTTGACCTGCGCACGGCAGGCGGAAACGCCAAGGTGCTCAACCTTGCCAGCAACTACGCCAGTCTGGTCACCTACCTGATGAACGGGCTGGTGGTCTTCTCGGTGGGCATCCCCTGCGCCGTCAGCGGCATCGTGGGCAACCTGCTGGGGTCGCATTTTGCCCTGAAGAACGGCGCCAAGTTCATCCGCCCCATGATGCTCGTGGTGCTGGTGCTCCTGCTGGGCAAGCTCGTTTCGGACGCGGTGCTGTGACGGTGATGAAAAAACATTGACGAATCGCTGAAAATGGGCTATAATGAAATTGCTGGATGGTGTGGATGGCGAGGAGAAGAACATGAAGATCCGATATTCCAAAACGGCTTTGAAGTTCCTGAACAAGCTGGATAAAAAGTCGGTGAACCGAATCGTTTCTGGAATCGAGGGACTGACGCAGAAGCCGCCGGTAGGCGACATCAAGGTGATGCAGGGCCTCCAGGATGGAACGATGCGCCTTCGGGTAGGCGGATGGCGTGTGATCTACCGGTACACGGAGGAAAACAAGCTGGAAGTTCTGCTCGTTCTGGAGATCGGAAACCGTGGAGACATCTACAAATAAGGAGGTGGCACGATGTCTGAAACTGCAATGAATGCTGCACGCATGATCGATATGCTGCCGGACAGCGACCAGCATCTTGCCTACGAGCTGATCAAAAAACTGGTCCTGGCGTGGGACCCGGATTTCACAAAACTGACGCCGGAAGAAGCAAAGCTCCTGAATGAGGCGGAAAACGACGAATTTGTGGACGCGGAAGACATCGACTGGTCCCAGATAGGCGCATAAACAAAAAAACGAGGAACTGCACAAAACAGTTCCTCGTTTTTGCGTCTGGAGGTTACAGATCCAGCGTCAGGGTCTTGTCGAAGAAGGCGATGCCGAAAGCGCCGGGGCCGGCGTGGGTGCCGATGACACAGCCGATCTGGCGGACCAGCAGGTCTTCCTGCTGCAGGTTGTCGCGCAGGTAGGTCTGGATGGGCGTCACCTCACGGGGGGAGACGGTGTAACCGGCCAGCGCCGGGAAGGCGGGGTTGATGCCGCCCATCTCCTCGACCTTCTTGAACAGGGCCACGTAGGCGCCGGGCAGGCCGCGGGCCTTGCCGGCCATGGCGACCTTGCCGTCCTGGATGGTGATAAGGGGCTTGATGCCCAGCATCCCGCCTGCAACGGCTACGGCAGCGGGCAGGCGGCCGCCCTTGCGCAGGTACTTCAGGTCGTCGATGGCGGCCACAAGGTGCAGGTGCTCCTTGGCGTGTTCCAGAATGGCGGCGATCTGACCGGCTGTTTTGCCGGAATCCCGCAGCTGGACGGCCAGGCGAACGAGCAGGGCTTCGCTCAGGCAGACGTGTCCGCTGTCCACAAAGAGGACGTTGTCCACATTGGCCATGTCGGCGGCCAGCTTGGCGCACTGGTAGGTGCCGGACAGTGCGTGGGACAGGAAGATGCCGATGACCTCATCCCCGGCGGCAGCGGCTTCGAGGAAGAAGTTCTCGAACAGTTCCGGGCTGGGCTGGCTGGTGGTGGGCAGCTTGCGGCACCCGGCCAGGATCTCATAATAGGCGGAGGGGGTCATGTCCACGCCATCCCGCAGGATGGTGCCGTCCTCCAGCGTGACGTTCAGGGGGATGACGGTCACGCCCAGCTGCTCGGCTTCGGCGGGCAGGATGTCGGACGCAGAATCGGTGAGAATACGGATCATAAATACAATACCTCCGAGGGTCGTGGCCGTAAAACGACCAATTCATCAGAAAAGTCGTGGGAATTATACCAGATGCAGAGGGAAAAAGTCAATTGTTTGAGCAAAAATTTCTTCGCATTTTCGCAAAACAGCTCCGCGGCTTGCGCAAATGGGGGCGGATGTGGTACAATGTCCGCCGATGGGAGGGCTGTGCGTGAAAGAAAAACAGGAACCGGCCGCGTTCTGGAAAACGTTCGGTCTGGCGGCGCTGCTCTGGGCTGCACTGGCAGCGGGGTCTGAACTGCTGTTTCCGTCGTCGGCTGCGGCCCCGGCGGGGGCGGCAGGCCTCCTGCGCAGCTGTCTGGTGCTGCCGGTGGCGGAGGAACTGGTCTTTCGCGGGGTCGCGCTGCGGCTGCTGCGTCCGCTGGGGCGGAATGCGGCCATCCTGGGGCAGGCGGTGCTGTTTGCTGCGCTGCACGGCAGTCTGCGGGCCAAAACGTACGCGCTGGGGATGGGGCTGCTCTTCGGCTGGGCGGCAGACCGGTCGAGAAGCCTTCTGCCCGGCATCCTGCTGCATATCCTGAACAATGGGGCCGTGCTGGCCCGCTGCCTGGCAGAAAGGGGAACACCATGACCGATTATGAATTGATGGGCGCGGCGCTGGCCGAAGCCGAACAGGCCGCTGCGCTGGGCGAAGTACCGGTGGGGGCCGTCATCGCGAAGGACGGCGAGATCATCGCGTCGGCCCACAATACGCGGGAGACCGAGAAAAATGCCCTCCACCATGCCGAGCTGCTGGCCATCGATGCGGCCTGCAAAAAGCTGGGCGGCTGGCGGCTGTGGCAGTGTGAGCTGTTCGTGACGCTGGAACCCTGCCCCATGTGCAGCGGGGCCATCCTCAACAGCCGCATCCGGCGGGTGGTCTACGGGGCGGCAGACACGAAAGCGGGCTGCTGCGGGTCGGTGACCGATCTGTTCGCCCTGCCGTTCAATCACCACCCGGCGGTGGAAAACGGGTTGCGGGCCGAGGAAGCACAGGCGCTGTTGCAGGCGTTTTTCCTCCGGCTGCGGGAGGAGCGGGCCGGCAAACCCCGCTGGAGACCGCCTGTGACGAAGTGAAAACTGAAAAAAGTGGGAACTGCGTGAAAAAGTCTGCGGTTCCCACTTTCTTTTTTCGAGAAATTGTGCTATATTATTCAATGGAAACTTGTCGAAACCACACACAATCGTTCCCAGGCACGCCGCAGGACCGGACTTGACCGGAAGAAGTGAGCAGAGCGCTGTTCTGGGGAGCGTGGAACGGCAGTTCCTCCTGCCTGTGCGGATTTTTGCGTGGGCAGAGAACAAGCGACAGGAGGGCTGACTCTTGTACGATGACGAATTTGAGCTGACATTCAATCTGCAGGACGAGGACGCCGCACCGGTGGAGCTGCCCAAGGCGGCGGAAGAGGCCGGACCGGAAGCCCCGGCTGAAACGCGGGAATCCGCAGCCGATGAGGAACCGACCATCGTGCTGCCGGACCGCAGGCCGGAGCCAGCCGCAGAAGCGGCAGCGCCGGATATGCCGCAACCGGAAGCGCCCGCAGCACCCGAACCGCAGCCGGAGGCACCGCCCCGGCCTGCCAACGGGCGGTGTGTGCTGATCTCCGGCGGCGACCGGGGCATCGGTGCAGCGGCAGCGCGGGCGTTTTACGCGGCGGGCGACCGTGTGGCGGTGTTCTACCACACCAACGCCGACGCGGCGGCGGCTCTGGAACAGGAGCTGCCCGGCTGCATCGCCATCCAGTGTGATGTGGCATCCCGCGCCAGCTGCGAGGTCGCGTTCCATGCGGCGGAGCAGGCGCTGGGCCGGGTGGATGTGCTGGTGAGCAATGCGGGCATCGCCCAGCAGAAGCTGTTCACCGACATCACCCCCGACGAATGGCAGCATATGCTGGACGTGAACCTGACCGGTGCGTTCCACCTGTGCCAGCTGGCGCTGCCGGGGATGATCCGCCGCAAGGCGGGCCGCATCCTGACGGTCAGCAGCATGTGGGGCCAGACCGGCGGCAGCTGCGAGGTCCACTATTCCGCTGCCAAGGCGGGCCTCATCGGCCTCACCAAGGCCCTAGCCAAAGAGGAGGGCCCCAGCGGCATCACCGTCAACTGTGTGGCTCCGGGTGTCATCGACACCGATATGATGGCTGCCTTTACCGCCGAGGACAAGGCGGCACTGGCCGAGGAGACCCCGGTGGGCCGTCTGGGCAGTGCGGACGAGGTGGCGAAGCTGCTGGTGTTCCTCGCCGGAGAGGATGCCGGGTACATCACCGGCCAGGTGTTCGGCGTGAACGGCGGCCTGGTGATTTGACCGGCCCGACAGCGGACAAAACTATGATACAACGTCACTTCCGGGCGGAACCACGTCCGGCGTGAAAAGGAGAGAGCGAAATGGGCATGACTTTGAAGGAACTGTTGACGAAAGGCGAAGGCACCCTGAGCGCACAGGAGGCCAAAGCGCTGGCCTCGCAGTGCCGGATGGATGTGGAGACCCTCTACACCCTGCTGGAGGAGCGCGGCATCAAAGTTCTGGACAACGAGGCGGAAGAGGATGCCAGCCTGGACGTGGACAGCATCCTTGCCGAGGTGGAGAACGCCGAGGCCAACAGCGATGAGCTGGGCCTGGGCGTTGACGAGGAAGAGGAGGCCGAGGAGAACCCGGCCGACCTGAAGGCAGCGATGGATGAGCTGCTGGACGACCCCGTGAAGAACTACCTCAAGCAGATCGGTCAGATCCCGCTGCTGAGCGCAGAGCAGGAAGTGGAGCTGAGCCGCCGTATCCATGCCGGTGCCGAAGCAGCACACATCCTTCAGGCAGACCGCATCAAGTACGGTGCGCCGGAGTACATCAAGAAGAACAGCGCCCGCTTCTCGTTCGAAGAGGATGAGAACAGCCGCAGCTACAACGAGGATCTGGACGACGAGGGCGGCGAGAAATCCACCGAGGATGCCGAGGAAAAGGCAGCGGAAGAGAAGGCTGAGGAAGAGATCGAGAACGGCCCTCTGACCGAGGAGCGCCGTCAGGAGCTGCTGAAGACCCGCCGCGACGGCCTGAACGCCCGCCGCAGCCTGAGCGAAGCCAACCTGCGTCTGGTCGTTTCCATCGCCAAGAAGCACGTGGGCCACAATCTGGCCTTCCTCGACCTGATCCAGGAAGGCAACATCGGCCTTATCAAGGCCGCTGAAAAGTTCGATTGCGACCGCGGTTTCCGCTTCTCCACCTACGCCACCTGGTGGATCCGTCAGGCCATCACCCGCGCCATCGCAGACCAGGCCCGCACCATCCGCATCCCGGTGCACATGGTCGAGACCATCAACCGGATGCGGCAGGCCACCAACCAGCTGGTCTACCAGAACGGCCACGAGCCCACCCCGGAAGAGCTGGCAAAGGCCATGGATATGAGCGTCGAGCGCGTCCGTGAGATCCAGCGCATGGCGCAGGAGCCGGCCAGCCTGGAAAGCCCCGTCGGTGAGGAGGAAGATTCCTCGCTGGGCGATTTCGTCGCCGACGAAAACGCTGAAGCTCCCGGCAAGGCAGCCGACCGCGCCATGGTGGCCCAGCAGATCAACCAGGCCCTCAAGAGCCTGACCCCCCGTGAGGAGAAGGTCATCCGTCTGCGCTTCGGTCTGGACGATGGCCGCCCCCGCACGCTGGAAGAGGTCGGCCGCGATTTCGGCGTCACCCGTGAACGTGTCCGCCAGATCGAGGCCAAGGCCATCCGCAAGCTGCACAGCCGCAAGTGCCTGGCGCTGCTGAACGGTCTGATCGAGTAAGAAAGAAAACCCAAAAGAGGTCGTCACACTGCGTGACGACCTCTTTTTGAGAAAAATCGAACTTTTTTGCTGAAATTGTAGAATAAACGCAAGAGAAATCCAAGTGGTTTCCCTTGCGTTTATTTTTTGCGCATTTTTTTTCAGGAAGTGAGGGAAAAAGATGGCGAAACACATGACACTGGAAGAGCGCAAGGTGCTGGAAACACGGTACAATGCGGGCCAGAGCGTCCCCGGAATCGCCAATGCAATGGGCTTCAGCTTCTCCACCATCTATAAAGAGTTGAAGCGTGGAGATACCGGCAAGATGGATAAGAACGGCCGCGCAGGATACAGCGCAGTGCTGGGACAGCAGCGGATTTACAAAACCAAGCAGCAGCTACGGTATCAAGCGGATTACCCCGGCGGGCTGAAAGAGTAAAGGAAAGGCGGAAAAGGAGAATGCTTGAACTGGCAATCTGGCTATATCACATTGGCACTCCCGATTTAACGGTGCGGATTGCGACGGATGTGGCTACAGTCATTTTTCTTTTGTGGGGCATCCTGAACTACTACGAAAAAAAAGAAGCCCAGGAGGCATTTCGTGAGATGTCCAGATCAGCTAGATACTGGAAGATGGTATCGGAACACAGATGGAGTACGATAAAGGAACTCATGGAGAGACTGCACAGATGGAATGGATCGGGGAAATCGTAACGGCTGGAATTATTACGGTACTGGCCTGCGCCGGAATCTTTGAGTTGCTGGAACGCCGTAAGCGGGCAGTGTTCAAAGAGCAGATTCGCGATCTGGCGCAGAAGTACATAGACAAGATGAAACAGGAAGAACATGTTAAAGAGTAAGCTTCCGGGCATGGGCAGACCTACCCGCCCACCATGCGGCTAGTCTATCTAGGAGGCGGCCGCCCGGCTACCGCAAGGCCGGGGCCCTACCTGCTGGGGACAGAAAGAATACAGCGGGGCGGCCCGCATGGGTGGCGGCTACCTGTCCGATGCCGCCTTTTTATCTGGTACGGCCAGTGCAGGAGGGGGTGCATTCCCTTCCGCCCGGTGCTAACCCCGGGACGTACCGCCAAAGACCGAACATCCACCCACCAAAGAAAGGACTACGATATGAACGACGAAAAGAAAATTGGCTTTTCCGTAGAACTGGAAAACAACCGTGTTGACCTGTGGGCACATGGTGACGATGAAACGCTGGTGAACCTTGCCGTTGCAGCGACAGCGAACATTGTTGCTGCGGCTTGCAGCAATGACGTGAAGGAGGCCGAAAAGCTGCTGCAGGATGTGAAGATCGGGCTGGATGCAGCACTCAATCAGGCGTTGGAGCATCCTACCCAGGAAATCAACCCGGAAGACTTCAAGGCTATTGGTCCCGCTGATCTGCCTGCCAAACCTCTTGGCAAGGCTTGATTTCGGAGGAACACGGCATGGAAGGACAAGGCGTATACTCCCCGAAAGAACAGTACAAGCAGATGTTTATTGAAGCAATCGGGAAGAGACCTGGTAGCATGGTGATGTGGAGAGTACTTGACGAAATTGGCTTTTTCAACAGTCCGGCCAGTGCAAATCGTCACCTGAACATACCGGGCGGTCTGCTGATCCACTCCCTCAATGTGGCAAAGGCTGCAATGGAGCTGTGCGAGGCAGAACAGTTTGCACAATGTGATAAAAATGTTGTGCTGACCGCGGCCCTGCTGCACGATGTCTGCAAGGCTGGGAAGTACATTGCAAAGCCGGAGGGCGGGTATCGGTATAGAGACACTCGGATGCTGGGGCATGGTGAAGAATCCGTCATCCTGATCCAGCATTGGATGTACCTCACGGAAAAAGAGATGCTGGCGATCCGCTGGCACATGGGTGCCTACACCGGGCAGCAGGACTGGGAAACTTTGAGCAAAGTCTACGATAGCTGTCCCGAGGCACTGTGCGTCCACATGGCGGATATGATCGCCACCCACATTATGGAGGTGGAGTAACCTCAATGCGGAACAAGAACAGAAGTCCCCCCAAAGCGGAGGCCGATAAGAGACAGCAGTGCAAGCACACGTTCAGGATCACTGCCGATTGCTGCGCTCCGTGCAGTGGTTACGACGTGGAGTGCAAGCACTATGAGGGAAACGATGCTGCTGATACAAAGCATTGTCCCCGGTGAAACAATAGGCAGCCCTGCCCGCAGAAGCGGGGCTGCTTTTTATATGGCGCGGGGTGTCCTTCCGGTACAGGGGCACCGTGAGCGGGGCCGGACCCCGCCTGCGCCTGCTTAACGCTTTCCATGAAAGCCGGGCACGGCTATGAAGTCAGCCGCCCGGCACGGCGGAGCGGTGCTGTACAGCAGCGTCCTCCTTTCCGTTCAAGCCCGATGCAAAACCGGGCTGCCGTTCTTGCCGAAGCCGCACCCGCATGGATATGGCGGGACCGGGCGCGCCGCAGTGTGAGCGCAGAAACACCCCGTTCAACTTGCTCGGGCCAAAAGCAACAGGCCACTGCAATGGCCGCCCCGCTCTGTACCTCTCTTACGGAGCGGGTCTGATATGCGAGCGCAAGGCGCCGCCTGTTTCCGATTCCCCATCATCAACAGACGGGTCGGTTCGATGCCGACCGTTCGCACAAGAAAAGAGGACGAATATGGAGATCAAATGTTTGACCCAGGACTTTCCGCAGGGAGAGCGGGTATACGATGCCGACGGCGTGGCTCCTTCGCTGATGCACACCGCCAGCACCATGCGGTCGCAGGCTATTCTGGTTCGGGGGGGGGCAGCGTGAACGGTGAGAAAGACGTGTGCTGTATTGCATCCACCCAGACAAACGCCGAACGTCTGACGAACACCGCACCGACACTGAGCCGGGACAAGGACAGAACCATTGTGAGCTACAACTCGTTCTGCCTTGCAGGGAACTTTGTTGACAGAAACACGGGCCAGAACGGCAGAGGTGTCCGGGAGAATGCCTCGTTCACACTGAACACGCAGGATCGCCATGCGGTGGCCTACGATGCCAGAAACGGCCGCCTGAACGGCACGATGAGCGGGACGCTCCAGGCGAAAGAATCAGGAGGATGGAGCTTGAACTACATCAACCCGGTCATTCAGCCAGACGTGCCATGCCTGCCGAAATGGATCGTGCGCCGCCTGTTGCCGATGGAGTGCGGGCGGCTGCAGGGCTTTCCAGATGGCTGGGGTGAAATCGCACCGCTGACGGATGCGGAAGAAATCAGGTTCTGGCGGGAAGTGTACCTGAGAAATTGCAAGATCAAAGGGCAAAAGCCAAAGAAGATCATCGCCCGGGCAGATGGAGCCAGAAGCGATGCCGCAGTGAAGAGATGGCACGATGAGCTGCACAGTCTGTCGGCGGAGTATTCCATGTGGGGCAACGGCATGGCCTTGCCGAATGCCCTATTCTTCGTCCAAAATGCTTTCCGGGAATTGGGGAAGTCTGCGGCAGAGGTAAAGCTGGGCAGCTTGTTCGATGGAAGCGGGACCATGCCACTGTGTGCCGTGATGTGCGGCGGGCAGGCTGTGTGGGCAAGCGAGGTGGAGCCTTACCCGATTGCCGTTACCAAGACACACCTGCCCGAGATGCAACACCTTGGCAGTATAACGGACATCAAAGGAAGCCGAATCGAGCCGGTGGACATCATCACCTTCGGTTCTCCTTGCCAAGACCTGAGCATTGCAGGCAAGCGCAAAGGACTGGGCGGCGACCGAAGCTGCCTGTTCTATGAGGCAATCCGGGTCATCCGGGAAATGCTGTCGGCCACCGGCGGAAGGTATCCGCGCTTTGTCATTTGGGAAAATGTGCCGGGTGCGCTGTCGTCGCACGGCGGAAAGGATTTTGAAATTGTTCTCAACGAGCTTTTGCACCTCCGAGATTTTGCCGGAGGTGGAACAGATAAGCCTATTCGCCAGCACGGGAAATGGGCAAAGGCTGTGTCCTACGGAACTATTGCCTATCGAATTGTCAACGCTCAATACTGGGGAATCCCCCACCGTCGCCGAAGAATATATGCTGTCTGCGATACTCGTGGAGAATCCGCCACGATGGTCGCTTTTGAGCGTGACGGCACTGAATGGCATTTTAGACCGTGCCTCCCGGAGGGGGGGCAGACCGTTGCATGCCTTGCTCCTGACGGCTATTCATGGCATGATCGCATGGTGGAAGCAGGAAAGCTCCGGGGGGGCGGAACGAGCCTACACCTTGAAAATCCGGCAGGGCTGTGAGGGCGGCGGCAAGGGCCCGCTGGTACAGACGGAGCTTTCCACCACGCTGGCGACATACCAAGACCAAAGCTTGATCCAACGCGTTGCCGGGTTCGACCTCGGAAATTCTGGTGGAATCGGCTATTCAGAAGAATGCAGCCCGACACTGATGGCCGGGGCGAGCGGACACAAAACGGCTGTGGTTCAAAAATTGGAGGACAGAGAAAATGAGACCTGATACCCTGTCGAAGCTGGCTGTATCTGTTGCGATTTGCGCGGCGGCTGCCGGCAGCGTTGCCGTTGGGTTGGCGAACAGCCGGATCAACGACTTGGAAACCCAGCGGGATATTTACAAATCCCGTGCGGAGGACTGGGAAGAAACAGCCGGAGTTGTCGCCCAGTATGCAGACGATCTGGCGGATGAGTTGAAAATCAGAGATAGGCTGGATGAGAAGCTGCTTGTCGAGTATGCAGGGGTTTTCGAGTGTACCGCATACTGCACCGAGAAATACCAGCACATCTGCGGCACAGGAACAGGAATCACGGCCAGCGGGCAGCCGATCCAGGCGGACGTGACGGTGGCGGCAGACCAAACACTTCTCCCCTATGGGACGGTTTTGTACATAGAGGGCGTGGGCATCCGCATTGTGCAGGACAAGGGCGCAGGCGTACAGGGACGGCGTCTTGACATCGCTGTTGCCGGGACGCATGAGGACGCCTTGAAGTGGGATGGATACGGCAACCATAGGGTGTGGGTCGTTGAAGGGTCGGATGGTGACGAATGAGAGTCGGTTGCTACTGTATGGACTGCATGGAGGGCATGGCGCAGTTTCCGAATGATTTCTTTGATCTCGCGGTTGTTGGCCCGCCGTATTTCAGCGGGCCGGAGCGCCGGGGCTACTATGGTTCAAAGGTCAGCAGGATAGGCGTCCACCGCGATTATCCCGTTTCTCCAAAGTGGGATGTTCCCGGGAAGGAATATTTCGATGAGCTGCTTCGGGTGAGCCACCATTACATCGTGTGGGGGTGCAACTACTTTGACTACCAATTCGCGCCCGGGCGTATCGTCTGGGACAAGTGCAACGCTAACACGAGCTTTTCGGACTGTGAGATCGCAGCGACAAATCTGTTTTCGTCGGTTCGACTGTTCAGATTCATGTGGAACGGAATGATGCAGGGAAAAAGCATCGCCGAAGGCTATATCATGCAGGGCAACAAAGCTCTGAATGAAAAGAGAATCCACCCGACTCAAAAGCCGGTGGCGCTGTACGACTGGATATTCCGGGAGTATGCAGCTCCGGGACAGAGAGTCCTCGACACACATCTTGGGAGCGGGAGTAGCAGAATTGCCGCATACAACGCGAGTCTTGAATTCACGGGATTTGAAATCAGTTCGGAATATTACAGCCTGCAGGAAAAGCGTTTTCAAGAATACACCGCCCAGCAGGATATGTTTCATCTTTGTTTGTCGGAAAGGGGAGAAACGGTATGAGCAAAGCTGTCCTTATCAGCATTCGTCCAGAGTGGTGTAAGAAAATTGCAGGCGGGCAGAAGACCGTGGAAATCCGTAAAACAGCACCAAACCTGAAAAAGCCGTTCAAGTGCTACATCTACTGCACCAAGAGCACACACTTTGTTGATATTCCCGGCGTGAAAGAAAGTGACCTCATGCCGGCTGACGGAAAAGTCATCGGCGAGTTTACTTGCTACAGTACCACGATCATCTGCCATGCAGGGACGACGGGGAGCGGGGCTTTGCCCAAGCTGCACATTATTGGGCCAGGGCCGGGATTGCAGTATAAGTCTGCAACTGACCTGCTCAAAGCGGCTTGCATGAGCGAAGAAGCGGCGGAAGAATATCTCAAGGGTGGCAGCGGGTTCGGCTGGGACGTCTCAGACCTCAGAATTTATGGTAGGCCGCACGAATTGTGCGAGTTTACAGGTCTCCGAAAAACAAGATTCGGCATGGAGCCGGTGAAACTCGACCGCCCGCCGCAGAGCTGGCGTTATATAGAAATGGAGGAGCTGGGCAATGACGGAAGAGTGGAGAGTGACCGAAGATGAAATTCCCCGATAAAAAATATTCCGTTATCTATGCAGACCCGCCATGGAGCTACCGCCAGCACGGAACCGGCCTGAAAAGCCGAGGCAACGCAGAACAGCACTATCGCACAATGGATGTTGATAGCATCTGCGCGTTGCCGGTTCGTCGGCTTGCAGGGGGGGGGATGCGCCCTGTTCATGTGGGCCACGTTTCCAACCATCCAAGATGCACTTCGGGTAATGGAAGCATGGGGATTTGCTTATAAAACCGCCGTCTTCGTTTGGATCAAGAAATATAAATCGGGCGGGAATTTTTACGGCATGGGCGCATACACTCGCGCAAATGCGGAGGTGTGCTTGCTGGGAGTAACGCCGGGATTCAAGGCAAAAGAAATGGTCAAAAGCCATTCGGTGCATCAGGTGATCGAATCGCCGATACAGGCACACAGCGTAAAGCCGGATGAAGCCCGCCGCCGAATCGTTGAATTGCTGGGAGATGTGCCTCGTATTGAATTGTTTGCCCGCCAGCACGCGCCGGGATGGGATGCGTGGGGCGATGAACTTGAATAGCGGGAGATAAACATGAAAGTCAAAAGAACAGAAAAAATCAAGGTCGATCTGTTTCGTGTCGGGGACATCATCTCGTTCAAGCTGAACAATGGTGAAAAGATGCAGATGACGGCAGTTAAGGACGAGCCGGACGGCATGATCTTCTGTTCAGTGGATTGTCTGGCAGAGGAAAGCTGCATGAATGAGAGCGGTTCCAGCTCTGGCGGATGGAATGAATCCGATCTGCGGGCAAAGCTGAACGGTGAAATTCTCGACCGATTCCCCAAGAAGATCAAGAAGTTGTTGACGCCGTTTGCAAACGGCGATCTGCTCCGTATCCCGACAGAAAAGGAAATCTTCGGGGAGAACAAATGTGGTGAGAATGAGACGGGTGTTGAGCAGTGGAAGCCCATGAAACAGCGGAGAAACCGAATTGCTTTTCGGGGTTTGGACGGTGAATGGGAATGGTACTGGCTCCAAAATCGGGCGCAGAACTCGGAAACCCTTTTCGCGGATGCCTACAGCACCGGCGATGCGGACTGCAGCTTTGCCCGCTCAACCGGTGGCGTTCGTCCCGTCGTCAAGATCAAGAATCCCATATCCGCACCCGCTTGTCAGGTGCGAGACAATGAAGACGAGCAAGAAAGTTGAGGTGAAAAGTATGGACGGACTGATTAAAGCTCTTGACGCGGTTCTGCTTTTGCTGGCTGATGCGCTCTAGACGGCGATTTTGCTGCTGGCGCCTGCTGCGCTGGTGAAGCTCTGCTGGGCGTACCTGTTTGTATGAGGCTGGCCGGGATGAAGACGTATGAAATTGTCCTGAAAGGCTATGGCAGAGGGCTGCCTGCATGGTTGGCATACCGGGTCAAGGCAGCGTCGGCAGAAGAGGCCGTTTGCAAGGCGAAGAAGCAAGCCGCAGAACACTACATAGAATTTGAATGGTTTGAAGTTCAATCCATCGGAGAGGTGCGCACATGAAAATTACAGCGATTGCCAAAGTAATCAAAGACCGTGGCTCCTGCCGCCTGTATAGGGTGCATGGATCGGACGGCCTTGAAACGAAGTTCTACATCGGCACAAATTCTGAAATCTACTCGCTGGAAGGTTTCCCTAGGCCGCGGAGCGAAGCGGAGGTTATGACGATGCTCGGGATCGAAAAAAAGAAATGGGAAGATGTGATATATACCGCATACGACTGCAACGCCATTACGGACGTCTGTGGTCTGAACCTCGAAGATGCTGTTCAGAATGAGGTTGAATGCAAAACCAGCTATATCAACCTGAACGTCGGCGGGGAACTTCTCATGGGACTGACGGACCCGAACGAAAAGACCATAGATTTCATCGCCGCCAGCAAGTTGGTTCCCGTTATGGACGAGATCAAGAAAAGCGACTATACCAATTACTGCTTGCGCCGTGCAGCGAACGGCTCCCGGTACTATGTTATCCGGGACGGAATGATCGTGCGGGCGGCACTTCTTACCATCAATCTGTCCGGCAATTTGCTGGAAACGCTGCAGAAGATGGTGAACATGGCTCGGGCAACGGCACAGCTGTGCAAGACGGAGGATAAAGAGACGGAATGATTTTAGCGAAAGAGGCAATCGAGAAAGCTGTCAACTGGTGGGCGGAGAAGATACTCGAAGATCGGCCGCACAGCAATGGAGATGACAGCTTCACTTCCATTACTGCGTGTCTCCTTGCTGACATGGGGCGAAAGAACGTAACATCGGATCAAGCGGATACGTTCAAAAAAGCCTTGGCAAAACGCATGACGGAATACGCGGAAAGCGGGAGGTTCAACCACTTCTCCATTATGAGCGATTACGGTCCGTGCGGGATGCTGATCGATGCTGCCAATGAAGCGGGCATCAGTGCCGCAAACTTCCCGTTCAAGACAACGATGTTTGTTACGGAAAAAGATGGCATTATTGTACGCGATGGCTATGGTGCGCCGGCTGTCAAGCTGTGGGGGTAATGTCATGGGCAAGAAAAAGAACGCGCCGGCAGAAATCGAGAAAGTCACCATAACCATGAGCCGCCCGGTGTCCGAGGCAGTAGCGAAAGCCTGCGAGATGTACCTTCGTTTGCACATGGGACAGTTTGAAGACCTGACAGACGAACTCTGCATGGCAAGGTTCTATGCTGCTCTGGAAAACGATTCGTTTACCAGCAAAGAAGAGCACGATGAAATTTTCAACATCTCGATTGACCGCAGGAACATCATGCAGGAGGAAGTGGACAGGCTGTACAAGAGATACGTTCTTTCCGCCCCGCTTGATTACTGCATGAGAATCCCGTACCGGGCAGAACAGGTCTGGCTTGCAATCCGCCACGCTCTGGCATGGCACGACAACCCGAAGGGAGACTACACGGTTCAGTACGACAAGCCGCTCAATCGTTCGGATCAGCCGCAGCCGATGGCGCAGCTGTACGAGGCACCCACCGAGGGAAAGTCTGTCTGTGATGGCAAGTGTGCAAAGTGTAGGAGATGCTGATATGAGAAAGAACGGCGCGATGTTCATCTGCAACCGCTGCCGCAAGCAGGTATTTGCAGAGCGGATCGACGACGGAAAGTATGACAGCAAACCGCTGGACGGATGAGCACTTGATTGCGAAAGAATCTGTGGCGTTGGCGATCTGTGCCCGGACTGCTTCAAAGCGTACCGGGAGGCAATGGATGGATTCTGGAATGGTGGAAAGCATGGGACCTGAAAAAATTTGCTGTAACTGCCGCTGGCACGAAAGCTATACCTGGGTTTGCTTCAATGGCCTGTCGCTGAACTGCACCGATGTCACCGACGTTGAGGACAGCTGCGAACACTGGGAAAAGCGGACGGACGAAAACGGCATTGAAGACTACGAGGTAAACTGAAATGACTACAGCTTGAAGTCGTCTCCAGAGAACAAGCAAGCCCGTCGTAAAATTGCCGCCCTGACGAGGCGGCAAGGGGCTTGTATACCGAGGATAAACTAAGGGACGCGGGAGCAGCGGCTTGCTTAAAGTTTGCTTAGAGCTTGATTAGAAGCAGCCGTTCCCGTGACGGGGGTACAGGGGGAACCCCCTGTATTGTCTCCCCGCGGCAGTAGAGCGTAACGGACAGCAGAGCTTGCCGGAGCGGGGGCGGGGGCAAGCATAGAAGTACACGGGCGGCGGGCGGTTTGGCCTTTATTCAGCAAATTGGACGTTTACGGGAAGGAGGACGTAGTGGGTATGGGCAGCGGCTTTTATGTCAGAGAACAGAAATACATCTGCGGCAAAAATTATGCCACTGCGCCCACCATGCAGGCGGAGTTTTTCGAGGTTTCCGAGAAAGAGCATAAGGCCAGTACCCGGCGGAAGAAAGAACTCGCCACCAGTCTGGCGAAGGAAGCCTACAACCTCCGCAAATCTGGCCGCTATCTCATTCTACTGGTAAATACGAACTTCCGGCCCGGTGATTTTTCGGTTACATACACCTACGATGACGAACATCATCCTGCGCCAAATGACCTTGCCCGGGCTGACCGGGATTTCTCCAATGCAATCAAGAAGCTGTACCGCCTTTGTGACAAACAGGGCATCCAGCGTCCAAAGTGGGTCGTGGTGACGGAGTATTGCACCGTAGACCCGGTGACAGGTGAAGTCTTGGGACGGCACCATCACCATGTCATTATGACGCACCCGGCGGGGCTGACCCGGGAAATGGTGGAACAGGCGTGGAATGGCCGGGGTATGGCCCGGTGTGAGCCTCTGCACTTTGACCACAACAGTGTGGAGAGCCTTGCCCGGTATATCGTGAAGAACCGCCGCTGCAAACGGCACTGGCGGCAGAGCCACGGCCTGCAGCCGCCCAAAATGCCCCGCCCGAATGACGGCAAAATGAGCCGCTCAAAACTGAAAGATGTGTGCGAAAATTGTCTGGAAGACCGGGCGTACTGGGAAAGGATGTACCCGGGATATACCTTGCATCGGTGCGAAGTAATCATTACGGGCAATTCGACCCGTCATCTGATCGTGAGCTTATACCGCAAGGGGTTGTCCAAGAACAAAAACAGGAGGAACCAGCCGTGAGCACAAGACTGGAACTGGAAGACCTGCCGCCTCGATACCGTGCCCAAGCGGAGAAGCAAATAGCCGACCGCCACGCAAGGAAAGCCCCGGCGGGGGCGGTATCGCTGGAAGCTGCCGCCAAGACTGCCGGGGAGATCGGCAAGACCTTCGAGAGCAAGGGCGAGTATGATTTTTACATTGGCACAGTGTTGCCGGGCATCCAGTCCGGCAGGATCATCAAGGCAACGCCGCACGTTGCCTTTCCTTTGCTGCCTGCAAAGGATTTCTGCGCTGTCCATCTCCCGGCGGCAAGGTATACGGCGGATTATGTGCTGGAATATGCCGACGGAACGGTGGAAGTGGTGGAAATTAAGTCAAAATTCACCCGGCGGGCGCAGAGGGACTACATCTACCGCCGCAGGCTGTTTGTTGACCTGATTGCAGAGCCGCGGGGCTATGTGTTCCGGGAAATCATCACCCCGGACACGAAAAACGAGATCAAAGAATGGAAACGTCTGGCTGAACAGGCGGGAAAGGAATCATCATGGGCAAAAGCAGAGCAAGAGTGCCGTCGTACTACCGGCAGAGCATCCAGAATGCTGTAAATCGGCAGATCAACCTTGGCCGCACCAAAACGGCGGCATCACTGAACCGGGAGGCTATCGGGCAGGTCGTGTCATACTGCTTTGTGGCAGCAGCACACGACATTCTGGATTTTGATGCAGGAAAGGCGGCTGTGCTGACCGTCAAGATGAACAATGCGGCGGAACGGTACACGCTGGATCGGGACAAACGAGGGGCACGGAAAGCCCGCATTGCGCTGGAAGACCGCACCACGCCGCTGATGGTTGAGCGGTTCTTACTCCCGGCGGGCAAGCTGGGCAAGACGGCCAATGAGCGGGAAATCCTTGCCGAACGCCGGGATGCTGCCGACATGGTGGCCCGGTATTGCGTGGAAGCTCTGCACGACATGAGCTATACCGTGGTGCAGATCGCCGCTGTCATGCAGGAGACCCGCTCCAACTTCGAGCAGTTCCTTGGATGGTCCGAAGATGGCGAGATGGTAGCTTACGAGAAGCTACGCCGTGTGGTGGAGGACATCTACGGCGTGGGGGCTATGGTCGAGCGGGTAAACGGACAAGGCCCCATCTTTGGCACTGAATTTTGATTTTTCGGGAGGCAGAGCATGAAGACACACGAGGCGGAAGCAATTCTGAAATACTGCGCAGACATTCCACGTCGGCTTTCGATTATCCGCCGCCAGTGTGCCGCTCTGGACGACGAAGTGGACACCCTGAAAGGCATCAACATGGACGGTATGCCCGGCGGAGGGCGGCCCGGGGACAGCACCGCGGCGATGGCCTGCAAGATGGATGATCTGGGCATTGGCGACAGGCTGCGCAGTCTGGAACGTCAGCAGGCTCTTTTGAAGTCCGATGAGGCTTTGATCCGGGGACAAATTGACCGCCTGGACAGTGTCCACAATCTGATCCTGACAGAATACTACATCGGCCACAAAAAATGGGCAGAAGTGCAGGTCGATGCGGGATACAGCATCCAGCATTTGAAACGGCTTCGAAACGTGGCTTTGCTGGCCTTTGGCCGAGGCATGGAACGGCTGCCCGAGTGCCCCGCCTTATTATCACGCGCGTATAACGTGCGCGAGACCCTGCCCAGGGCGGACGCATGGGTTGAGGGCGATATTCTCCTATAAGGGAAAGCGACCATCAGAGCCTCACGCAAATGCGCTTCCGCAAATTGTGTCCACCCGGCGCAGAAAAACAAACACGACTACCCGGAAATGTGGAAAAGTTGGCAAGAAATACCCGGCGGGCTGTGCGGCCTGCCGGGTTTTGTGAAATCTGAAATTTTGGAGGGCAAATTTATGTGCAAATGGTGTGACAATCCGAGGTGTACGATCACAAAAAAGCAGGTTCTCGAACGTGGGCCGATTCTGCAAAGCATCGCAGAGAGCATGATGCGCCCGGCTGACGAGGAACACCCTGCGACGTACAGCTTCAAGGGGGTGCCGTGTTTTAACAGCGTAAGCGCACTTATCCCGGATGAAGACGATGAAAACCCTCATGCTTATTTGCAGTTCGTGTTTGACGAGGACGAGGGAACGCCGGATGGGTGGGAATGCACAGAGGTTGCATACCCGCTGACCTGGAAGACCGAGAAGGAAATGCAGAAAATAATCTTGGGAGAACAAGCATAAAATTGAGAAAGCCCGTCAGGTCATCGACCCGGCGGGCTTTTCGTTACTCTGTGGGGACGGTAAAGGTTATGTCAACCATTTGCGTGGATGGGGTTTCGGTGATGGTGAAGGTGCGGACACCGTGTTCGTCTTCGCTGCTGGACACGGTGACTTCATCGGGAGAAAGACCGTGCATCATGCAATATTCTAGCTTCACGGCAGCTTCTGCCTGCTGTACGTTCTGATCCAGCTGGAATTGCTCCACGGCAGGGGTGTAGCTTTTTAAAAAGTCGTGCTTCAGTTGGTCAATAACCGATTGGGCTTCCGGGAGAATGTGGCTCATTGCTTGTCCTCCTTTTCGTTGGGTGCGTTGCGCTTGAGGATGATCTGCGGAGCATCGGGGGCGGATCCCTGCTCTTTGGCATACCGGGCAATTTCATCCGGCAGCCCGACAGGGAAACCGTTCTCGTCAAGTGGTCCATCGTACCCGGTGAAGTCCACGATATGCACGGCGGGCGGCTCGGGAATCAGCTTGTAGTATCTGCCGTCCTCGTAGTTCTGATCCGTGACCCGGTTCCAGTAGCCAATGTCGCCGTGCTCTTCCTGGGCGGCTTCCATTGCGTCCTTGGCCTGTTCTTCGGTCAATCCGTCGAAGGCCAGGCGGGAACCGTCTGCAAAGGCGGCAACCAGCCGCCACGGGGCAAAAAATTCGGTTTCATCCATGAAAATGCTCCATTTCGTGCGGTTTTCGTAAATGAGTTGAAGTTTTGACAACGACCTGGGCTTCATCCTCTGCGGCTCCGTGCTCCACGGCATACCGGGCGATTTTTTCCGGCAGGCCAGCAGGAAAACCGTTTGCATCCACCGGGCCGTCATACCCTGCGAGATCGACGACGTGGAGCGTGGGCAAATCGGGCAAAAGCTGGTAATACTGACCGTCAACATAATTCATGTCGGTGACATGATCCCACCAGGATATTTCACCGTGTTCGTTGCTTGCGGCTTCCATTGCGCTGCGGGCCTGCTCTTCGGTAGAACCGCCGAACGTGAGCCGGGAACCGTCAGAAAAGGCGGCAACCACGCACCAGGGATAAAAAGTCTGCATTTCGTTCATAGAAGCACCTCCGCTCAAAGAACCATAAAAAAACCGCTCCAATCAATGACCTTGCCGCACTCTGGGCAAACATCGGGCATATCGCCCGTTTCGTGGTTGCACTCAAGTTCTGCACCGCAGGACTCGCAGACAACAAGCCCGTTGTCGAGCATAATAGCCTTAGAATCGTTCTTCATAAAAAGCCTCCGTTTCGTTAATGAAAGTATAGCATGAAATGCCCCGGCAGGGAACCGGGATAAAGAATCAATGAGCGATTCCGCCGATAAGGTTTCGTTTCTCAAGAAACAGCGCGATGGGATCGGTGATTGTGATGTATGCGTGGGTATTCCAACCGTCTTGAACAATCTTCACGGTATAAGAATCACCACCATTGCGCTTGATCCACGAAACAAGGGTCTGAACACGATCCGGGAAGCAACGGGGATGCTGATACATCCGCATATCAAGTCGGTAAAGGTAGCCGGGAAGAATAAGCACATCGGCGGGAAACTCGTCATAGTTCGTTGAAACATTGAGCAAATGCTGAATGTGGCCGCCATCTTTGCAGACAAGCAGTTCCATGATATATTTGGGAATTTTCATCTATAACGCTCCTTTTCGTTTTCGTGTGGCCCTTTCGGGCTGGGGCGGGGCCGCTTTCGCGCGGTGCGGCCCTGCTGGGGTGTCCGCTGTTTTCGTTATTCGTTACCGTCCAGAAACTCCATGACCCGGTGTGCGGCATACTTGCCAGCGTCGTTTAACTGCCGCTGCCATGCGCCGTTGCGGGGCGACCAGTGGAAACCGTTGTGCTTGAGTACGTCGCGGGTTTCGTCGTCGGGCTTGCCGGGAAAGATAAGCTGAACCCGCATGGACTCCTGATCCTCTTTGTAGGTGTAACCGTCGCGTTCGTCCTCCACCGGGGCGGCAGCCTTGGCGGCCTCGATCTTTGCGATTCGTGCTTGCACCCGCTTGATGGTGGCTTTGCTACTCGTCAGTTCGTAGGTGGGAAACGGCTTGCCGTGGAACGCCAGCGGGGAGCCGTCGCCGTTCCGCCCGCCTGCCATGTAAACGCCAGGCTTCGTGATCCAGGCAAGCGTCTTTTCGGGGATACCCTCGAAACCATCCAGCGTCTTGTGCTTGCGGTAGTATGCGTTGGCGGAGATCATCAATTCGTGTCCGGCTTCCAGACCTGCCAGCTTGGCCTGCAGGAAGTCCAGCACTTCGGGATCGGAGTCTTTCACGGCCAGGGTGTGCGCTCTCTTGAGCTGGTCGAGATAGTGTTCAGCCTTGCGCCAGTTCTCCCGGTTGGCCTCAAATGCTTTGATCTGCTTCTCTTTCTTCCGCACGGGGAAGTTGCCAGCGCCGCAGATCATCACGCTGGGGCAGCGCGTGCCGATCTCGTTTTCCTTATTGGTGGCCTCCGCAAGCGTCTTGGCGTAACGGTCGAACAGGTATTCGGCCCGCTCTTTCTGCTCTTCGGTGAAGCACTTGGCCTTGACCTGCTCCAAGATGGCGGCGGCCTGGGCCACCTGGGCCTCGTACTCCCTCGTTGCGCTGCCCTTGTCGTAGTCGCTCCAAGAGCGCATTTTGTGAGAGAGGCGGGCGGTGTTTTCGTTGATCGTGTAAGTTGCCATAATATAAAATCCTCCGTTTCGTTTTCGTGGTTCGTTATGCCTTGCGGCTGGGATCGGGTCGCTTTACGGTGCGGCCCGTCAAGGCGTCCGGCCTGGGGTCAATCGAGTTGCTGATAACAAAACGCTTGGTAGCCCATCCGGGCAAGTGCGTCTGTCATTGCTTCGGCGTTGCGGCTCCGGGCGTTCGCTTGGCCGTTCGTGTTGGGGCGGAACACAAACCGCTTCTTGCCGAACAGGCTCCATGTAAAGCAGCCTGTCCCGGCCTCCTGCGCGGCCTGCTCCACGAGTGCTTCTTTCCACCTGGGGAGCAGAAGAGAGGCCGCATCAAAGTTGCACGCGCCGCCGTCCTCTGGGTCGTCGTCCTCGACGGTGCGCCCAGCAGCGAGTGCGGCTTTCAGATCGTCGCGGAGTTTGGCATACTTCCCGGTGAGGGGCTTTGCGGCGGCCTGCTGGGGCTTGGGCGCGGTGAGCTTGTGGAGCAGTTCGGAGTACAGGCGGCGCGCGGTGTCGATGTCCTCCACCTCGTCGCTCTCGATCTCGTCACCGTTGCCCCAGACCGCCGCAATCTCGAAATGGCCTGCGGTGATCTCCGCCACGTCAACGATGATCGGACGGCCTGCGCTGTCGGGGCCGCAGTAATGGAGATCGGCGGTGTGCTGGTGGGTCAACTGGTATGCAGTCATCATGGTTATAAAGCCTCCTGTGTTCGTTTCGTTATGCCCCGGCGGGGCTGGGCCTGGGCTGCTTTGTGCGGTGCAACCCTGGCAGAGTGTCCACGGGCGGTCAACCCAGAAGAGCGGAGGCGGCAGCCTGCCACGTCGGAAAGCTCCAAAATTCGCTCTTGTAGTGGTTCGTGTTCAAGCCGTCCAGGTGGGCGACGACGCAAAGGCTGGTGACGTGGTTCCATCCCTAGACCGTGTAGCCTGCGGCCTCTAGGCGGTGAATGGCGGCGAGTTCTGCGCGATGGCGCTGGCGGATTTTTTTGGGAATCATTGTAACAGCTCCTTTTTGCTTTTGTATGGCCCGTGTGGGCTGGGGCGGGGCCGCTTTCGTGCGGTGCGGCCCTGCTGGGGTGTCCGCTGCTGTGGTTCAAATGCTGGCCGCTGCTTCCAGGGGAGAAGCCTTTTTGACCTGCTCCATCTTGTCAAGGTTGAGCGTCTTTGCCTTTTCCACGTCAAAGTATTTGACGAGATAAGAAGCACATTCCGCTTTCGTGCGGCCACACATTCCGGCGGGAAGAGCCAGCAGGCCGCACCGGGATTCGTAAATATCCCAGCGTTTGAAGTCCTTGCACTTGGAGAAGAAAAACGTAAACCCGGCATACTCTGCACGGTAGCCAGAGCGCAGGCGGCGGAAATTTCCGCTTCCGTTGCGCATGAGGGCTTCAAAAAGTTCCGGTTTGTTGCTGACCTTTACCGGGCTTTTTTCTTCCTTGATTTCGCCAAGGGCTACAAGGTTCCGCCGTGCGGCGGCCTGATCCGGGCCGCAGGTGCTTGCCTTGCGCTTCAAAATGTCGATGATAGCGGCGGTGAGTTCGTCGGTGTGGGCGGTGTCCTCTCGAACCAACTTCATAATCTGCTTAATCTGGCCAACGCCGCAGGGGAAAAAGCCGGGGTTTAGTTCTATGTAGTTCTGGGGGTTGTTGTGCAGGGTGATCTTGATGGTGTCCGGCGGTGTTACGTTGCGGGCCTTTTTCGTGGCAGGCTTGGGAGCCTCTACAAGTTCGGGCAACTCGTGGTGTTCTTCCACAGCCACGACGACGCGGGCGGCTGCCTGCTGCGCTGCCTGCCGTGCCTCTGTTGTAACGTCCTGGGCGATTGCTTCCGCGGCGGTCTTGATGGCGGCGGATACTCTTGCGGCGCGCCGCTGCTCTGCCAGCATCTTGTTATAGGCCTTGATCTCGTCGATGCTCTTAAAGCGGCCAGCGGGGGCGGGCTTGCTGCTTTCAACCTGTAAGCAACTGAACATATACGACGTGGTGGGATAGTAGTGGGGACGTGCCTTTGCCTCTTCCCCTGCGGCCTCTGCCGCCTTGATCTGGGCCTTGCTGGGCTTGTCGGTGTACTTCCACAGCGGGCAGGTAAACAGGGCCTTTTCTCCCCTCTTCACGCTCTTACCGTTCTGCTTCCAGAATCCAAAAGTATGAATCTGGGCGGCGGCCAGCTCGTCGAGGCCATCCGGGATATGCTCGACGGCGTGGGCGATCTGCTCCGGGGTGTATGCCGCGGCGGCGATCTCGTGCCGCTGGGCGGGGGTCAAGTGCGCTTGCACGCTCTTCAAAATGATCTCTTCGTTGGTCATGGTGTAAACCTCCTGTGCTTTTAGTTGTGGTTCGTCCCGGCGGGGCCGGGTAGATGGGGCGGGGCTGCTTTACGGTGCAACCCTGCTAGAGTATCCGGCGGGGGTCAAAGGTCGGTTTTCCGCGATCCGTCGGCGGTGTGCTGCCACACGTCCACGGAATAACCGACGCGGCGGAGTTGGTCGGCCAACTGGCGCGCTCGGCCGGCGGTGTTGGCCCAGGTGGTGAGCGGTAAACCCCGCTTGCAATAAACGATCTGGTAACGCATTGCCTGCACCTCCTGTTAGTCGTCCACGTCGTCGCAGTCGTGGCAAAACAGAGCGTCAACAACTCTGTCATCGGTGAAGTCGTCCGGGGTGTCGTTGTCCTCTACAACGAGCTGCACCCGGTCATAAATACGCAGATTGGTTTTTGCATCGACGGTAAAAAACCAGTCGCAGCCGTCGCCCAGGTCGGTGCACCAGACTTGCGCGCCGTCGCCGTCGGCGTACATCCCCAGCACTTGAGCGGGGACAATGTAGCGGCCCAGGGGGCCGGGGGTGTAGGGGCAGGCGGCAGCGGTGCGGGGCGCACCTGCCAGCATTGCGGCGGCCAGAGCCGCGGCGGTGATGATCTTTTTCAGTTTGCGCATTGTAAAACCTCCTGTGTTGTGATTGATGTTCGACTTTCTCCCGGCTGTTGCCGGGGTGGTGGGATCGGGTCGCTTTACGGTGCGGCCCGTCAAGGCGTCCGGCGCGGATCAGGCGACAGCATCGGCGGCACAAAAGCTGTGCGGGATTTCGGCGGCGACCTTTTCCAGCGTGTCGCAGTCGGTGTGATAGGATGGCTCCATATCGCCGGTGATCCGGTCGGTATGGTAGAAAGTCACCTGCCAGCCGCCCGGGGTGCGGGTGCTGGGGGCTACAATGATCTGCCGCCCGGGGTAGGTGTACCGGGTGACGGTGTAGCGCCGCACCTGGGAGATAATCGCGGCGGTGCGGGCTGCAAGGGTGCGTGCAAACTCGCAATCTTCGCAGTCATCGAAAAAGAGTTCTGCCGGGTCGCCGCTTACGACGGGCAGCGGGTCCAGATTGTAGTATTTCATTGTGCGGCCTCCTGTTGATGGGTGAATGTTCGGCGGCGGGTTACGCCTGCTTTGCCTGCCAGCGGGCCAGCAGAGCGGCCCAGATGATCCGGCGAGTGCGGGGCGAGAGTTCAAAAAAATGCTTGTTCATGTGCGTTTCTCCTGTTCGCTGTTGTTTTGCTTGCGACCCTGTACCGTGCCGCTCGCTGTGGCTACACTGTACCACGACACCCGGCGAAATGTCAAGCCCTGTACCGTGCAATCTACTTTTTGCACAAAACCTGTACCGTGCTTTTGTGCAATTTGGCACTGTACAGGGCGGCGGCGGGGGTGATATTATATATTTATAAAATAAAAGCAGGGGTAAAATTATGGCTATATCTGCAAAAAAACGACTGACAAACGACAAATACAACGCAAAATGCACGCAAATAAATATAAAGCCTCTCTCTCAAGAGGCGGCGGCAATCAAGGCGGCAGCAGCAGCCAGCGGCCAGAGCTTGCAAGGGTATATTTTGCAAGCCGTGCGCGCCAGGATGCAGGCAGAGGGGCAGCCGCTCACCGTGGGCGATCCGTCCGGCCCGGAATCCGTGAACGGCCAAAACTGTGGGGAAGAAGGGGGATTATAGGGGGGTTACTGGGGAGGCTATAACTCACTAAGTTCTAGCCCTACACCTAGAGCACTACCCGGTAAAGTGGAGAATCTGACCCCTCCGGCAAACGGCAAAATGCCCCCCGCCGTGGCCCTGCCGGATCAGCAGCAGACCAGCACCGACGACACAAGCCCAGAGCGACACGCGCACCACCTGCGCCGCCGCCCTGGGCTTTTTCTTTTTGCCCTGGCCGCGCTCGACGTGGGCGGCCTGCCCGATGAGCAGCGGACCGCCCGCCCGATCGCCTGCCCGGCCTGCTCCTTCCAGCAGGACCCCGCTGCCGCCCTGATGACCCCGCCGCCCTGCTGCCCGCACACCTGCCAGACCTACCGACAACGCCAGCCGCCAGCCCGCCAGCACCCCGCCGCCAGCCCAACGCCAGAGGGGTCAGATTCTCCACCTAACGGGATATGGCTTTAGGCTTAGGGCTTAGACCTAGAGAGATAGAACTCGCCTTATCTATCCCCCTGCCCCCTTCCTTCTCCGGCCTGGCCTCGGCCCTCTCCGGCACCGCGGCCGCCCCGATGAGGAAGGTACTGCCCCCCGGGGGCGGGGCGAATGCGGGTTCGAAAGCCCCAAAAGTTTTCTAGGTGTCAATTTTTTTGAAGGGCTTCCCCCCCTCCGGCCCGAAAAATAAGGGTGGGGGTCAAAAATCACAAAAAAGCCTGATGAACACAGGCGATTATGTGCATTGACGGCACATGGATACTATGCCATAATAAAAATAACGCAAAATTGAAAGGAGCGTTTATAAATGATGTTCAAAATACCGGGGGGGGGGTAAGAGATTCGTAGCTCTTGCCGCCACAGTTGCTTGTTGTGTCTTTATGGTGGGCTGCGGGTTGAAAAATCCAGCAAAGGCACCATTCAGCAGCACGGATTGTAAAAAGCTGTCTTTGGAAGATGCCATCTCTGAATTGCAGACTGCTGGCTTTACTGAAATAACAACGGAAGAAGTTGAAACGGTCTCGTTGTCTAAAAATGACAAGGTGGAAAGCATTACCATTGACGGTGAGGACAATTATAAAAAAGATCAGGCATGGGAAAGCAATGTTCCAGTTGAAATCACTTCGTACAAGCTAAAGCAGTTCCCCGTGGAAATGAATGTGGAGACAAATGGAGAAAGTGATGCCCCTATATTTGTTGTTCATACCAATTTGCCAGAGGGTGCAACACTGCGATTTAGCTTAGTAGGAAATGACTTTAAGAAAAGCGAAACGGTTAAAGTGCAAAATGGAACAGCAGAAAGCAATGACGCATTTCATGGAAGCAGGCCGTTGCAGGGAGAATACGTTTTCACCGTCACAATGGACATGAAAGACCAGCTTTGGAACGGCGTATCTAACGAAGTTGGAATTGAGGGCGAATGCCTTACAGGAGAACTGGTTAGAAAAAAAGACGGTTCAAATGCGCAGTATGTTTATCTGGAGTATCCATACACGACCATAAGTGAAGAAAGCGAATCTTCCCATCAAATTTCAGAGAATGAGATGACAGCATTGCTTGAAAATGCTTTAGAGCGTGGTTTTGGCTCTGACTATCAACTGGAAAAGGACGATTCGGGGTATACAATTTATATCTGGTCGGATGGTAATGCGATGTGCGCTACGCTGGCGAAGTCAGGAAATGCGACACAGAAAAATGCGTGGAAGAATATTGTATCGACAACAGTTGAAGCGTCCAAGACCATACAGGATAAATTAGTAGAAAACGGGTATGGCGACTATGTATCGGTAATAAACATCCTGAACGATGTGGATCACGACCATGTTTTGTGTACAGCGGCGATGGGTGCGCTGCTGTATGACTGTACAGAATGATGTTTCGATTTTGTTGAGATTAACAGAATCGCCTTAAAAACCATCTTGCCGCTCTTGGCATCGGTATCCATACGTTTACTGTTTCCACTTCTTTGCCATTGCAGTGCTGGTGATCCTGTACGTTTTGCAGATGGCGCATGGAACGCCCGGAGCGGATGGACAGCTTATTGAAACGGTGGCAAGTAGTGTGTGTTCATAGAATGTTTACATTTACAAGCCCCGAAACAGCCTTTTGGGGCAAAAGATGAGACACTATGAGACGTTTTTAGTGGTATAATTGGTACAGTGGATTTATAGAAGAAGCCCCACGGTGGAAGCACGAGGGGCTTTTCTCATATCCGGGTGTGCCGCAGGACCGGCGGCACCACATAGATGCTCTGTCAGACTTTTTGTCTGGCAGGGCATTTTTTATTGCTCGAAAACGGAGGGGTCATAAATGGCAAGGCGAAGCGATGAGCGAGAGGCCGCCCGCGCTGAGTACATGGCCCGGAAGAAAAAGGGCGGCGAAGTCAATCTCCGGCAGCTGGCGGATGATCTGCACCTCAAGTACGATACTGTCCGGCGGTGGAAGTCGAAAGACAGGTGGGATACTCCCACCGGCAGGAAGCCCGGCGGACAGCCGGGGAACCAGAACGCCGCGGGCAACTCCGGCGGCGGGGCACCGGCGGGCAACCTGAACGCTGAAAAAGATGGCGCCTATTCGAGAATCTTCTTTGATAAGCTCACCCCGGCGGAACAGGGGACCTTTGACGATGCACCCCGGAACGGCGTGGAAGCACTGCAGCATGAGATGGGTCTTCTCAAACTGCGGGAGTTGAAGATTCTGGAAAAGATCAAAGAGTACGAGGACATGGACCCGGACACGCTGATAACATCCAGCGTACTGGATATGCGTGTTCCGGGCAAGGTCGGCAAGACGGGCAAAAAGGAAGACGGCAAGGTACAGACAATGGGGATGTACAGCCGTGATACCCCCTTTGCCCGTATTCTGAAATTGCAGGATGCTTTGTACAAAACGCAGGGCCGCATTGCCGCTGTTGCCGGTGCGCTGCGGGCGGCGGAAGAAGCCGACCGCCGCATGGAGCTGGAACGCCAGCGGTTAGAGCTGCTGCGGATCAGAGCAACGGGCGAAGTGCCGGAGGGCGGTGACGAAGATGGCCCTATACACCAGTAAGGCCGTGGCGGAAGTGCTGGGCGTAACGGAACGCTGGGTGCGGGAGCTGCGGGACGAGGGTGTGCTGTCTGAGGAACGGCCCGGCATCTTCAACATGAAAACCGTCGTCAAACAGTATCTCACCTATAAGATCGGCAACAAGGACGATTCATCCCGTCTCACGGCTGCCCGGGCGGACCGGGAAGAAACCAGGGGCAAGATTGAGAAAATGAAGATGGAGGAAGCCCAAGGCGACCTGCACCGCACCGAAGATGTGGAGCGGGGTCTGAAAGCTATCTTTGCCAATTTCAAGAACCGTCTGGAAACCATCCCGACCAAGTACGCCAAGACCATGGCGCAGCTCACAGACCCGGTGGAGGCTCACGACATCCTGCAAAAAGCGGTGGAGGAAGCCCTCATTGAGTTAAGCAACCCGGATGTTGCACTGGCCGAGCCAGAGAAGGAGCCGGAAGATGAGCAGGAAGAATAAATGCCGGGGCTGCGTATGGGGCACCCGGCTGAACGAAATCACGGCATTCTGCCCATTCCGGCAGTGCGTCAAAAAGGGAGGCGGGAGCCATGGCGATGATCCATCTGGAACCGCAGACATTGGAGATGTTCAGCCGGGCACTGGACGGGCTGAAACCGCCCCCGAACCTGTCACTGAGCCAGTGGGCGGATAAATACCGAAAGCTCTCTGCTGAGGCTTCTGCCTCGCAAGGGCAGTGGAACACGGACGCTGCGCCGTTCCAGCGGGAGATCATGGATGCTATCGGAGATGTTCACATCCGCAAGGTGGTTGCCATGATGTGTGCGCAGGCCGGGAAGACCGAGGGTCTGATCCTGAACACCATCGGTTTTTACATGAGCTACCACCCGGCATCCATCATGGTGATGCAGCCCACGGTGAATCTGGGCGAGTCCTTCTCGAAAGACCGCCTGACCCCGATGCTGCGAGATACGCCGGCACTCCGGGGTCTGGTGAACACCAAGAGCAGATACTCCGGCAACACCATCTCGAAAAAGAATTTCCCCGGCGGAATGCTGGTCATCGTGGGAGCCAATGCCCCCACAGACTTGCGCAGCCGCCCCATCAAAGTGCTGCTGGCAGACGAGGTGGACGCTTACAAGGCCAGCGCGGGCAAAGAAGGCGACCCGGTCATGCTGGCCGAGGAACGCCAGACGACCTTTTGGGACTACAAAACGGTCATGGTGTCCACCCCGACCACAAAAGCTGCCAGCCGCATTCTGGACGAGTTCAACAACTCCACGCAAGAAGAATGGACGGTGCCTTGCCCGAACTGCGGATTTTATCAGCCTCTTGTGTGGGAAAACATGGTGTTCGACAAAGACAAGTGGCCGGACGGCGGTGTGCAGTACCGCTGCGCCGAGTGCGGCTGTCTGGACAACGAATACCGCTGGAAGAAAGGCAGCGTAAAGGGCAAGTGGGTGCCGGAGCACCCGGAACGGTCCGTGCGTGGCTTCCACATGAACAAGATGGGGTCCACGCTCTGCGGGTGGGACGAGATCGTGACAAAATTCATTGCCGCCGATCTGGACGCTGCCCGCGGCGATTACGAGAAGATGCAGGTCTTCGTGAACACGAACCTTGGGCTGCCATGGGAAGAGCCGGGCGAAACCGTGGAATCCGCCGCTCTGATCGACCGTCGGGAGTTCTACGAGGCCGAAGTGCCCGACGGCGTGATCTACCTGACCGCCGGTGTCGATACGCAGGACAACCGCTTCGAGATCGAAGTGGTGGGCTGGGGCATCGGCAAAGAAAGCTGGGGCATCCGCTACCAGCGCATTTTCGGTGACTTGAAGCGCGGCCAGATATGGGCAGACCTGGACGAGTTTCTATCTCAGACGTGGAAAAAGAAGGACGGTACAGAGCTGTCCCTCCGCTCTGTCTGCATGGACAGCGGCGGACATTTCCCAGATCAGGTCATTCGATTCTGCAAAGAGCGGGAAGACCGCCACATCTGGGCAATCAAAGGCCGCGGCGGTATGGATGTTCCGTACATCCGCAACCCGACCAAGAACAACCGGGTCAAAGGTGAGCTGTTCACGCTGGGCGTTGACACGGGCAAGAACCATGTTCTTGCCCGGCTCAAAGTGCTTATCAAGGGGCCGAACTACTGCCACTTCCCGGCGGCAGAGGATGCAGGCTATGACGAGAACTATTTCAAGATGCTGACCGCAGAGCATAAAGTGACCCGCTGGAAAGGCGGGCGCAAGGTGGAACGGTGGGAACTGAAAGACCCGGCGCAAAAGCGCAATGAGGCTTTCGATGTTCGGAACTATGCGACGGCGGCACTGGAAATCTCGAACCCGCAAGGTCTGGAAGTGCCCGGCGAGGAAACCGCCCGCCCTGCAAAGCAGCAGCACCAGTACCGAAGAAGAAGATCGGGAGGAATCTAACCGATGGCAGTTATTTCAAAAGAGGCCGCACAGCGGCATTTGGAAATGTGGCTGGAAGCGGAAGCAGCTGTTTCCACAGGCCAGAGCTACCAGATCGAGCAGATGCAGCTTAACCGGGCCAGCTTAAAGCAGATTCGGGAAACTATCATCTTCTGGGAAAACAAGGTGGCCGAGGCAGAGCGGGAAGAGCGCAACCGGGGCAGGAACCGTATGTATCACTTCTCGCCCCATGACGTGTAAGGTGGTGAAACCATGGCAAACATTCTGGATAAAGCAATCGCGGCAATCTCCCCCGAAAAGGGGTATCGCCGCGCCATGGCCCGTACTGCCCTGTCCGTCTTGAACAACGGCACGGGATATGGAAACTATGGTGCATCCCGCACATCCCGCTCTATGCGAAGCTGGCGCGTCGGCGGCGGCAGCGCAAAGGAAGACATTGAGGATAACCTCGAAACCCTGCGCAAACGGAGCCGGGATGCTTATATGGGCATTCCGCTTGCCACGGGTGCCATCAAGACGCTGCGCACCAATGTGGTGGGCAGCGGGCTGGTGCCCACGCCGCAGGTGGATGCCGACTATCTCCATCTGACCGAAGAAAAAGCCGACCAGCTGCAAGCGCAGATTGCAAGAGAGTTTAGCCTTTGGGCGGACAGTACGGCTTGTGATGCAAGCGGAATGGATAACTTCTGGCGTTTGCAGACCTTGGCGTTCACCAGCTTCCTGATGAACGGAGATGTGTTTGCCGCAGTTCAGTTTCGGGAGCGTCCGCACTGGCCGTATGCGCTGCAGCTGCGCTTGATCGAAGCAGACCAGGTGTGCAGCCCTGATCGCACAGATCATCTGGCTCCCGGAAAGGTGAACGGCAAGAGCGTGTTTCAGATCGTGCAGGGAGTGGAGACCAACGAGGCGGGAGAAATCGTTGCCTACTGGGTAGCCAATCGACACCCGTTGGAATACGAAAACCCGGTGCCGCTGCAGTGGACCCGAGTGGAAGCGCATGACCCGGAGACCGGGGAACCGAACATTCTGTGTGTTACACAGAGAGAACGTGCCGGGCAGCGGCGCGGCGTTCCACTGCTGGCTCCCGCACTGCCCACGTTGAAGCAGATGGGAAGATACACGGACGCAGAGCTTTCCGCTGCAATCGTTTCGTCCTGCGCTACCCTGTTCATCCAGAGAGATGGGCAGAGCGATATAGCTCCCTTCGGAGAAGACACGCCCGAAAAAGCGGACAACCCGGATACTCCTGCCGATGAGCTGGCAATCAACCTCAGCCCGGCGGCGGTGTTTGACCTTGCCCCGGGCGAAAAAGCAAACCTGATCGACCCGAAGCACCCGACCACCACCTACGACGGTTTTATGATGGCGATGTCAAATCAGGTGGCGACGAGCGTAGAAATCCCGTCGGAGGTGCTGTACAAAAAGTTTTCGTCCAACTACTCCGCCAGCCGCGGAGCATTGAACGAGTTCTGGCGCACCTGCGGAACGCTGCGGGACAGCTTTGCAGACGATTTCTGCCAGCCGACCTACGAAAAGTGGTTTGCCGAGGCGGTGGCCCGCGGGCGTATCAATGCCCCGGGATTCTTTGATGATCCGACGGTGGCGAAAGCCTACATGGGCTGCACATGGAATGGCCCGGCCAGGACAAACTTGGACGCAAAGAAAGAAATCGAGGCGGCAATCCTGCGCATGGACAAGGGCATCAGCACTGCCGAGCAGGAAACGGCGCAGATGACCGGCGGAAGCTGGCGGGCGAATATGCGCCAGCGCAAGTCCGAAATGGAGAAAATAAAGGAGGTAGGGTGCGATGGGCAAACCCAGTTCCAAGACGACCCCGAAGACGACAAATAACAAATTCTGGAAGTTCTGCAATCTGGCTGACAGCCAGAAAGCGGAGCTTTTTCTTTACGGCGACATTTCCGAAACAAGCTGGTGGGGCGATGAAGTTACCCCGAAACAGTTTGCGGACGATCTCGCCGCTCTGGGCGATGTGACCGAAATCACCGTGTACATCAACTCTGGCGGCGGTGACGTGTTTGCGGCTCAGGCCATTGGCAATCAGCTGGAACGCAATGCTGCCACTGTGACCGCACACATCGACGGCCTGTGCGCCAGTGCGGCCACTATCGTTGCCTGCCACGCCGACAAGGTGGTGGCAGCAGCGGACAGCACCTACATGGTCCACCCGGTGAGTATGGGAATCTGTGGCTACCTGACGGCGGCTGAGATGCGGGATTATCTGAAAGCATTGGACACTACCAGAGAGAGCATTGTTTCCCTGTACGCCAAGAAGACCGGCCACGATGCAGACGAGTGCGCAAAGTGGATGGATGAAACAAACTGGTGGACGGCAGACGAAGCCAAGGAAAATGGCTTTGTGGATGAGGTGGACGATGCCAAGGAAGACACTGTGGTGGAGAATCGCAACGGTATCCTGTTCGTCAACTCCATCGGCACCCACCTGCCTTTCAACGAGGCACCCGAATTTGTCAGAAACCGGGCAAAGGAAAAAAAGCCTGCTGCCCGGCTTAAAAATAAAACCCCGGCGGAACTGCCGGGACACAACGACCATGGGGAGGTAAAAAACATGGAAATCAAGACCGTTGATGATCTCCGCAAGGCGTACCCCGATATGGTGGCACAGATCGAGAATGACGCTGCCACTACCGAGCGTACCCGCATCAAGGAGATCGAGGATAGCACCCTTCCCGGTGCTGAGGACGAGGCAAACGAGGCAAAGTTTGTGAAGCCTGTGGATTCTGCGGCATTTGCCAAGGCGGTGATCGCCAACATGAAGGCAAAGCAGAACGCTCAGGGCAAGGACTATCTGGACAAGGCGAAGAGGTCTGCCCAGAACTCCGGCGCAAACGACATCCAGAATCCACCCCCTGCGGACCCGAAGCCGGAAGACGCACAGGAAAAGGGCCTGATGAACGCAATCCACAAGATGAACGGTGTAAAGTAAGGAGGACAAGGTTATGAGCATGGATCTGGAAAGAAAGACCTATTCCACCACCCCGGAGCATTTCATTGCCGGCACGAACATCGGCATCGCCAAGGCCACCAAAAAGGCCGGCGCAGCAGTTGAGGTACACGCCCCGGTACTGCTGGCCGATGGCAAGGTGAAGCCCATCGCCAAGGTGGACGGCAGCAATCCGCTGTCCGTTACTGGACTGTACGGCATCACCGCAGACAGTGCGGCGGCAAACGAGGAAGTGCCCATCTATCTGACGGGTGAGTTTTTCGCTGACAGTCTGGCACTGCCGGAGGGCGTGAAAGCAGCAGACGTGGAAGTTGCCCTGCGCAATCTGGGCATCTTCCTGAAGTGATAGGAGGTAACAACTATGGCTAACGAAATCAGCATCTATGAGCCTCGGTGTCTGGCCGAGGTCGTGCGCACCACTCCCCCGGTGCGCACTTTCTTCCTGGACAACTATTTCACCAACGTCAAGACCTTTGCCACCAAGAGCGTGGACATCGACGTTGTGAAGGGCGACCGCCGCATGGCTTCCTTCGTGCATCCCCTGGTCGGCGGCCAGGTACTCAAGAATGAGGGCTATCAGACTGAGAGCTTTACTCCGCCCCTGATTAACCCTCTGACCGTCACCACCGCAAACGATGCCCTGGAGCGTATGCCCGGGGAGGACCTGTATTCCGGCATGACCCCCGAAGAGCGTGCCGCCAAGCAGCTGATCGAGGACTACCAGCGTCTGAACGATGCTGCTACCCGCCGCGAGGAGTGGATGGCAGTGCGCACCATCATGGACGGCCAGATTCCTGTTGTCGGACCCGGCGTGAACAAGGTAATCGACTTCGGCTTTACCAACAAGGTGAAGCTTGACGGCACGAAGAAATGGGGTGCAGCTGCCGCCAAGCCTCTGGATAATCTGGAAGACTGGGTGGATCAGGTGCTGGAAAACGGCTTTGCCAATGTGGATCACGTTGTCATGGGCAAGACTGCCCTGCGCAACTTCCTGGCTGACACCAACGTGCAGAATATGCTGGACAACCGCCGCATCGAACTGGGCATTATCAACCCCAAGGACCTGCCCAATGGCGCGCGCTACATCGGCCACCTGAGCAAGCCCAGTCTGGATATTTACACCTACGGTGAGGTTTATCTGGACGACTGGACCGATCCTTCTGCCCCCGTTACCAAGCGGCTGGTGGATGACAACAAGATCGCTCTGCTGCCCTCTAACCCCAACTTCATGCGTGCTTACGGTCTGACTTCCTACATCGACGATACCAAGCGCACCATCACCGCCCAGACCAACCGTCTGCTGCGCACCTATGTGAAGCACGGCCCCGACCGCATGATCCTCGAACTGCAGACCCGCCCGCTGACCATCCCGGACAAGGTGGACAGCTGGCTGGTTGCTGAGGTGTGCTAAGACTATGCTGGACGTGGATGAAGAGTACGGTACGCCAAGCGACCCGAAGCCGCTGCCGACGTTCAAGGACCGGGTGGCACTGGATGTGCAGAACGTCTTCTTTAACCTGAATGAATTTGCAGAGAAGCGATTTGTGGACGGTAAAGAGATGGTCTGCATCACCCAGCACCCGGGCGTTGGTGAACGTGCAGCACACTGGGAGGGCGGTGCAAAACAGAGCTTCGACCAAGGTATGTACAAGGCTGATCTGCTCCTGTTCGTCAAACAGGAAGAGTACGGCCCAATGCCGAAGAACGACAAGCTCATAACGCTGGACAAGAAGCGGGATTACAAAATTAAATCCTGCTCCCTGAAAGCTGGCGTGTACCGCATGGAGCTTGAGAGGGTGAGGTAAATGGCGTATTTCAAAACTGGGTACGATGCTTCCACCATGACGGTTTCCGTCAACGATGAGGAAGTTTACCGGGCACTCGGCGTTCTGGCAGATAAGGCACCGGCGGCGTTGAAGGTGGCTGTCAATACCACCGCACGTCAGACAAGAAAACTCATGCTGCAGGAAGTCAAGAACCGGTACGACCTCAATGCTGCCGGAAAGCGCATGATCGAAGACCTGCGCCAGCGTCAGAAAGCGACCAACCGCCGCCCTGCGGCGATCCTTGCCATCATGAAGAACGATCCCGGCGCATTCCGGGCAGACTTGGGCTATTTCCGAACCAGTCCCACGAAACCCTACATGGGACCGTCTGTCCGACATGCGCCGCCGTTCTTTCAGGCGCATGTCCTGAAAGGCAGCCCGATGATAGACCTCGGCGGAACCAGCGCAAAGAGCAAAGGTTTCCTTGTGAGGTTTAAGTCGGGGCACGTCGGCATGGTGCAGCGTCAGCTCGGTGTACCTGCGGATAAGGACTACACGGAGAGCGGAAAGAAACGCTGGAAACCAAACGAGAAGCTGGCAACGCTGTCCAGCCCTTCCGGCTCTGCCATGCACCATACCGTGTGGGAGATGCAGGAGCAGACGGTGGAGCAGATGCTGCAGCAGAACACGGAATGCCGTGTGCGGCAGCTGATCGCCAATGCCAAGAGAAAGGGCGTGATCTGATATGGCGGAGAAAATCGCTGGATATACCAGCGAGATGTGCCAGCAGGCTATGATCGACGAGCTGAAAGAACTGTTTCGGGATATGAAGTTCAACGGGCAGGAAAGCCCGAAGTCCTTGCAGGTCTTCAAGCAGTTTCTGCCGATCCAGACCAATGACGACGATGATGTGGACACAAACGATTCCATGTACCCCTGCATCATCGTGATCGAGACCAGCGGTGAGCAGAACAATGAGCAGGACCCGCAGCTTGTGCTGATCCAGCTCGTGATCTGCTGCTATGACCGTGGGATAGACCGACAGGGGTATGTAGATACCGTGAACATCAAGGAAACCATCATGCAGCACTTCAAGCGCAAGCCTGTCTTTGGCGGTGCGTTTGAAGTGGCGTATCCTCGCAAGTGGGAGCTTTCCGACGATGACATGGATTACTACTACTGGGGAATCGTGAATCTCGTTTGCAAGACCCCCAACGGTCTGAGAAATGAAGAAGTGGAGGCTCTGATATGAGTGACGAAAAGAAAACCGCTGCCGCAGTGGACAAGGCTCCGGCGGTGCAGGCTGTTGCCTACTGCGGCCCGACCATCAAGGGCGTTGCACCGCAGTACACCGTTTTTGTTGACGGCATTCCCGAAAAGCTGGCCGAGATCGCAGAGGAACACCCGGTCGTGAAAGCTCTGATCGTTCCTCGTGAAAAACTCGCAGAGATGCGGGCGAAAGTGGAGCAGAACGGCACCCGGGAGAACCTTCTCTACCAGAACGCCGTTTCTGTGCTGTGATAGGAGGATGAAACAATGGCTACTTCTCATGGCTTCAACCTGACCGAAGCGACCACCAGCATTTCCGCGCCGGTACAGGTAAGCTCCGGCCTGCAGGTTATCGTGGGCACTGCGCCCGTCAACCAGCTGGCAGACCCGGAAGCAGCGGTGAATACCCCGCTGTACCTCAGCACCTACAAGGAGGCTGTGGCTGCTGTGGGCTGGTCTGACGACTTTGCAAAGTACACTCTGTGCGAGGCGATCAGCGCAAACTTTCAGGTGATGGGCACGGCTCCCATTGTCGTTATCAACGTGCTGGACCCCGGAAAGCATACCACCCCGCTGGATGCTACCACCGTTCAGGTCAACGACGGCGTGGCGCAGATCGACAAGACGGGCCTTCTGCTGAAAAAGCTGGTCGTCAAGAAGGACACCACAGCTCTGACCGAGGGAACGGATTACATCGCCACCTTCAACGACGACGGTACTGTGAACATCGCCCTGCTCGACGATGGCAAGGGCAAGGATGCAACCACGCTGAGCGTTTCCGGCTCCATTCTGGACCCGACCAAGGTGACCGCCGCCGACATCGTGGGCGGCGTAAGCACTGCCACCGGGGAGGAAACTGGACTTGAGGTGGTCCGTCAGGTCTACCCAAAGTTTGGCAAGGTGCCTGGCATCCTGCTGGCACCCCGCTTCTCCAAGGATGCACTGGTGTGCGCTGCTCTGCAGGCCAAGTGCCGGAAGATCAACGGTGTTTTCAATGCCGTTTGCTACATCGACCTCGATTGTGGCACTTCCGGCGCAAAGAAGTACACCGACGTGGCGGGACAGAAGACGAAGCAGACCGCAACCTCCCGTGAGGCATACGCTCTGTGGCTGTTCTGCAAGGTGGGCGATACTGTGTACAGCGGCAGCACCATGGCGGCGGCGGCCACCGTGTATAACGACGGCCAGAACAACGACTGCCCCAATGCAAGCCCCTCCAACGTCACCGTACCCATCTCTGCCGCCTGCCTGGAAGATGGCACCGAGATGCTGCTGGATCAGGAGCAGGGCACCTTCCTGAACGATCAGGGCATTGCAACCTTTATCCGTTCCAGCAGCGACTTCGTGATCTGGGGCAACGAGACGGCCTGCTACCCGAAGAACACGGACCCCAAGGACATGTTCCTGTGTGTCCGTCGCTTCTTCAACCATGCGTGGACCAGCTTTGTGCTGGACAACATGGGCAAGCTGGACAAGCCCATGAACCCGAAGCGGCTGCAGAGCATCATCGACAGCGAGAACATGAAGGGCAGCACCTACGTCTCCAACGGTGTCTGCGCCAGCTACCGCATGGTGGCCGACACGGAGAAGAACACCGAAGCAGAACTGGTGGCGGGCCACTACCACTTCTGGATGTACTGCACTCCGTTCCCGCCCATGAAGCAGGTCAACAACACGATGGAGTATGAATCTTCCTCCCTCGTGACCGCTCTGAACCTGTAATAGGAGGATATGAACCATGAGCCTGAACATTTCGAGCGATCTCGTCCCGCAGGTCGTTAATAACTATAACGCCTACACCGGGGACGACAAGATGATTGGTCTGGCGGGTGAAGTGACTCTGCCCAAGATCAAGAACAAAACCACTACTGTGAACGGCATGGGCATCGGCGGCGACGTTGACAGCCCGGTGCCGGGCCAGTTCGAGAGCATGGAAGCAACGCTGACTTGGAACACCCTGTACAGCTATGCAACCAAAATGCTGCACCCCGGAAAGTCTGTCCAGATCACCCTGCGTGCAGCCATGCAGAACGAAAACAAGAACGGCGGCTATTCCTACAAGGGCCTGCGCATCGTGCTGGGCGGCAAGCCGAAAGAGCTTGACCCCGGCAAGCTGAAGCGGGCATCCACCATGGATAGCTCCACTACGCTGGAAGTGACCCGCTATCTGGTGGAGATTGACGGCGTGACCGTCATTGACATCGACAAGTATGCTGGCAGCTACCATGTGGACGGCGAGGACATCCTTGCCGAAGTGAACGCTCTGATTTAATAAGAGGATGATTTCAGCCGCTCCGTGTGGGGCGGCTGATTTTTCAAGGAAAGGAAACATCGAGATGGGTAATCTTACTGTGAAATTCGCAAAGCCTTATAAGTTCGAGGGAGCCGAGTACGACGAAGTGGACCTGTCCGGCATGGACGGTATGACGATCCAGGATATGATCGACATCCAGAAGAAGCTGGCGGGCGAGATCGCAACGCTGGCAGCAGTGGAGGCCACCACCTCTTTTGCGCAGGAAGTGGCAACCAAGGCCAGCGGCAAACCCGTTGAGTTCTTCAAGCTCATGCCCCGTGCAAAGATCAAGCAGGTGCAGACGGCAATCCTGAACAACCTGAACGCGAAAGTCAAGAACGACCCCAAAACCCACGTTGTAAAGTTCGACAACGCCTACACCTACAACGGCGACGGCAAAGAGGACATCAAGGGCAAGGCCTTTGAATCTGTGGACCTTTCCGGCGTAGGTGAGCTGAACACCATGAGCGAATCCATGGCGGAAAACCGCATGGTAGCTGGCGGCTTCTCCCCGGTGAATACCGGCCGCAACTACCTGTACGTCTGCATCATCGCCAGCATGGGCACCGGCTACCCGGAGGATTTCTTCACTGGGCTGCCGCTGTGCGAGGCCGCAAAGCTGCGTGACGCTGTGGACGCTGATTTTTTCGAGTAAAAGGCGGAGCAAAGGCACTGCGAAAAGCAGCGATCCAGCTGTCCATTGCGACGCACTCTAACCTGACGGACTATCTTTCCATGCCAAGGAAGGACTTGATCGAACTGTGCCAGGAGGTGTCAGACGTATGGCGGGAAATGGGGCACTAGACCTCAGTATCCGAATCATGGGCAAGGTTGATCCTTCACTGGCACGAAGCATCAGCCAAGTAAAAGGACTGACCGGCTCTCTGACGGATGGGCTGAAAAGCACAAATTTTCTGGCGGGTACAGTGGCAAAAACACTGGGCGCAGTCGGAAAGACTGGCCTTGCGCTCGGCGCAACGCTGACAGGCAGTGTGCTGGTAGGCATGAAGCAGGTGACGAACGAAGCATCAAAGCTGGAAGCGCAGATGGCCCCGGTCGTGCGCTATGTGAACGGCCTGGCAGATGCCAGCGGTAAGGTGTCCGATGCGATAGCCGATAACGGGAAGACGTTCAAGCAGAACTACTCCGATATGGAGAACTACGTCCAGCGGCTTAGTATGGACATCCCCCGCACCACAGAGCAGCTTACGACTATGAGTGCTGCACTGGGTCAGTCCGGTAAGGACGTGACTGAGCAAACCCAGACTGGCATCCTCCGTGATACCGCTGTGGCAGCCACGGCAATGGATTTGGACGACAAGACCGCCGGTGACTACATGGCAAAGTGGGAGGTTGCTTTCACCAAGAGAGACTCTGAGGGCAACAAGACCAACTATAGCCATGATGATGTTATACGCCTGATGAACCAGATCAACTATCTGGGTGCTAATAACGCTACCACGGCGGCAGAGATTGCGTCCAGCGTGAACAAGTCGGCTTCCATCGGCCAGCTGGCTGGCGTTGATCCTTCGACCACGGCAGCTATTGCGACAGCGATGCAGGCCACAGGCGTTGACACGGAACGCACGGGCACCACGATTTCTAGAATCTATACCAACATCTCCAAGGGAAGCAGCGCAACCAAAGCCCAACAGGAAATGTGGGAGGAACTGGGATTCACAGCCACGGGCATTGCATCCTCCATGCAGAAAGACGGAACGGGAACCTTGATGAAGGTCTTCGGAGCCATCAACCAACTGCCGGACGAACGGAAAATTGCCGCACTGAATACGTTGTTTAACCAGTGGGCGGTTGAAGGCAGCGCAAAGGTTACAAACAACCTTGACCTGCTGATGAAAACGCTGTCCGAAGTGGGCGATGAATCTGCCTACTCCGGCAGTATGGAACGAGAATTTGCAATCAATACGGGAACGGAAGAAAGCCTGCGCACCATGCGGGACAATGCCAAAACCGTGCTGATGCAGGACCTCGGCGATTCTTTCCTGTCGGCGCAGAAAGAATTGACCCGGTTGCAGCTGGACATCTACAAGGGCATCGACGAAAACTTGCCGGACCTGTCCAATCTGGCAAACTCCATCCTGCCGCTGCTGCGCACGGCGGTTGAGGGCATCGGTGCGGCAGCGCAGTGGGCATTGCCGTGGATTCAGAAGGGCGTTGACTATCTTGCGAACAACGGCCCGCAAGCGGCGGGTGCCATTGCTGCAATTATTGCAGCGTTTGGAGCCATGAGCATGGCTCCTGCTGCATATAGCGCAGGAAGCACCGCACTGAGCGTGGTGAAGAACCTGACGATCGGCGGCAAGGCCAGCGGCGCACCCGGCGGACGATTCGGCGGAATCACCGTCGGCAACCTGATGGGACTGCTCAGCCCGACCAGCCTTTTCCAGAACACCGTTTCCGGCGGAAAGGGGCTGTGGAGCAACCGAGGAAATATCCTGCGATCTGCAAAAATGGGCGCATGGATGGCAAACAGCTCTGGACAGGGCGGCATTGCCGGACGGCTGAGTTCTTTGGCGGGCGGCGTGATCGGTGCCCTGAACTCGGACGCCCTGACGAGCGGAAAGAAAAAGCCCATGCAGGCTGTCGCCGGAAAAATCTTTGGGGCGGCGGGTTACATCAACAATGTGGCAAATATCCCGACCAATGCGATGAATGCCATGACCGCTGCGGCGAACCCAGCGGGCACGGCGACGGCGACCATCGGAAATGTCCTTGGTGCTGGCGCAAAGGCTGTCTTTGGCAAAGGCGGTCTAAACCTGACGGGCGGCATTGGTGCTGTGGCCGGAAAACTGGGCGGCGGCTTTATGTCGCTGCTTGGCACATTCGGCCCCGCCATCACGAGCCTGGGCACGATGGTTGCGGTGGTTTCTCTGCTGGGAGATCATTTCGAGGACGTTCGTACCATTGTCGGGCAGATTTTCGGCGAGGGCAGCCTTGCTGTATTTGATGCGTTCACCGGGAAGCTCTCGGGCATCGGCGACACGATAAAGCAGGTCTTCGGTCAGCTTACCACCCCGGAGGGTCTGCAGAGCATCCAAGAAAAGCTGTCCAATTTCAGCATCGGCGGTCTGAATCTCGGTGATGTGTTCGGTGCGGCGATGCCCGCCATCCAGACGGTTATGCCGCTGATCCAGTCCTTTGCGGGGGTGTTCAGCCAGATCGTAGACCTCGGTACGAACCACATCAAACCGCTGTTGGTTGAGGTGTTCGGCTTTGTTGTGAATCAGGGCATCCCGGCGGTCATGCCGCTGCTTTCTACCGTCGTCAGTCTGGTGGGTACGATTCTCGTAAATGCCATCAAGACGGTAATTGACGTGATCGGTAAGCTGCTGCCGGTGGTGGAGCCTGTGGTGCTGGGCATCATCGGGCTGGTGAAGGGCATTGTCAGCGTTGTCGTGAACGTGGTGAATGCAATCATCCGTACGCTGAACAAGATCAACTTCACGGTTCCCGATTGGGTGCCCGCTCTGGGCGGAAAGCAGTTCGGCTTCAACCTGACCGAAGTGACCCTGCCTAAGTTTGCAGACGGCGGCTTTACCAATGGGCCGTCTCTGGCTGGTGAGGCGGGAACCGAGGCCATTATCAGCTTCCGCCGCTCTCAGCGTGAGCAGAACATCGACACATGGATGCAGGCTGGCAAGATGCTGGGCGTTCCCATTGCATCGGCCATGTTCCAAGGGTCCGATTTTGGCGTGGCATTCCGGCGCACGACGGAACTTGCCAACTATGCGGCGGATGCACTGGAAGGTGCGGCCGCATCGGGCAATGCAACGGCACAGAAGGTGCTGGATAATTCCAGGGTGCAGCAGGCACTGAGCCTTGTCCGCAGGGCGGATGTTGCGCAGGCGCAGCTTGAGCGGCTGTCCAATCTGGATAACTACGACCTGAGCAACGTGACCTTGTTCCCGACGGCGGGCGATCCTGAGCTGACAAGGCAGAACCTTGCCATGATGGAGAACCTGCAGAACCGGCAGCAGGAAGTGAGCGTGCCGAACATTGGTGGTTCTGGCTCTTCCGGGCAGGGCGAAAGCTCCGGCGGCGGTGGCCACCAGAGAAGCTACACCAGTTCCAGCGGCAACACCTACGTTTACGCGCCGAACTTTGTGATCTACGGCAGCATGGATGCAAACGATCTGCGGTCTCTGCTGGATGAGGGCTACGAGAAGTTCTGCGAGTATGTGGAACGGTACGAACGTGAAAAGAGGCGCACACAGTATGGCACTTGATTACACAACGAAGTCCGGCGACACATGGGACCAAATTGCTTACAACGTGTACGGCAATGAGCTGAAAACCGACTGGCTGATGCAGGCAAACCCTGAGTATATCGAGATTACCCGGTTCGATTCCGGGCTGATACTGTCAACACCGGACCTCCCCGCTGAAAAGAGCGGCACCCTGCCGCCTTGGAAAGTAGGTGCCTGATATGTTGCTGACAGCAGTGAGACCCAAAGGAAGACAGGCCACGATCCTGCTGAAATATCAGAATAAGGACATTTCGGCGGAGATTGCCCCTGACATTGAAAGCTTTCGATATACGGATGTGGCTGCATCCCAAAGCGACAGCGTGAGCATTACGGTAAACGCCAGAGCCGAGAAGTGGAAAAACGACTGGATGCCGGAGAAGGGCGTGAAGCTCTATCCGACCATTGCCGTCAAGAACTGGAACATCGGCGGCGTTGGCAGCGGCTACCGGGATTACAGTGCCGAATGTGGCGCTTTTGTGCTGGACGATCTGAGATTTTCCAGCACCCCGGATACGCTGACGATGGGCGGCGTGGCAAAGCCGAACGACACCAGTTTCGGCGGACGAAACCGCACCTTCACATGGAAGAAAACCAGCGTGAAGAAGATTGCGGAGGAAATCGCCGGACGGTATGGGCTGGAATTGAAGTTCGACGGCGATGACCACGACATTGACGCAAAGGAGCAGGATGCCACTGACAGTGCGTTCCTGCAAGACCTCTGCGATACCTATGCGCTGGTTATCAAAGTATACGCGGAAAAGCTGTGGGTGTATGACCGGGAAAAGTACAAGGCCAAGGATGCTGCTTGGACGGTATACGAAGTGGCTCCACTTACGGACCCAACCGCTCTATGCGTGGAAGAGGGCAGTTTTAAGTGGAGCACAAAGCTGACCGGGACGTACACCGGCGGCGTGTACACCTATACCAACAAGCAAAAGAAGATCGACATCAACGTCAAGGTTGGCACTGAGGAACGGCAGTTGAAGCTATCCGGCAAGGTAAGCAGTGAGGCGGATGCAAAAGCCAGGCTGATCGCAAAGCTCAAAAACGCCAACCACGGCGCAACGACTATCAGTTTTACTGTTCCGGGCTACCCGGTGGGAGCATCCGCCCAGTGCATCAACGTGGTGGGCTTTGGGAAAATGGCCGGAAAATACTTCATCGACGAGATGGAGCACAGCTATTCTTCCTCCGGCGGCTACAAAACGCAGATCAAGGCAAGCAAGGTAGAGCAGGAGGAATTTGCATGAGTGAGTTCAGAATCGGCTATGTGAGTTCCATCGACTACGAGAATGGTTTGTGTGAAGTCCACTACCCGGATCGGGACGATACCGTGACCGAGAAAGTGCCGTTCGTTTCCAATCGGGAATACCGTATGCCGGAGGTGGAAGACCTCGTGGCGGTTCTGCACCCGGGAGACAGCCCGGAAGACGCTGTCGTGCTGGGTACGATCTGGAACGAAAAAATCAAACCGGCAGAGGGCAAGAAGGGGACCTACCGCAAGGAGTATTCCAACAAGAACGGACAGGCGTACCGAAAGTTCGATGCAGACGCAAAGGAACTGATGGATAAGGTGAAGGGAAAGAAAATCCTCGAAGCCGAAAGTCTGGAAATAAAAGTGGGCGGTGCAACGGTAACGGTGGGCAAAAGCGGGGCGGTTACGATCAACTCCCCGGCGGGGATCACCATCAAGGCCGCGGGAACCATGGAACTGTCTGCCGGCACAATCACGGCCAGTGCAGGAACGGTGAACATTACCGGCGGTGGTGGCGATGTGGTGGTGTCCGGCAAGTCCTTGGTAAACCACACGCACAAGGATAGCCTCTCCGGCGACACTACTCCGCCCGTGTAATGAGGTGCTGATATGTATGTGGGAATTTTCGGAGACGTGATATTCTCCGTGGGACGCCTGCGGACACTGACGCTCTCCAACTTCAAGGGGACTTCCGGCGCAAAGTGGGTGGACCATGAAGTGATCGGCAGAAAGGCAAAGTCGGAGTACATCGCTCCAAAGCTCATGGAGTATACCTGCGACATTCTGCTTGATGCCGACCACGGCGTGAATCCGAGGAAGATGCTGAATCGGTTGAAGCAGATGACGGAAAACGGAGAAGTCCATTATTTCATCATCGGCTTTGCCCCGTTGTCAAAAAACAGGTTCACCATTACCAGCATGAGCGACAGCTGGGGTGCTGTGATAAAGCATGGCCTGCTGGTGCAGTGCAAGGTGAACCTGACGATAAAGGAGTATGTGAGATGATCGACATCGGCAGCACGGTGCTTGCTCTGTCCGAAGACAGTGCAGCGCAGGAAGAAGTACAGGATGTTACCCGGTGCTTGCGCACGCTGTACTCAACCCCTCTTGGCAGTCAGGAGGGAGACCGAAGCCTTGGCATTGACCAAGGTGTTTTTCTTGATAAGCCCATGGAAGTGGCAAAGGCCCTGTATGTGCGGGAGGTAACGGAACGCACGGCAGAATTTGAACCCCGGGCACAGGTGGTGCGGGTGGATTGGATGGAAAGCAAACTGAAACAGGGCGAAGTGATCCCGAAGGTGGTGTACGAGCTTGTCTAAAATCAAAGAGTTTGAAAACATTCCCGAGATCGACATTGACGGGGCGGAAACGCTGGAAGGAGCGGTCGAGGACTGCAAAGCCCTATATGCAAAGTTCGACAAGGAGCTTGACGGAACTGAAAGCACCCCGCTGGCGCGATGCAATGAGGCGCGGCTTCTCCTGCTGACGCTGGCGCACCGCTCCCACCATGTGATCGAGTATGCGACGGCAGCCCTGAAAGCACAGCTGCTCCCTACCAGTACGGGCGCCAATCTGGACAACGTGGCTGCTCTGGTTGGAACGGAACGGCTGCAGGCTGGATGTGCCACGACGGTGCTGCGGTTTACCCTGTCCGCTGAAAGAACCAGCGCCACCAGCATCCCGGAGGGGGTGCAGGTGCGCACGGCGGATAAACGGTATTTCTACACGTCGGAGTATGCAGAGATTCCGGCTGGCGAGCTGACGGTAGACGTTCCGGCGGTGGCGGCGGATGCAGGCGCAGACAGCACCGGCATTGCGGCTGGCGAGGTCAACGTGCTGGTGGACCCGATTCCGTATGTTGCCTCCGTGACGAATGTGTCTGCTACCAGCGGAGGTACTGAAACGGAAAGTGACGATTCCCTTACAGAGCGGGCATATCTCGCCCCGTCCAACACGTCGGTAGCCGGGCCGCCCGATCTGTATGAGTATTTCACCAAGAGCTGGCGCAGCGATATTTCGGATACGAAGATCATCTGCGAGGATGGCTATACCATCTACATCTATTTCCTGCTGGCGAATGGCCGCCTGCCCACCGCGGAGGAATGCCGGGAGCTGGAACGGTATTTTGCGGAGGTAAAGAAACCGATGGGCGATCTGGTGGCCGGAACGCCCCCGGCGGAAGTGCCGTACAACATCGACCTGACCTATTACATTGCATCCAGCAATACAAAGAACGCTTCCACGATCCAGGCAAATGTGAAGCAGGCCGTGGAGAGCTACCAGACATGGCAGAGGAAGATCGGCAGGGATATTGACCCGGCAGAGCTTATCATGCGTGTCCGGGAGGCGGGAGCCAAACGCCCGCGCCTGACGGCCCCGGTGGATACAAAAGTATCTGAAATCCAAGTAGCGAAGATGGCAAGCTGCAACATCGTCTACGGAGGAATCGAGGATGATTAAACTCCAAGATACAGGTCTAATCGAGGGCCTGCCGCCCGGCATTGCAGAGCAGCATTGGGTGAAAGTGCTGGACGCAGTGTTCAGGGAGCGGCAAAAGAGGGAGCTGGAAGCGGTCCGCAAAGTCTTTGTATACACGGCCATTGATTCTGCCCCGGAGAACATTCTGGATATTCTGGCGGTGCAGTTCAAGGTGGACTGGTACAGGGATGATTACCCCATCGACACCAAGCGCAGAGTTATCAAGACGGCCATGGAAGTGCGGCGGTACTGCGGCACCGAGTGGGCAGTGAGACAGGCAGTCTCCGCAATCTATCCGAACTCGGAGATCGTGGAGTGGTACGACTACAACGGCACACCGGGACACTGGCGGCTCCGAGTGAATATCACAGAGAATGCCGACATTGCCTATTGCACCATCAAGAGGATGGAAAGCCTGCTGGGGTATGCAAAACGCTGCACTGCGCATTTGGAGCGGATATTATATACCGCAGCGCCTAAGGAAAAAGCAAATGCTTACATCGCCGCCGCTCCCAGCGGAACATTCCTCTCCGTCACCGCAAAAGTGCGTGGAAAGATAAAGCCTCAGAGCGGGACCGTTACAGCATTTGCCGCAGTCGCCCCGGCTGGAACCCGAACAGAAACAACGATCATAGTCAAAAGAATGGAGGAAAAGCCAGATGAGCTGGAATAACTCAGTTTACACTACCCTTGGCACGGCCATGCTCTCCGAAGCTTTGGCTGGTAAAGGTATGAACTTCACCCGCGCTGTAAGCGGCGCAGGCACGGTGGCCGCAGCAGAACTGAGCAATGCAACGGCAGTGACCGATCAGCGCCAGACGCTTGCCATCGCAAGCATCAAGAAAACTGGTGAAGACGAGGATGCCGTCCGCACCATCAAAATCCAGATCACCAATGCCGGGCTGACGCAGGGCTATGTGCTGCACCAGATCGGCATCTATGCTGAGCTGGTTGGCAGCAACAGCGACGCATTGGCGGTTATCTTGCAGGATGAACGCGGGATCGAGATCCCGTCCGAAACGGATAATGCCGATTTCGTCATGGAGTTTTACGCTGCGCTTGCCATCTCCGGCGCGGCGCAAATCGCCATCGCTGTCAATCCGAATGTCGTAGCTACTGAAAAGCGTGTGCGGGAGATGATTTCTGAACACGACAAAGACCCTAACGCCCATGTTGACGTAATCTCCGCCGCCCTGTCCGCGGCCGTCAAGAAGCTGGAGGACAGCGGTCAGATTATGGACGAGAAGGCCGCCAAGAAGTTCGTCCGCGAAATGCTCGACCAGTATGGAGCGGCCAAAGACATCTCCTTCGAGGACACCTACGAAACGGGAGCATCTAATCTTCAGGAGGCGCTGGACAAGGTGCTCGGCAGCACCTTGCCGAAGCTCACCGTCACCACGACCGCTGGCAGCTCGCTGACCATCACGGACGGCCAGAGCACCATCACCGGCACGGCTGACAGCGCAGGAAGCTTTACCGCCACACTGCCCCGGCTGGGCGAGTGGACGGTCACGGCCTCGCTGGCCGGTCTGACCACGGACGACACCGTCACGGTCGATGTCGTGGGCGGAAAGTACACGCTGACGCTGCCTTACTTTGCGGCCACGCTGAATGTAACCACTGCCCCGGACGCGGTGGTCACGGCAACTCTGTCTACCGGAAAGGCATATACCGCGACAGCGGACAGCAGCGGCAGCGCTACCGTGCGTATCAAACGGAGCGGCACTTACACGGTGCAGGCCACAAAGGGAGACGCCAAGAGCGATACGGCAGAAGTGGAAATCACGGAAAACGGCGAAGCCTACGCCGCCACTGTGCATTTTTGTGTGCTGACCCTGACCGCCCCCGTGGGAAGCACACTGACGGCCACCTGCGGCGACAGTACCATGACTGCTACAGTTACCGGTGATGGAGAAACGGGGACTGTAAAGCTGTATCCTCCGGTCCTTGGAACATGGAGTATCACTGCCACAAAGGACGACGAGGCCACCACCGAAACAGTAGCTGCTACAGCATACAAGGACTATGCCCTTGAGCTTGCCTACGTCCGCATTTATGGCGTTGTCTGGGACAAGACCAGCAAAACGACTCTGTCCCGCACGGATGATGCAGCGCTCTTTGCAGATCCTACCCCGGCGCTGAGCGGTAAAGGCGGAAACAGTCCTTTCGATAACTGCCTGCCGTGGAGCGGCATGGTCAAGGAAACGCGCACCGGCGGCGTGATGGTCAAAATTCCCAAGTTCTGGTTCAAGTGGACTGCCGAGGGCGGCAAGCTCAAGCTCCAGATTGCCGACCGTAAAGCAGCCGGATTCTCTGTCAGCCCGGCTCATGCCGACCGCGGCGACGGCAAAGGCGAGCGTGACTATGTTTATATCGGCAGGTACAAGTGCGCCAGCGACTATAAGAGCAAGAGCGGTGTAAGTCCCAAGACCAACATCACGCGCGACGCATTCCGCTCCGGCATCCACGCTTTGGGCAGTACGATTTGGCAGCAGGACTTTGCGATGTTCTGGACGATTCGGATGCTGTATTTGGTCGAGTTCGCGGACTGGGACGGTCAAAAAGTCATCGGCTTCAACTGCGGCAATGGCAGCAACGTGCAGACGATGGGTACGACTGACAGCATGACCTACCATACCGGCACCATGCAGAGCAGCCGAAGCACCTACGGCGTGGGTGTTCAGTATCGCTGGATTGAAGACCCGTGGGGCAACGCCTTGGAGTGGTGCGACGGCATCTACTTCAGCGGCAGCGGCGTCTACTGCATCAAGACCCCCGCAAATTTCTCCGACGGCTCCGGCGGAACAAAAGTCGGCTCCCGTCCTACGAGCGACGGATATATCAGCGACTGGAGCGTCCCGACCGCAAGCGGATTCGAGTATGCGCTCTATCCCTCTGCCGTCAACGGAAGCGAAATGACTTATATCGCCGATTACTGCAGCTACGACAGCAATGGCGTTGTTCTCTGCGTCGGCGGCTACTACTTCCAGAGCCGCGACCGCGGCCCGTTCTGCCTGGACGGCGACTGCGCGGCGTGGGACTCGTACTTCAGCATCGGCTCCCGACTCCAAGAACTCCCCTAAGGGGACTGGGGGCCGAAGCCCCCAGAAACTGCTCCTGAGCTGATGCCACCGGAGAAAACGAAAGCCAAAAGAATAGACATCCTGCGCCGTCGCAAATAGGCGGCGGCGCAGATTTTTTACTGGGATTGCCTGCGCCTTGGGGCCGGTTCCGTGTGTTTCGGGCTGGTGCCTGCCGATTACTGCAACTACGACAGCAATGGCGTTGTTCTCTACGTCGGCGGCAACTACAACCAGAACCGCAACCACGGCCCGTTCTACCTGAACGGCAACTACGCGGCGTGGAACTCGAACACCAACATCGGCTCCCGACTCCTTGTTGAAACAAGACATTTCCGCATTTTTGGCGCAGACTTTCGCACACCACTTGGTGAAGATTTTGTCATAGGGATATGGGCTAGTAGGCAGTTGCTCGAAAACCCGTAAGACAAACAAGGAAATGAAAGAAGGGATGTGCAATGCCCCACAGGGCTGGTTACATCATGGAGAATATTGCGGCTGAGGATAACATCCGGCTTGCAATCCTGAACGTCAACGCTGCGCACTCAAAGCGAGGCGTATGTCGATGGGTAGAGCGTACTCTTGACGAAAGAGTGGCCGACCTGCGGCGGATGGTTCAAGACCCCTGCTGGACTGCAAATCCGCCCCGCAAGTTTGCGTTCTACGACAAGAGCGCCGGGAAATGGAGGGATGAGGTATGCGAGCCACCTATCTGGCCTGACCAGTATATCCACCACATGATTGTACAGGCCTTGGAGCCTGTCCTCATGCGCGGCATGGACTACTGGTGCTGCGGGAGCATTCCGGGCAGAGGAATCAGCCACGGAATGCGTGGCATAAAGCGATGGCTCAGAGAGGACAAGAAGGGAACGCGGTATGCGGCAGAGCTTGACATCAAGAGCTTCTATAAAAGCATCAAGCCGAAATATGTTATCCGCTGGATGGCGACAAAAATCAAAGACAAGCGCGCTCTGTGCCTAATTTGGGCCGTCATCAAAGACGGTATAAAAATCGGCTACTATATCAGTCAGTGGATGGCAAATGCCATGCTGCAACCGCTCGACCATCTTATCCGAGAGAGAACCGAAGTGTCTCACAACCTGCGTTATATCGACAACATCACACTTTTTGCGAGCAGCAAGCGCAAGCTGCACCGCGCCGTAAAAGCCATCAGTGACTGGCTGGGCGGCGTAGAACTGCAGCTGAAGGATAATTGGCAGGTGTACAAAGTCGATACCCGTATGGTGACGGCCCTCGGCTATCGCTATGACCACGAAAAGACCCTGCTCCGAAAGCGAAACCTGCTGAGACTCAAGCGTCAACTGGCCCGGGCGTATAAGCGTCTCGACCGCGGACGGCCCATTGCAGTGAGCATGGCCGCAGGGCTGCTATCCCGTATCGGGCAGCTCAAGCACTGCGACGCACAAAACCTGCGCCGGAGACTTGTAAGGCCCGGATTTGTAAAAATTTTGAAAGCCGTTGTGCGGAAGCACAGCAGAGAAAGGAGTCTGAAACAATGGAACAGATCATCCAGTACGATTTCGGCGTGATGTGCCTTAGCGGCATCGAGCGCCAGACTCTCCGCGTCAAGTCCACCGATGGCCCCTGCGACCTTACCCCGGGACGATTTTACACTGTGACCGAGCATTACCCTGACATGACCGTGGAGCACAGCTTCCGCATTGAGCGGATGATGAAAGAGGACACAGACCGGGAGGGCCACACTTACCGCTGGTATGTACTGGCCGAGCACAATACCAGCACCGACCGTTCTCCGGCCGCTCTTATGCTTGGCAAGCAGAATGCTGCCAACCTTGACTACCTGAGCATGATGTCCGGCATCGACCTGCCGACGGAGCTTGAGGCGGCCGCCGGAAAGGAGGTGACGGACAATGACTGAGCACAGCGCAAAGTTCGACCGGGTGAAACGCTACTACGATAATGGCCTCTGGACTGCGAAGATGGTCCGCAACGCGGCCAAGAACCCCAAGGCTTCCCCGTGGATCACCGAGGCCGAAGCGAAGGAGATTCTGGAGGAGGACGACAATGGCATGGCCTGAGTTTGCAGAGCACCTGCTCGCCCGGCTGGAAACGCTGGGAGCGGACACCGCCACCGAACGAGCAGAGTTTGGTGTGCTGATGGTCGGCTGCTGCATGAGAGGGTGCGGGGCGGACCTGCGCCCGAAAGGAGATGTTGAAGATGGCGATTAAAGCCTATTCGCTGGCAAAGGACGGAACGAAAAAGCTGTCCACGGATTTTAAGGTGCGCGAGTTCAGATGCAAGGACGGCTCTGATCCGATCTTTATTGACTCGGAACTGGTGGAAGTTCTGCAAAAAATCCGCACCCACTTTGGGAAAGCGGTGAACATCAACAGTGCTTTCCGCACTGCCAGTCACAACGCCAAGCAGAAGAATGCATCCAAGTACAGCCAGCACCTTTATGGCAAGGCGGCTGACATCTGGATCGCTGGCGTGTCGGTGGACACGCTGGCGGCCTACGTCGAAACACTGCTTCCCAGCAAGGGAGGCATTGGACGATACCACGCGAACGGTTTTGTCCACGTCGATGTGCGGGAGGTAAAAAGCAGATGGGTGATGTAGTGAAGAATGGAGTTTGCACCATGGTTGGAGTAATCGGCAGTCTGATCGCAAGTCAATTCGGCGGATGGGATGCGGCACTTTCGACGCTGATCCTGTTCATGGCAGTCGATTACATCACGGGGCTTGTGGTCGCCGGGGTTTTCCACGCCAGCCCGAAGAGCAAAGACGGCGCACTGGAATCCCGCGCCGGGTGGAAGGGGCTGTGCCGCAAAGGTGTAACCCTGCTGATCGTGCTGGTGGCCTGCCACCTCGACACGGTGATGGGGTCTAATTTTATCCGGGACGCTACCGTGATTGCGTTCATCGCAAACGAGACGCTGTCCATCATTGAGAATGCTGGCCTGATGGGGGTGCCGATTCCAAAGGCGCTGACCGGGGCTATTGAAATCCTGAAACAGAAGTCCGAACAGGACAACATGGAGGAATGAATTATGGGTAACTTCAAAATCTCGACCGCAACTATCGTCCGTACCACTTGCCTGCTGCTGGCTCTTGCCAATCAGATGCTTTCTGCAATGGGAAAACCCATCATCCCCATTGAAAGCAGTACCGTGGAGCAGCTTGCGACCGCTGGCATCACCACGGTCACCGCCCTAATCGCATGGTGGAACAACAACAGCTTCACCAAAGAGGCGATTCAGGCGGACAATGTGATGGAGACCCTGAAAAAGCAGGTACATTGACCCGCCGAACAGCTGAATAAAGTATAGCGCAACTCCCCACTGGCAGCCCTGACCGGGCAGTTGGTGGGGAGCTTTTTGTTTGTCTGGAAGTTTTGCACAAAGGAACCGTGCAAAGTGTGGAAGTTTGCACATTGACAACGACGCACCGTATAATTTACGCTTAAAACGAAAAGAAACGCCAAAAACGAAAGGAGGAAAACGGCGTGCGAGTGTTCAAACATCTGACCATTACAGACCGATTGCGCATCGAGAAGTGGAAAAAGGAAGGGATGAGGACACGAGAGATAGCGGAGAAGCTGAGGGTCAACCCCTCCACGGTGTACCGGGAATTGAAACGAGGAAGCTATGACAGGCTGAACGGAACGACGTGGGAGCTGATCCCGACATACAGCCCGGATATTGCAGAGCAGAAGTACCAGGCACATCTCCGAGAAAAGGGACCGGACCTCAAAATCGGAAAGGATCACGAGCTGGCTGCTTATATTGAAAATACCATTATAGAAAAGGACTGTTCCCCGGCGGCGGTGTACGGCTATGCAATGGAAGAAGGACGGACGTTCAAGACGCACATTTCCATCCCGACCGTGTACAGCTACATCAAAAAGGGGGTGTTCCTGAACTTGACACAAAAGGCCCTGCCGCGGCATGGAATCAAAAAGAACGAGTACCAGAAAATCAAAAAGAAGGACCCGGCAAAGGCACCGGCGGGAGAGAGCATCGAAAAACGCCCGGAGGAAGTGAAGACCCGGGAAGAATTTGGACACTGGGAGATGGACACGGTATACTCCGGCAAAAATAAAAGCACTGTTGCGCTGCTGGTACTGACGGAGCGCAAGACCAGAAACGAAAACATCATTCTCATTCCGAATCGCCGCGCAGAAACAACGGTACGGGCACTGGATGCTTTGGAACGGAAGCTGGGAGCAGAGAAGTTTGGTGCTATATATAAGAGCATCACTGTGGATAATGGAACGGAATTTGCGATGGCGGATGAGATCGAAAAGTCCTGTCTGAGCGACAGCCAGCGAACCAAGGTGTATTACTGCCACCCGTATTCTTCGTGGGAGCGGGGCAGCAATGAAAACGTGAACGGCATGATCCGCCGCCGGCACCCGAAGGGCACGGATTTCTCGAAGGTGACAGCGGAAGAAATCGCCGCAACAGAGAACTGGATCAACAACTACCCGAGAAAGATTCATGGGTACAAGAGCGCAGCTACTATGTTCCGTCAATGCCTGCGGGAGCTGGGTTTGACCGCATGAACAACACGAGATGAACAATCTATCACAGAAAAGTCGACGCCGAAAGGGTGGATAGTAGGTAATACATGGTGAAAGTGAACAGTAAATCGAGGCTGAAAGGCTAAAAACCTGACGGCCTGTTTGTGTTGTGGTAAAATCCACAAAAACAGAGCCGATTTTTTGGCGCATTTAATGCTTTACTTTTCAAAATCGAACTTTTTTGCAAAAACCTCTTGCCAAGCGGTGCGTTTTATGATAAAC
>ULWD01052711.1_pt1 | contig 63561 bp, 54 predicted proteins | sample 1960011 | NCBI WGS metagenome assembly ULWD01 (sample SAMEA4835803, study PRJEB28245) | human gut metagenome | biome: gut microbiome; material: fecal sample | place: Denmark | collected 2008 | reverse complement strand
ATTTTTTTTATTATATTTTGCCACGAAAAATTTAACTCATATTTTAAATAAAAATAAATTATTGAAAAAACATGTTATTTATGGTAAAATAAACTTAATCTCAATACTTTTTGAGGTTAAATTTCTGTTATCTAATAGGAGGTCAGACTATTAGATCCATACAATTTTTTGTAAGGAGAGATGTTTTTTGTTTAAAAGACATAATGATCAAAGTCAAGATAAAAGAGAAATCTATCCTTGTTTAGAAAGCCTTGGATTTAAAGTAAGTGGTTTAGCTACTTATGAAGAAGTTATAAGATTGAACAACCTTATTAATAAAGGGCTAGAATCACACTTTAGACCTCGTTTTGGATTAGTCTTAACCCAAGATGAAGACATAAATCATGAAGCTGTCGCTTTAATTGGAATTTATAAAAAAATACCAATTAAAAGTTTTCAAGCGATATGTACAGATTTTAAGATTACCCCTAAAATCTATGAATTCCATGAATTTAACTCACCAAAAGAGGCAAAAAAACAAAAAAGTTATCTAGTTCTTGGAGATATTGGACTAAATATCTTAAAGAAGCATTCCGTAGAGATCGCTGAACAAGCTCATATGTACTCAAATTCTTGACAAAAAAGCATATACACTTGATAAAATCAAGTGCATATGCTTTTTATTTACCTATAAACATTTGTACATATATTTTGCCATATTTACTTCCTTTAACCACACCTATTCCCGTATAATTGAATGACGAATTCAATATATTCGCTTTATGTCCTGATGAATTCATCCATGCTGTTACAGCACTTGAATTACTTGAGTTTCCAGCTATGTTCTCTCCTGCTGTGTTATATGAAACCTTAAAGCTTTTAAGCATATCAAAAGGTGAACCATATGTCGGTGATGTATGTGAGAAGTAATTATTATCAACCATGTCTTGTGCTTTTATTCTAGCAACCTTTTGAACTTCACTATCTACTTTTAATGCAGAAAGTCCATTATTTTTTCTTTGTGTATTTATTAGATCAAATACCTCTTTTTCATCCGCACTAAGTGAATTATTTAATTCATTATTACTAGAATTATTGTTTGAATTATTAGAATTTGTACCTGATGCTTTTGGATATATCGGTTTTATATATTTTTTGCTTACTGCTCCAACATAATCTCCTTCTACTTGAACAATATACCAATTTCCAACCCCTGCAAAAACTCTTATATATTGATTTTTCTTAACTGTCGCCACAATACTATAGGTAGTTCCAGGCCCACTTCTTACATTTAATTTATCAGCCGTAACTAAACCTGTAGAAAAATCAACGTTATAATAATGTTGCATAGCAAATGTTTTTGATACTGTAAATACAATTACTATTAAGAATACTGACACAAAAATTTTTAACATATTTTTTTTATTTCTTTTTATTTTCATAAGCACTATTCCTTTCTCCAAAGAGATTATAAATTAATATAATATCTTGTTATTAATCTCTTTTTATTTTTTATATTTTATTACTTAATATTTGTCCATTATTCATAATAATAACAAATAGAAAAACATATAAAAAAAACATATTAAATGATATTTCTATCCTTTAATATGCTTTTTATAATTTATTTTTTATTTACACAAACCTTTCCATATACTCCTCCACCACCTGAGTGAACATGTACATTACCATTTATAGCGTTCGCAATATTTTCCGCAATCTTTGAACCAACTACTGCTTCTATATCATCTTTTTGAACTTTATGCAAAATATTCATTTCTGTTCCAAAATTTTCTAATAATTTTTCTATAGTTTTTCCTCCGACTCCTGGTATAAAAGAAAGTGGTATTTGATAAATATATTGTGGTCTAAAATCCGGACTTTTTGTCATCTCTTTATCTTTTATCAAATCTATTCTATCAAAAACACCAAAAGTTATATTTTTTCCTCCACATTTTGGACATACTGTCGCAGCTTCATCAATTTCTATAGAATCATTGCAATCTTCACAAAAACTTCTATGATATTTTCCAAGTTTAGGATCTAATCCATAATTTTCTAAAACTTTTCTTCCATCTTCCATTTTAAGGGCTTTTACTACTTCCTTGAAAGAAATATCTTCAACTTGTAACTTGTTATATTCTCTTGCTATTTTTGGAAGAGAATGAGCATCTGAATTTGTTAAAAATGTCTTTTTTTCAAGTTCAGAAATTGTATCAGCTAAAAACGTATCTGAACTTAATCCAAGTTCTACTGCAAAAATATCATCATATTTTTCTTTAAATATATCTTGTAATCTGTCGGTACAATTTCCATAATAACTTTTAAAAGGTGTAAAAATGTGTGCAGGTATTAAAATACCATTATTTTGCTTAACTATATCTATTAATTCATATCCTGATAAATCTGATCTTTGAGTACTTAATGTTACATTTTTTACATGTTTACTAAGTATACTCGAAAAATTTTTAATATCCTTTAAAAAAGGGAAAAAACATAAATTATGAGCACTTCCACATTTTCCATTTCTTCCTTTTTCAGAAGTTTCTACTTCACTTCCAAGTAAAATACATACTTTATCTTTATAAATTATTCCACCATCTTTTAATTCGTAAGCATCTCCATTTTCTAGAAATTTTTCAATATCTTCTATTACATAAGGTGAAGCACAATCTATTATTCCAACAACACTAATGCCTTTTCTTTCTTCACACTCTTTTGCAATATTAGCAAAATTTAAACTTCTTGCAGCTGTAATTTTAATAGGTTTACCTGATTCACTTCTGCCTATATGAACATGCAAATCTGCATATACTTCGTACATTTTATTCCTCCACTTTATATTTTGATTCATGATTCATTACTCTGTTTGCAATTTCTTTACTAAACAAAGCTCTATTTTCTCTTCTTTCTAATAGTTCATATTCTGTTTCTGTATCATCTTCTTCTAATAACTCTTTTGCCTGTAATTTACCATTTTTTATTAATGCATTATCTATTTTTCTAGAGTATCTATTTGCTAAAATAGCAATATATGTCTTTACATTTGCTTCTTTGTTATGTAAGTTAACTAACTTTTTTATAATAGGAACCTCTATTATCTCTCTTATAGTAATCTTTCCCATTTCACCAATAAATTGAGTAAAAAGTTCTAAATATTTGTTATCATTTCCTCTTAAATTTCTTTCTTTTAAAACAATTATAGCTTCCTCTGGTGTAAAGGCTTCTCTTTCAACTCTATTCAATATAAGTCCAACAAATTGGTCAATAACCTCTAAAATATCACTCTCTGGTTCACGTGGAGTACTTCTACTATAACGGTTTACTTCTTCACATATTTTGCAAAAACGTTTATTAAATCCTAGTGTAGCTAGGTAATCTGCACCTTCTTTTGCAAAAGTCTCTAATTTTCCTATCTTTTGGGCATTATCTATTTTTTTACAATTACATAAAAGCATTGCTGTTAAAACCAAATTTCTGTCAATATTTATATTCATATATTCCATGAAAATTCTTGCTATTTCTGTTTTTAATACAACAGATTTATCAAAAAATATTCCTGTTTTTTTTGATAAATAATATGCAATTATCATCTTTTGCCCTAAATTTTCTTCATTTAATATGTATGCTGCAAAATCTTCCATTTTTTCCTCCTACGTATCTTATTCCTTTTTAATTATATTTCATATTTATTTAAATATCAAGATTTTTTTACAAAATTTTTTATATTTTTGTTACATATAAAAAAAGGTAAAAAGGGGATTTTTTCCTTTTTACCTATAACATTTATAGCTATGCAGTTTCTGTATTTTCATTTTCAGAAACATTTTCCTTTTTTTCTTCTTTAATCTCAGTATTAATATGAATATCTTGATATTTTTTCATACCAGTACCAGCTGGAATTAATTTGCCAATTATAACATTTTCTTTTAATCCAACTAAGTTGTCTTCTTTACCTTTTATTGCTGCTTCTGTTAAAACTCTAGTTGTTTCTTGGAATGATGCTGCTGATAAGAAACTATCTGTAGCAAGAGAGGCTTTTGTTATTCCTAAAAGTACTCTCTTACCTGTTGCAGGTCTTAAACCTTTTTCTTCAACTTCTTTATTCTTTTCTTCAAATTCATACATATCTACAAGAGTTCCTGGATACATATCAGTATCTGCATTGTCTTCAATTCTTACTTTTTTAAGCATTTGTCTTGCAATTACCTCGATATGTTTATCATTTATATCAACACCTTGGTTTCTATAAACCTTTTGAACTTCTGTTGTTAAATACTCGAATACACCTTCTGCGCCTTTTATAGCTAAAATCTCTGATGGATTTAATGAACCTTCAATTAATGCATCTCCAGCTTTTACTTCATCTCCATCTTTAACTTTCATTTTTGGTCCAAATGGTATTGCATATGTTCTAGAATCAGAATCAGATGTAACAATTACTTCTTTCTTCTTTTTAGATTCTTTAACTTTTACAATTCCGTCAATTTCAGTCATTACTGCAAGTCCCTTTGGTTTACGAGCTTCAAATAGCTCCTCAACTCTTGGAAGACCTTGTGTAATATCTGTACCAATAGCACCACCAGCATGTTTTGTATTCATTGTAAGCTGTGTACCTGGTTCACCTATTGATTGTGCAGCAACAATACCAACTGACTCTCCTATTTCAACTTTAGCATGTCTTGCTAAACTCATACCATAACATTTTTGACATACACCATGTTTTGAATGACAACCAAGTACTGATCTAACTTCAACCTCTGTAATTCCAGCTTCAGCTATTTTATTTGCTAACTCATCTGTAATCATTGTATTTGTATCTACTATTACTTCACCAGTTCTAGGGTCAACAATATCTCTTACTGGGAATCTTCCCATCAATCTTTCTTGTATTGGTTCTATTAATTGATTTCCATCTTTAATATCATATACTATTAGACCTTCATTAGAACCACAATCAGGTTCTCTTACAATTATCTCTTGAGCAACATCAACTAATCTTCTTGTTAAATATCCTGAATCGGCTGTTCTTAAAGCTGTATCTGCTAAACCTTTTCTTGCTTGGTGAGAAGATATAAAGTACTCTAAAGCATCTAGACCTTCTGCGAAACAAGATTTAATTGGAATTTCAATAACTTTACCTGTTGTACCAGCCATAAGACCTCTCATACCTGCTGATTGTCTTAATTGGTTTATATTACCTCTAGCTCCTGATTCAACCATTAAGTTAATTGGATTTAGAGTTTCTAGTTTTTTCTCTAGAGCTTCACCAACATCTAATGTTGCATTGTTCCAAATATTAACTACTGCTTTGAATCTTTCATCTTCTGTAATTAAACCTCTTCTATATTGTTTTCTAACTTTTGCAACTTCTTCTGTTGCTTTAGCTAAAATTTCTTTTTTCTCTTTTGGTACTTTTACGTCACCCATAGAATAAGTTAATCCAGATTTTGTAGAATAATGGAATCCTTTTGCTTTTACATTATCTAGAACTGCTGCAGAATCTGAAAGTCCATGTATTTTAATACATCTATTAATTAAATCTCCTAATTTTTTCTTGTTTACTGGGAAATGTATTTCATATTGGAATCTTTCATCTTCATTATTTCTATCTACATATCCTAGATCTTGTGGAATTCCTTCATTATATATGATTCTTCCTACTGTTGTTTCTATTTTCTTTGATCTAAGTTCTCCATCTATCTCTAATGTTCTTCTAACATTTATTTTTGCATGCATATCTACTGCACCATTTTCATATGCCATAATTGCTTCTTCTGGATCTTTAAAATATTTTCCTTCTCCTAATGCTCCAGGAATTTCCATAGTTAAATAGAATCCACCAAATACCATATCAATTGTAGGTACTGTTACAGTTTTACCATCTTGTGGTTTTAACAAGTTATTTGTAGAAAGCATTAAAAATCTTGCTTCTGCTTGTGCTTCTGGTGATAATGGTAAATGTATAGCCATTTGGTCACCATCAAAGTCAGCATTAAATGCTGTACAAACTAATGGATGTAATTTTATTGCTCTACCTTCAACAAGAACTGGTTCAAATGCTTGAATACCAAGTCTATGTAATGTTGGGGCACGGTTAAGCATTACTGGATGATCTTTTATAACTTCTTCTAATATTCCCCATACTTCAGGTTGTAATCTTTCAACCATACGTTTTGCATTTTTTATGTTGTGTGCAATATTTCTTTCAACCAATTCTTTCATAACAAATGGTTTAAATAATTCTATTGCCATTTCCTTTGGAACACCGCATTGATAAATTTTAAGTTCAGGTCCAACAACAATAACTGAACGCCCAGAATAGTCAACACGTTTTCCAAGTAAGTTTTGACGGAAACGTCCTTGTTTACCTTTAAGCATATCTGATAAAGATTTTAATGCTCTTCCTCCAGCTCCTGTAACAGGTCTTCCACGTCTTGAGTTATCTATTAAAGCATCTACTGATTCTTGTAACATTCTCTTTTCGTTTCTTACTATTATTTCAGGTGCTTCTAATTCTAGAAGTCTTTTTAATCTGTTATTTCTGTTTATAACACGTCTATATAAGTCATTTAAATCCGATGTTGCGAATCTTCCACCATCTAATTGTACCATTGGTCTTAAATCTGGTGGTATTACTGGAACAACATTCATTATCATCCATTCAGGTCTATTTCCTGATATTCTAAAAGCTTCAACTGTATCTAATCTTTTTACAATTTTAGCTTTCTTTTGTTCACTGGCATTTTCTAGTTCTTTTTTTAGAGAATTAGAAAGTTTTTCTACATCTACTTCTTCAAGTAATGTATGAAGTGCTTCTGCACCCATACCAGCCTTAAAAGAACCCTTTCCATATTTTTCTATAGCTTCATGGTATTCTTTTTCATTTAATATTTGACATTTTTCTAATCCAGATGTACCTTTATCTGTTACTATATATGCCGCAAAATATACTACTTTTTCAAGATTTCTTGGTGAAATATCAAGCATTAAAGCAATTCTACTTGGAATTCCTTTAAAGTACCAAATGTGAGCAACTGGGGCAGCAAGTTCAATATGCCCCATTCTTTCACGTCTTACTTTTGATTTAGTTACTTCAACTCCACATTTGTCACATACTACACCTTTATATCTAACTCTCTTATATTTACCACAGTGACATTCCCAATCTTTTGTTGGACCAAAAATTCTTTCACAGAATAATCCATCTCTTTCTGGTTTTAATGTTCTATAATTTATAGTCTCAGGTTTTTTTACTTCACCTTTTGACCATTCTCTTATTTTCTCATCTGATGCAATACCTATTTTTAGTTTATTAAATGTTTCCATTTCTTCCATTATTTTGGCTTGCCCCTTTCTTACTCTTGATCAAAATCATTTTCTATATTATCCATGCCTAAATCATCATCGCTTGAATAAAAATCATCATCGTCATCTTCTAAACTGTCAAAAAGTTCGTCATTATCATTTATATCATCTTCCTCATAGTCGTCTAAATCTGATGATTCTTCTTCTAAATCATCTTGCATTTCTTCGTCTACATATTCGCTTTCTAATTCATTTTTAACAACTACATCTTCCTTTTGACCACTAACCATCTTTTTATGTTCATCAAGATTAAAATCAATAGCATCTTCTATATTTTCTTTTAATTCAAGCTCTTTATCATCATCATAAAGTCTTATATCTAATCCTAATGATTGTAGTTCTTTTATAAGAACTTTAAAGCTCTCTGGAACTCCTGGTTCTGGGATATTTTCACCTTTAACGATTGCTTCATAAGTTTTTACTCTTCCTACAACGTCATCTGATTTAACAGTTAACATTTCTTGAAGTGTATATGCTGCACCATAAGCCTCTAGTGCCCAAACTTCCATTTCTCCAAAACGTTGTCCACCAAATTGTGCTTTACCTCCTAAAGGTTGTTGTGTAACAAGTGAGTATGGACCTGTTGAACGTGCATGTATTTTATCATCAACTAAGTGGTGAAGCTTAAGCATGTATTGAACACCAACAGTAACAGGTTTATCAAATGGTTCTCCAGTTCTTCCATCATAAAGAATTGTTTTTCCATCTTCTGAAAGTCCTGTTTCACGAAGTAATTCTTCTATTTCTTCCTGATCTGCTCCATCGAAAACAGGTGTAGCAATTTTCCAACCACGTTTTCTTGCTACCATTCCTAAATGAACTTCCAAAATTTGTCCTAAATTCATACGTGAAGGAACACCTAATGGGTTTAATAAAATATCTATTGGTGTACCATCTGGCATGAATGGCATATCTTCTGATGGTAAAATTCTTGATACAACACCTTTATTTCCGTGACGTCCAGCCATTTTATCACCAACTGAAATTTTTCTTTTTGTTGCTATATAACATCTAATCACTTGGTTTACACCTGGTGCCAATTCATCTGAATTATCTCTTGTAAATACTTTAATATCTACAATTGTTCCTGCTTCACCATGAGGAACTCTAAGCGATGTATCTCTTACTTCTCTAGATTTTTCACCAAAAATAGCTCTTAAAAGTCTTTCTTCTGCAGTAAGTTCTGTTTCTCCTTTTGGAGTAACTTTTCCAACTAAAATATCACCTGGTCTTACTTCAGCTCCAATTCTTATAATACCATTTTCATCCAAATCTTTTAATTGGTCATCACCGACATTTGGAATATCACGAGTAATCTCTTCTGCTCCAAGTTTAGTGTCTCGGCATTCACAATCATATTCTTCTATATGTATTGATGTAAATACATCTTCTTTAACTAATCTTTCATTTAACAAAACAGCATCCTCGTAGTTATATCCTTCCCAAGTAGAAAATGCTATTAATACGTTTTTACCAAGAGCCATTTCTCCATTTTGTGTTGATGGTCCATCTGCAATTGTATCACCTTTTTTAACTCTTTCACCTTTTTTAACAATTGGTTTTTGATTTATACATGTACCACCATTTGTTCTTTTAAATTTACGTAATTTATGTACAACTTTCTTTCCATTGTCATATTTGATTGTAATTGCATCAGCTGTAACTTTTTCTACAACCCCATCATCTTGTGCTAAAACAAGTATTCCTGAATCTTTTGCAGCTCTATATTCTATTCCTGTTCCAATGATTGGAGAATCTGTAATCATAAGTGGAACTGCTTGACGTTGCATGTTTGCACCCATTAATGCTCTTTTAGCATCATCATGCTCTAAGAATGGTATCATTGCTGCTGCAATAGAAACAAGCTGTTTTGGTGAAACATCTATATATTGAACTTTGTCTTTTTCAACTTCTATAATTTCATTTTTATGTCTTACTCTTATTCTTTCATGTTTAAATGTTCCATCTTCATTTAATGGTTCTGATGCTTGAGCAATATAATATTTATCTTCAACATCTGCACTCATTTCTTCAACTATGTCAGTTACTTTATGTGTTTCTGGATCTACTTTTCTATATGGTGTTTCAATAAATCCATATTCATTAATATTTGCAAAAGATGAAAGTGCTGAAATAAGTCCAATGTTTGGTCCTTCTGGTGATTCTATTGGACATAATCTACCATAGTGTGTATAGTGAACATCACGAACCTCAAATCCTGCTCTCTCACGTGAAAGACCTCCAGGTCCTAGTGCTGAAATTCTTCTTTTATGAGTTAATTCTGAAAGTGGGTTAGTCTGATCCATAAATTGTGAAAGTTGTGAGCTTCCAAAAAACTCTCTTATAGATGATGTAATTGGTTTTGTATTAATTAATGTTTGAGGTGTTACAACATCTAAATCTTGTATTGTCATTCTTTCACGAACAACTCTTTCAAGTCTTGCTAAACCAATTCTAAATTGATTTTGTAAAAGCTCACCTACACATCTAATTCTACGGTTTGCCAAATGGTCTATATCGTCTTGAACACCTAAACCATGATAAAGATTTAATAAAACACTTATTGAAGCTATTATATCTTCTGTTGTGATACATAGTGGAACTAGCTCATCATATCTTTCTTCTATAACTTTTGCTAAGTCCTCTTCTGCAGTATTTTCAATTATATTTTGAAGTACAGCATAATTTACATCTTCTTTAAAGTGAACTTTACTTAAGTCAACATTTGGTAATGCTTTATAAATATTTACTGTTCCGTTACCAATTACTCTAACTTTTCTTTCATTTATTTTTACATCAACAATATTTATTCCTGCATTTTGAATTTCTTCTGCTTTTTCTTCTGATATGATTTCTCCGGCTTGAACAAGTATTTCACCTGTCTCTTTATCCATAATATCATCAAATGCTATATGTCCAGAAATTCTTCCTGCTAGTCCTAATTTTTTATTGAATTTATATCTTCCTACTTTTGCTAAATCATATCTTCTATTATCAAAAAACATTCCATCAAATAAACTTCTTGCTGCATCAACTGTTGGAAGTTCTCCAGGTCTTAACTTTTTATATATTTCAATTATTGCTTCCTCAGGTGTTTTTATTGTGTCTTTTGCAATTGTTGTATCAATTAAAGTTTCTTCACCGAATAAATCTCTTATTTGATCGTCTGATGCTAAACCTAATGAACGTAATAACGTTGTTATAGGTACTTTTCTTGTTCTATCTACACGAACATAAAATACATCATTTCCATCAGTTTCGTATTCTATCCATGCACCTCTTAATGGCATTACAGTAGATGTATATGTTTTCTTACCTGTTTTTGTATCAAATTCTTCTGTGTAATAACATCCTGGTGAACGAACAAGCTGACTTACTACAACTCTTTCAGCTCCATTTATAATAAATGTTCCACTCTCTGTCATAAGTGGAAAATCTCCTAAAAAGATTTCTTGTTCTTTAATTTCACCTGTTTCACGGTTTATTAATCTTACCTTTACATGTAACCTTGTAGAATATGTTGCATCTCTTTCTTTTGCCTCTTCCTCAGTGTATTTAGTCTTGTCTTCCATGTAATAGTCAAAAAATTCAAGTACTAGGTTTCCAGAATAATCTATAATTGGAGAAACATTTTTTAAAACTTCTCCTAATCCTTCTTCTATAAACCAATCATAAGAATCTTTTTGAACTTTGATAAGGTTAGGCATTTCAATGTAGTCACCTACTTTTGAAAAGTCTTTTCTTGAAGCTTTTTCGTATTTAACTTCCTTAATTTCCAAAAAAATCACCTCTAAAAATTTTTTGCTATCTATTTTAAGATAACTTTTAATATGAATTTAAGCAGAATAAAAATTTAACTTAGCTCTTTTTGTAATGAATTTAAGAGATAAGTTATATACTTTAACCTAAGAAAAAGTCCTTCTTAAGAAAAATTAAAGAAATCAAAACCTTATAATTTCCTGCTCTTCAAATTACTTAATTTTGTTTTAATTAATCTTAATTCCTCTTTTTCCTGTTTGAAATATCTTGTGAATTAAAATTTTTAAGCATATTTTCGCTAGTTTAATTTAACATTTAAATTTTACCATATAATAGGTACATAAGTCAAGTATTTTCATATGATTTTTGCATTTTCTTGTTTATTAAATTTAGAAAAATTTGTAAATTAAAAAAGAGTATCTTGATTTTCAAAATACTCAAAATATTTTATATTACATATAGTAAAATACACAAAAAATGAAGTAAACTAGCAAAGAAAATACATAAATGGAAAATTGAATGCATATATTTATGCTTTTTTCCAACTCCATAAAGAACTGCACCTATTGTATATACTACTCCACCAGTTACAAGTAGTGTAAATCCTGTTTTGCCAAGAAGAATTGGCAAAGCATTTATTTTGACTATAATGCACCAACCCATTGCTAGATAACATATCATGGAAAATTTTTTATACTTATTTAAATCTATCGCATTAAATATAATGCCAAGTATAGCGGCAAACCAAATCACACCAAAAATAGTCCATCCAACAGCTGGATTATCTTCTCTTAAAGTACATAAAGCAAATGGTGTATATGATCCAGCAATTAATAAAAAAATTGAACAATGGTCTAACACCTGAAATACTTTTTTTGCTTTTAATTTTGGGCTTAAACCATGATATATACTTGACATTGTATATAAAAGAATCATAGTAGCTCCGAATATAGCTCCTCCTACTACTCCATATACATTTCCCTTAGTTGCTGCAAATATAACGCATAAAACTGTTGCAACAACACCTAAAACACCACCTACTATATGTGAAGTCATATTAAATATTTCTTCCCCTTTAGTATATTTTGGAAGTATTCTTTCACTTAATTTCGTTCTATTCATAAAAACTCCTTTCATCTATTTTACGTTTTTAAATAATCTATTCATTATTTTTTCCTGCTGTATAACCTGTTGAATATGCAATTTGAAGATTAAAACCTCCTGTATATGCATCAACATCTAAAATTTCTCCTGCAAAATATAAACCACTTACTAGTTTTGATTCCATTGTTTTTGGATTTACTTCTTTTATACTAATTCCTCCACTAGTAACAATTGCATCCTCTACAGGTCTAAATCCTTTTATAGTTAATGTGAAATTTTTTAAAATTTTAATTAATTTTTCTCTTTCATTTTTAGTTATTGAGTTTACTTTTTTATATTCATCAATTTCTGTTTGGTCTATTATTGGAATAATTAATTTTTGTGGTAGTAATTTATTTAAACTATTCTTGAATTCTTTGTTTTTAAATTCTTCAAAATCTCTTAGAATTCTTTCATTTAATTTTTCCTCTGATAAAGCAGGTTTTAAATCGATGCAAAACTTTATTTTTTTATCGTTCAATAAATTTTCAATATTTTTATATCTTACTAAATGTGAAGATGCGCTTAAAACTATTGGTCCTGAAATACCAAAATGTGTAAAAAGCATTTCTCCAAAATCCTCGTATATTACTTTACTTTTTTCTGTATCAATTACTTTTATTTTTACATTTTTTAAACTTAGCCCTTGGATGCTTTTATGCCAATTAGTTTCATAAGTAGTCAATGGAACAAGTGATGGTCTAATTTTTTCTATTTTATGACCTACTTTTCTTGCAATTTCATATCCATCGCCTGTTGAGCCAGTAAGAGGGTAGCTCTTACCCCCAGTTGCTAAAATAACTTTTTCAGCATTATAAGTCGTTTTATTTGTTCTTACTCCTACAACTTTTATTTTATCATCAATTTTTTTAGTTATAAGTGATTCCACTCTTTCAGAATATATTATTTTAATACTCATTTTCTTTAATAATCTTTCAAAGCATCTTAATACATCTTTAGCATCATCTGAAACAGGAAAAATCCTATTTCCTCTTTCTTCTTTTACTTCTAATCCTTCTTTTTTTAATAAGTTTATTATATCCTTGTTAGTAAAATTTTTAAAACAACTGTATAAAAATTTTCCATTTCCAGGAATATTTTTTATAAACTCTTCTATATCAAGAGATGATGTTATATTACATCTACCTTTTCCAGTAATAATTAGCTTCTTTCCTAAACTCGAGTTTTTTTCTATCAATATAACATTATTTCCATTTTCTTTTGAAGATATAGCAGACATTATCCCTGCTGGTCCTCCACCTACAACAACTACATTCATTTTTCTAATTGATTTTAAACCTTTAAAACCTTAATCTCCTTTTCATTTTTCATATTTTATCTTATAATTTTTAAAAAATCAACCCCATCACTACACCAATAATTGCACCAACAAACACTTGGATTGGTGAATGTCCTAAAACTTCAACTAGTTTTTCTTGTACTTGTAATCCTGTAAGGCCAGGGGTCTCAATAAGTTGATTTAATAGATGTGCTTGCTTTCCAGCAGCTCTTCTTACTCCTGCAGCATCATACATTACTACAAATGCAAAAATCAAGCTTAATGCAAAAATAGGACTTCCTACTCCTTCACTTTTACCAATTAAAGTTGCTAAAGAAACAACAACTCCTGTATGTGAACTTGGCATTCCACCTGCTCCCATAATTCTTTTGAAATTAAATTTTTTAGTTTTATATAATTCATATAAAACTTTAAATATTTGAATTCCTATCCATGTTAATGCTGGTACATATATATATTTATTTTGAATAAACTCTAAAACAGTTTTCATTATTTATATCCTTCCTTTTATTTCGAAGTAATTATAATTATTATATAATTTATTAATTTTCAAAATCTTGTTCTTCTATTTTTTCACCATTTTCAATTAAAATTGTTATTCTTTTTTGTGCATCTTCTAACATTTTGTTGCATTCTTTTGATAATTTTATTCCTTCTTCAAATTTGCTAACAGACTTTTCTAAACTTAAATCGCCTTTTTCAAGTTCTTTTGTTATTTTTTCTAAGTCTTCTAACTTTTTTTCAAAACTTTCTTCTTTCATATCAGCCTCATTCCTTTCAATTTATTTTAATACAGTAGCTTTAGTCTTTCCATCCTCAAAAGTCAATTCTATTGTATCTCCTATTTTTAAATCGTTCTTTTTTTTGACTATTTTTCCTTCCATCTCAACAATTGCATACCCCCTAGAAAGTGTTTTTAACGGACTAAGTGTATCTAAATTTGTTACAATTTTTGAAAAACGCATTTTAGATTCCATTTGTTTTGAATTTATTATATTACTTATCTCTTTTACATTTGAATCCACTTTTAAATAATTATCATTTATAATTTTAAGAGGATCTAAAAATACACGTGAAGAAATAATTTTTTCATATTTTAAATCCATTAACTCTAATTTCTTCTTTAGGGAATTTCTTGCTCTTAAATTATATGAATGAAGCTTTTCTTTTAATTCATATACATTTGGATTTGCAAGTTCTGCTGCTGCTGAAGGAGTAGGTGCTCTCAAATCAGCAACAAAATCAGCAATTGTAAAATCGGTTTCGTGACCAACTGCAGAAATGATAGGTATTTGAGAATTATATATTGCCCTTGCAACAACTTCTTCGTTAAATGGCCATAAATCTTCTAATGATCCTCCTCCTCTTGCTAATATTATTACATCTGCCAATTTTTTTTCATTCATTATTTTTATTCCTCTTGCAATTTCTACACTTGCACCTTTTCCCTGTACAGGTACAGGAAATAGTCTAATATATGTATTCGGATTTCTTCTTGTTGAAACATTTATTATATCTTTAATTACTGAACCAGTTTTCGAAGTCAAAACTCCTATTATATTTGGCTTTAATGGAATTTTCTTTTTATGAGATTCATTAAATAATCCTTCTTTAGATAAATCTTCCTTAAGTTTTTCAAATGCTTCATATAAATCTCCTTTACCACTTTCTTGCATAGCTTTTACGTAAATTTGATATATTCCATCTCTTTCATAAACCGCTACTTGACCAAAAACAATAACTTTTGCTCCATCTTTTGGCGAAAAATTTATTCTATCCGCATAACTTTTAAACATTACACACTTAATCAATGATTTATCGTCTTTTAATGTAAAATACAAATGCCCGGTATAATGGTGTTTAAAATTTGAAATTTCACCCTTTACTACAACAGCATTCAATGCCTCATCTTCGTCTATCTTCTTTTTTATATATAAATTCAAATCACTTACAGAAACAGCCATTGCTTCATAATTCATTTTTTCACTTCCGTTCCAATTATCATCTAACATAAATAAGGATAGCTTCAAAGCTTTTTGAAACCATCCCTTATTGTTACATATCTTTTACCACTTTAGCTAGCACTCCATTTATAAACTTTCCTGACTTTTCGTCTCCATATTTCTTAGAAAGTTCAACTACCTCATTGATTTCAGCTTTAAACGGTATTTTACTATATCTAATTTCATATATTGCAAGCTTTAATAAACTAATGCTAACTTTAGATACTCTTTCAATCTTCCATTCAGATGTAATGTTTTCTTCAATTTCCTTAATTATATCTGCTTCATTTGATTTGATTCCTAATATGCAATTTGTAATATATTCTCTATCTTTTTCTTCTTTTATATCACTGCTATCAATATATAAGTCTAATTGCTCTTGTATGTCTGCATCTTTTTGAATTTCTAAACTGTATATTAGTCTAAATGTAAGTTCTCTTATTTCAGATCTTTTCATTTCTAATTTTATTCCTTCCTATACTCTGTCTATAAATTTCTTTAACTTATCCTTTACTTCTTCTTTATTCTGTTGAATATAATTTCCTACTATTGCTCCTAAAACTATTAGTACTATTGAAACAATTAACATATAAAGTTTTGTCATAATTATTATTATAGAAATAATTACACCTATTATAGCACCTTTATAATTATTCCAGAAATCTTTTATATTTTCCATTACCTCTTTGACCTCTTTCTATTACTTGTTATCTTTATTTTGAGATGCAATATTTTTTATTTGAACATTTACTTCTTTTACTTCTAAGTCAGATGTCTTTTTTATTGCCTCTTTAATTTTATGTTGTAAATTTAAACTTAACTCTTTTATTATTACATTTTTACTTACAACTAAATTTACTGAAACTTTTACATTATTATTTTCATCAAAATCAATAATTGTTTTTATATCTTCAGCACTATCAAATTCTTTTACAACAGAATTTACTAAATTTTCTAATGTAGCTCTAGAAATCATAAGTTTTCCATTTCCATTTTCCATAAGTACTCCTGATTGTTTCGAATTTTTTTCTTTATCTAAATCAGTAAAAAATATACCTTTTAAAGAAAGACAAGCAAATAAAGCTGAAATTATAACAACAATATTTGAGGTTTTTGCACCAGTTAGAGCTTGTCCTAAAAATTTTCCAACAATATCTACATCTATTATTCCTACAGATATTAAAATTGACATAATAGATATTATTAATATAAAAACTGAAAATATTGTTAATATTACATAATCTAATTTTTTCATATAAAACGCCTCTCTTATTTATTCTTCTGTTGTTTTTTCTTCTTCTTCTTCATTTTTTGTTTCTGGTTCTTCATTTAAACTTTCTGTATTAACACCTTGAACATGTACATTTACTTGATCAACTTTTAATCCTGTCATGTTTTCTACTGATTTTTTTACTCTGTTTTGAATTTCAAATGCAACATCTGGGATTCTAGCTCCATATTCTACTATAATATTTACATCGATTTTTGCATTTTCTTCAGTAGCATCAACTTTTATTCCCTTTGCTAAATTCTTTTTTCCTTTTAATACCTCAGAGATTCCTCCAGCAAAACCTCCTGACATCCCATATACTCCTGGTACTTCTGATACTGCAGCTCCTGCAATTATTGCAATTACATCATTTGATATTTTTATTGAATCGTTTTCCTCAACAACTTCTCCTATTACTTCTACATTTTCATTTTCATTTTCATTTTTGTTTTCTTCCATATTTTTTCCTCCTTAACAAATTTAAATTTTCTTTTAAATTTATGTTATAATTATACCAATTTTCTTATAATTTTACAACCTTTTTTTATATTTTTTTATACTTAAAATTGTAAAAAATAATTTGAATTTTTTTAGTTAGATAATTATTCTTAAATACAATATAAATTTATATCTATTAAAAATTTTTTTATTTATTAAAATTTATTTTCTCTGCATATTTTTTAATTTTTTTACTATAATATAAATGGAGGAAATTAAATGATTGCATATATTAAACTTTATAGTAAAAAAAATGGTGAAATAAATAACTTCTTAAGTAAATACTATAATAGCAATATGGGATTAGAAAATCAAAAAAAATTCAAAAAGCAATATTCTAATCCAATTGAAATTGCTGACATTATAGGTGTTTTTATTGATAATCTTGATAAATTTAATATAAAAATGTGGATTAGTCTAGATAAAAACGTATTGATAAATATTACACCCAATAATGCAGAGAACATTATTAAATATTTATTTGAACGTTATCCATACTAATCACTTTCATTTTTTATATAAATACCACTATTTTATTCAATATTATCTTTTTCTTCCTCATGTTGTTCATTTTTACATTTGCATTCTTCATTATTCTCTGAGTTACATTTTCCTTCTGAACAATTTTCTGAACTGCATTTATCTGAATCGCATTCTTTATTTTCACTATTTTCAACATTGCTTTCTTTTTTCACTTCATTTTCTTCTTTATCTTCTGAATTTTTGGAATTTGACTCTTCTCCATTTAATATTTCAACTTCAACTGCTTCTTGTTTTTCTTCTTCTGGTTGTTTTGCTCCACATTTTGTACAAAACTTTGCATCTTTTTTTATTTTTTCCTTGCATTCTACACATTCTTTTAAGTTTGAAAGTGACAAAATTTCATTATCATAACTCTCAATTTCATTTGAAAGAATATCTATTTTTGCACATTCTTCTTCCAAATCCTTTTTAATACAAACTTCTTCATCTGATGCATGTTTCTGATATACTTTTTTACCAATCTCTTTATAAATTTCATTTATTTTAGATTTATTTTCATTAATTTTTATTCTTAATTTTGTTTCCTTTGCTATTTTTCCTGTTTTTTCTGCAGCTCCTTTATAGGTTTTTGTAGCTTTTTCTGTTATTTTATCAAAAAATTCCATTTTAAAATCCTCCTATTAATTTATTTTATTTCTATTATTTATTATATTAAATTTAGGATACTTTATACATTTTTTAGATTAAATAAATTTTTTTATTAATCTTCATCTTTCTTATTTCTAGTCATAAGCATCTCAACAGCTTTTCTAGGCTCTAAATTGTTATAAAGTACATCATATACTGCATTTAAAATTGGAAGTTCTATATTTTTTTCTTTGCTTAATCTATAAGCAACTTCAATATTATCTATAGATTCAATTGTCATTCCAACTTCTTTTTTTGCCTCTTCAATAGTCTTACCTTTTCCTATTAAAAATCCAGCCTTTCTATTTCTACTGTGCTCACTAAGACACGTTACAATTAAATCTCCTAATCCACTTAATCCATAAAAAGTATCTTTTTCTCCACCTAAAGCAATACCTAACTTTCTAATTTCTACTAATCCTCTTGTAATTAATGCTGCAAAAGTATTATCTCCATATCCAATTCCTGCTGCTATTCCAGCACAAAAGGCAATTATATTTTTTAATGCTCCACCGAGTTCAACACCCTTTATGTCTGAAGATGTATAAATTCTTAATCTTTCATTCATAAAATCTTGTTGAATAGATTTTTTCAATTCTTCGTCCTTAGATGCTATTACTAAAACTGTTGGTATAGCAATAGATACTTCTTCTGCATGACTTGGTCCTGATAAAGCTCCTACTCTTGCTAAAGGTATTTCTTCTTTTATAACTTCATCTAATGTTAGTGCAGAACTTTCTTCAATTCCTTTTGAGCAAACTATAATTGGTTGCTTTTCAGGTATAACATAATTTTTATAATCTTTTACAATATTTCTTGTGAATTTTGAAGGTGTTACTTGAAGTATATAATCTGCTCCTTGTATTACATCTTTATATGTAGTATAGCACTCAATTCCATTTGGTAATTCTACATTTGGTAAAAATTTGCATTTTCTTTGGTTATTTATTAAATCTGCCTCATCTTTAGCAAATGACCATATTTTTACTTTATGTCCCATCTTAGACAAATGAATTGCAAGTGCAATTCCCCAACTTCCACTTCCTATAATTGCAATATTTTTCATTTAAAATCTTCCTTCCTTAATTGTCTTTATAAAAATGTATTTTTTAATCATTAGTTTTTGAAAAACTTAATTTGTTTTCTGTTCCATTTAATATTCTTTTTATATTACTTCTATGATTAAATATTATAATAGCTGCTACTATAACACTGTATATAAAATATTTAAACCCGCTTGCTTGAACTATATAATGATTTTGGATAAATAATGTTAATATTGGAAATAATATTGCTGCTCCAACAGATCCCATTGACACCATTTTTGAAAAAGCCATTATTATAACTGCAAATAATAAACAAATTAATCCAATTTGCCAATTCGTCATAATCAAAATTCCAAGTGATGTAGCAACACCTTTTCCACCTTTGAATCCAAAAAATATTGGATATGTGTGTCCTAAAATTACTGCAATACCAGCTATTTGTACTAAAAGGGCTTGGTCTGTATTTTTGGCTATTTTTCCTGCAATAAGTGCAATTATTATTGCTACCACTCCCTTTAAAATATCACAGATTAAAGTTACTGCAGCTGCTTTTTTTCCAACAGAACGTAACATATTTGTTGTACCTGCATTTCCACTACCTTTTTCTCTTACATCAAATCCTGCATACTTTTTACTTATTATTACTGAAAAGTTGATACTTCCTATTGCATATGCCAATAGTGCTATTATTATATATGTTGCCATAATAATTCCTCCTTTTTTTGTTATTATATTATATTCATAAAAAAATAGCAATACAAATTCAAACTTTTTTAAAGCTTAAATTATATTGCTATTTATGTTTTATTATTCCATTTCTTTTTCACCTTTTTCTCTTACAATTATTCTTACAGGTGTACCAGTTAAGTCAAATTCTTTTCTAAATTGATTAACTAGATATCTTTCATAAGAAAAATGAAATAATTCTTTTCTATTTACGAATATTATAAATGTTGGTGGTTTAGTAGAAGCTTGTGTACCATAAAAAATCTTTAATCTTTTACCTTTATCTGTTGGTGGTTGTACAATTGCTATTGCTTCATTTATTACTTGATTTAGCATAGATGTTGAAACCCTTTTTGAATTTTGCTCAGCAACATAATTTATCATTTCAAATAGTTTATTAACTCTTTGTCCTGTTTTAGCTGATATAAAAATCATTGGTGCATATGATAAGTATGATAATTTATTGTAAACATCTTTCTTATATTTTTCTAAAGTTCCATTTTCTTTTTCATATTCATCCCATTTATTTACAACAATTATTATAGCTTTTCCAGCTTCGTGTGCTTCTCCTGCTATTTTTGCATCCTGATCAGTTACTCCTTCTAAAGCATCAATTAACATTAAACATACATCTGCTCTTTCAATTGCTAAAATTGATCTCATTACACTATATTTCTCTATCGACTCTGTTACTTTACTTTTTCTTCTAATTCCTGCTGTATCAATAAATGTATATTTTCCAAATTCATTTTCAAAATATGAATCAACTGCATCACGAGTTGTACCTGCAATATCACTTACAATGTGTCTATTTTCTCCCAAAATTTTATTTACAAGTGAAGATTTTCCTACATTTGGCTTTCCTATAACTGCTACTTTTATTCTATCTGAATCGTCATCTTCTTTTTCATTTTTTGGAAACTTTTCATAAATAGCATCTAAAACATCTCCAATTCCCTGTGCATTTGTCGCAGAAATCGGCATTGGCTCACCTAAACCTAAATTATAAAATTCGTATATATCATTTTTATATTTTTGATAATCATCTACCTTATTACACACTAAAACAATTGGTTTATTTGATCTCTTTAACATTAAAGAAATTTCTTTATCTGTTGCAGTAACTCCTTGTCTTACATCTGTTAAAAAAATAATTACGTCTGCTACATCTATTGCAATTGCTGCTTGCCTTTTCATTTGTGATAAAATAATATCATCTGAATTTGGCTCTATTCCTGCTGTATCTATTACAGTAAAATCTTTTCCTCTCCAATTTGATTCCGCATAAATTCTATCTCTTGTTACTCCTGCTACATCTTCTACTATTGAAATTCTGCTTCCTACTATATAATTAAAAAAGGTTGACTTTCCAACATTTGGTTTTCCTATTATTGCTACTATTGGTTTTGGCATATTTTTAATTCCTTTCTCTTTAATATGTTAACTATTATACCTCAAAAATTATTTTTTTTCAACTACTAATTTTTTGATTAGTGTCTTTATACAAAAAAACATGATTAATTTGAAATCATGCTTTTTTTATAATTATTAATCCTATATAAATTTTTTTAATAATTCACCTAATGGTTTTTTCTCGTTTAATCTTTTTATCGTTTCAGCAAATAACGGTGCAATAGATACTACTTTTATTTTATCAATTCTTTTTTCTTCAGATAATGGAATTGTATTTGTTATAACTAATTCTTTTATTTGTGATTTTTTTATTCTTTCTATTGCAGGTCCTGAAAGAACTCCATGTGTACAAGCTGCATATACAGATTCTGCTCCAAATTCTTTTAAAACTCTTACTGTTTCCATCATAGAACCCGCAGTATCAATTTCATCATCAAATATAATAGCATTTTTTCCTTTTACATCACCTATAATTGTTGTTCCAATTGCTTTATCGTTGTTTCCATCTCTTCTTTTATCTAACATTGCAATTGGACAACCAAAAAATTCAGAGTATTTATATGCTTTTTTTGAACTTCCAGCATCAGTTGCTACTATAACCTTATTTTCTAATTTTTTATCTTCAAAATATTTTTCTAAAAGCCTCTCTGCTGAAAGTCTATCACAATTTATATCATTAAAATATGCCTGTATTGCTGGGTTATGTAAATCACACGTTATTACCCTTGTCGCTCCTGCAGCTTCAATTAACTCTGCTATCAATTTTGCTGTAATCGGAACTCTTGGTTGATCTTTTTTATCTGATCTTGAATATATATAATATGGCAATACTACATTAATGTTTCTTGCAGATGCCCTTTTTACTGCATCAATTGTTATTAATAGTTCCATTATTCTTTCATTTACTGGTGGAGTATTACTTTGTATTAAGTATACATCATAATCCCTAACAGTTTCTAATATCTGAACAAAATTATTGTCATTTTTAAATTTCATTCTTTCTATCTTTCCAATTGGTAATCCTAAATAATTACATATTTCTTTTGTGAATGGTTCTGCAGATTTACTACAAGCAAAAATTTTAATTTTTTCCATAATACCAAATCCTTCTTTGTTTTTTATGAATTTTTCTTTTTATTGAAAGATATAATTGCCACTATAATAATTGCAATAACTATAATAATTCCACTTGTTTTAATAATATTTTTTCTTTTGTTATTAGAGTTATTTTCTTCACTTTTATTATTATCTTCATTAACGATTTCATTATTCTTAACTTCTGTATTATTTTCAACTACATTTTGAATGTTTTTTTCTGAGCTTTCGTTTTCTCTTTTTTGTTCTGCTTCTATATCTTCATTATAATTAAATTCATTTGTATTATTTTTTTGTTGTTTTTCATAATCTTCAGTTTGTTGTTCACTTTCTTCAGATGTAACATCCGCATGCCCAGAACTAGCGGGTGGCACAGGTATATCTACTAATCTTCCATCCTCTTCATTTGCATATACAAAATTATATATACTAAATGCCAAAAGAATTATAATACTAATAAATATTAATCTAAATATTTTTTTCATTTTATTTTTCTCCAATCAAATTAATTTTTAGATACTTTCTTACTACATATACTTATGGTCTGCTTGCTGGTGATTTTGGCATATTTTCAAAAACAGGTATTATAAATTTAATCTGATTATTTAATGTTCCTGTACTTACATATGCACTTCTAAATGTTCTTGCCTCACTATATGCTGCAGATAAGTTTTGCATATATTGATGATTATATAATCCTCCTCCACTTGCAGGGTTAACATCAAATTTATTTAAATATAAAGTATTTTGTTTTTTATCTATGTAATTACTTTTTAATACTTTAATACCGCCTTCTAATCCTTTTTGCATAGTATCCCAGCCTTCACTTTTAGCTTTTTCTAATGCTGTTTCAACATCTTTTCCTACAACTGCACCTATATTAAATGGATTATAATATTTTTTTCCATCTCCACCATCCATATTGATTGTTGCCGAACCATCTTTTCCCTGTTCTTGGAATAATCTTGCAATTACATAATACGGATTAATATTTCTATTTTTACAGGCATTTCTAATATCTTCAGCATTTTTTTCTAAAAATGTTCCATTAACTTGGTATTGTATTGAACTAAGTGATGCACCACTACTTGAATAATTTCCTAAATCTACAAATTGAAAAATATCTATATCGTTTAAGAAATTACGTGTATCCATAAAATATGCTATTCCATTATATGATGCTGAGGCCCATACTCCACTAACATATGGATTTGATGCAATCCAATTACCGTTATATGTTGGTGTATACACTAAATTTCCTTTTTTATTAGCATATTCATATTCACCTTTTACAGCTGTATAGAAATCTACGTTTGTATATAATATTTCAAATTGCCAATTTGGATGTGCTGCTGCAATTGTATCAAGTGCTTCAGCAACACCAGGATATTTTTCGGTATTTATATTAACACTAATATTTGTTTTATACATATAAAACATCTGTCTATTGTTTCCTTTTTGTTTAGCATCTAAAATAACTTTTGACCCGTTTTCTATTTTATTTTGTATAGTGATTGCTAAGTCTTGTCTTGAAATTGGAGAAATCACCCAACCATTTATTTTACTATCAACTACCATCCACATTTGTCCAATTTCGCCTCTATATTCGTCTTGGACAATTTCTACTCCATTTGTAATATTATTTCCTTTTACAGTTAAGCTTTTCCCTGAATGAGCAGCTGTTATCTTATAAAATCCATTAACATATTCTAAATTAAATTTTTGACCTCTAGAATTTCCAAATGTCCATATTCCTACTTTTGCATTATTATCTTGATTACTTCCAGCTACCTCTAATGCTTTACTGCTATCTGCTCCAACTGCTAATTCATACGTACTATTTGCAACTGTTTTGGTAACATTGTCATATTTCACTAAATAAAACATTTGATTATTATTATCTTGTGTCTTTGATAATATAATTTTCGATCCATTTTGTATTGAACCTTGTACACTTATTGCCAGTTGTGGATTACATAAAGGAGAAATTATCCATCCATTTTTATAACTGTCTCTTAGTATCCATTTTTGGCTATCACTTCCTGTATAATCAGATTGTACTATGTCTGTTCCCTCTTTTATACTATTATCTTTTACTGTTAAACTCTTTCCTGTATGAGTTGCAGTTATTTTATAATAACCCTCTTTATATTCAAGCTTAAATCTCTGCCATGCTACATTACCATAATCCCATATTCCTACTTTTGCATTATTATCTTTGTTGTTTCCTGCTACTTCCAAGCCTTTATTAGGATCTTTTCCAATCAAAATTTCATAATTAGCATTATCGTGGTTCTTTTCATTATTAGTTATATTATATAAATATAACATTTGATTATTATTATCTTTTGTTTTTGATAATATCATTTTCGATCCATTTTGTATTGCTCCTTGTATACTTATTGCTAAATTAGGATTACTTAATGGTGAAATTACCCAACCATTTTTATTACTATCTCTTAGAATCCATTTTTGACTACTATTTCCGACATAATCTGCTTGTACTACTTCTATTCCTTCTTTTATACTATTATTTCTTGCTGTTAAACTCTTTCCTGTATGCATTGCTGTTATTTTGTAATATCCTTCTTCATATTTAAAGTAAAACTTTTGCCATGCTGCATCACCATAATCCCATATTCCTAGTTTTGCATTGTTATCTACATTGTTTCCAGCTACTTCTAATGCCTTATTTGAGCTTATTCCAACTGCCATTTTATATATACCATCTTTATGAGTTCTCTCACTGTTACTTATATCGTATAAATAGAACATTTGATTATCATTATCTTTTGTTTTTGATAATATCATTTTCGATCCATTTTGTATTGACCCCTGTACACTTATTGATAAATCTGGATTACTTAACGATGATATTATCCAACCATTTTTATTACTGTCTCTTAATACCCACTTTTGGCCGTCAGCTCCTGTGTAATCAGATTGTACTATATCTGTTCCCTCTTTTATTGTATTATTTTTTATTGTTAAACTTTTTCCTGTATGCATTGCTGTTATTTTATAAAAACCATCTTGATATTCAAAATAAAACTTCTGCCATAAAGCCTCTCCATAATTCCATATTCCTACTTTTGCATTATTATCTTGATTATTTCCTGCAACTTCTAATGCTTCAGTTGGATTTCTACCAATTGATATTTTGTATATACCGTTATTTCTTACCTTTTCTGCTTTTGCATAACTGTTTGTTTTTGTTACGAATATTACAAAAATTATCATAAAAATACTTAAAATAACCTTATTTTTTTTCATTATTCTTCCTCCTAATATGATATAAACTTTTATAATTTTACATTTTTTTATTTATATCTACTGTAACCAAAATAATTCTACCATAAGAATTTTTTAAAGTCAATGAATTTTTTTATACTATTTCTTCCAAATTTTCAAACATATTTCATAAAATAAAAAAACATTATGTCATATAAATACATAATGGTTTTTTATTTTAATATAAACAAATATATAAATTATTTTCTTTAAACACTAATTGTTTTGGATTATAAAAATGCCAATCATATTTTAGAAATTCCTGTTTTACATCATCTGGCGTATCCACTACTTTATATTTCTCCCCGCTATATAGCTCTAAAACCTGAACAGCAGCCCAATTTGTTACCATACTCCTAACATTTGTAGTTTCTAAGGATGGTTGACCGTCATAATATGTTGTAGATTTTTGGTCATATGAGATTCCTATATTTTCTATTTTTATATTGTTTTTATTTTGATATTCGTAAATTTCTTCCAAAATTGACTTTGCAACATTCCTATCCAAATATCCACATACAATATTTTCTGTCGAGTTTCTTACAAAATACATTGCATTTAAAATCATTATCCCTACTGCGAAAATGATTGCAATTTTCTTGTTAACAATTCCGTCTTTTATATTAAATTTTAGAACTATATATAAAACTAAACAGCCTAATAATGATGCATAACTAAAAGTCATTCTTGGTTCCAAATATTGTTGATCTTGTGCCGTCACTATTACTGGCAATAAAGGCATTATAAATGAAACCAAAATTAATATTATATATTCTAAAATTGAAAAGTAATCTTTTTTTCTACAATTATTAAATATGTACCATAATGTAATAATTGCTAAAACTACCACATAAGAATATCTTGGCAATACTTTAAATGTATCAAATGCCATTATATTTCCATAATTCTTTATAGTTTCTATAATAATTCCAATTGTAGGAAATGCTGTGGGTCTAATTATATCTCCCAATATATGTTCAATAATTTTAACTAAGACCAAATTTAAAGAAAGCGCTCCTCCAAAAAAAATTCCTATTAGGAATGCTTCACCTATTATTTTCTTAGCTTTTCCTTTATTTCTATATATTTCAATTATTAAAGCTATTACTACAAATAACGAGATAGTAGCTTGATATGCAATTGAAGATAAAACTACAAATATAAAACTCAATATGTATTTATGTTTTATATTAGAATTAAATATACATGCTCCAATTACAGAAAATAATATAGATAAACACATAATTCCAGATTCAGCAAATATAAACATTTCACAACTTGAAAAATTATATAAAATTGAAAAAGTAATACTTGCTATTAGAATATTACAATATACTGATTTTTCATTATTTATTAACTTTAAAACAAATTTATATAACACAAACCATGCTACTGTTATCAAAATAATGCCTATAATAGACATAATCTTTAAATTTGTAAAAAAAGTTATATTTAGTAATTGTGATATCCACAATTCTAAAGCACTGAAAAATCTTGCAGAACGTAAAAAATGTAATATATAATTATTATATCCATATGAATATAAACAGTATGTGTCTTGCGCAAAATGTATTTTTAAAAAATTTGTACATATAATTATTGAAAATAAAAACATTACAATAAATACATAAATATTATTTTTGTTTATATCAATAAATTCTTTTAACTTAATATTTTTTTTCATCTAATCTCCTAATTATAATTCTTCTGCAAATCTTCTTTGTAATTTGCTAAATATGAAGTATCCTATCAAACATATAATTATACCAATTCCTAAAACCATTGCCATTGAAGATAAATCAGGCATTTTTTTGTAATAAAAAATATCTCTATAACCATTTATTACATATGTCATAGGATTGAATTGTAATATCCATTGAAATCCTTCTGGTATCTGTCCTGGTGCATATACTATAGGCGTTGCATAAAATAACAATTGTAAAGCTATTCCTATAAAATGTTGTAAATCTCTAAAATAAACTGTCACACTAGATACTATAAAAGAAATTCCTATCAATAATACATATTGCACTAATAATACTAGTGGATAAAATATTATAAATTTGCTAATTCCCATGCCATATCCTAAAACAAAAGCTAAAATTATAATTGTTGAAATTATAAAATTTACGGCTTCACTTGTTACCACAGATAATGGCAATATTTCTCTTGGAAAATATACTTTTTTAATTATATTTCCATTTTCAACCATAGTAAAAGAAGTTCTTGAAATTGCTGCTGAAAAGAAATTCCAAGGTATTAATCCACAACATAGAAAAACTGTATAATTAGGTAAATTGTTTTTCATAATAAGTGGGAATACTATTGCATATACTGCTATCTGTAAAAGGGGATTTAAAAATGACCATAATATTCCTAATACTGAATTTTTATATTTTCCTCTTACATCTTTACTAATACTAGTTTTTAATAATTCTCTATATTCATATAACGATTTAAAAAATTTCATTTATTTCTCCCTTCTTATGCAGTTTCTTCTATATATTTTTCTATTACTTCATTTGTCTTTCCATCTAATTTTAACACACCATCACAAAGCCATACTGCTCTATCGCACAATTCTTTAGCTGAATCCAAGCTATGTGTTACAAAGACCATAGTTTTTCCTTCTTTTTTTAATTGTTTCATTTTATTTATACATTTTTCTTGGAAATGTTGATCTCCTACAGATAAAATTTCGTCAACTAATAATATATCTGCATCTACATTTATTGCTACTGCAAAAGCAAGTCTCATAAACATTCCTGATGAATATGTTCTAACAGGGTTATCTATATAATCACCCAATTCTGAAAATTCTATAATCTGTTCTAATCTATCATCGATTTGTTTTTTTGTTAACCCAAATATTGACGCATTAAAATATATATTTTCTCTTCCAGAAAAATCGGGGTGAAAACCAGCACCAAGCTCTAATAATGATGTTAATTTTCCATTTATAATAATCTTTCCTTTATTAGGATATATTATTTTAGTCATCAATTTTAATAATGTAGATTTCCCACTTCCATTTACTCCTATAAGTGCAACTGCTTGTCCTCTTTTGATATTCAAATTAATACCCTTTAAAACTTGTCTTACTTCTTTTTTATTTCTTTTCCAAAATAGCATTTTTTCTTTTAAACTATTTGCTTTATCTAAATATACATTAAATGTTTTGTACACATCTTGAACTTCTATTGCATACTTTTCTTCATTTTCTTTCACTAGTTTTGTCCTCCTTTGATTTTATGGATTCCTTTATATACTGCTTTTTTAAATCTTCCTCCAAAATTATACATTCCTTTACCTACTGAAAATAAAATATTATGTTTTTTAAATATTTCTCTCATTCTTCTTTTAAATGTTTCTCTATCATATAATAAATAGTATACCAATCTAACTGGTTTACTATGATGCTCCAAATCTGGATACCTATTATAATCCAAATATCCATATGTTTCTTCTTTACTTATATAAGATCCACCATAAATTAATTCTCTCATTGGTCTTTGATTTTTAAATCCTAATTCTCTATTCCATTCTGTTGTCATTTTAACAGGTTCATTTAAACGAACATCATCTTCAAAATAAATTGCATTGAATATAGATTTATCTATTTCTTTTGCTGAATTTATATAAGCCATTACTGGTAGTGAAATATAATATTTTTCATAATATAATTCTTTTATTTCTTCACCAAATATATTTGTAATATCTTGTACAAATTCTATAGCTGAGTTTTGCATAATACTAATTATAAATTCCTCTTGATATGTCTTATTGTAATTCTCAAATACTGGCTCTATTTTATCATCACTTATATTATAGCCTATACAAGATGGTGCTAATGCTGATAACATTGTCTCATATGAGAAACCTGTTGCAGAAGGTTTTCCACTAAAAAATGTCTTTAATTTAAAGTTTGCCATATCTGAATGTCTAAGTGCCTCATCCTTATTTATATTTAGAAAAAATGTATCTATCGGTTTTTTACACAAATTTGATAAAAATAATTCAGGTCTTGCACTATATCCAATATCAAATGTTGCTGATTTTTCTTCATAAAACTTATCAAAATACGTTTTTAATTTTGACAAATTAGTCATATGTTTTTGCTCATCATATAAATTATCTATAACGACTTTTATAAATTTGTTAAATTCTAACGTATTCTTTAATTTTCCATCTATATCTATATCATACTGCTTTAATATCTTTTCGGTGTTACAATTCTCATTAATGCAATCTTTTAAATACTTCAATATTTCTCTTGGAGTATGTTTGGTTACATTTATGCATTCTGGTAATTTATAAAAGTCTAATTTATTCATTATTGTTATTGGTACTAGAGCTTTTCTTGATACATACAAATATTTTTCTTTTGGTACATTTTGATATAATTTTTTCATTATTTTATATGCTTCCATTGGCAAATATCCATCTCTTGCCATAAACACCATATTGGTATAACCTTTGCCTTGAGTTTCTTCTAATAGCCATTTTGATATTCCAAATGTATACATTCCTAATATATAGTATCCAATTAAATATGGATCTGCATTAAAATCTGAATATTGATTAAAAGCTATAAATGGATTATCAAAATATTTATTCGCAGACATTGCAAACATTGTTCTAATACCTATAAAGTTCATTGCTGATGCATTATCTCTCCAAAATGGCATATTTTGAGTAAGCATCTTTGCAAATAAGTTTACTTTTTCTTGATTTTGTGCTACATCTGTTGCTTTTGGCAGATGCATAGATTTAATTTTTAATTTTCTAGGCATTTCAACATCTGATCTATAATTATCTCCTATATGTAGCATATTTAAACTTTCTATATTTAAATCTTCTAAAACATATTTAAATAAATCTCCTCTTGATTTAGACAATTTTATTTCTGATGATAAGTATAATTTATAATTATCTTTATATCCATTTTTTTCTAATATTTTATATATAGTATCTTTAGACAAATACATATCTGATGTAAATACAACTTTTTTTCCCATATCCATTGCCAATGTATACAATTCATATCCAATATTTCTTCTCTCACAAAATCTAATTTCATATTCTATTTCTTTATTTTTCATTTTTTCAAGAATACATTTATCTATACCATATTCTGTTTCTATTGTGTTATAAATTTCATCTAGTGTAATCTCTTGGCATTTTTCATTTTCTATTCTTTCACGTGTTAATTGCTCACAGTATACTCTTATCTTTGAAAAATCCATTCCTGATGCATCATTCGTATATAATCTAAAATATTTATTCATCAAAATAAATAAGTCTGTTGGTACAAAAAAAGGTCTTTTTATTAAAGTATCAAAAATATCAAAACTTACATATTTAATGTTTTTATCACAAATAGCTAGTTTAATTTTTTCTAAGCCATCATCCCATTTTGTTGTTATTGTATAAAAATATTCGGAATTTTTTATATCTTCTGCATTTGGATAAAATTCTTCAGCCATTTTCATAGCTGTTTCTTTTTCTTCTTTTGCCATACCTGATACTTTTATATACGATTTTTGTTGATTTGCATATAAGCATTTCCATTTATTGAATTTATTTTTATACTTATCATAAATATTTTCTTCTTTTAAAAAGTTTTCAACAAAATTGAAAGATGTCGTTATATCCGAAATATTCTTTTTAAACTTCTTAAAAGTCAAATCTTTAATTGATGTAGAAGTCGTTTCATGCTTACAATAAAAAACACAATCATTTTGAACTTTTGTAAGTTTTTTTGCATAATAAAATAAAACTGTAGAAAAAGCAAAGTCTTCCGTCATTAATAAATGTGTTGTTATGTTTTTATAATGTTTTAGCGCTTTTTCCCATATTTCCATTTTATATATCTTATTCCATATTATATGCCAATCAAATGATAGCCCTTCTTGTTCGAAATATTGCTCTATGCACTCTTCTCCCACTAAATTTAAATGTTTTGTATCAAATAAATTGTATGATTCTTTTCTTCCATCGTCATATTCAAGAACCATATTTCCCATAGCTATATCTGAATTATTTTCCTGAATATTATTCATTAATGTTCTATAATAATCTATTGAAACATAGTCATCACTATCTAAAAAAGCAATATACTCTCCTTTAGCAATGCTTGACCCCGTAATTCGTGCTTGAAATAATCCCATATTTTTTTCGTGTTTTATATATTTTACTCTATCATCTAATTTTTGATATTTATTAGCAATCTCTTCACAATTTCCTTGTGAGCAATCATTTACTATTATTATTTCTATATTTTTATATGATTGTTCCAATAATCTATTTAAACATTTTTCCATGTATTTTTCCGCATTATACACTGGTACTATTATTGAAAGTTTTTTATTAATTTGAGTATTAGACATTTATTTTCCCTCATTTCTAAATTTAGTTTTTATTATGAAAAAAATTACTCAATTTTTCTGTATATTTCCATCTTTTGCTGTTATATACATTTCTTAATTCTTCTTGTAATTTTTCATTTTTTTCTTGAAGTTGTTGTTCTTCTTGAAAATGTTTTTCTATTTTTTTTTCTAATTCCCCTTTTTCTTCATACAAATCCTTATTTTCCTTTTCTATCTTTTGAATCCAATCATATTTACCTTTAATATCCTTATATTGTTCCTCTATTAAATCTGAATTTTTCTTTATTAAATTGAAAAAACTTAACCATTCAAAATCAATTTTTGAATTTTCAGGAATGTTAATGTAATTTTTGTAACAATCTAGCTTTTCTTGGGCTACTTTATAATTCTCATTTACTATTTCTTCTTTATTTTCTTTTAACTTATATATTTCATCAATACAATCTTCAATAGTAATAGTTTTCATATTATCACCTGAAAAATTTTCTTCTAATGCTACATAAATATTATCTTTTGAAACTACCCCCTTAATTCCATTATATCCTGTAATTACAGCAGGAACTTTCATTGCTATAGCTTCTAATATACATCTATCTACACCTAATAATAAATCTGCTTTTTTAAGATACTTAATTATATCTGTTTGTTCACCTAATAAATTAACTGTAAATTCATTATTGATTTCTCCATTATTTTCACTATATTGTAATTGGCTTTGATTAAGATATTGTATTATTTTTTCTTTCTGCTCTCCTCCTCCAATTATATTTAGCTTGGCATTTGGATTATTTTTTAATATTTTTTTAAATATTTCTATTCCTTCTAATATTGCACTTAACTTTTCCTCACTAAGTCTTGATATTATATAAATATTATTTATACTTCCTGAATAATTTGGTGTAGAATTATTATATTCTTCAAAGTCTATTCCATTATGGATAATTTTATATTTTTCTTTAGGTATTCCATATTCATTTTCTGTAAGTTCTGCCACTTTAGGTGTTATCGCAATTATTTTATAAGCATTAGAAAAATAAATAGGAAACAACATTTTATATAAAGGATAATTCCATGTATAATATTTTTTTGTGTCTCTTATTCCATGTTCATAAGCAAAATATGGTATATTTGTCAGAAAAGCTGCTAGCATAGTTGAAGGAATACATTGATATTTATGTATATGAATTTCTGTTATTTGTCTTTCTTGTATTATTTTAACTAAATTCTTTACTCTTTCTTCATTTATTTCATTTTCTTCTGGGTATTCAAATTCTATAAATTTTCCTCCCAACTCTTCAACTTTATTAGAATATTTTCCATTTCCAGCTGCAACATATACATTATATCCTCTTTTAGTAAAAGCAGTAACTTGATTTAATATTACTGTTTCTACTCCACCAATTCCCATAGCATTATTACACAATAAAATATTTTTCATTACATCACCCACATAGACTTATTTCTAAAACATTATAACCTCTATTAAATCTATTGTCAACAAATTTTATTTTCTTAATTTATGTACTAATTGTATGAATTTTCTCCACCCAGGAATTTTCCATAACTTTTCTTTTAGCAATTCATTTTTGTAATTCATTCCTTGAATTGAATAAGCTCGTCCATACATTTTTCTTTCATATTCTGAGCATTCCCATTTGTATTCTATTTCATCCATTTTAAAATTTGCTGTAATTAATTCTTTACATAGATTTATATTATTTTTTAAGTCTCTTCCATTTTTAATTTTTTGTTGATTAGGTTTCTCATATACTTCTTTCAATATATACGACATCTTTTCTATCATTTTCTCAATTGTAAAATAATCTAATATAATTTTTCTGCAATTATTTTTATATATATTAATATTATCTAATACTTCATTTATTGAATCAACATAGTTATTTATTTCATTCTTACTATAATTTTCAGAATAAACATCTCTTTCATCTTGTTTAGATTCTATTATTTTTCCAACATTTTCTTTAATCAGCTCTTTTTGTCCACCAACATCGCTTGAAATAACAGGAACACCCATACTTAATGATTCATATGATGTTAATGCTAATCCTTCTTTTATTGAACAATTTATAGTTACATCACTTATGCTATAAATTTCAGCAGTATTTTGTAAATTTCCTGTAAAAATAATATCATCATATATATGTAATTTTTTTGCTCTTTCCTTCATTTTATTTAAAAGATTTCCGTCGCCAACAACAAAAACTTTAATATCTTTTCTTTTTTCTTTTAACTTAGCTATTATTTCTAAAAATAACATAGGTCTTTTCTGTTCTGATATTCTACAAATATATGCTAATACTTTTTTATCCTTTTCTAATCCTAAATATTTATTTTTTAAATTTTCTTTGTCATAATTTGAAGGATTGAATTCTTTTTCATTAACCCCTATATAAACAGTTTCTACTTCATCTTTATTTTTCTTAAAATAATCTATTAATATTTTTCTACTATTTTCATTACATACTAAAGTTTTATCAATTACAGATTCATACATCGCAGAATATCTTGAATATCCACCATTTCTGTTATACCATTCTTCCATATGTACATAGTCTATAATTGGAATGTTTGGATATTTACTTTTTAAATATGGTAACATTGAATATCCTGTCTTACTATTCGAATTTAATATTATATTTATATTATCCTTTTGTATAATATAATTTATAAAAGCTACCCAATACTTTTGATCCAAAAATGACGTTAAATCATATACTTTGGCTAGTTCTTGATTATCTTCGCTTTTTTCAAAATATTGTCTTAAAACATTCTTATTTGGTTCGGTGGTAATTATCGTTACAGAAAATTTATTTTTATCCAGTCCTTTTATTAAATTCAGGTTAAATAAATCTGCCCCCCCAGTTATCATCCAAGGAATTATAAATAATATATTTATTTTATTATTTTCCTCCATTTGCTTTGGTATTATTATATCTTCTACTTCTTCTTGTATAATATCATAATTGTAATTATATCTAGGATATTGTATAGCTTCTACTTTCTGTTTTATTTTGCTTGCTGTTTGATTTATTATTTCTAAAGATCTTTTTCTATTGTCTTTAGATCTTTGAAGTTCTCCGATTGATTTTCTTCTATACCATTGTCCATAAAAACTCATATGTACAGGTCTTTTATTCTTTGATATTAGTTTTAGCCAAAAATTCCAGTCTTCATTTACTGCCTTTTCTCTTAGTTCATAACCTCTAACAAGCTTGAAATCGCTTTTTCTAACCAATGATTGTGATATTAATTCATTTACTTTTTTTAATTTTTCTGAGTCAAAATATTTATTCCATAAATACTCTTGACCTTCAAACCCTATAGAATCTGAATATGCCCATGCCGCATCTTTATTTGTCTCTAAAGTCCAATACGCACATTCTAAAAAAGTCGGTTCTATTAAGTCGTCATCATCTATAAACATTAAATATTCACAACTTTCTGAAGATTTAGCTGCTCCAAAGTCTCTTGTTGCAGCTAATCCCTCATTATTTTTATGGAACACTTTTATTCTTTTATCTAATTTTTTTACTCTTTCTAATTTCTCTAATGATTCCTTGTCCTTTGATCCATCATCAATTATCAACACTTCATAATATGGAAATGTTTGATTCAAAATTGATCTAATAGTTTGTTCTATATATTTCTTACTATTATAAAATGGTACAATAACTGAAATTATTGGATTTTTTTCAATATATTCCATTTTATTATTTATTTTTTTTCCTGGTTCTAGTTCAAATTTAAATTCATTCATTAAATTATCTCCTACTTATTTAATTACTTTCACATTGTATCAAATAATTATTAAATTTAAAAGAGATAATCTAAAAAAAGTGCAATTATTTTAGATTTTTTACTAAATTTTGTACTAAATACAACTAGATATAATTTTAAACTAAATAAAAATTTATAACTCTAAAATAAGACAAGATCTCTAAAAAATATTAATAATATTTAATGAATATTTATCTGTCAAATGATTAAGTGAAAATATTGTTTTATCAATTGAGTTTATAGCCATTACATAATCCTTTTGTTCTATAAAACTCTTACACTCAACAAAATTTGCCTCAACTTTTTCAAGTTCATTATGTTCAATATATATAGCTAATATTTTTTGGTGTTTATTCCAGATATTAAAAGTGTCATCCATTTTACTTATTATTTTATTTTCATCTTCTTTATCTATTTTTTCACTTTCTTCCTTTATCTCTTCAATTTTTATCATTATAGTTTCAACACTTTTTTTTGTATAACTTTGTGATATATAGTCTAAAGCAAAAATACTAAAAACAATAATAATACATATAATTAATTCTTTATACATTAAATTTCTGTATGATGTTTATAATCATACTCTCCTTTCATTTATCTTAAATAAAATTACTTAATTAAATCTTCTTTTTTTAATTATTCTTTTTCTCGTTCTTTTTTTGGCAAAAAATCTGTCCTTTGCCATCAAATGTAACAATTAAAGCGTCTTCTGGATTCATTTTAAATTTATTTACTTCTTTTTTTAACCACGCATAATTTTTTCCTATTGCTTTTAGATTGTTACTCATAATTTTTCCATCTACAACTAAATCATACGGAATACCCTCATAATCCGGCATTATGCCTAAATCCTCTGGAATTAATTTTCTTTTATTTGGCTTTTCTATTACAGTTACTTGTCCACTTGTTTCTAAAATTGCATATTCAACATCTCCAAGACATGATACATTTTGGTTTCTTAATCTTTCTTGTAGCTCTCCTATTGTAAATCTCTCCTTTTTCAAAGCCTCTTCATCTATTCTACCTCTATATATTAAAATTCTAGGCTTTCCACAAATAAATCCTCTAGCTCTAATACTTTTAATATTTATCATTGAAATAGCTAGATGCATAAGTAAAAGCCCCAATATTGGTATTATTCCATTTGATATTGGAATACCAGTGTCAGACATTGGAATTGAAGCTAAATCAGCTATCATTATTGCTATTGCAAGTTCAAATGGTTGAAGTTGTCCAATTTCACGCTTTCCCATCATTCTCATAACAACAAGAACAACTATATATAAAATTATTGACCTAAAAAAAATTATTAACATTTTATATTTCCTCCATTTTTTTATTATTTTACCAAAAAAAATATATATTATTCTAAAACATTTTACTAACTAATTAATTGTTTTTTCTTATTAAAAACATAACTGATCGAATTTTATTTTTAATGCTTTTTCTTGTAAAACTCCTTTAGACAGGAAAAAGTGAATAAAATAATTTTTTTTGTAAAAAATATTTCTATATTCTAATATATTTACTAGAAATTTTTTAAAATAGGAGGATTAATCATGTCAAATGCACAAAGCAATGCAAATCAAGGAAGTGGCACAAGTACTGCATGGCAAATAGTTGGAAGACTTATTGCTTCTGCCGTCGTTTTAGCTATAACTGCATTTTTCACACCTGGATTTAGCATAAATAATATTTGGTCTTTAATTATTGCGGCTGTTGTTTTAGCTGTTATGGACTACTTAATTATAAAATTTACTGGCTTAGATGCTAGTCCTTTTGGTAAAGGATTCGTAGGCTTTGCTTTATCTGCAATAATTTTATATGTTACTCAATTTTTTGTTGCAGGATATTCAATTTCATGGATGGCAGCAATAATAGGTGCTTTAATTTATGGTGTCGTTGATTACTTTATACCTGGAAATCAACAAATGTAGTTTTAAAAAAAATTTCGAATTATATAAAAATATAATTCGAAATTTTTTTACTTTTTATTATCACTTTTATTTATTGCATAACTATCTTTATTCATCAATTGTATTTATTTTGAATAGTTTAAAAATTTCAACAATAATAATTGGAGAAAATACAAGTAATATTGTTTCTAAAATATTATTTGCTGGTAAAACTGGTATACTAAATATATTTCTTAATGTAGGAATAAATAGTATTACAAACATTAGACAAGCCGAAATTATAGTTGCTCCTATAAGAATTCCATTATTAAATACATTTGTCTTAAATATTGATTTTTTATTATCTCTAATATTAAATACATGAACAAGTTCAGATAAAGCTAAAACTATAAATGCCATAGTTTGTCCTACTTCTATTTTACTTTGGTCAAGTGTAAGTCCATCTATTGGAGTAGTTGTTGTTTTTAATCCAATTACAAATGCAGCTAAAGTAATTAAACCAATCATAATTCCTTGATAAACTATTCTAAATGTCATTCCTTTTGTAAATATCCCCTTTGACTGTTTTAAAGGTTTTCTTGTCATTATATCAGAATTTGCTGGGTCAAATGCTAATGCTAATGCAGGAAGCGAGTCTGTAACCAAGTTTATCCATAAAATGTGTATTGGAAGTAAAATTTCTAAACTTGTTACATCTGAAATACCTGTTAATTTTGCAATAACTGTTGAGAATAATGTTGCTAAAAGTAATACTACTATTTCACCAATATTACTTGAAAGTAAAAATTGAATTACTTTTAAAATATTATCATATATTCTACGTCCTTCTTCAACAGCAGATACAACCGTAGCGAAATTATCATCTGTTAAAATTACATCAGCAGCTTCTTTTGCAACGTCAGTTCCTACAATCCCCATTGCACATCCAATATCAGCCGTTTTAAGTGCAGGACTATCATTTACACCATCACCTGTCATAGCAACAATTTCTCCATTTTTTTGCCATGCTTTTACTATTCTTACTTTGTGTTCAGGTGCAACTCTAGCATATACTGAATAATTTTTTATATTTTTTTCTAAGTCTTCATCAGACATCTTGTCTAATTCTGTCCCTGTTATAGCTTCGTTTTCATTTTCCAATATTCCTAATTTCTTTGCAATCGCTGTTGCTGTAATTTTATGATCTCCTGTTATCATTACAGTTTTTATTCCTGCAGCTTTACATTTTTCTACTGCTATTTTTGCTTCCTCTCTTGGAGGATCTATCATTCCATACATACCAACATAAATTAAATTGTTTTCCATTTCTTCTTTTTGTGGTTTATGGTCTAATTCTTTATATCCAAATGCTAATACTCTTAAAGCATCTTTTGCCATTAATTCGTTAACATTTTGAATTGTTGGTATAAAACTTTTTAAATCTTGATTTATATCTCCATGATCTATATATGAAACACACTTCTCTAATAGTTCATCAACACCACCTTTAGTAAATACTAAATACTTATCTCCTTGTTTATGGACCGTTGTCATTAATTTTCTTTCTGAGTCAAATGGAATTTCATCTACTCTTGATAATTCATTATAAATATTCTTACTAAATCCCATTTTTAAAGCAATATCTACTAATGCTGTTTCTGTTGGATCTCCAGTCAAAGTTCCATCATCCGCAATTTTTGTGTCATTACATAGCATTCCATTATATACCAAAAGTTTAACCTCTTGATTATCTTTATTATATTTAACAAACTCATCTTCTTCGTTAATATTGCACACATCATAAACTGTGCTATTTACATATATTTTTTGTACTGTCATTTTATTTTGTGTTAAAGTACCTGTTTTATCTGAACATATAACTGAACTACTTCCTAAAGTTTCAACAGCTGGTAATCTTTTTATTATAGCATTTTTGTTTACCATTTTTTGAACGCCTATTGCTAATACTATAGTAGAAACTGCTGCTAATCCTTCTGGAATTGCTGCAACAGCTAAACTTACAGCTGTCATAAACATTGAAATAATTTCTTTACCTTGTATTAATCCAATTATAAATATAATAACACAAATAACAAGTGCAACTATTCCAAGGGTCTTTCCTAAACTATTTAATTTTTTTTGTAAAGGAGTTTCTTGCTTTTCTGTTCCTGAAATTATCTCAGCAATTTTACCTACTTCAGTCTTCATCCCTGTTTCTACAACAATTCCTTTACCTCTACCATATGTTACTAAACTTGATGAAAATAGCATATTTATTCTATCCCCAATAGGAACATTTTCATTTTCTATTTTGCTTGCTTCTTTTTCTACGGGAACGGATTCCCCTGTCAATGAAGATTCTTGAGATTTTAAATTAATTGCTTCAAAGATTCTTAGGTCTGCCGGGATATAGTCACCTGTATCTAAAACTACAATATCACCTTCTACTAATTCTCTTGCAGGAATAGTTTGGATATTTCCGTCTCTTAAAACTTTTGCTTCATGTCCACTAAGTTTTTGAAGTGCCTCTAATGATTTCTCTGCTTTTGCTTCTTGTGCTACACCTATTATTGCATTAACAATTACAACGATTAAAATTATTATAGTATCTGTAATGCCTTCACCTTGTGCAACTCCTATTATTCCAGAAACAATTGCTGCTATTATTAATACAATTATCATAAAGTCCCTAAATTGCTCTAAAAATTTTACAAATAATGATTTCTTCTTTTCGGCCTTAAGTTCGTTGTACCCATTTTCCTCTTGTCTTTTTTTTACTTCCAAACTTGAAAGACCTTCTCTTATATTGGTTTGTAAATATTCTTCTGTTTCCTCTACTGTTTTATTATACCATTTTTCTTCCATAATTTTAAATCCTCCATATAAAAAAGAATTATTCTAGTATTTAAACAATAGAATAATTCTTTTATTATTTATTTTAATTATTCAGCTGATCCTTCTGCTTCAGGAGCGTTGTAAGCTTCTAGTATAGCATTTTGAATTTTTTCCCTTGTTTCAGGGTTGATTGGATGAGCTATGTCTTTAAATTCTCCGTTTGGAGTTTTTCTGCTTGGCATAGCGATGAATAATCCGTTTTGGCTTTCAATAACTTTGATGTCATGAATTACGAATTCATTATCAAATGTTACAGAAGCAACAGCTTTCATTCTGTTTTCTGAATTTACCTTTCTTAAACGTACGTCTGTAATTTGCATTTTAAGCACCTCTTTCTAAAGTTATTAATATTAGTACATTTTTTCTTTTCCTTATGTACTAATATTATATTCTTCAAAAAAAAACTTTTTCCTTCTTTTTTTTATAAAAAAACACATATTTTTATTTCATAAATTAATATTAGTGATTTATTATTTTATTTATTTTTTTCTTGTTCATTCATTTCTTTATTTCCATTATATTCATTTACCAAATATAGTGGTCTATTCTTTGTCTCATTAAATATTCTTCCTAAATATTCTCCTAAAATTCCAAATAATAAAATTTGTATTCCTGAGAAGAATAATATTAATAATATAATTGCTTGAAAAGCTTGTATCATTGTATGAGTTACAAAACATTTTATAATTACATATATAAAATAAATTACAAGAACTATAAATGTTGGTATTGCAAAATATGTTGCAAATTTTAATGGAGATGTTGTAAATGATGTTATTCCATTTATTGCCAAATCTATTAATTTAAGATAATTCCATTTTGTCTTTCCTGCAACTCTAGGAGGTCTATCAAAAAGTACTTCTTTTTTATTATAACCTATCCAACTGAATAAACTTTTTAGATTTCTTTCTGATTCTTTCATTTTTCTTAAAGCATTTATACATCTTCTATCTATTAATCTATAATTACCTGTATCTTTTTGAATTTCAACTTTTGTCATTTTTTGCAATACTTTATAATACATCTTAGATGTAAATTTCTTCAAAAAACTTTCACCAGTTCTCTTTTTTCTTCTTGCGTAAACATCATCGTATCCTTCTTCCCAGTATTTTACCATTTCAGGTACTAAATCTGGTGGGTCTTGAAGATCAGCATCCATAAATATAGCACAATCTCCGGTTGCATAATCAAGTCCTGCAGCCATAGCTACTTCTTGTCCAAAATTTCTTGAAAAATCAACGTAGTTTATTTTTTCGTCTTCTTCTCTAAACTTCTTTATTAATTCTAACGATTTATCTTTACTTCCATCATTTATAAATAAAATTTCAAATTCATAATTTGGCATTTTATCTATGACTCTACATAGTTCTTTATACAACAATGGTAATGCTTCTTCTTCATTGTATACTGGTATTATAATACTAATTTTCTTCATATTATTCTTCATTCCTTTTTATCATATAATTCCAAGAATCTTTACACATATCTTCTAATGTTTTTTCTGCTTTCCAATCAAGTTCTTTTTCTGCTTTAGTAGGGTCTGCAAAAAATATAGCTAAATCTCCAGCTCTCCTTGGTGCTATCTGATATGGTACATCAATATTATTTACTTTTTTAAATGTTTCAACCATTTCCAATACTGTATATGCTGTTCCAGTTCCCAAATTATATGTAAATATTCCATTTGACTCTTTATCTAATTTTTCTAAGGCTTTAACATGTCCTATAGCAAGGTCTACTACATGTAAATAGTCTCTTGCACCTGTTCCATCTTTTGTTCCTTTATAATCATTTCCGAATATATTTAAATGATCCAACTCTTTATTCGCAACCTTCATTATAAATGGCATTAAATTATTTGGAATTCCTTGAGGCTCTTCTCCAATTAAACCACTTTCATGAGCTCCAACTGGGTTAAAATATCTTAGAATTGCTATGTTCCAAGTATTATCTGCAGCATATATATCTTCTAAAATTTGTTCTATCATACATTTAGTTGTACCATATGGATTAGTAGTTTTTCCTCTTCCCATTTCTTCAACATATTTAGGGGTTCCAGGATCACCATATATTGTAGCAGATGAACTAAAAACAAATTTTTTAACATTATACTTTTGCATTGTTTGAAGTAATACAATAGCTCCTGAAACATTGTTATAATAATATTTCAATGGTTCTCTTACAGATTCTCCTACTGCTTTAAATCCTGCGAAATTTATTACAGAGTCGATTTCGTTTTCTTCAAACACCTTTTCTAAAGCTTTTCTGTCTAAATAATTTAATTCATAAAATTTAAAATCTTTTCCAGTTATTTTTTTTATGTTTTCTATTACTTGTGGCTTACTATTTGAAAAATCATCTATTATTACAATTTCTTTTCCCGCATTTAATAATTCTACTGCCGTATGGCTTCCTATAAATCCTGTTCCTCCTGTTACTAAAATTGACATATTTATCACATTCCTTTCTATATATGTTGTTCAACAACATTTTTAATTTAATTAATAATTATTTTATATTTATTTTTTTACTTATAATATATTGAGGTCTTCCTTTACTTTCATCATAAATTCTTGCTATATATTCTCCAATCATCCATAATGAAAGCAAAATAATTCCACTAAAGAATGTAATTGTTATCATTATAGATGTCCAACCTGGTGTTAAACTATTCCATTTAAATATAAAAGATAAAATCGAATAAATTAATATTATAAACGATATTATAATAGAAAATATTCCAAGTCCACCAACACTTTTTAATGGTTTAGTTGAAAAACTTATAATTCCATCTGATGCTAAACGTATCATTTTTCTAAAAGGATATTTTGTCTTACCTGCAAAACGTTCTTTTCTTTCATATTCTAAAGCTTCTTGTTCAAAACCTACCCAACTAAATAAACCTCTTAAAAATTTATTATGTTCAGGTAAAGAATTTATTACATCGACAATCTTTTTATCAACAAGCCTAAAGTCACCTGTATCTTTTGGAATATCTACATCTGACAATGCATTTAATGTCTTATAAAACATTTTTGCAGTAAGTAATTTAAATTTTGATTCTCCTTCTCTTGTTTTTCTTTTGCCATATATTACATCAGAGCCTTGTTCCCACATTTTTATCATCTTTGGTATAAGCTCAGGAGGATCTTGTAAATCTGCATCTATTATAACTACTGCATCTCCTGAAGCATATCTTAGCCCAGCAGTTACAGCACACTGATGTCCGAAATTTCTTGAAAATGATATTATTTTTACATTCTTATCTTTTTCAGCAATACTATTTAAAATTTCTAGTGTTTTATCTTTACTACCATCATCAACACATACTAATTCGTACTCGTAATTTTCTATACTTTTAAACACTTCGATTATTCTATTATAACATTCTTGTACTACTTCTTCTTCGCAGTACATTGGTATTACAATTGATATTTTATTCATACTGAGCTATCCTTCTATTTTTTTATTACTTTTTACCATGTTTATTGTAATTGCAATCTTTTCTTTTGTCAATAGTTTATATACATAATTTTAGTATACTTAAATTAAAAAATACTTTTTAATGATTTTAAAATATGTTCATTATATTTTTTTGCATCAAATTTTTCTTTTATTATATAACCATTTTCAATAAAATCTTTCATTTTTTCATAAATATCTTGGGCATTTTTTTCTACTGCATATCCAAAAACTCCATCAACTTCTTCATAATCCGAAACCTTAGTTGTTATTATAGGCTTATTCATAACAAAGCTTTCTAAAAACACAACTGGATATCCTTCATATTCTGATGAAAGCACTACACAATCAGATATTTTGAAATAAGGATATGGATTTGATTTAGCTCCTAAAAAAATAATTTTAGATTCTAAGCCTTCTTTTTTTACTATATCTTTATAAATTTCATTATCAGGTCCATCACCTACAAACAAAACTTGAAAATTTAAATTATCTTTTTCTAATAATTTTGATGCTTCTATTATTCTTGTTAACTTTTTCTGTTTTTCATCATGTCTTCCCACATTTAAAAATGTTATAACTTTTTCGTTCTTTTTCATTTCAATTTTACAATTTGACAATTCTTCAATTTTTTTATAATTAATTAGATTATTTAGTGTTATTGTCTCTTTTTCCTTTTGAGGAAAGATTTTTAAAAAACTTGCTCTTCCTTCTTTAGATACAAAAACAAAATGCTTGAATTCGTCATATTTTATATCTTCAAAGAATTTTTTAAATTTTGTAACATCGTTATCAAATAAAGTCAAGTAATCTGCATGTCCCCATAAACAACAATTTTCCGATGCAACTCTACTCATAAATGATGCTGGAATAGAATATGTTGCAAAGCTTGCTGAAAAATCATATTTATTTTTATATTTAACTATAAAAATAATTCTTTTAAATAAATTTATTATTTTTCTTATAAAAATATTTTCATTACTGCTTGGCTTATATTCTATAATATTGATATTTTCATTTAATTCTTCTAAAAAAATACCCTGTTTTTTTTCTAATGCTACAGTTACATTATATCCCATTTCATCTAATTTATTAACAAGCGTAACTAATGCTTTTTCTATTCCTCCAACATCGAGCGAATTCGCAGCAAAAAGTAACTTTATTTTAGTTTTTTTTTAAACACAAAAATCTTACTAAAAAGATAATTGGCTACTATTACGACTACTTGAGATATTAATTTCATTATTTTATCATTTCTATGTAAAATAGTTACTCCTAACCACATTATTATCATATCCATTAAAAGTGTTGCAATTCTTGATACAACAAATTTACTAGCTTCTTTTAATTTATTTTCTTCTTTACTTTCAAATACATATTTTCTATTAGTGAAATATGCAAAGATTACTCCTGCTATCCATGAAATTATATTTGCTATTTGTAATTGGATACTATCTTCTGGATTTAAAAAAGTGTTTACACTTATATAATAAATTGCAAGTGTTACAACTGTTGTTAAAACTCCCACAATTAAATAATTAATTATTTCTTTATATTTTATATATAATTCTCTAATTTTCTTCATATCTAACTCATTCCTTTTTACGATGCTTCTCAAATTTCACTCTAAAGCTCCATTTTCAAACATTTTATCATATAAAATATTAATTTTCAAGAAAAAATTTATAACTTTAAAATTGTTATTATAATTTTATTACAAATCCCTTAACTTTTTCATATTTGATAATATATTATTAGAATAAATTATATATGAACTATAAATTGTATTACAATATTTTCCTTTGAAAAATCTCTTTGTATGTGTTATTATATTTATGTAAACATTTAATTTGTTTCGGAGGTTTATTATGATAGAAAAAATAAAAAATTTATTTAAAAATATTGACTCAATTAATTTAAAAATTATAAAAAAAGGGTTAAAAATTAGTTTTTTAATTATGTTGTTTGCTCTTTTAATATTAGTATGTTATATTACATCATCAAAAAGTTTATTTACATATTACATAGGTATTTCTCTTTTTAAAACTAGTTTATATTTTGGTATCGAGTTTATCATATGCGGTATTGTTATAGACTCTATAAAAAAGGGAATTGCTTAAAAATATTATATTAGAGCACAAACAGCCTAAATGTTGAAAAAGTTTTTAAACTTTTAAACTAATTGTGCTCTTTTTTCTTATTTATTTTCAATCTTTTTAGTTATAGCCTTTAAAGCTTTCTCTCTTGGAAGAATAACCACATGACCGCATTTTGTACACTTTAATTTAAAATCAACACCAACTCTTGTAATTTCCCATAATTTTGAGCCACAAGGATGTTGTTTTTTAGTTCTTACTATATCGCCAATATTATATTCCATGTAATTGTCCTCCTCTAATTAAAATTTTATTTTAAATTTTCTATAGCTTTTTTAAATCTATTTTCAATTCTTTCTTTTCCTAAAATTTTCATTATCTCATACATATCTGGTGTATTTGTTCTTTTGGTTAAAGCTACTCTTAAAACAGTACTTACATCACCAACATGAGCTGAATATTTTTCCGGATTTGCCTTAAATTCTTTAACCTCACCTGCATATCCAAGTTCTGTTGACAATTCTTTAATTTTATCAAACCATGTTTGTTTATCATCATCTTCTGAGTAATATTTTTCGATGTAATTATTTAATATTTTTTGAATTTCTTCTTTATTATTAATAACTTGATATGGATATTCGTCTGTATTGTTTTCGAATTTTTCGTCATACATATATTCAATATTTTCTTTTACATCTGACCATTTAGCAATATCTTTACGAGGCTTTTTATTTCCTCTTTCTATTCCAAATACTTTTAATGAATATTCTTTATTTTCTAACATTTGTGCTAATTCTTTGTCATATCTTTTTGCCCACTCTAATGATAAATTATAAACTTTTTCTGCATCAAATCTTGATATAACCGTTTTTGAAACATCTAATAATTTTATCATATCAAAAAGTGCTCCACTTACACTCATTTTGTTTAAATGGAAATCGAACTCTTCGAATGATTTTTCAGGGTTTTGTCTTCTCCAATTTTCAAAACTTGAATTTGCAATATTCATTAAATATTCTTTTACAGCTAAACTTGGAATTCCAACTTCTGCATAATATGATGCAGCTGCCTCAGGATCTTTTCTTTTACTTATTTTACGCTTATTTCCATTATCATTTTTTAAAAGGGTTGGCGTATGAGCATATTTTGGTGCTTTGAATCCTAATTCTTGGAAAAGTTGTAAATGAAGTGGAACTGAAGAAAGCCATTCATCCCCTCTTGTTACATGAGTTGTTCCCATCAAATGATCATCGATTGCATGAGCAAAATGATATGTTGGAAGTCCATCTGCTTTTATTATAATTACATCTTGATCATTTTCTGGAAATTCCACATTTCCTTTTATAACATCTTTATGTTTAATTTTTTTGTCTTCCCTTCCTGGTGATTTAAATCTAATTATGTATGGTTCTCCTGCTTTAATTTTTTCTGCCATTTCTTCAACAGATAAATTTCTACATTTAGCCCAAACTCCATAATATCCTGTTCTTACTTTCGCTGCTTCTTGTTTTTTCCTTATTTCGTCTAATTCTTGTAATGAACAGAAACATGGATATGCCTTTCCTTGTTCTAATAAATGTTTTGCATAAGCTTGATAAATATCTTTTCTTAAAGATTGTCTATATGGACCATAAATTCCCTTAGATTCTGTTTCTGAAATCATTCCCTCATCTGGTTCAATATCAAAATTTCTTAAAGATTCTATTATTTGATTGATTCCACCTTCAACTTCTCTTTTTTGATCAGTATCTTCAATTCTCAAATAGAAAACTCCTCCACTTTGATTTGCAACTTTTTTTCCAATTAAGGCTTGATATATTGTTCCTATATGTACATTACCCGTTGGACTTGGAGCTACTCTTAGTACCATTGCTCCCTCCGACAAATTTCTTCTTGGGTATTTTTCTTCATAATAACTTATTTCCTTTGCATTTGGAAATATTAAATTTGCTAATTCTTTATAATCCATAAATTCAACAATCCTTTCTTTGCTACATTATGCATGTGATTACTATTCAATAAATAAATTTTCCACACTTTATATTTTTCAAATTCCATTAAACTATATTTCCATTATGATAGGAATTATCATAGGGTTACGTTTTGTTTTAGAGAATATATACTCACGTAAATTTTCTCTTAAAGAATTTTTTATTGTTGACCAATCTCGAATTCCTTTTTCTTCACATTTATGAACTTCATGTCTTACAACCATTTTAACTTCGTCCATTACATTTTCAGACTCTTTAACATAAACGAATCCTCTTGAAATAACATCAGGTCCAGCAACAACTTCACCAGTTGAACTATCCATTGTAAGAACTATTACAATTAGACCATCTTGCGATAGATGTTGTCTGTCTCTTAAAACAACATTTCCAACATCTCCAACACCTAATCCATCTACTAAAATTCTTCCTGCTGGTACAGTTTCTGTAAATCCTGCTTGATCCTGATTTAATTCAAGAACTTTACCATTTTCAAGCATAAAAATGTTGTCTTTATCTACACCCATCATTTTAGCAGTTTCACTATGTGCTATTAAATGTCTATACTCACCATGTACTGGTATAAAATATTTCGGTTTTGTTAAAGCAAAGATTAATTTTTGTTCTTCTTGACAAGCATGTCCAGAAACGTGAACATCTTCTAACGCACTATAAACAACCTCTGCTCCTATTTGCATCAAGTCATCAATTACTTTTGAAACATTGCTTTCATTTCCTGGAATAGGATTTGCAGAAATTATTACTAAATCATTTGGTGTAATTTTTACTTTTTTATGTGTACCTGCAGCCATTCTTGTTAATGCAGACATTGTTTCTCCTTGACTTCCTGTTGTTATTATAACTAATTGATTATCTGTATAATTATTTATCATGTCTATATCTATAAATAAATTATCTGGACATTCTATATATCCAAGTTCCCTTGCTGTTGTTATCATATTTATCATACTTCTACCGCAAACAGCAATTTTTCTTCCATATTTTATTGCACAATTTACTATTTGTTGAACTCTATGAACATTTGAAGCAAATGTTGCAACTACAATTCTCTTAGTACAATGTAAAAATAGCTTATCAAAAACTTCTCCAACAGAACTTTCTGACATTGTAAATCCTTTTCTTTCTGCATTAGTACTATCTGACATCAAAGCTAGAATTCCTTTATTTCCAAGTTCTGCAATTCTTCCTAAATTTATCAATTTTCCATCTATTGGTGTATAGTCAATTTTGAAATCTCCAGTATGAAGAACTGTTCCAGCAGGTGTAGTAATTGCAAGCATAACAGAGTCTGGAATACTATGTGAACTTTGAATAAATTCAATTTTAAAGCATCCAAGTTTTATAGTTTCTCCTGGTTCTACATCATTAAGCTCAGCTGAAGCCGTTAAATGATGTTCTTCCAATTTATTTTTTATTAAACCTAATGTTAGTCTAGTACCATAAATTGGTGTATTAACCTTTTTCAAAAAATAAGGAACACTTCCTATATGATCTTCATGTCCGTGTGTTATGACCATTCCTCTTAGTTTTTCTCTATTTTTTTCTATATATGTTATATCTGGTATAACTAAATCTACTCCTAACATATCATCTTCTGGAAAAGATAAACCACAGTCAACAACTATCATATCGTTTCCATATTCAAATACTGTAATATTTTTTCCTATCTCATGAAGTCCACCTAAAGGTATTATTTTAAGTGTTGGTTTTTTGAAACCAAAATCTGCACTCGTTCTCTTCTTAGATTTAAAAATAGAATCAAATTCTTTAAGTCTATTCTCTCCTTTTACAACTAAACTTCTATTTTCTTGGATTATATTTAATCCATTTTTTGAATGTTGCTTTCTTTTAGAATTTTTTGGTTCGTCATTTTCTAATTTTTTTTCTTCTCCAACTTCGTTTATTTTTTTTATATCTTTTTCATCTCTTTTTAAAGAATTTACTTTTTTTGTTTTTTTAGAATTCTCTACTTTTTTACCATTTTTCTCTTCATCTCTTATAATTTTGCTTGTTCTTCTCGTTCTTACTTTTTTTGTTTCTTCAGGTTCTGCTTTTTTATCAAAATTTTCTACCTTCTCAACTCTTTCTTTTTTTTCTATCTCCCCTTCTTTTCTTCTAGTCGGTTTCTTTCTTGTTTTTCCTATATTATCTTCTGAATTTTTAATTTCTTCCATAATTTTAAAATACTCCTTTCTTATTTTGGCATAGTTATATAAAACAATAATGATTTTCCCTTTAAAACTACATCGCCAATTTTTGCAATAGTAAAAAGACATTTGAAATAATTCGAATACATTTCCCGATTTAGTGTACTCTTTTTTCAAAATCTCTTCTTATTATTTAATCTCTCTTTTTATTGTTAAAATCTCATTTTATACGTTTAAAATTATATCATCTTTTAACATTCAAGTCAAGCTTGATTTTTTTAAATCATTATAGTACACTATAAAAAACAAAAAAGGCATGATGGCTCAAAATTTTTTACTTTCTTTGTGCCATATAGTTTGCCTTAAGAAAGGAATGATATAAAATGTCAACACCACACAACGAAGCAAATTTAGAAGATATTTCAAATATAGTTATCATGCCAGGAGATCCATTAAGGGCTAAATATATAGCCGAAAAATTTTTAAATGATTACAAATTGGTAAATTCAGTAAGAGGAATGTATGCTTATACAGGTTTATACAAAAAGCACAAAATAACAATAATGGCTTCTGGAATGGGAATACCTAGTATGGGAATTTACTCATATGAACTTTTTAAATTTTACAATGTCGAAAAGATTATACGAATAGGGTCTTGTGGAGCATTAGTAAAGGATTTGAATTTATTTGATATTATTATTTCTGAAAATGTTTATACAGAAAGCAATTATGCTTTAACCTTAAATAATGACAATAATCATTTAATCTCTTCAGATTCTTCTTTAAACGCAACAATCATTAATTCAGCCAACAAGTTGAATATTAATTTAATAAAGGGAAATACCGTTTGTACTGATTGTTTTGATCCTTATATAACAAATGAAAAATCTTATATTAAACGTATACCTTCTAATATAAGATTTATCGGAAGCGAAATGGAATCATTTGCTCTATTTTATAATGCAAAACTACTAAATAAAAAGGCATCTTGCCTTATGACGGTAGTTGACACTCCATTTAAAGAAGCTCACGCAACAAGTGAAGAAAGATTAAAAGGACTAGACAAAATGATAAAAATAGCCTTAGAAAGTATTCTTCTATAACTAAACTTTTCTACAAAAAAACCTAAAAATCTTATTTCTAAAATTTTTAGGTTTTTTTTAATTATCTTTTTGTAAAAGAGGCAACCCATTTAATCCAATATCTCCCACAATTACATTTTCTAAAAGTAAAACTTCATTTTGGATATTAATTGACTCAATATCATGTGTTGTAATTACACTTACACTGCAATCAACTTGTAGATAAACTTTGTGTAATGTTTGATTATTCCCCTGTGAAATAAAATCACTTTTAAGATTTGCCATAACAATACCTGTCGTTTTGAATTTTATTTTAATATCAGGCCCAAATCCTACAAAAAAATTATTTCCACTCAATACTCCTATTGGGAACTTCACCTTTGCATCATCATATTCTTCTAACTTTTCTTGAATATTCCAAGCAATTTCTGAAGTAATTTTATCTATCATAAAAACATTGGCACTAATTAACTGTACATCTCCATTTTTATTTCTTTCAATCTTGAATAGATCATTGTAACCATATTTCTCCATTACATTAGAAGATTCTTCGTTTGTTATTTTATTAGCAATAATTATTGTTTCGTCCTCACACAGTTTCATAAATACTGGTTTTATGGATTCCCACAAAAAATAACAAACCAAAATTGCAATCATAAAAACCACAAATACTGGAAAAAACTTTTCGCATTTTTTTGCTTTTCTTGTACCCAGTGATTTTCTTTTATTAAAAATGCTGAATCTTCTTCGAGAATATATTTTATATTGAGATTTGTTGTCTTGCATTTTAATTATTTTCTTTTCTTACATACTTAAATTTAGGAATATATAACTTTTGACCAACATCAATTTTATTTTTATCTTCAATACCATTTGAACAAGCAATATCATCAATTGTGCTTCTGAATTTTTTTGCGATTTTCCATAAAGTGTCTGACTTTTGAACAACGTACAAAATAAGGCTATCATAATCCTCAATATTTGTTTTTCCTGTTTTTGTTTCTTGTATATTATCAATTATATTTATTGAAGTATTTATGCTTGTTTCTACATTAAAAGTTAGCCCAACCTTAGATCTAACACTGCTACTTTCAAAATCTAAATCAACATTATTCACTATAACTTTATTATTTACATTTATTTTATCATCTGACAAATCATTATCAATTGAGACATCGAAAGGCACCTTTTCTATTCTTGTATTTATATTATTTCCTTCTTCTATTATAAAATTAAGTTCTAATTCTCCTTCATATATTATCTTAGATGATGTAATAGTTTCTTTATTTAATGTCTGTCTAACTTCTACATCTAAAACTTTTTCTCTTGAAAGTCCTTCTATATTTAAAGTACTTTCTATTGTAGTATCTTTTATCTTAATATTTTTGTTTGTAGCTGTAGAAATTCTTTTTTGTTCAAAATTCAATTCCATAGAAGGGCTATATAAATCCTGAATTAAATTTATCTGTTTTTTTTCATATGCTTTGCAATTTGCCTCCACTTCAAGTTCTACATAAATAGAATGTTCCTCTGGTTGATTTGGCCTTATTTGTATATTTGTAGGTTCAAAATCTAAATCACAAATATTCTCTTCAGAAATATTTTGTAAATCTATAAATCCAACCACAGGAATTTTTCCATTTACACTATTTATTCTATTATCTTCAGTCAAATACATTACTTTTACATCTGCTTCTGATTTTACCAATATCTTGTTATAACTAATCTTCTTATCTACATTAATTAAATTAATTTCTGTTTTTAATATTTCAGCAACTTCGTCTTGTTTTTCAATGTTTAATGTATCTTTAACATAAACTTTAGTGTTTCCCATACCAAGTAATGAATTTAGACTAAATTGTTTTTGAAGTAATTGTACATCACTAACGTTATTTATTGAACTAATCATACTTACTTCTTCATTTGAATAAAGTTTTATTGTTACTTCTAAACCTGTCTTTACGCTTAATTTTCTTCCATTTAATACTTTACATTCCATATCTTTTATACTTGCTTTTAGACTTAATTGCATTCCTTCTTTTGCCCCAGCTACATTTATGAATTCAGAAAAATCGAACTTTGCGTTTAATGCTCTTAATTTATCTTCTTTGCTATCTGGCAAATACATTATATATGTATTAATATTTCCTTCCATTTTTATTTTTTCATCTTGTACCTCTTTTTTATAAACACATACCTCTCCTGATAGATTTATACTACTTAAAACATCTGGTTTTGAATCAGGTACAATAAAATCATTCTGTATAAAAATTAATTCCTTTTTTTCACAAACAAGTTTATTTATGCATATATTTTCTTTGCTTACTTCTATGTCCATAAAATTAAACCTCCTAATATTTTGTTGTTATTACAACTATATTAAGAGGTTTTAAAGTTTATGCAAATAATTTGAATTTTATTTAAAAATGTTTTCCTTTATTTATTGATTTTTTATTTTTGTTAGCTTCTTCTTGTTGTCTCTTTCTGATTCTTTCTAATTTTTCATCAAAATTCTCATTTCTTGTATTTTTTTCTTTATTTTCATCAAATATTTTATCATAACCTAAAGACTGTTTATATTCTGAACTTTCCTTCATATTACTATTATAATTCTTTAGATATTCTTTTTCATCGTCTTCTTCATAATTATCGTCGTCATCATCATATTCTTCATAATAATCTGAATCTCTTCTGTTTTTTATAGCAACAATACTACTAACTACCATTACTATTACTACAATTGCTATTGCAACTTCAAAAATAAGCTTTCGTATCTTTTCAGCTTTTTCTTTTGCCGCTTTTTGTGGATCTTCTGAAATTTGTTCTATATCTTTATCTTCTTCTACTTCATTTTTTACCACTGCTACATTTTCAGTTGATGAATTATTTAAAATTTCATTTGAAACTTCATTTTTCATTTGATTAGTAACAGTATTTTCATTTGTAACATTAGTATTAGCTATATTTAAACTATTAGTATTGTTGTTGCTATTCGTATTAGTTGTTTCCGTATTATTTGAATTTACAGCTACATTTGTTTTTGATGTTGTAAGCATATAAGTTAAACAATAATAAGTATCACCTTTATATGTTACTTTACTCCATGAATATCCATCAATTTGTGAAGTACTATAACCTGTCCTAGTAAGTTCTACATCTTTTGTTAGTTTTACCTTAGAAACCTCATTTGCATCTGGACTTTTTCTTAAATATGTTGTCCCCTTTGTATAAACAACTTCATTTGTAGTTTTAAAATCAGATGAACTTTCACTTTTAGTGCTAGTATTCTTTTTTACTTCATTTACAGCATTTGAACTATTAGAATTCATCATTACTAACATAAAACTTAAAATTATTAATAATATTATAGTTTTTAATATTTTTTTCATCATTATTTTTCCCCTTGTTTTAAACTTTTATTTATCTTTATTTTTTACTAAAAATATAAAAATAGTATATCACTTATCCATTTTATAAGTCAACATTTATTTAAACATTATTCTATTAATTTTTACAAAAATCTTTCTTAAAATACCATTTCCATATTTATTTTTATAATTATTAGTTTCAAATATTTGTTTAAATTCCTCAAAATTTCTAACTCCTGATATTCTTGGTATTTTATAATTATTTACATCTTTACACGCCATCTCTTCTTCACCTGCAAATGCTAATCTATAATTTTCTTCTTCTAAAACCTTAACAAAATCTTTCGTATATGTGTAATATGGGTATGCTAAATATTTTGCATCAAATAGTTCTGTATTGAACTTTTCTGTATCTTGTTTTATTTCTTCATAATTCTTGTTTTTTATAATTGGTTTTCCATCTTCACCCTGTTCATGAAAATAAAATGTATGAGAACCATAAGTTATATTTTCAAGTTTCGAATTTATTTCATCTAATCCTATAGTTCCATATCTCTCTGCTTCATATTTGGGTGTTTCGGGCATTGTAACTTTTCCAATAACAAAACAAGTAGCATTAAAATCATATTGTTTCAAAATTGGTTCGACTAAATACTTAAAAGAATAAAATCCATCATCAAATGTTATTACAACACTTTTTTCTGGTATTTTATTATTTCCCGTTTTCCAATTATAAAAATCATCCATAGATATCGCTTCATATCCATTCTCTTTTAAATAGTTCATTTGTCTTTTAAAATCATCCACAGTTAAAGCATCTGCATCTTTTTCTTTTTCGCTCTCACTTAATACAATATTATGATATACTAACACCGGTATTTGATATTTTTTTATGTTACAATATTTCCAAACTTGAAATATTGTAACTAATAATATAATAGCTATAATTATATAGATTAATACTTTTCTCATAATAACATCCTTTTTTTATTTAATAATCAAAAAACATTATATACTTTTAAGAAAAATTAATCAACATTTTCATTAAGAATATTTTTTTCATTACTATATTCATTGTAATTTTTTTGAATTTCAACTATTACTAAAGGCAAAATTGAAATTAGTATTGTAAATAGCCATTGAACTTTATTTAATGGTACTAAATTAAATATGTTTGCAAAAAATGGTATAATAACAACAATTATCTGTAAAAATCCACCTCCTAAAAAACTAAAAATTAGATATTTATTTTCAAACAATCCTGACTTGAATATAGATTCTTCTGATTTTACATTAAAACTATGTATTAATTCTAAAAGTCCTAATGCAACAAATGCCATTGTTCTTCCTACTTCTATTCCGTATAATTTATTTCCTAAAGAAAAAGCAAATAATGTAAATGTTCCTATCATTATTCCTTCAATTATTATTTTATACCATAATCCACCTGCAAAGATGCTTTCTCTTGCACTTCTCGGCTTTTTCTTCATAATATTTCCTTCAGGTCTTTCTAATCCTAATGCTATTGCTGGAAACGAATCTGTTACTAGATTAACCCAAAGCAATTGAATTGCTAATAGTGGACTTTTATACCCCAATAGTAATCCCATAAAAATAGTTACAATTTCACCAATATTAGTTGCTAATAAAAAGTGAATCGCTTTTTTTATATTATCATATATATTTCTACCTTGTTTCACCGCTTCTACTATTGTTACAAAATTATCATCTGTTAAAATCATATCTGATGCATTTTTAGCAACATCAGTTCCTCCTTTTCCCATTGCAATACCAATATCTGCATTTTTTAGAGCTGGACTATCATTTACACCATCTCCTGTCATTGCAACAACCACCTGTTTTTTCTGCCAAGCTTTTACAATTCTTACTTTATGCTCTGGACTTACTCTTGCAAAAACTGAATATGATGCTATATTTTTTTCTAATTGCTCATCACTCATTTCGTCAAGTTCTTTACCAGTTATGGCTTTATCTCCCATTCTTAAAATATTTAATTCTTTTGCTATTGCTTTAGCAGTAACAATATGATCCCCTGTTATCATTACTGTTTTTATTCCTGCTTGTCTACATGTTCGTATTGCTTCCTTCACACCCTCACGAGGAGGGTCTATCATTCCAATTAGCCCAACAAATATTAGATTATTTTCTTGATTTTCTATTTTATTATTTAAAACAGAATCATCTCTATAACATACAGCAATTACTCTTAATGCATCTTTTGCCATTTCAATATTTTTGTTTAAAATCTCTTCTTTTCTAGCACTTGACAAATTCTCTATTTTACCATTATTGTAAATTCTGTCACATTTTTTTATTAATACATCTGTTGCTCCTTTGGTAATAGTTCTATATCTTCCCCCAACTTTATGTATTGTTGACATCATTTTTCTACTAGAATCAAAAGGTATCTCATTTATTCTTTCCATTTTATTATACAAATCATTTTTATTTATATTCTCATCTAATGCTTTGTTTACAATTGCCACTTCTGTTGGTTCACCTATAACATTTATAAATCCATCCTTTTTTTCAATTGAACTATCAGTACACATCGAACCTAACTCTAATAAAAATCTCTCATCTTCAGAAGCCATTGTCATACACTTTACAACTGTCATTTTATTTTGCGTTAATGTTCCTGTTTTATCTGAACAGATAACACTACTACTTCCTAATGTTTCTACTGCAGGAAGTTTTCTAACAATGGCATTTTTTTTGGCCATTTTAGTAACACCAATTGATAACATTATTGTTACTATAGCAGGAAGTCCTTCTGGTATTGCAGCAACAGCTAACCCCACTGATGTCATAAACATTTCTATAGGGTCAATTTTTTTAAATATGCCAATTATAAATATAATTATACATATTACTAAGCAAACTATTCCAAGTGTTTTTCCAACTTCTCCCAATTTTCTTTGAATTGGAGTTTCAGGAGCTTCTTCTTTTATTATCATGTTTGCTATTTTTCCTATTTTTGTATTCATTCCAATTTCTGTAACAATAGCTTTTCCACGACCTGCCGAAACAACACTTCCCATAAAAACCATATTTTTCATATCACCAATTTGTATATCTTTTTCAAATATGCTCTCCGACTCTTTTAAAATTGGTTCTGTTTCACCTGTTAAACTTGATTCTTCAACCTTCAGATTAAAACTCTCAATAACTCTTGCATCTGCAGGAACAAAACTTCCTGATTCTAATTCTATAATATCTCCCTGAACTAATTCTTCTGAATTTATTTCCTTTAATACTCCATCTCTTAAAACTTTTGTTACTTGTGGGGTCAATTTTTTTAAGCTCTCAATTGATTTTTCTGCCTTTGATTCTTGAACTAGTCCCATTATACTATTAAAAATAACGATTGCAATTATAATAATTGAATCTAAATAATCATTTTCTCCTTGCATTTTTGAGACAACTGCTGAAATTATTGAAGCTATAATTAAAGTTATTATCATAAAATCATTAAATTGCTTAAAAAACCTTATAATTATATTTTCTTTTGGCTTTTCACTTAATTTGTTTTTTCCATTTTTTTCTTTTCTTTTATTTGCTTCTTCCTCAGCAAGTCCTATTTTAATATTGCAATTTAAAAGTTTTGCAACTTCATTTGCTGTTTTGGTATGCCACATTTTTATCAACTCCTTTTATTTTAAATATATGAATTACCAAAAAAAAATAGAACAAATAATCTTATAAATTTAACTTAATTATATAAAGCGAGAGATATTAATATCTCTCGCTTTTTGAGTTTTTCTAATCACATAGCACACCATTCATAAATTCATATTGATCTGAATCATTTTTAAATTTAACTATAAAAAAAACCTTCTCAGAATTATCTTCTTCAAACTCTTCGTATTCAGAAGAATCATAATTATAATCTTCCGACTCTTCGTCATCCAATTCATAATATTCATCTTCTTCGTAATCTTCTAAATCCTCATCTAATTCATAATCTTTATCTTCTTCACAATCTTCTAATTCATGATATTCATCTTCCTCATAGTCTTCAAAGTTTACCAAAAATTCTCCTCCAAAATATCTCGCTGCATACATACAAGCCACTGCTTCAAATAATACAGCATTATTTATCTTGTCTTCTCCATTACTCAATATCAATTTTATAACTCTATTTTCGAACGCGTCAATCCTACAACCTATTCTATATCTTTCGGCCAATCTTTTTATAGTTTTCAATAAACATTGTATATCCATATTCTTAAGCCTTCTTTCATAATTGTTATTTTTAAACGTACTACAGATTAACAAAACTCTCCTTTCTTATAAATTTAGAACTAAAAAGGTTCTTTTAATGAAACTTATATTTTTATTTTATCACAATATTTACATAAAATCAACTTTTTACCAATGATATGTTTCGTTATTTGAGATTTTAAATCCTCTAAATAATTGTTCTAATAAAAAAACCCTTATTAATTGATGTGGAAATGTCATTCTTGAAAAACAGATTAATTCATTAGATCTTTCTAATACTTCTTTGTTTAAACCCAGTGTACCTCCTATAATAAATGTAATTTCGCTAAAACCTTTAACACAAAATTCTTGAATTTTACCTGAAAATTCCTCTGATGAATATTGTTTTCCTTTTAAATCTAAAGAAATAACATAAGCAGTTTGCTTGACATTTTCAAGAATTTTTTTACATTCTTTACTTTTTATTTCATTTATTATACTTTCATTTATTTTAGTAGGTAAACTTTCATCTTGCAATTCAATTATATTTAATTTACAATATTTGTTAAGTCTTTTAGAATACTCATCTATTGCATCTTTTAAATATCTTTCTTTTAATTTTCCTATACATATTATATTTATATGAATCATATAATTTTTATTTCCTTTAATTTATTCTAATAATATTTTTTACTTTATTATTATTGTCAATTTCAAAAACACAAGCATTAAAAATAGCTTCTCCTTCTGCTATTTTGTATTTCTCCGGAAGTGCAGTTAAAAATCTCTTCAATGCCGCTTTCGGATCCATACCAATAACAGAATTTTTTGGTCCAGTCATACCTATATCCGTAATATAGCCTGTTCCATTTTCAAGAATCTGATTATCTGCTGTTTGAATATGAGTGTGTGTACCAAACATAAAAGTAATTTTTCCATCTAAAAAATATCCCATAGCCTTTTTTTCTGCAGTTGCTTCTGCATGAAAATCAAGGGCAATAATATCTACCTCATTTTTAACCATATTTACAGCTTTTTCAACCTCCAAAAATGGATTTTCTGTTAAAATATTTATCTCAGCTCTCCCCATAGCATTTATTACAGCTATTTTCTTGTTTTTGCATGTATAAATTTCTATCCCTTTACCGCATACACCTTCCGGATAATTTATTGGTCTTAATATTTCCTTGTCATCAATAAATTTGAATATTTCTTTTTTTCCCCAAGTATGATTTCCCATTGTTATACAATCAGCACCCGCACGCAAAATGTCATGATAAAGCTTTTCTGTGAGTCCCATTCCATCTGCTGCATTTTCACCATTTACTATGCAAAAATCTATATTATATTTTTCTTTAATTTTTGGGAGTTTTTTCTGAAGCTCTTTTACTCCAACTTGTCCCACAATATCTCCTACTGCTAAAATATTCATATAATCACCTACTCTCCATTATTTTCATCACTTTTCTTAAAAACTTTTTTTATGTCTTCTTTTTTCTCATTAAAAGAGTTTGAAATCTCATTTCTTTTTTCGACAATATTATTTTTTAAATCATCTGTTTTTTCTGTAAGGTTACTTTTAACATCTTCCACATCTTCTTTTATATTCTGCTTTATTTCTTTAATTTTTGATTTTATTGCCACAAAATTTGGGTATGCTTTAATAAGTCTCCTGTAAATCCAAGATTTTTTCGTTAAAATTGCTCTTACTTTTGCGGTAATTTGTTCAGTATTGTCACTGCTTCCTTCTTTACTTACATTTACAGAAGTTTTTCTAAATCCAAATATTACAACTGTTGAAATTATAGCATCTAACACATATATAGTTGCTAACACAATTGCAATTATATTAATTGTATTTGAATTTAATTTATTCAATTGCCCTATAAAAAATGGATTTGCAATATATGTCAAAATTAATCCGAAAATACCGAATGGAACTGAAGTTCCAAGGCAAACTCTTCCATTAATATTAAATTTTCTTTTGCTATAATCCCACCATCTAGCCTTAAATAATTTTTCCATAATAAAACTAGTTAAATATTCTAATATACAACAAGTAAGTGTTGTCATAACAAATAAAACCAAAGGATCATATTCATATCTGTATAATAACCACGTTATTAGGACAGCTCCACTTCCATATATAGGACAATATGGTCCTATTAAAAATCCCCTATTTATAAATCTTTTTAATTCTATTGATTTACATGTAACTTCTAGGCACCATCCTAGACAAGAATAAATCATAAATAATAGAAAATACATTTGTATCGATAGTTGCATATATCTTTCCTTTCATATATATTTTTAACTATTTTTCTTAATTTTTGCAGCTTTTACCAATCCTACAAATAATGGTGCTGGTTTATTTGGCCTTGATTTTAATTCTGGATGAAATTGACCAGCAATAAAATAAGGATGGTCTTTTATTTCAACAATTTCAACTAAATTTCCATCTGGTGAATTACCTGAACAAATAAGCCCTGCCTGTTCAAGTCTTTCTTTATAATCATTATTGTATTCAAATCTATGCCTATGTCTTTCATTTATATTCTCTTCTTCATATACTTCATAAGCTAAAGTTCCCTTTTTTATTACACAAGGATAACTTCCTAAACGCATTGTTCCACCTTTTTTTTCTACATCCTTTTGGTCTTCCATAATATGAATAACTGGATTAGGTGTTCTATCATCAAATTCTGAAGAATTTGCATCTTTAATTCCTAAAACATCTCTTGCAAACTCTACAACAGCCATTTGCATTCCAAGACATATTCCTAAAAATGGAATATTGTTTTCTCTTACAAATTTTATTGTTTCTATTTTTCCTTCAATTCCTCTTGTTCCGAAACCTCCTGGAACTACTACTCCATCTATATTTGATAATTTTTCTTTTACATTTTCTTTTGTAATTTCTTCTGCATCTATTAACTCAATTTCTGTATTTACTTCATTTTTAAATCCTGCATGTCTTATGCTTTCAATTACAGATATATATGAATCTTCTAATTGTACATATTTTCCAACTATTGCAATTTTAACTTTATTGTCTTTATCTATCTTTCTAATATCATCAATCATTTTTTGCCATTTTGAATTGTCTGGGATATAGCTATCTAATCTTAAATGATTGCATACTTCTCTTGCAAGTCCTTCTTTTTCTAACATCAAAGGAACCGCATATAGACAATCTGCTGTTGTATTTTGAATTACACTTGTTTTTCTAACATTGCAGAATAATGCTAATTTTTCTTTAATATTTTCAGGAATCTCTTGTTCAGTTCTACATACTAAAATATTAGGCTTAATTCCAAAACTTTGAAGTTCCTTAACAGAGTGTTGAGTTGGCTTTGATTTTATTTCATTTGAACCTGAAATATATGGTAGAAGGGTCACATGAATATATAAAACATCTTCTGGATCTTTTTCTAATCCTACTTGTCTTATTGCTTCTATTATTGATAATCCTTCAATATCTCCTACAGTTCCGCCTACTTCTGTTATAACAATGTCAATGTCTGTGTTTTCAAAACTGTATATTTTTTCTTTTATTTCATTTGTAACATGTGGTATAACTTGTACTGTTTTTCCTAAATAATCTCCTCTTCTTTCTTTTTCTATTACTTCAGAATAAATTTTTCCCATCGTAATACTTGAATTTTTTTCCAAATTTTCATTTATAAATCTTTCATAATGTCCTAAGTCCAAATCTGTTTCAGCTCCATCGTCTGTTACGAAAACTTCTCCATGTTCATATGGGCTCATTGTTCCTGGATCTACATTTAAGTATGGATCAAACTTTTGAATTGTTACTTTATATCCTCGATTTTTTAGTAGTCTTCCTAATGATGCTGCTGTTATTCCTTTTCCTAATCCTGATACAACTCCTCCAGTTACAAATATGTACTTTGTGTTCATCTTTTCCTCTCTTTCTTAAACCAAACTTTTTAAGTAATATTTTAATTTTTTCATAAAATAAAAAAATAGATTAAATTCAAACAACAAATTTGGTTTTTTTTTAATCTACTTTTCTATTATAATATTAAGTTTATTTTTTTTCAAGTAATTTTTCTAATTTTACATATTTTTTATGTATGTTAGTCAATGATGTGAAACAAATTCGTTCAAATAA
>ULWD01053208.1_pt1 | contig 66673 bp, 70 predicted proteins | sample 1960011 | NCBI WGS metagenome assembly ULWD01 (sample SAMEA4835803, study PRJEB28245) | human gut metagenome | biome: gut microbiome; material: fecal sample | place: Denmark | collected 2008 | reverse complement strand
TCTTATTTTCAAAAATTTGTACATTTTTATATTGACATTAACATTACTTTTATTTCATAATATTTTCTCCTCTCATTTTTACCAATTATACCACTTCTTGTGAATTATTTAAATACTTTTCTTTTTGGAACTTGTTTTACTCAGTCTAATACTTCTTCAATTGTAACCATAGTGTGACAATTTTGCATAAAAATGTAAATAAATGCCTGATAAAGTCTAGCTATTTTTTTATTTTTTGTAGGTGCGAATGTGAGGCAAAAGTTTATGGCCTTCGGGTTATGAGGGCTAGTTGAGAGGTTTATGTAATTTAGTGAAATCAGGGGTTTTAACTGATTTATCAATGAAAATTGGGGAAATAGATTTTAGAACATTTGTGTGATTTTTTGTACTTTTTTGAGAATTTTTTCCCCAACTTTTCCCCAATTATTTTTAACAAATATTGGAAGCAAAAATGGGAAACCTAAAAATTTATTTTGGAGGTTTTGATTATGAAAAAAATTACTTATCATAAAGAAGGAGATTATTTAATTCCTGATTTAATTATGGATAATCCTTGCGAGAATTACCATATTGGAAAATATGGAAGATTAAGGTTAAATTATATTAAGAATTATAAAAGAGGCTTATATACTGAATTAATGCTAAATGGAACACTATCTAAACATCTTGCTGATATTGAAAATATAGCTAATGAAAGAATTAGTTTGATAGTTAAACAATTAGCTGAATCAGAAAATGTTGATGAAGCTTTAAAAAGCAATAATCAACTTGCTTGGGTTCAAGCTATGAATAATATTAAAAATAGAGCTGAAGAAATTGCTTATAATGAGATTATTTATGTATAGGAGGATTTGAGGTATGAGTTTTAGAGAGGTTAATGAAGATATTTTAAAAGAGCTTTGGGAATATAGAGACCAAACTAAGTTTGCATATTTAACTAAAGAAGATAAAAAACATATGATTTATTTTGACGAGATTACAGATAAAATTTTAAATAGCATTCCGAAACAAAATAGGAAATTTGTTAGGCAACAGCTTAATAAACTTGATGATAATTTTTCTGATTATGTGTGCTATTGGAGCGAGAAATATTATAGAAATGGATTTGTTGATGGAGCTAATATGATTATGGGATGTCTAGATGAATAAAATTTACACGAGTCAGTTTTTAAAGTGCAATTTTTGCACTTTAAATTTTCATACAATAAATAGTGGGATTCTTGAGAATTTTATATTTTTCTCAAAAATCCCACTTAACTAACAAACTATTTTTTCTATCTCTTTTCCAAGATTGTGATATATATTATCAAATTCCTTAAATTTTTGAAAATCAATACATTTTTTAAAGTGACCATAATATAGTTCCCATACTATAGTATATATTGAATAATTCATAATCAAAATTGTATTTATCATAAAACCATAATCTTCTTTTCTTCCCATCCTATAATTATTAGCATTTAGTTGAATCGATATTATATTAGCATGAATATTACTACAATATCTTTTATAGTTTTTTAGTAAAATATTATAGTTTTTATCAGTATTTATAATATAATCAATTATACCCTGTAATCCCTGTTTTTTGGTATTATAATTTGTTTTTTTTAAGCATATATTTAAACCAAAATTTTCAGATACATACTTTATATTCTCATTATGTTTTTTATTAAAGCATTTTAAACTAATTTTTTTCATTAGTACATCTTCATAATCTTTAAAAATCTCACATATATTTTCTTCAATTTTTTGAATAAAAATAAACTTTATTAGACTTTCTACGAGTGTTCTTGAAAGGATTTCAATTGAGATTATATTATTTGAATATACATTTTTTAATAATTCATCATATAGTACAGTTATATGAAATATATAGTGAAAAGTTAATTCTTTTCTAACATTTTGTTTAGTCTTTTTCATATATAATTTTTCCACAATATCTAAAAATTGCATATAAAAAATATCCATACGATTAAAAATATCATATAATTTCGATTTCTTCAACTTATTAATCTCTTTTAATATATCAACTTCAACTTTACTAATTTTTATGTTATCATTATCCATTTTTCACCATAATTACACTAACTTTCATTAATTAAATTAATACAATAATTCGGATTGTTCATGTCTTCTATTTGATATTGTATTGCTTTTTGATTACATATTCTAATTATTGCAATTTTAATTAAATAATTTCTTATATTCTCTACGTTTGAAATGCTTCTATTATTAATTTCATTATTTCTAATTTGTAATGTCATATTATTAATTTTACTTATTTCTTGACTATAATGTTTATATAAAAATTCTATATAGCCAATATCTTCTTGGCAACTTCCAAACCCATAAGTACATACTCTTTGTAAATCTACTTTAATTTCATCTATTTCTCCACTACTCTTATGTTGTAAAATCTTTAATATTAAATCTTCCACACTATACATTTATCATTTCTCCTTACTAATGTTTCAAAGCAGTAATTGGAACTACATATACTCCATCTGGTCTTTGATAAGCAGCATTTGTTAGTCCACAAATCACACACAAAACTGATGGTGCTTTTCCATTTTCATCTTCAATTTGTTTCTTTAAATTTAATAATTCATTTGCTGCTTTTTCAATTTGATTTGCTCCAAGTTTAATTTCAAATGCACACCACTGCCCATTTTCTAACTCTATAACACTATCAATTTCTTTATCTTGGTAATCTTGATAATGATAACATTTGGCATTAAAACTATCAGCATAAACTTTTAAATCTCTTTCTACCATTGCTTCGAATAAAAATCCAAATGTCTCTAAATCATTTATAAGTTTATTTTCTTCTTTAATATTTAATAAAGAACATGCAATAGATGGATCTGCAAAATGCCTTTTTTCAGATTGTTTTACTCTTACAGAAGAACGAACGTTAGTTGAAAATGGCTCATCATTATCTAGTAAGAATAATCTATCTAATGCATTTAAATATGATGCTAATGTATCAATATCAATATCCTCATTATCTTTTTCGTTAATATCTTTCTTCAATGTCATATTCGATACTGTTGTACTTTCGTTTCTTGCTAAGGATTTCAATAAAAGCTTAACTTTATGCTTATCTCTATTTATTCCATCTAGTCTATATAAATCATCATCAACTATTAAATTAATATATTCTTCTATCGCTTCACTTGCATCTTTTGCAGAATAGTCTAAATTTGCTGGCCAGCCTCCTCTAATTATTAATCTTGCTAAATTTCTTAAATCTACTTCTCCAGTTGCTTTTCCTTTAAACTTATTATTACATAAATCTTCTAATGATATATCTCCTGTAGAATCTCCTGACTCATATAAACTCATTGTTCTTAAATGTATTTTTCCATATCTTCCAGCACCGCTATGAGCTATTCCTTTCCTATTAGGAGTAGAAGAACCTGTTAAAATATATTGGCCTTTTAAACCTGTTTTATCAACATCGATTCTAATTTCATCCCATAGATTTGTTGCTTCTTGCCATTCATCAATTAGTCTTGGTTTTTCTCCTTCCAAAACAATAGCTGGTGACATTTTTGCCAGTTCAACATTGTTTGATTGTTCTCCAGTAGTTTTATGCAATAAAATTTCACTATTAGAATGATACCTTCCAGCCCATGTTTTACCACAATACTTTGGTCCTTCAATACTAATTGCACCAAATATTTTTAAATAGTGTTCTATTTTCTTATCAGCTATTCTCTTTCTATAATTCTCTATTTTCATAGATAATCACCTCTTAAATATTAGCATTTCATAAATATATTTTACATCAATCCGTGATATTTGTCAATTTTAATCCGTGGCATTTTTTAATTTTGTTCCGTGTTTTTTTAATATTTTGTTCCGTGATTTTTATCTGTATAATATTCTCTTATTCAAATATACTTTTAAATTCTAATGGAACGATATCTTCATACAATAAAACAAATTGGTCATTTACCTGTCTATTATCATGATAATGTCCAAAATACCACTTTTTAAATTTACATTTCTCCATAATCTTTTGAAAATAGTCTGTTAAATAATCTTTCTTATATTTTCCTGCTCCTAATATCGTTTGAATACTTGTAGGACAACAATGAGAAATTACATAGTCAACTTTATAATTCACTTTTTCTAAATTATTTATACCATTTTGCATTTCTTCTTTAGTTGGTAATTCCAAATCCCACCATGAAAAATCTCTTATTCTAAAATATGCTTCTCTTTTTCGATATTTATATATTCTTTCTTCTTCGTCCAAATTTAATATTCCGTCTTGAATATCATGTGATTTAGCTCCCCCAAATGCAAAGAATTTTTTGCTATCAATATCAAAAATTTCTCCACGCATTAAATGTAAAATTGAATCTCTTATTTTATGTACTTTTCCTCCATGCCATTCTTCTACTGGATAATCATTATATAATCTTGTAAAGTTTTCATGATTTCCATCTACAAATAAGGTGGTAAAATTCTTATTATTCAACCAGTCTAAAGCTTCTTTTTCTCTGCTACTTTCTTCTTCAAATGTCCATACTCCACCAAAATCACCACATATTATTATATAGTCATTCTTTGTCATTTCAGCTTGTATGGGAAATTGGTCATCAGCTAATCTTGTGAAATCTGAATGGGTGTCTCCTGTTATATAAATCATGCTTACCTCCTCTATTATTTCTTTTCTTTCACCTTTTTCAATAATTCTTTTAAGCTAATTGGTTTAAAACCAATTACATCTACTGAAACATTAATATGTAATTTTTCAGAATATAAATCTTCTGGATATTCCATTTCATTTGTTTCAGGATTTATTTTATGTAATGGATTATTATGAATATGTCCATGAACATTCACATATCCTTTAGGTATTTCTGTATCTTTTAAAGGCTTATGAGATAATATTAATTTTTCATTATTTAATTTTAATGGATTCTCAGGTATAAATCCAAATCCTACATTTCTGAAAAATTCTTTAGATTTTTTATCATGATTTCCTCTTATTAAAAACTTTTTACCTTTTAATTTTGGTATTAATTCTTTCATATCACTTTCGCTTGTTAATGCTACATCTCCTAAATGGAAAACTGTATCAAAGTCGGTAACTGTATTATTCCAATTTTCAATCAAAACTCTATTCATTTCTTCTACATCTTTAAATGGTCTATTGCAATATTTAATAATATTTTTATGATTGAAATGTGTATCTGATATAAAATATGTTTTTGCATTTTTTAATCCCTTATAATATTCAAATATATCTGTGATTTCTTTTCCTCCAAAATACCTTTTATAATCATCTTTTTCGTTTTCTTTCCACCACTCAAATTTTTCTTTAATTTTATTTCTTATTTCTCTAGTGTCTATATCCGAATTTTCCTCAATTGCAAATAAAACATCTATGTTATCACTTCCACAAATTATAAAATCATAATTTCTTATTTCATCATATCCATATTTATCTTTTACTTTTTCTATTTTTTTATCATAAGAAATGTATAAATAATCATCTTTAAATAAATGATTTTCTTTAATATATGTATAATATAAATCTTTTACACCTGAAGTTTTTACAAATCCTGTCATATACCATATTGTTCTGCTTCGGATCTCTGTATAATCTTTTGGTAAATCTTCTTTTTTAATTTTAGTATGATATCTTCCTTTTGAATATAGAAATTCGTTTTCAGTATCAAGTGTATTTCTCCAATTCTTTCTATCAAATTTACCTTTTGTATACCAATTAGATTTTATTCTTGCCATATCATTCTTCCCCCTTCGGATTATTTATGTTTGTTTTTCGATATTATTATGTTTATTTTTTGAACATTGTATTGTAAAATATTAGGCAGATTTCTCTGCCTTAAATATTATTTTTCTTCTAACTTCCTTTTAAATTCAATAAATTCTAACACTTCTTTTTGTGATTTATTAGATAATTCATCAAATGTTCTTGAAAACTTTGCAATTCTTTTTTCTCTATCCTCCCCTGTATATAATTCTTCCATAGATAATCCATATATCTTTGAAAAGAAATATAATTCCTCTGCTGTAATTTTTCTTGTTCCATTTTCAATATTTGTTATAACCAAACGTCTTACTCCTAGCATTCCAGCTAATTCTTCTTGTGTAAACCTTGTTTTTTCTCTTATTTTTTTTAATCTTCTACCTAAATTTTCCATAATTATTATCCTTTATTTGATATTAATAATTTATCATATAAAGTTCGATTTTGCAACATTGATATTTTATTTTCAAACATTTTTATTTTGTCTTATTAACTTTTATTTTTATGTATCAATGTACACACTCTTTTGCATTAATATCAAAAATTCTACACCCGCCATGACAAATATTAAAATAATTACATTTATTGCAATTATTATTATTTATCTTTTCTCTAATTACTCTAAATTCTTTACCGTCTCTCCAAACATCTTCAATATTCCTTTTATGTAGATCTTCCCCTTTAATTTTATTAATCATAAAAGAACATGGATACATCTTCATTTCCTCTGAAATAAATGCTGAAAATCTGCCTGCTTCACAAAAATCTACACTTTCTACATTTAAATCATTAATTTCTTTTACTAAGAAAGAAATTGCACAACTATCAAATCCTACTTTAAAAGGTAATGTTTTATGATTTATTATATGAAAAAAATCACTTAATTTTTCAGTATTTTTTAAATTATATATATCATATTCTTTTTGTGGTTTATAATTCAGAAAAATTATTGCATTAATACCTTCAATTTCTTGTGGTAATTCATCTAATATTTTAATAGCTTTATCAATAGTTTTAGAGTTCAATATAAAATGTATATTTGTTTTTATTTTATTATTAATAAGTTTCCTTATAGCTTTGAATGATTCCGTATATGGTTCATATAAACTTACTGCAACAGCACCACAAAATTCTTGACTTGCTTTTAGTACTTCTTCTGTTAACCCTCTTCCATTTGTTGTATATGATGGAATAATTCCAAACTCACGAGTTATTTTTACTAATTCTATAAAATTAGGATGTTGATTAGGATTTCCTCCTCCAAGAGCTACTTGCATAACTCCTAAGTCGCTTGCCTGTTTTATAATATTTTTATAATTCTCTATACTCATATGCTTGCCATTTACATTTGATTTTCTATAGCAAAAATCGCAGTTGTTTTCGCAATAATTTGTTATAGATATATCAAGCAATTCTGGACCTTCTAATCTCATAAATGGATCTATTCCATCATATCCATTTCTCATCATAAAACCATTTTTCTTATTAAAGATACAATAATATTTACTTTTCTTATTATTCTTTATTATATATCTGTTCATTAAATTTCACCTATTTCTCCATTCAGATAAAAATCATCTTCTACTATTAAAAAACTTTCCATACTAAAAAAAGCTTCTGTTTCTGTTCCTCCATTATCTGTACTCAAATTTCCCCAATATACATGATGTCCGTTTTTTTATATGTTCTTCTACTTTTTTTATTGTATCTTCCTCAAAATGTTCACTTTCTAAAAATTCTCTAATACTTTTTCCTTTTCCATATCTTTTAACATACTCAACTAAGTCTTCTTTAGCTTCATCTATAGCTTTAAATAATTCATCAAATATAAAATTTAATTTTGAATTACCTTGCACCCCTATTTTATTCATAAATAACTTCTTTGAAAGTTCATCTTTAGATGCCAGTATAAAAGATGTTGAAGAACTATTAGTTACAAAATCTGTTTTTATTTTCATTTATCTAACCTCGCTATCAATATATTAAAATTCTTTATTAAATTTTCGTCATACTTAAAATAATAAGAAATGTTATAACTATTACTGTCTATATTCAATTTGTATAAACTATAATCTTCATTACAATGTTTTATTAATCTCTTTATCTCATTATTATTTAACAACTCTTTATTATATAAATATTTTTCAAAACTTTCATATTCCTGCATATAATACTTTGTATACATTTCTTTCATATCAACATAACCTGTAAATACACAATTATAAATTTTCTTTAAATATTTTTCTGCAAATGAATTTTCTCTTACTTTAGATAATTTTAAAAATCTTTCTAAATATGTATTAAAATCAATATTATTAGGAGCTATACAATAAAAATCTTCACCAATTTTAATAATCTTCATTGCCATCCTCCTTTTTCTTTAAATATTTTAATAATTCTTCTGAAATAGTATTTTTTTCTATTTTTGTATTGTTTTTATTATAAATCATTTGTATTTTATCTTTAATCTCTTTCTTTTGTATTATATTTCTAGAAATTATATGATTCACAATATCCTTTATATTTTTATTAACTTCTTCTGGTACATTATTATTCATCTCATCTAACGTTTCAATTGCCATATCTGGTAAATATTTTATATAAAGTTCCCAAAATTCATCTGTCTTCCATCTAATCACATTATATAAATAAATAGTTATCTTAAATAATTCTTTATAAATTCTCGAATTTTTTCTTCTCAGTGTGGATTTTAAGTTTTCAATCATTTTGTCATATGGCCATATTGCCTTAATGCCATAACTATAATAATTATTAGAAAAATCTGGTTGAAATTTTGTTCTTATAAAGCTCTGGTATTTTTCATAATCTTTTTTACAAAATGAATCCATTATATTATATAAATTTTTTATATTTAATTTTTTAAAATAAGAGATATCATATCTAAAAATTAAATCTAATATGATTTCATCCCTATTTTCACCATCATTTAAAAATTCATTTTTTATTATTCCAATATCTTCATCACTTATCTTTTCGTCAACTAAGTTAAATATATTATCCCAATAAACTATATTATAATCATCACTTGTTTTTAATATTTCAACTAAGTCTTCACTATACATTCTTCCGATAAAGAACAAATAACCATATACACCTTCTTTAATGCTAACATTGGACTTTTTATTTAAATCTTTGATAAATTTTTCTATCTGCTCTTTGTTAAACTTTCTTGCTATATACTTAGCCATATAAAAATCCCTAAATTCATCAAATGTGAAACTAATAACCGTTTTCTGTTCATTCAAAAAACCTTCTTTTATGATTATATCATCTTTTAAAACAACATCATTTAATATTAATTCATGCACTAATTCCAACTCTTCACTATTTAGAATATCTATAGGTATATTATAATACTGGCAATTATTAATCATATAATCTATTATTTTATCCAAAACATTAATATATAATTTTCCTGCTCCAAATTTTTTATTATCATATTCCTCTATTTTCTTATCAATATACATTTGAAATGTATTGTACTTATAGATATCATACATATATAGCTGTTTTTTTCCTCTATTAGCTTCGCAAAAAAATCTTAACAGCAATGTGTCTCTAGATAATCTATCAAAAATATTTTTAGATAAGCTATACTTTCTTATTGTTATATCAAAAAAATTCAAATATCCCCAAAATATTCTGTCTTGAAAGACTTGGTTATAATTAAACATTTTAACTCTTTTAAAATACTTAGAATATATTCCTGTATCTATATTTTTAAATTTTTCATCATAAAATTCACCTCTTGTTGTCATAATAACCTTTATAAAATTAAATCCATCAATTCTTTCTAAAAATCGCCTTACTACATTAGAAAAATCATCAAATTTATTGTTTTCATTTAAACCATCTATTACTATTACAAATGGTTTAAATGTTTTTTCATATTCCTGTTTTAGCATATCTAAAATATATTCTATATTTTTATTATTTAAAAAACTAATAATTTTATCGCATACAAATTCATATAAATCTTTATCTACTTCATAAGCATTTATGTATAATACATAAAAATTCTTTTTTAATAAAAAATTTTTTGTAAAGTCACAAATAAAATTAGTTTTACCTTGTCCTGCTCCATTTGTAAGAATCAAATATCTGTACCTTATATATTCTATATTTTCTTGAATATCACTAAAATCAAATTGTAAAGCTCTATTGTAATAATCTCTTGTTTCTCTATCATAAAGATCCAATCCACTCTCTAATAGCTCTTTCATTTGATTTTTATCTTCGATAAGTTTTCTAGCTTTTTTAAGATCTTCTGATAATTCTTCTGAAGCCTTTAATAGTTCTTCATCATTTTCTATTTTATCTGTAATTCTAAAATTAATAGTATCGCTAAAATTTTTCTTTAAAAACTCATTAACATCCTTATAATTCAATGATTGTATTTCATCTATTGCTTTATTTATAAACAATTTTGGCTCTGAAAAAAATCTCATATATTCTTTAAAATTATTTTGCTCTACAAATATTTCTGGAATATATTTACCACTTTTTATATTCTTTTGTATTTGTTGCTTTGTATATATATCCATTTTTTGTTTAAAACTTTTTTTTATTCTATTAGATTCAATATATCTTTCATTAATGTATTGTACAAATGACGATACACTAGATACTTTAATTTCACTTGCCCTATCTGCTGAAATTCTTTGTTCTTGTACAATTCCTATTATCATTTCATCTACAATTACTGGTGAACCTGACAAACCTTTGTAGTTTATTGCTTGTCCAACACTTATATTAGATGCCTGCATATCAGAAATTCTTTCTTCTTCAATTATACTATGAGTTCCTATACCTTTAATATAATGCATTATCTGTTCTTTAGTTATATATCCATATATTTCCCATTTATCATCTTCATTTGGAGTATAATCTTGAGTCAATAAATGATTAATGTTCTCATTAACTGGCCTTTCTAGTTTTAAAAGTCCTATAATTTCATTGTCGTTATTTGGATATTCTTTAGCTTTCAAAATGTCCCCATTATGTAATTCAATTTTATATTCTTCTTGATGCATTAAATGACTTGCTGTTAATATTAAATCATTATCTATTAAAATCCCTGTTCCTACATCACTGGTTCCAATTATTTTTACTATATACTTAGGAAATTCCATACATTTCTCCTTTTAAATTATTAATTCGTTACTAATAATACATTCATAATTATATTTATTTTTTTCTTCTTCTTCTTTTAGTATTCGTATATTATCTATGTCATAATTAAAAATAAGTTTTTTATTATTTTTATTATTTATTATAATATCAGCTAATATGCTTTTGTCTGGATGTCCATATTTTTTTCCATCTGTAGATATGATATAATTACTAGCAATAATATTTTCCATTATTTCACGATTATTCCAATAACTTCCGTGATGAGGAATTTTTAGAATGTCAACCTTAAGTATTTTCTCAATGTTATGCTTTTTTTCAAAATATAAATCTCCTGTAAATACCATTTTAATATCATTAAATTTTATTAGGATACCTATTGATACATCGTTAACTATAGAATATATACGTTTTTTATGATTAAGCTTTAACCAGTTTATAATATCTCTGTCTATCTGATCAGATATTGTTTCTGTAGTTTCAATACATTCTTCATTATTTAACATCAACGTTTCAAAAAAATCTATAAATTTTTCACTTTTATTAATCTCATAGTCTTTTCCAAATAATACTTCTAATTGTTTCTCTAGATATTTGGTATATCTTTCTATTTTTAATTTACTTGGTGAAATTACATCTATAATGGCATTTCCCATCTTTATATTTTCAGTTTGTACTACTATGTTATCTATAAACTGTATATTTATTGGATAATTTAACTTATTACAAATATATTCAAAAGATTTTAAGTCATTTGCACTTACATAATTGTTGTCTTCATCAAAAGAATCCATTTCATTATATGCTTTTATTATTCGCATTTTTTTTAATTGTCTTTGATTTATATTATTAGATAACTTCTTTTGAAAAACTAAATTTTTAAAGCCATTAAACCATATATTTTCAATTTTTATAATATTTGGATTATTATAATCACCATTTTCTTCTAGCAACCTTTTTGCTCCACCAATATGATCCTTATCAATATGAGTTATTACTAATAAAGTAATCTTTTTTCCTATTTTTTTCAATTCTATAAGTAATGGCTTTAAATAATTATAATACGTTTCTTTAAATCCTGTATCAATTAATATACATTCATTATTATTAAATTCAATTAAAAAACAATCCCCTGCATTCGCTGGTAAAATATGAATTTTAGCATTCCAATCTGCCATACATAATCAATTCCTTTCTAAAAAGTTACAGAAAACATATAGTATAACTAATATAAGCTTTTTATTTTTCATGACTTTTAAAATAATTATAAGCTTTAACTAGACAATATAATTCTCTAATGTTCGAAATATTAGCATTAAAAGGTTTAATTCTATCACTAAAATGATTAATCAATATCATTTCCATATCTTCATTATTCCAATACTCATATAATTTAGTATAATAGTAACTTGAATTTTTAGTAAAATATTCTACTTTACTATCTATAATATTTTCAACCTCATTTATGTTTTCTACTTTTTCAGGATTTTGTAACGCATTATATAAATATGGTATTTGATTAATTAATACATTTTTAAACTTTTCATACAATTTCCTATTTTGTTTATCTGTTATTTTTGTATTTAATAACATTTTTACATCTTTTATTGCAACATTATATCTACCATTTAATCTTTTTTCATCTTCTTTTATTAAAACATTTAATTGTTTAATAGGCTTATCTATTTTTTGTATTTTTATTTTCGATAATTCTTTTTTATATGCATTGATCATTACTAAAAAATCATTATAAATATTATCTAAATAATTAATACATTTATCCAAGTACTTTTCTATATCTTTAAAGCTAAATCCGAATTCGAGTTGCTCCCATGATTTTTTCTTATCTTTTTTCCATAGCAATGTATAATAATCCCAATTTTTTACTTTTCCATAAAGTTTATCAGGCAAAGAATTATATGGAGTTGGATAAGTTGAAACAATAAATTCATTATTATCTTTAAGCTTTGTTGGATGTGCTCCAAAAATAGCTCTAATATTTTTAAAGTGCTCCCAATCATCCTTTTCTTTATCTTTAAAAATTTCACTACTTTTATAAAACAGTCTAGCTTTTTCATTATCTTTCGCTATTTTGTTAATATCGTTTATTCCTTCAATAACTATATCAACCGATGAAAGAAATAAATAAACTTCTCCCCAATTATAATCTTCTTTATTTTCTTTTAACAAATTCTCACTATTTAGATAACTCTCAACTGTTCTAAACCAGTGTACTGCTGAACAAATAATATTCCATTTGTCATCAGAGTATTTTTTATCGAGCACTAATAAAATATCATCTTGTTTTTCACCATTAATAAATTCACTTAAGCAATTTAGTTTTCTTAATCTTTCCTCATACTTCATTTGGCACACACCCTTGTTTTAAAAAACTTTCTAAAAATTCAATAACAGCAACTGGATTTTCTTTTATAATCTTATCCAATTTTTTCATTTCTTCTTGAAGTTGTTTTAAATCATTATTACTTTGTTTAATATAATCCTTATTTATATCTTCATATAGTAAACCACTATACCTACTTAAGTATTCTTTTGTATATTTTTCTCTATTAATATCTGATATTAAAATATACCATCCTACAAACATATACTCATATCCAATTGAATTACAATCATCATTAGTAATATACTTTAAACAACAATTCAATAAAACTTCTAAAAAGTACATATTTTGTTTGGCTATCATTAAAAATAAATCCTCATCATTATTCAAAGTACCTTCAACCATTTCATTTACAACTAAAGTACTGTGTGTAAATAAACATAACTTATCATAATACTCATCTAACAACTTCTGAATCTGCCTATTACTCATATCTCCAAACATGTCTTTATCTATCATTTTTAATTTTGCTTTAAAAAGATTTCTAAGTTTTTGCTGTTTAGTATAAAATCTATCTTCATCTCTCAATCCTAATTTTTTAAATTCTTCATATACGTTAGAATCTAAATATATCATCATTCCCATAACAAGATTTTCAAAAGCAGATCTTATTAATGTGTTTGAATCTACTAGACTATTATTTTTAACTAATTTTTGCACATTCTTTATAGTCATGTATGATTGATTTAACAAATTACAACTTTCTTTAGGCAAGTTCTTATCATCCATTAAATATAATTTTTTAATATTTTTACTAGTACTTCTTCTTAAAGGAACTATGCATTTGCTTTTACAAAGATTTCTAAAAATTTTCTTTAATTCAATTAATCGATCTTTAGTTAAAAATTCCAATAGTTTATATAATTTTTCTTCCCTATTTTCAGTACCAAGTGTATTTAAAATATCTTCTGCTGTTATATCTATTTCATTATCTTTTCTCAAATTCTCTTCTCCTTATTAAAAAAAGCAAAATACTCACGTAATACCTATACATCGTATCTTGCTTTTCTTTAGTTTATAAATTACTAATCCACTTATCTATTGCTTCTCCAAATTCTTTTCTACGATACTCCTCATTGTAAAATGGCAATCCTATTATCTTATATTCGTTTCCATAATCAAACATTGGATTAGTATATGCATTTTCTTCCATTTCTAACATAAACTCCTCTTTCCATTTATCTTCTTCTAACAGATTATTTCCTTTAGGCTCAGCATATATTTGATGTGTAATATAATTATCGTTTGTTTTCTTCCTAACAAATAATAAGAAATCTGGTTCAAATCTTTCACCATGTTCAAAACTGTATATTGCTAAATCTGAAATTCTTTCATTTCTTACTATATAATATTCTAATCCTTTTTCTTTCAATTTTGGTTCAATGTCAGTTTTAAAATATTTTATAAATAGTTTTTCTTCACTTGTACCATAATTATCATTAAATACATACCATGGTTCATTTGTTAGATCAAGTTTGTACTCTGTATTTCTGCAATTATTTTGGGAGTCACCTTTTCCACCATTTTCATCTATTTTTGATAAGTATATCACCTTATCCTTTAGCACTGCTTTAAGTTGCATTGGTTCAAATTGTTTAGTGCCTTCAAATTCCTGCTTAATTGATGTCACATGATTTGAAATATTATTGAAAGCTCTTATACAAGCATTTCTCAAATCTTTTCCCTTAATATCATTTAAATATGTAATTTCAATAACTGAATTTCCAAGATATTCGTCAGATGTTAAGAATTCTTTCATTGTCTTAACATTAGGGTATTTACTTTTTATAACATTGAATTTTAACTCATTATATCTTTCTGCAGCCCCAATCAAAATATTATAATCGATATCTTTAAACTTAAATGTACTAATTTTGCTTTCAATATTTAATTCATTATTTATGTTTTCTCCCATTAAAGCAAACACGTTTCCCTGATTTGATTTTACGGTATATCTATATACCTTATTTTTTATACTATCCTCAATGTCAATAACATCTTTTCTGTCCTTAGGAATACGTTTATTGGCATATACTAATGCTTTATTATAAAATTGTGATTCTTTAAATTCTTCCTTCAATTTATATTCTAGCTTTATTGGATCCTTATCTTGTAACCCTGTTTGTATTAATGCTTGTCTTAATTCTGCTATATATTTAGAATCATTTCTACTGTGGAAAAACATAGTTTCTAATATTCTCAATTCATTTGATAAATCATTATCATATTTTCTTTTATATTTTTCTTGTTCTTCGTTTATTTTAAAAGGACAATATCTTGCCCCACGTCCTATTAGCTGTGCTTCTTTTATTGTGTAATTTCCAATTTTACCAGCAGTTCCACTTCCTTGTCTGGTATCATATAGTCTAACAATATCAAACAAATTTAAAACATCCCAACCTTCATTAAGCATATCTACAGTAAATATAACACGTATTGGATTATCTTTATCTTCCAAGGAATTAACTAATAATTGTTTTTCTCTATTATTATCCGTAGTTTCATTCATGATTATTGCTGTTTCTTTTGTAAATGAATTTTGTATACTATGTTCTAATAATTCAAATGTCGAATCTTTACTTTTAAAATAATCTAAAGCTTTATTTAATATTTCAATATTGGAATTGTATAAATTCATTAATTCATAGCTATTTAATTTTTCCAAATTATTAAAGAAAACATCATAGAATTCTTTTGATTCTTTTATTTTTTGAGATTTTAACATTACTACAGGTTTCAAATTAATCTTATTATCATTGAAAAGATATTTTCTATATTCGCTTAATACGAGAGCCATTAATGTTCTATCCCACAATTCACTTTCTGTAGCAAAGTTTTGAAAATCCTTAGTATATCCACTTTCTCTAAAATTCTTTAATGGATAATTATAAATTATTTTATCCCTATATTTGACTTCAACATTTCTATCCTTTAAATCAGCTGTTGCTGTGAATTCAAGCATTATACTATCTCTATTTTGAGCTAGTGCATTTGTAACAGAATATTCCCAACTATTTCTTTCGTTTTCTTCTGTTTTGGTTTCTTTTTTGGTAAGCGTATTTATATGATGACTTTCATCTGAAATAAATACTATTTTATTATCCTCAAAATCTTTATATGTAAGTGCATTTTCTCTAGCTGTGAATAAATCCAAATGTAATTTCTGTGTTGTTGTAAAACAAATTTGTATATCCTCTTCTAATGGATCTACACTAAAATTTTCTACTTTTTTTATTTTTATTTTATTTCCTAAATAACTAATCTCCTCTGAAAAAAGATATTTGCTAGATGCTGTATCTGTAAAGTTATCTATTGTTTTTTCTACAACATTAGATTGATTTACAAAGAAAAGAAACTTTCTATATCCTTTTGTATATAAATAAAGCATTAATCCTGCCATAATAACAGTTTTTCCACTTCCTGTTGCCATATGAAAAAGAGTATGTTTTTGCTTGTTCTTATGAATATTTTCATTTTCAAAATAAGTTACAAAATATTTAAGTGCAGAAATTTGATAATCACGTAAAACTATATTATCAGATAATCCCTCGTTTATTATAGTTGGCAATTCATTAAGCATTCCCATTTCTTCTAATACTTCTATTGTTTCATATAAATATTTATTTTCCATATCATTTACACTCCTTCATAAAAAGATTTTGTAAATGATTTTTCGTCTTCTGTTATTTTATAATTCATATCATCAATATCACTATAATTAATGTATAATTTATTCTTATCTATTAATGAAATTAGTGCTTTTTTCTTTTCCTCCAATGATAAATTATTGAATTCTTCATTTGCTTCTTTAATTTCATTTTTTGTAATATAAGATATTATCCTATCATCATTAATAATTTTTTCTTTTATTTCATCAATGCTATTCTCATTTGCATCTAATACATAGTTTACTAGCTCTTGTCCGTTTTCTTTTAATTCGCAATAAACAAAATCTCCTCCACCAATCCAATTAACATCTTTTGATATTCCTGCTTTTTCTCCATTTAAAACCTTTTGCATTCTAGAAATAATAATATCTATTTGTGATTGCATCTGCTCAATACCTATGTATCTTCTATTTAATTTGTGAGCTGTAGCAATTGTAGTTCCTGTTCCTAAATGATAATCTAATACTAAATCGCCTTCATCTGTTGACATTTCAATAATTCTTTTTAATAATTCTTCTGGTTTTTGTCCTCCAGAAAATTCTTTTATTACTTCAACATCAGCTTTATTTCCATCTTTATATGCCATTGGATTTGCATATACTTGTTGTATATCATTCCATACTGTAGATAATGGAACTCCCTTGCTTTCATCTAAATATTGTCTAGTCCATACAGCATTTCCATTTTCATCTTTTCCTCTTTGACGTCTTTGATATTTTCTACCATCTTCATCTTCATATTTAAACCAATCTTTTATGTATTTCTCAGAATATGGAATGTATACTCTATTCTGTTTTCTTTGTTGATAATTTTTAGCATAATGTAAAATATAGTCATGAATATTAACTGGCTTCGGAGTTGCAGCACGTCCTCCAGAAGGTGATCCATATGCCCATATTAACTCTTCTACAAAATTATCTTTTCCAAAAATTTCATCTGCTAAAACCTTCAAATAATGTGATTGATTAACGTCTATATGTATAAATATATTTCCATCTTGTGTTAATAAATCTTTCGCTATCGTTAATCTATTTTTCATAAAAGTCAACCATGTTGACCTATTAAATTTGTCATTATAATTAAAGCTATCATTTCCTGTATTAAAAGGTGGATCTATATAAATACAATTAACTTTACCATTATATTTTTTTAATAATGAAGTTAGTGCTATAAGATTATTTCCTTTTATAATTAAATTATCATTTTCATTAAACTTAGATAGACTTATATTTCCATCTTTTGTATATTTCTTTATATTAGTAAAAACTTTAGGTGAGAGCATTCTTGAAATCTCATCACTAGCAATCGTTTCATTAAAGAATATCTCATCACGTTTTTGATCCTCCTTTGTCTGTCCTCCCTCTAAAACACAATCTTTATATGGAAAATCTATCACAATATCATTATTTTGACTTATAAATTTATAATTAGAAGCTAATCCTATTTTATTTGTATATTTTGTATAGCTATCTGGTAAAAATTCTTTTTCTTCTACAAACCAGGCAAATCCCTGCTTATCAAAAACATAATTATTATTAATCTCAACAAAAAATTTTTTCTTTGTAGCCTCATTTTTTAATAATGTTTCTATTAATTCTTTATTCATAGTCATAGCATCACTATATACATTAGCTTTTAATAAGTTTCCATCTTCAGATAAATATCTTTCATTACTTTTTAATAAATCTACTACTATATCATAAATATTTTTCATATTATCCCCCTATTTCTTTTTCCACTCAATTTCATATCCTATTATTTCTGCAATTCTTTTAACTTCTGAATATTTTATTGTTCCCTTTGTAAGTTTGTTAGATAAATTTTGTAATGCAACCTTACTTTTTCCATCACTAAGTTTTTCTGCCACTTCACCCATTTGCCAACCACTTAAAGTTATATAACCTTTAACTTCATCCTTTATAGATTGTGATTTTTCTTTACTCTTCATCTTTCACCTCACACATTTTTATTCTATTCCTTTTATATCATATTATATATTTAAATGCAATATACTTTTATCACAATTTATTATATTTCTATACTATTTCGTATATTTTTATATTATCTCACTTTTTTCTTATTCTTCACTTTTTCCTTCTCATTCTGCTTATTCCACTTTTCTTCCTCAATAAACTTAATCTCCTCTAATATTTTATTAGTTCTCTCAATTATATCATCACAATAAAACAATTCTCTTTTCACATTTTTAATTATATCAGTTACTTTTATAATATCTTCAGTAACAGAATCTTTTTCAATTCCTCCATCTAAAGCTTTTCTTTTATAATAAAGTCTATTCCTCTCATTATATAAATTCTTTAACTCATCTTGCTTTGATTCTCTATGCTTTCTAACATCGTCCAAAGTTTTCAATTTATATTTACAAAGCATCTTAGCTTCAGCAGAATATTGATCTAATCTCTTTACTTCTCGTCTCATCTCTGGAGACATCTTATATTGTAATTGTTTCCTTGGGTAAACTTTTAACAAAAAACAATAGTACTTATACAATGCTATCAATCCTTTAGGTTTATACAGATTTTTAGCATGTCCATAATAGGTAAACTTCCTTGCTGGAATTGTTGCAACAAAATTTACTTTTTCGTATTCTCTCCATGGATTTATATCAAAAATAATATGTCTAATATTATCCATAGAATATTCTTCTCCAAATCTTCTTTCTACTCTTATATTTCTTTTATATGGTTCTTTTCTTATACTTAATTTACCTGCTCGATAATAGTATTTATATCCCATAGAAGATAATATTTTTTCAAATTGTCTTTGACTTAGTGCATGGTTTATTGCATAATCTAAATCTTCTTTTGCAAATTGAATATATTCAGATTCTTTTGTACTTTTCTTATAATAATTTTCAAAATTTATTCCAGATTTACAAGTCTTCTCTTCTAAAACACTTAATCCATATTCTTCACAAAGTTCATCAGAAGTTTTTCTAAGTAGTGCCGTATTTTCTCTATTGCTATAATACTTTTTTCCATCTTTAAATGAAACTGAATTTAGTACAAAATGATTATGAATATGATCTGTATTCAAATGAGTTGTAACTACAACTTGAAATCTATCTCCCCACATTTCATTAGCAAGTTTTACTCCAATTTCATGAGCAAGTTCTGGGGTAACTTCTCCTTCTTTAAAAGATTGTTCACCATGAAAAGCAAGTATGCCATCTGTCTTTCCATTTATTATTTTTACAAGTTCCATTTCTTTTGCTGCATCTTCTGCTTTACAATTTATACCTGTCACATAAAATTGTTTTTCAGTTTTATCTGCATTTGTTGCATACATCAAAACATCTCTTACATTTTCAAATTTATCCATTCCAAATTCATAACAATCGTTTTTAGTTTTCTCTTTATTTTTTATATAATTTATTGCATTATCTATTCTTGATTCCACCTTCCAAATTTTTGTTGTCGCCATCTTTTCACCTCCATTATTTTTTATAAAAAGGGGATTGGGGAATTTTCCCCATATTGAATTTCGAGCTGAAGAAATTCATTGCTTGCTAATTCATAAAATACCCTATTTTTGTACCTCATTATGTTCTTATTACTACATAATAATAAAGCAAAAAGTACCTGAATCATTTACTTAATCCAGGCACTTTTAATACATATTTAAATTACATATCGAGTATAAAATCTTCTTTTAAAATTGATTCTTCTTTCTCTTTCACGTTCACTTATTACTCTACATGGTAATGTTTTATACCCTGATAATTTCATTGCAGTGAATCTATTAAAACAGTTATCTAGTATATAATCATCTCCTATTTTAGTAACTATAAATGGAATTATTCTCTCTCTTTTTTGCAATGATACTTGATAATTTTTCATCATTTCATCATCTAATAATCTAACATCTTTATTAATTATTTTTATTTTTTCTACTGGTATTTCAACCACTTTTTTATAATCTTTCATACTTTTTATCTTCCTTTCTCTTTACATTTTTTTCATTTTATATTAAAATATATTTACAATTAATTGGGTTAGTATTTTTAGTTTAGCGACTTTTACTAACTCTTTTTTCATTTATAAGTGTTACTCCATAACACATCTGATATAGTTTATTAATTACTGCATCAGCAAGATCTTCATCTTGTCCTTCTTTAAATCTTTTAGATAAACTATTCTTATCAAATCTAGTAGTAATAACTATTGGTAATCTATTCTCATTTCGATTTTCAATTATAGTATATAATTTTTCTAATGCCCATTTACTTACTCGTTCTGTTCCAAGATCATCAATTATTATCATGTCAATATTAGAATATAATTCTATTAATTCATTCTCAGATATGGTATTATCTGCAAATGTTTCTTTTATTTTATCTAACAAAGTTGTGAGCCTTCCAATAAGAACTATCTGTCCTTTTTCTATAAGTTTATTAGCAATTGCTGCAGCTAAATGTGTTTTACCAACCCCTGACGTGCCTGTTATTATCAGTCCATTGGTTTGCTTTTTTGCAATACATTTTTCTGTATAATCTTCAATAATCTTTATCGCTATTTCATTTACTAATTCCTTATTAAAGTTTTCAAAGTTCATATTCTGATAATTCTTCTTCATATAACTATCTTTATATAATTGATTTATTATCTTTCTATAATGCTCTCTTTTCATCTTCAAATAATCTTCTTTATCCTTTTTAGCCCAGTATTTTTTAGATTTTTCGCAATCACATCTTTCATATTCGATACAATCAGGTGAAACATTTTCATAAAGATAATCAAATCCAATTGGTTTTAATTCTCTGTTACAGAATCCACATTTTTTAAATTTTTTGTTGATAACTTTAGTTAAAACTATATTCTCTGAAACCATTTTTGTCCTCCTTTCTTCTATTCTCTTCTTTACTTTCTTCTTTTGTTATCTCTTCTATTTTTTTCTCTTCTTCTGCGTTACCTAACGTTACTGTAACGTTACTTTTTTCACTTTCAGTCTTTAACTTTTCACGATGTTTTCTTTGTCGTTCTCGACCTTGTTCTCTAATTTTTTCACATTTATCAATACTTTGATAAACATTCCAATTCTTAATTAGAAATGTTTCCCCTTCTTTTATAAGCATTTCTAATTCTACAAATTTATTCAAAATTTTTTCTATTTTTTTATAAGATTTTCCCATAATCTTTGAAAAATTTTGAATTGTCATTGGATTATTTTCTCCAATTTCTAATCTTCCTTCATTATTACATTCAACTGCTAATGCAATTAACTGTATCCATACTCTAAAGTATGTATCACCATATGGAAGTTTGAGAATAATTTGTATCTTTCTATTAGAAAAGATATTTGATTCAACTTTGAACCACTGGATATCATACATGTCACCTCCCTCCTAACTTTGCTGTTAATAATTAACTGAATCTTGCTCTTTTTTATTTAGATATTCGTCTAAGACTTGTACTCTAAATAAATACTTGCCACCAACTTTAGAACATGGTATTTGTTTTTGTCTTACTAATTGATTAATTAACCAATATGATATTCCCAAATACTCTGCTGCTTCTTTCATTGTTAGGGTTGTTCTTTGTACTTTTTGTAGTTCCATTGTACTCACCTCCAGTCTTTTTGAAAAATATAGTTGACTTTTGTTAACAATTGTATTATAATACAAATAGTTAACTTTGAAAAGATATTTTAGTTATATTTGATAACACGTTAACTATTATTTTGAAAATACAGGTGTTAACAAGGAGGCTATATGTTAAGAGAAAAAATAGATTCAAATCATGCAATTATTCCACCTATTGGTACTATTGATATTAATGAAATCAATTCTAATATATACATTCAGTCAATTACTGATTCCCATTTTTCATTTATTCATAATTCACTTCTATACACAAATATGAAATATAGAATTAATAATTTAATTTCCTTTTATGAAGACGATTTACAAAAATTTCAGGATGACTATATTGAAAAAAATAATATTAAAGATGACATAAATGAAATAGAAAAATTTATGACTATATTTCTGGAAATCTATGATTATAATCAATATAAAGATACAAAACTAGAAAAACATAAAAAGTTATTTGATTCTAATAAATTTCCTATGCCTCTTTGTAATTATAAGTCTAGCTTTAAAAAAGAAGGATATTTTATGCTTGACTATACCTTAGAAGATATATTTCCTAGTATATGCTCAACAAAAATACTATCCGATTTTTTAAATAATGATTTTTCAAACTTTGATATATTTTTTGAATTTTTTACAAAATTTTTTCCCTCTTTTATTGATTTATTTAATAAAACTGATAGAAAAAATTTTAAACAAAATTATTTATACGAATTTAATGCAATTGTAAATCTTGCCCAAAAATATCAAACACCAATAATAAAAGAGATAACAAAATATCAAATACTTTTTAAAAATTTAATTGATTATACCTATAACTATACTAACGATAATGACATAATATATGAATTTGATCAATACTTTGAGCCTATGAAACGATTTCTAATTTTTAGAAGAATTAATTTTTTAGATTTTAATTATCTAATTAATAATATTAAAACAACAAATTTATATGATGTTGAACTATATCCAGTTGATACTGAAAAAATATATGATAAAGATGCATTATTAAAAAAATTCAATAAAGAATATTGTAAGGTTAATTGGAGTCCTAAAACATATACTAATAATGTTTTTAGCTATTTTTATTATATGATTTATACAATTATTTTTAACGCCTCATACACCATTAAAAAATGCAAAAATTGTAACAAATACTTTATTACATATTTTGATAGTAATCAATTATACTGTGAGAATATTTATTCGGGAACACAAACTTGTAAAGATATTGGCAATCAAATAGCACAACTAAAAAAGCAGAAATACGATTTAGTATATGGTAAATATAGAAAGATATATTCAAAAAAAGCTATGCTCGTAAAAAGAAATCCTGATATAAAATCATATAAAACGGAATATGAAAAATGGAAAAAAGAAGCTCAAGAATATAGAGATAAACTAAAGAAAGAAGAAATAACAAATGAAGAATTTGAAAAATGGTTAGATAATAATAAATAAACTTTTGTACTATAAGGAGGATTTCATGAAGACTAGAAAATTCTTAATAAAAATTATTATAACAGCATTAATCGTTCTAATACTTATTGAATTATTACTTAATAAATTAAATCTATTAAATACAACTATTTTTGATATTTTTCAGGATATCTATATAAGTTTAGGTATAACCTTTTTTATTTATATTGCTGAATATTTAGATCAAAAAAGAAATATTATAAGTAAAATATTTGAAGAAATTTTGCGTATTTATAGAACATTATTAATGATAAAAACATCACTAGCTAACCCAAATATTTCTATTGAAAAAGTAAAAAAATCTATTAATGAAGAAATATCACATAGTATAAGTAATTTAAAAATTGTCACATCTGACTATAGTACTTTCTTTAATAGTTCAAAATCATTTACTGTACAATTAGTAAATAATATTTCTAAAACACTAATGCAATTTTTTGTTTCAATAAAAGATACTGATAATAAAGAAAAAATTGATAATTCATTAAATACTGTTGTTTTAAATATAAAAAATGAAGTACTTTCTATAAAACAGTTAAAAGAATATATAGATGAAGCAGACGGTATGAATCCTATACTATTTGACATTTATAACAATAAAAAAAATGCAGATGAAATAGCAAATATTTTTGACAATTAATTTAATAATACATTCCCCTCCCACCCATAGGTATGCCTGAAAGGAGGTGAAAAAGGTAATGGCTGGGAGTATTGAAAAAAGAGGAAAGAATAGTTACAGACTAAGTTGCCTTGCTGGATACAACTTGCAAGGAAAGCCTATTAAGAAAACTAAAACTGTTCATGGTACTAAAAAAGAGGCAGAAATAGAACTTGCTAAATTTGTTGCAGATGTTCAAAATGGTATGGTTATTGAAGGAAAATCACTTAAATTTTCTGAATTTACTGAAATTTGGAAAAGAGATTATGGTTCAAAAGAACTTGCACCTTCAACTTATAAAAGATATTGCAGAATGTTAGAAACAAGACTTCTACCCTACTTTGGACATTTCTATGTAAATAAAATAAAACCAACAGATATTATGCAATTCTATGATTTACTAAGTAAAGATACTCAATTAATTAGAAAAAAAGATAATGGTGGAAATAAAACTTTAAAACCATTATCAGGAAAGACTATATTAGAGCATCACAGGCTTTTAAGAGCAATGCTTCATAAAGCTGTTTATTGGCAAGTAATAGTATCTAATCCTGCTGAACGTGTTCAACCGCCTAAAGCTAAAAAGCCCAAACGAAAATACTATGATGATGATCAATGCAAAATATTGTTAGAAAATTTAGAACAACTTGATGAAGAACAGATTAAATACAAAACAGCAATCATCTTAACAGTATTTACTGGTGTTAGACTTGGAGAGCTTATGGGACTTGAATGGAACGATATTGATTTTAGAAATGGAATTGTAAGTATCAATCGTTCTAGTCAATATCTAGCAGACACAGGAGTATTTACTAAAGTACCAAAAACAGAAAGTTCTATTAGAGAAGTCGCAATACCTGATTTTGTCATTTCTCTACTTGAGGAATATAAATTATGGTATGAAGAGCAAAAATCGCTTTGTGGCGAATTATGGAATAATTCAAATAGGTTATTTGTTCAAGAAGATGGAAAACCTATGCACCCTTCTACAATTAGCAAATGGTTTGTAAAATTTATTGGACAAATTGGACTGCCTGTAATTAACTTTCATGGGCTAAGACATACAAATGCTACATTACTTATAGCACAAAATGTAGATGTAGCAGTAGTAGCAGCAAGGCTTGGACATGCACAAATTACAACAACGCTTAATTTTTATGTACATCCTATTATTGCACATAATAAAAAAGCAAGTTATGTTTTAGAAAACTTGCTACTACCAAAAAATTAGTCTAAAACTTTTTTCACTAAAGTCATTAAACTTTTCACGATAAAAAAAGTAAAAGACTACTAAATATTATTTTAGGTTTCCCATAGTCTTTTACTGAAATTTTATTAGAAATATCAACAGTTTGTGAGAATTATTTCCCCAACTTTTCCCCAATTTGACATAATAGTGCCTATTTTTAGCGTTATTGTAAACTAATTGGAGAGTAACAAAAATCGCTATAACCTTTACGATTACAGCGATTGCTAATTGGTTGCGGGGGTAAGACTCGAACTTACGACCTTCGGGTTATGAGCCCCCAAAAGATCTCAAAAATATTAAAAACCTCTTCTTACTATCTCTCGCCATCATCCACATCTTTTACTAATGCAGTTTTCATATTATTTCTTTTTCCTCCATATATATCATCGAATAAACTATCTCCAATAGTTAATACATTTTCGGGATTCAAATTCATCTTTTCACATGCTTTTAAAAAATTTTTCTTTAATGGTTTGTGAGCAAAACATATATAATCTATACCTTCTTCTTGAAAATACTGTTCAACCTTTTGATCTTTCCCATTACTAACAATTATAATTTTCATCTTGTCTCTTAAACCTTTTATCCATTCTTTATTGCATTTTGGAATATCTTTCATTTCTTTTCTTAAAGTTTCATCTACATCTAAAATTACCCCTTCAATTCCATATTCTTTTTTTAATTTATCAATTACCTCTAAATCTAGTTCATTTACTTTATTTAAGGTAATATCAGGCTTTATCACTTTTGATAATACATAATGTAATAAGTCTAATATTTTCTCTTCAATCAGTTTATCTAATGTTTTCATTATCTCTCCATTCTATATAAACTATATCTATCTTACCTTATTATATTTTCTAGCTTTTTACACTTTCTGAAGGTATTTATCTGATTTTCTTTGCGATTATATTAAATATATGCCAATGCTTCATTTTACCTAAACCTGTAAAATCATCTTTTTCTACTTCTTTAAACTCTATAATTTCAAAATCTTTAAATAACTCTATTACTTGTTCTTTAGATAAAAACACCATTTCTTTTCTAATTTCATTCCAACTATCATTCACTCCAAAAAAATTTCCCACAAAATATCCTTTATATGATATGCTTTTTTTTATTTTATCCCATAATTCTTCAAATTTATTTTTATTGCAGAATGGTAAGCAATTATTAGCTACAATTAAATTATTTTTTTCTAATTCAAGACTTTCAAAATCCTGTTTACGAAACTTAAATCTTTCTATTTCTTCATTATTCAATCTTTTAGCTATTCTCTCACCTACATCTTCTCTATCAATCGCAATAATATTCCATCCATTCTTTATTAAATATACTGTGTCTCTTCCTGCACCACATCCCAGTTCAATTCCATTTCCTACCGTAGTATTTAACTCTATAAATCTTTTTACTGTTTTATTTGGCATTGCATCTTCTGTATTATCATAAAATTTTTCAATATTCCCCATTTTTTCCCCCTATAACCTATTAAATTTCAATTTTTATAGTAATTCTTTATTATTAAACCTTACTGAATGTCTTATAAAATATTCTGTTGTTTTCATAACATTTTCTTTACTCATATTTTATATAATTCTATTCTATATTCAATTTATCTTAAATCATTATTTATTTTATGTATTGGAAATCTACGCTCTTTTAAAACATCCTTTATTGCCTCAGGTAACAATTTATATTCATCTATTCTATTTAAATCAATCCATTCATATTGTAAATAATCTTTTCCTTCAATATTTTTCATTGTATATTCTATATTTTTATCTTCTGCCTTTGTAAATTCTATTTTATGTACAAATAATATCTCGTGATACTTTGAACCTTCCATCTCAAAAAAGTTTTCAATTGTTGCTATATATCCTGTTATTTCAATATTTTTCCCAAGTTCTTCTCTAATTTCTCTTTCCACAGTATCAGCAGAGTTTTCGCCTATCTTAACTCTTCCTCCTATTAAAGCATAGTAATCAGAATTAACATCTTTATGTAGTAAAATTTTACCACTATGAATCATTATTCCTGCGGCTCTTACATTTAACTTATAATCATCAACATCAATTGTTATATCCACTTTTTTCTCCCTTCAAACTTTCCACAATTAGACCACTTAATGTGTATTATTTAAATATATTCCTTCAAAACATCATAGACTTTTTGAGTTGGAAGTCCCACAATACTAGTATAATTTCCATCTATTTTATCAATAAATACACAAAATTCGTTTTGTATTCCATATGCTCCTGCTTTATCCATGGCTTTACCTGAATCTATCCATTTTTCTATTTCTTTATCCGAAATATCTTTTAGAAAGACTTTTACTTCATCGTATGTATTATATTCTTTGTATTTTCCATTTTTTTCAATTAGAATACTAAGTCCTGTTATTACACAATGAATTTTATCTCCTTCAATTAACTCTTTTATCATTTTTTTTGCATCTTCTTTATCTTTGGGCTTTCCATATATTTTCATATTTTTGGTTACAATTGTATCTGAGCCAATTATTATTCTGTCCCCTGTTGTTCTATCAAAAACATCTTTTGCCTTTATATATGCTAATCTCATTGTTTGTTCTTGAGGCTCTAATCCTTCCTTTAAATTCTCTTCAACTCCACTTACTATAACTTCAAAATTTTGAGTTATTAATCCTAATAACTCCTTTCTTCTTGGTGATGCAGATGCTAAGATAATTTTCATACTTTTTTCTCCCTTCCAATTTTTTACAATTATATAAAAAAAATGAAATTACTTCAACTATTTTTTTAATTTTATGTTATAATAACCATAAATTCAATTTTATTTTACACAATAAACTACTATAGAAAATAAAAAATAATGAGAAATTTATTACTATATATAGTTTGGAGGTTTTTTTAATGTATAATCGCATATCCATAATTGGAGGCTCTGGCACCGGAAAAAGCACGCTTACAGATATTTTATCTAAAGAACTAAATATTCCTGCAATTCATATTGATGCTATTAACTATGAACCAAATTGGAAAAAAATTGATAAAATTGAAAGAGACAAAATCATTTTGTCAAAAATTAATGAAAAAAAAATGGATTATTGATGGAAATTATACTAAAACACTTCAAGCTAGGCTTAATAAATCAGATTTAATAATTTGGCTTGACTATTCTACCTCTGCACAATTAAAAGGTGTTTTTAAAAGATATTTGACTATGTATAAAAAAGAACGACCAGAAATTCCTGGCTGTAAAGAACGCTTTAATATAGAATTTATTAAAAACGTAGCTAGCCATAACAAAGAGAAAAGACCCATTCTTAAAAGTATATTAAAAAACATTTCTGAAGAAAAAATCCTAATCTTTAAAAAACAGAAAGATCTAAATAATTGGCTTATAGAATTCACACATAATGATACTATATTATCTGATATTAAAAATAAAAGGCCTTTTCATAATATAAATAATATTTAACAATTTTCTTTCCATTTTATGTTATAATAACTTAAAACCTAAAATTTTTTAAGAGGTGAACTGTGATGTTATATGATGAAAAATTCGAAAAAATATATGGAAAAATTACAAATGAAAATATATTTTCTATAGAAAATATAAGAAAAAATGCAAAAGAGGTTAGAGATTCACATAACAGAATCCTAATTATTTTTGGAATAATTTTATTACTATTTGACTTTATATTATTCATTAAATATAAAGATTTTTTTCAGCTAATACTACTTATAATATTATCTGTAAATATTCTTATACCTACATATATTATCCAAAGTCAAAAAGATAAAAAAAATCCTAAAATATCTAATTATAATGCTCAATATAAAAATAAAATAATACAACCACTTATACATTTTTTTGATGAAAATTTGAATTATCTCCCTGCAAGTCGGTATCAATCCACATGAATATTCATTTGCTAAATTTGAAAAATATTCTTTATATAACTCCGACAATTTAATTCAAGGACGATTAGAAAATAAATTTCCGTTTTCCATGGCAGAAATTTTGACACAACACGTATCTACTGATTCAGAAGGTCATACAAATTATTCTACTGTTTTCAAAGGATTATTCGTTAAAGTTGAACTTCCTAAATCAATTAATTCTAATCTTTTTTTGAGGAATGATGAATATGATAAAAATCTTTTTCTTAAATCTTTTATAAATAATTTAGAAAAGGATTTTTTACGCATTCAAATGGATTCACCTGAATTTGAAAAAATATTTGATGTATATTCATCAAACAATATAATTACAACTCAAATATTGACATCTGATATAATGCAATTATTATATCAATTTTATATTGACATGAATATAAAATATGAATTAACTATAACTAATAATATTATGTACATTAGATTTCATTGTGGTAAAATATTTGAAGCATTGCCTGTAGAAAAATTTTCTTTAGACAAAGAAGTTATCTATAAATACTATAAAATTTTAAATTTTGTTTTTGATTTAACATATGCTATTATAAAAACCATTCAAGAAACACCTATCTAATAGGTATATTATAAATATACACTGTTTTGTATTATTATTGTCTTATTTATATCTAAGACAAGAGGTTGTCCAACAATATAACAACCTCTCTTTTTCTTTCTTTAATTATTAAAATTTATAATATCTATTCATATAAATTTAAAATGTTAATTCCTTAAATTCTGTAGTCTTTGGGTATCCATACATTTCATATATTTCATCCACAATACAAGAAACTACACATTTATCTTTCATGCTATAACCTAATAAATTTAATATTTGTTCAATATCCTTATCATTTTCTCCCTCAAGTTCGAAAAAAGTTGGAATTTTTGGCCAAGTATCAATTTCTATTAAGTGATTTTTTAAAGAATATGTTGTCCTTTTCTTTTCTAAATAACATTTATGAGATAATCCTATAGCTTCTAAAAATTCATTCGCTTTTTCTTTTGATGGTACTTCTATTTCTATTTCTTTCATTTGTTGCAAATTTGTGCCTTCTTTGTCTGCTAATATATGTTTTACTGTAAGAGTAGTAATTAAATTTGACGTTCTAATTCTTATCCACTTATTTGGGTTAATTCTAAATTGACTTATAAACTTCTTGAATTTTTCATCATTTAATATTTCTAAAAAGTTCTCTTTTTTTGTAATCTCTTCTAAGTTTCCTTTTATAGTAAATTCTTTTAATTCTTGCTTTTGTCTTGAATTTAACAAATTATCAATTTCAAAGAATAATAATTTCAATCTTTCTATTGCAACTTCAAATTTGACATTATTTTCAGGTTCATTTAATTGTAATAATATGTCTAAATATCTTCCATAAATCGTTGGTAAATCAAATGTATAATAATATTGTTCTTCATCACTTACTAGGATTCCTCCTAATAATTTTATTTTTTCAATTAATTTTTCCTTATTTATTTCAAGTACTTTTACTTCTAATTCCATATTACTCATTTATAATCTCATTCCTTTCATTTACCATGAATATGTTTGAAAAAAATCATCTTTCAAACATATTCATCGAAATTTGATATTTACACACCTCAAATTATACTATAAAAAAATTTTTTTGTATAGATTTTAAAAGAATGCATATAAATTTTTTCTAACCCTATTTTTGTTATGACTTTATTAAATATTATATTTAATTTTAAATGTTGGTATTCCTGTTGAATATGGAGCAATATCATATTGTTGGAAAAATACTTCAAAATAATTTGGAAACATATAAAAATTTTTCAAATTAAAATTTTCTAATACTAATTGACAATAATCTTTGAAGTATATATTTTCTCCTTCCTTTTCAATTTGTTCTTTTATTTGCTTATTTATTTCCTTTAAAATATTAATTATATAATATTGATTATTTGAAAATAGACGACTTAAATCAAATTGCATACCAACTGCCAAATCCCAATTTTGTGAGGTCCTTATCGTGGTTCCATGAGCTCCTCCTTCAAAAATGTATTTATCGGTATATAAACTCACTATATTATTATAATTTTCTGTTATATTACATGATACATATACTTCGAATACCATTATTGGATAGCCATTTTCTTTATTATATTTATATATATCTTTTGCCGAACTATAGAGTTCTGTAAATATATATTGTTTTAAGTCATTTACAATTTTTAAATTGTATGTATTAAAATTTCTTTGACCTAAAATATATTGTGAATTTATTATTTGAGGATATTCTATCGTATACTTTAAAATGACAGTATTATCATATATCAAATTATGTGTTATTTTTTTTATTTCTATATAATTCATGCATTTAACTCCTTTTTGTTTTTATACATACTATTTATATTTTATAAAAATTGTTACTTATATGATTTTTGAAAAGCTTATTTAACTAAAAAAGTAATTTAGGCTTTTCCTAAATTACTTTTTTACTTTCTATTTTAACGGCCTCCACCGCCGCCTCCTCCGGCCTCCAAATCCGCCACCAGATGAAAATCCTCCACCAGCTCCGCTTCCTGAAGAATAATTGGTTACACTTCCCATTGAAGTAGACATATTTGAAACAAATGATGAACCAAAGTCATTATTACATGCAATATACATTAAAGTATAATTGTTCATTAAATAGTCATCATCCATCATTTGAGGATATTTAGTTTTTAACTGTTTAATAACTTTATTTGCTATACCAAAAGCTGTTGCATAAACTAAATAATGCTCCCACAATGCAAGTTCAGGTATTTCCCTTTCATTTAATTTTGAAAAATCTTGCATAAAGTTCTTAAATCCATTCCACTTTGTTTTCATATCAATTCCTTGTTGTGTTTTATCTCCAGTATTTACCATAACCTTTATACAATATACAAGATTAATTAAACATACAAAGAATAATATTGTACTAGCTAATAAACATCCAAAGAATATAAACAATATTGCAAAAGATCCTAACATAAGAACAATATCTAAAACTAAAAATAATATTTCTTTTTCAAAAACCTTCGATCTTTCTTCATCAAAAAATCCCTTTTCTTCTAGTGCTGTTTTTACCTTCTCATCCATTTTATTTTTCATATTATAAAACTTTTCTGGTTGTCTTGTACCTTTTTTTTCAAAATCTTTCATAGAAAAATGATCTTTATTTATACTACATAGGTAATTATAAAACTCCTTTTCATCTTCTGTAAGTTTATCTCCGTCATTTTTTATATGAATAATCATATCTTCTTTCTTTTTAGATTTTATCTCAAATTCAATCCATTTTTTTAAGCATAAATCCATCATTATTCCTGCTAAAGAATGTGATTCTATACATACATTTAACATTCTCGTTGCTTCAGCAGGAGAACTAAAATTATCTGGTAATTCCCTATAATACTTCCAATCTGTTGATGGTTTCAATTTTGGAAATTTCTTTAAAAGATCCTTTTTTTTCTTTATTCCTATAATTAGAAATATTATAATAATACCTGATATAACGTTTCCTACCCAATACAAAGCTTTCTGAATCAAAGCTTGTTGTTCTCTTTTTTTGTTTGCATCATCCGCATATTTCTGTTCTGTTGCTAAAATACTATCTAATTTATCTTCAGAATATATTTTTGTCGAATTTGGAAAAATAGTTTTTGGAGTTACAATTCTTACTTCTAAAAAAGTTTTACTTGGTAAATCTTTCACAGAGAATTCTACTGTATTATTGTTTACTTTATTAATAGTTCCATTTAAAGGACCATGTGCCCAAATTCTTAAATCTTCAACATTTGTTATTCCTGTTGGTATTGTAACTGTTCCTGATACATTTTTAGAATAAACTTCAAAATCGCTTCCAACCAATTGCCAATAGAAATCTGCACAATCATTGTAGACTTTTACTGCATTTTTTACAGTATATTTTATCTCGTATGTATTTGTTTGTATTCCTGTTACATTAACACCCCAAGCAATTTCAAACTTTCCATCCGGATTTTCTAATGCCTGAAAATTTCCTTGATTTACATGATATTTATACTCATTGCTTTGTATAAACTCTTTACTTGACTCATCATCAAAAATTTCTTTTACAGAGACATTTTCTATATAATCATAGCTTCCATTCTTATTGAATGTTTTAAATAAAGTATTAGTATCTTCTATCTCAATATCCCATTTTTCTGTTATATCAATATCACCATTATTTTTTACATTTACTTTAAAATTTAAATCATTTAACTCTAAAGATGCATTTGATTTTGTTGAAAATGATAATAACATTATTATAAAAACCAATATTATTTTTATATATAGTTTCTTTCTTTCCATAATACCCTCCTTATTTATATTTTGAAATTTATTAGCTTAATATTTTTAAGTCTTTTATATAAAAATCGCTTGTTTTTCTATAAATCATTTATATCATATAAAATTGTTTTATTCAATAACTTATATAATTTTTCTTTACAAATAAACTGTTATTATATAATTCTCTTTCAATAATCTATTCTTAAAATTGTGTCATTATCAAATTTATATATTATTATTGTTTCTAAGTCTTATCTATGTTATAATATTTACATAATAAAAATTAAGGAGAACTAGATGAAAAAAACGGAATTACTATCGCCAGTTGGCGATTTTGAATGTTTAAAAGCTGCTGTACAAAATGGTGCAGATAGTGTATATTTAGGAGCTAACTTGTTTAATGCAAGACAAAGAGCTTCTAATTTTGATATAGAAAATTTAAGAAAGGCTATAATATACTCAAAATTAAGAGATGTTAATGTACATCTTACATTAAATACTCTGATAAAAGATTCTGAATTTGATGACGCTGTAAAACTTGCATTAGAAGCATATAACCTAGGTGTTGATGCAATAATAATTCAAGATTTAGGCTTAAGTTCTTACCTACTAGCAAATTATCCAGAAATCCCACTACATGCAAGTACACAACTTACAGTTCATAATTTAGATGGTGTAAAACAAATGGAAGAACTTGGATTTAAAAGAGTTGTTCTTTCCCGCGAACTTTCTATAGATGAAATTACACATATTTGTCAAAACTCTAATATTGAAATCGAAACTTTTATTCATGGAGCTTTATGTATTTCATATTCTGGACAATGCTTATTTTCAAGTATGGTTGGAAATCGTTCAGGAAACAGAGGACTTTGTGCTCAACCTTGTAGACTTCCATACGAATTATATAATTCTTCAAATGAACTTCTTGATAAAGGTTATTTATTAAGTCCACGTGATTTAAATGGTACAACATTTTTGCCTAATTTAATAAAAGCGGGCGTTGACTGTTTTAAAATAGAGGGTCGAATGAAATCTCCAGAATATGTTTCTGAAGTCACAAAGTATTATAGAAAATACATCGATTTAGTAACTGAAAATATTAAATTACCTAATGAAGAAATTCTTAAAATTATTGAAACAGAAATTAACAAACAAAACTCCAAAACTTTTATGACAGATAAAGAAGAACTTACTCAGGTATTTAATAGAGGAGGTTTTAGTTTAGGTCACCTTTCAAATGAAAGAAATGAACATTTAATAAGTTCACAAAAATCCAATAATATGGGAATTTCAGCAGGAAAAATAAAAAAAATAAATCAAAATAAAGGACACTTATTCTTTGAAACTAAAACACTTTTAAACATTGGAGATAAAATTTCTATTAATAATAATCTTTATACAATCTCAGAACTTATGATAAATGGAAAAAACCAAAAAAATGTACCTAAAAATTCTTTTGTTGAAATTGGAAGGATGAAAGGCCAAATCAAAATAAATGATTCTATTTATAAAATGAGTGACAACAACTTATCTAATGAATTAAGACTTACTTTTGAAAATAACAAGGAATATAAAAAAATTCCTTTAACTGCAATCGTAACAGTTAAATCAAATCAACCTATAACATTAGAAGTATTTGGAACTCCTGGAACAATTTATAAAAATTATTCTTATAAAGCAGTGTCGAATATTTTTCCAGAAAAGGCACTACATTCACCTGTAACTGAAGAAAGAATATTAACACAAATCTCTAAAACCGGATCTACTCAATTTAAATTTTTGGATATACAAGTTAATTTGGATGATAATTTATTTATTCCTAAAATCAGTGCATTAAATGACTTAAGGAGAGCTGCTTTAGACGGAATCGAAAACTTAGCTATAAAAAGTTTTACGAGATGTTTAACTAGAAAAGCTCCTAATAAAAAAGAAATAAAAATTAATGAAAGTAGTTCATTAAAAAAATCCACTAATATTTCTTTACTATTAAACGCTATTGATTTAAGCTTTGATTATACATCACTAAAAAATATACATAGATTGTACATTCCTTTAAGATTTTTTTTAGATAAAAGATATAATAAAATTCTAATAAATATATGCGAATCACAAAATGTATATCTTTATATGCCAAATGTAATAAGAGATACATTAAATTTAGATTTAAATTCTATTCTAAATAAATTTAAATTTAAAGGTGTTGTTATATCACATATATCACAAATAAAACATTTTCCAAATTTAGATTTAATTGGAAATTATACCCTAAATACATTTAATACACATTCAGCTCAAAAATTAGAAAATTTAAAAATTAGCACTTATACAATATCACCTGAACTAAATAAAGATGAAATTATTTGTATGCAAGATTTAACCTCTTTACAATCCGAATTAATTGTATACGGAAAAATACCTTTAATGACTAATAATTATTGCTACTTAAGTAAAAACAATAAATGCTTTAAAGGTTGCCAAATGCATTGTTTAAAAGATAAGTATTACATGAAAGATAGGCTTGGATTTAAGTTTCCACTTTTACCTGACTATACAAACAGCACCACTACTATTTTTAATAGTAAAATCACTTCAATAAAATATTTAAGTCTAAATATAGAAAATTTAAGAATTGATATTTTGGATGAAGACCCTACTGAAATTCAAAACATAATAAATAAAATTAAAAAAGGTGAAAGATTTGAAGGTAAAGAATATACAAATGGAAATATATAATATAAAAAAGGAAAGTATTTTTGAGTTCTTTCCTTTTTTATTGTTTCATTCTAATTTGTGTTTAAAATCTATTTTTTATTTTCTTTTTTCTCTTCTTCTTTAAGATCTTTATCTTCTATTTTTTTCTTCTTATTTAAAATTCCATTTATAGAATTCATAATATCGTCCATATTTTCATCAAAATCATCTTTTTTATATGTAAGCATTTTAATTACCTTAGTATAATAAAATAAACATATTATACTTTCCTTTCTCCATTATTTTTTAATAGGTTTAATGGTACCTTTACATATTAAATATCCTCTCAGCATTTTCATACGTTATCTTAGCAATTTCTTTTGGAGAACATTTTTTAAATTCTGCGATTTTTTCTACAATATATTTTAAATTGCTTGAATCATTCCTTGTTCCTCTAACAGGTTCAGGAGCTAAATATGGAGAATCTGTTTCAATTAAAATTTTATCCAAAGGAACCATATTTACAATTTCTTTAGCATTTTTAGAATTTTTAAAAGTACAAGTTCCTCCAAAAGCAATAAAAAATCCATTTTCCAAACCAGTCTTTACTAAAAACTCGTTGAAGGGACAACAGTGTAAAATTCCTCCTCTTTTTATTTTGTTTTCCTTTAGAATTTTTATAGTGTCATCTATAGCATCTCTTGTATGTATTGAAATCGGTAGATTTAGCTTATTTGCTAATTCAATCTGCATTAAAAAAGCCTTTTTTTGCATTTCTTTTGTATCTTTATTCCAATAATAGTCCAATCCAATTTCTCCAATAGCTACAACTTTATCTGAACTTTTTATTAAATTCTCTAATTCTATTAAATCTTTTATAAGCTCCGAATCTTTCAAACTAATTTCACTAGGATGAATTCCACACATTGCATAAAAAAAATCATATTTTTTAGAAAATTCTATTGAATTTTTAGAAGATTTTAAGTCACACCCAACATTTACACATTTAGAAACTCCCTCTTCTTTAATCTTTTTTATTACAATTTCTCTATCATCTATAAACTTTTCATCATCATAATGTGCATGAGTTTCAAAAAATTCCATTTAAATCTAAATCCTTTCTCTTATTATTAAACTCCCATATTTTTAGTTAGAATTTCTTTTGGATATTGCTAATCATTTAAATACAATTACTACATTTGCTGTAGCATACTGTCTACAATGTGATATACTAACATCTATCCCTTCAATTTTATTATTATTTAAACTAAATATTGTAACAAAAGGTCTTCCATTTTCATCATTTAAGCATTCTATATCTTTCCAAACAATTTGATATTTATCTTCTAATACGCCAGAAACGGCCTTAAAAGCCGCTTCTTTAACTGCAAATCTTCCTGCATAATGTTCAAATTTTGATTTTCCCCTTAACTCACAATATTTTATTTCTTCTTCTGTAAAAACTCTGTTTAAAAACTTATCTCCAAGCTTTTCTATTGATTCTTTCACTCTTGAAATTTCGATTATATCTGTACCACATGTAACTTTCATTTTCAATTCCTTTCTCAAGGTTCAAATTTTATTTAAACTTTTTCTATTTTTCACAGTAATAATTCATATTCAAATCTGTTCCTAGGTGAAACTTTCCAATAAAATTAATTACTAGATTATTATCTAAATTATAAGTTGGTTCTATCACAATATTTCCTTTACTATCTACTGCACCCCAAAGTCCATCTTTTTTTACAGCCGCATATCCATATTCATTTTGCTCTGTTGCATCATCATAAATGTAATCTACTACCTTCTCATTTGATGAATTTACAAATCCATATTTTCCATCTTGCTTACTTAAGAATATATTATTTGTTTTAAATATATCTGCTATATTTTTTTCTTCAAATTTGAAGTTATAATATTTATATTCACCATCTATTTTCAATTTCATATATCCTTTATCTGTATTTAATTCTGATAATATCCCTTTTAATTTTATATTGAAATTTGAATCAATTATTGAAGAATTATAATTTTCGTCTTCTGCAATGTATATACTTGCTTTCTCATTATATGATATAGATTTATATTCAAAACTTATCTTTGATTCTTCCTCTTCAGTTATTATTCCTTCTAATCCATCTTTTTTCGCCATAAATACATTTTTACTAAGCTCTTTTAATTCTTCATAAATAGGTTCAATTTTTATATTTTTATCGAATTCCATTAGACCATATTTATTATCTTTTTGGAAAACAATACCTGTCGACGCAATTTGAACGATTTTATCAAATCCATCAGTTATTAATTCTTCTCCATTTGAATTTATTAATTTTTGTTTTCCATTTTCTTCTATTACATAGTAATTTTCACTATAAATACTATCAATTTTAGTATAATTACTTGCTAAAAGTTCTTTTCCTGAAAAGCTTGTAACTCCTGATTTTCCGTCCTGATTTATTGTAATATATCCCTCTTTATAATCTTCTCCTAAAGGTGTTATCGATGTATAATTTACGTCCAAAATTTTAACCCCAGTATCATTTACTAAACCATATACTCCTGACTTTTCAACTAATAAACTGTTCTCTATTCCTTTTATTGTTTCAATATCTTCATATTGTGGTGTTAAAATTTCATTTCCTTCAAGATTTATAAGTCCCCATAAACCATCTTTTTGAACTTTTAATACATTTTTCTCATACCATACATTTTTATTTTTATCATAATTTTCTAAAACCTGAATTTTATCATATTTAGTGAAAATTTGCTCATTTTTAGAATTCACTACTTTTGTCTTATACTCTCCACTTTCTTCATTAACATCATACACGCATAAAAATACATCTTTTGAGCTATTTGGGACTATTATCATTTCTTGATACATTGGTTCTATAACTGTTTTTCCATCTGACCCCAGCACTCCCCACTTATCATTTTGATAAAGTGCAAAATATTTAATTGCCCCAACTGTTTTTGTATTTTTTGCTTTGCTTACTAATTTTTTTATAAGAAAAACTGACATTATAATTACAACTATTGCAATCAACACCGCAAAAACTTTTGCATAATTTAAATGCTGTTCTCCATTATATCTTCTTCCCTTACTCATATTGCCTCCTTATATTTTAATAGTTACATTCTACTATAAAATTTTAAAAATATCAATAATTTTGTATAATATTTCTTTATTTTGAAAATACTAGACTTAAAAATATTTAAGGAGTTTATATATGTTTAAAATAAATCCATTTCCTTATGACCCTAAAGAAGAATATGGTTTTTCAATAATTCCTAATAGCAATACAAAATCTTTAAAACCTTTAGAAAATAAAAATATTTCTAATGAACTATCTTCTAATTTAGAATACATTGAATATGTGTATAACACTTCAATAAATAGTGATATAGTTGTACGAAATTTTATGCTAAATTCAAGAAATAAAGAATATAAAGCTTTTATAATATATATAGATGGTCTTGTTAATACTGAATTAATAAATCATTACATTCTCAACCCTTTAATGCTTAAAAATCAAAATAATACATTTGATCAGCCGGTCACTATAGAAACTTCTTTACCAAATAATCCTGATTCACTTTCTATAAAAAAAGTGAAAAAATTCAATTTAGAGGACTATATTTATAAAACTTTGATTCCACAAAACAGCATTTCAAAATCCGAGGATTTTTCAGAAATCTTTGATGGGATAAATTCCGGAAATTGTGCACTTTTTGTTGACACTGTTTCTTCCGCATTTGACATTGATGTAAAAGGATTAAAACAAAGAAATGTAAGCACCCCAATTAATGAAAATGTAATAAAAGGTCCTCAAGAATCTTTTGTAGAAAGTATTAGAAACAACACCGCACTTATAAGACGAATTGTAAATAGTGAAAAACTAGTTATTGAAAACATCTCTGTAGGAAGAATTACAAAAACTAAATGTGCTGTTTGTTATTTAAAAGATTTGGCCAATTCTGATCTTGTTGCTGAAGCAAAATTTAGATTAAATAACCTAAAAATAGATAGTCTTTTTTCTTCCGGCCAATTGGAACAGTTGATAGAAGAAAATGATAAAATGGCTATTCCCCAAATTCTCTCTACTGAAAGACCTGATAAGTGTGCAAAGCATTTGTTCCAAGGACGAGTTGTCATTTTAGTAAATGGAAATCCCTATGCATTAATTCTTCCTGCTATATTAATAGATTTTTTATCATCACCAGAGGATTCTAATTTAAAAGTAACTTTTGCAAATTTCTTGAAATCAATAAGATTACTTGCCATGTTTCTTACATTACTTTTGCCAGGTTTATATATATCTGTAACAAACTTTCATCAAGAAATACTTCCAACTGAATTACTTTTTTCAATTTTAGCAAGTAGACAAAGCGTACCATTTCCAATCATATTCGAACTTTTATTAATGGAAATTTCATTTGAAATTATTCGTGAATCTGGACTACGAATTCCTGCTCCAATAGGTCCAACTCTTGGTATTATAGGTGCTCTGATTTTAGGTGAAGCTGCTGTAAATGCTGATATAGTAAGTCCCTTTTTAATAATTGTTGTAGCAATTACTGGCTTAAGTTCATTTGCAATACCTGACTTTTCATTTGGTTTTCATTTACGTGTATATAGATTCGTTTTCATATTTCTTGGATACATTGCAGGTTTTTCAGGAATTGCTTTAGGACTTTTTGTATATTTAAGTCTACTTTGTAGTATGAAATCCTTTGGAGTAGATTTTACTTCACCGATTACACCTAATATTTCAAATGATTCTGAAGGATATTTTATGCACTATGCATGGAAAAGAGAAAAAAGAGCCAACTATCTTTCTCCCAAAGCAACAATTGCCCAAAATAAAATTAGTAGAAAATGGAAATTTTAAAGAAAGGAGTTATATGTTAGTTTAAAAAACTAACATATTAAGAAAAAATGTTAGATAAAAAAATAGCTAATAAAGAAGCTGTTGCTGTAATTTTAACTATAGTTATTAATTTTATTATTTTGAATTCGAATAAACTAATTATAAGAGATTGTAAATCATCTGCAATTTTAAATTGTGTATTTATTAGTATTATAGCTATTATATTAGTACTTATAATATGTAAACTTTTTAAAAATTTTCCAGGTCAAAGTCTATTAGATATTTCAAACTATATAGGCGGTCCATTTTTAAAGTTTATCATTGGAATTATATATACTGTTTATTTTATACTAATTAGTTCAATTCTACTAAGAAGATTGTGTAACTCTCTTCAAACGATTTTCTTTCCATTAACTGATATTATATTTATATTTCTTTTATTTATAATTTCAGCTGCTCTTGTATCTCAGTTAGGTAAATCTGGTGCATTTAAAGCTAATCTTATAATATCACCACTAATTTATTTAGTTTTAATATTAGTTTTTATAGGAAACACTAAAAATTTTAACTTTAATAATATATATCCAATTTTGGGACAAAATATAGATGCTACTTTTTTCAAAGGATTTTCTAATTTATTTGCTTTTATTGGACTTGGATATCTATATTTTATTCCATCATACTTATCTGATCCAAATAAATTTAAAAATATTGCACTATATTCTTGTATAATTTCGGGATTATTTTTAATTTTAATTGTATCAACTGTACTCTTTATGTTTAACAATACTTTAAGTAATAGTGAACTTTTCCCTTTGTACCTAGCTGTAAGGTATATTGAATTTGGAACTTTCTTCCAAAGATTAGATTCATTCTTTCTATTTATAGTATCTTTAGCTTTCATAAGTTACTTAAGTATAAGTACTATAATTTGTACAAATATATTAAAAAAAATAAGCAATACCACTAATAATGAACCTGTTATTTACCCTTATCTATTATGCATCTTTTCAACATCTATACTTATAAAAAATAATCCCACCTTGGAATTTTTTGAAAATGATATATTTAAAATATTATTTTTCTCAATAACACTTGCTTTGAGTTTTATTATTTTAATTCTAGCAAATATTAAAAAGAAACAAGTAGGAGGTAACAATTGAAAAAATTAATTTTTAAATGGATAATAATTATTATTACATTTTTTATATTTTTATATGCTTTTTCACTTACCTACTCTGTATATAATATTGATAACCTTAACTACGTAGTAGCTTTAATTTTAGATAAAGCTGATGATCCACAAATGATTCAAGTTACTTTCGAGTTCCTTGATATATCATCTTTTTCGGAAGATTCTTCAACAACAGAGGCTTCTACTATATTAGATACAATTACTGCTACATCTATTGACAGTGCTATAAATATTATGAATTCTTATTCAGGTAAGGGAATAAATTTATCAACCTGTAAAGTAGTACTCTTTTCTAAAGAATTAGCAGAAAAAGGGATATATGAAGAAGTTTCTGATTTGATTAATAGTACTCAAATCAGACCTAATGTAAATGTAATAGTTACTACTGAAAGTGCCAAATACTATATTGACAATTCAACTTCCCCTCTAGAAAAAATACTAACTAAATATTATGACGTTTTCACTAATTCAAGTAAATACATTGGTTATACATCAAATATAACTATAGGGCAATTCTATGAAAATTTTAAAAATTCTAATATTGGAAATATCGCTATTTTAGGCGGTACAAATAAAAGTTCTATTGAAAATAAGAAGAAATCCACATCTGACAGTCAAAACGATAAATCTTCAGAGTCTACGCAAAGTTCTGAAAATCCTATTGATACTAATAAAGATCAAACTGAAGATACATCACAAAATTCAGATCAAAACACTGAGCAAAATTCATCCCCAAATTCCGAATCAAATTCCTCTGCTCAAGTACTTCCTGAAAATATGACACCAGGAAATTCTGGTATAACTGGTCAAAGAGGTACTGAGAATATGGGGTTAGCAGTTTTTAGTGATTATAAATGTATAGGAAATCTAACTGCTGGTGAGACACTTGCACGTTCTATTATTACAAATGAAACTAGTCACTTTCTTATCTCTGTACCTGATCCATTTGAAAGTGATAAGAGAATATCCATGAATATGTCTAAAAATTCTGACTGTAAAGTAAATATAGATATTTTGGATGATCATCCTGTAATTAACATAACAATATCTTTAGAATCAAAAATTAATAGCATCATTGATGGTGTAAATTATGCCGATAATGAAACTCTCCTAAAGCTTGAACAAGCTTCAGAAGAATATCTAAAAAATCATATGCTAGATTATCTATATAAGACTTCAAAAGATTTTAAAGTTGATATTACAGGTTTTTATCATATAGCTAAAAAACACTTTTCTACAATAGATGATATGAACAATTATAACTGGCGTGATAAATACCCAAATAGTGAGTTTAATTTGACAATAAATTCTAACTTAGTTTCAAGCCTTTTAGTACAAAACAATTAAAAATGGAGGAATATTTTAATTATGAATACTTTTTTTATAAAATTCTTTTTTAGTTTATCTACCCTTTTAATTTTGGGACATGTCTTATCTTATTCAGGTTATGAAATAAAAAAACATTGTAATATCTTTGGAGGTATATTTGTTGCTCTTTTTGGACTAGGTTGTATAATTTATAGTAATATTGTTTTTTGGATGTATTAAAATCCTTTTCATGTTTAATAATTAATTTTATTAAACATGAAAAGGATTTTTTTTAGACTTAAATCACACTATTATAAATTTTATTCCCATGTGCATCAGTTGCTTGAACATATACAGTATTTGCTGTATTATCTAAAGTAATACTTGTAAATTCAGCATTCTTTAAATTTAACTTTGCACTTTCTAAATCAGTTCCTTGTCCTATTTTTTTATTATAAATTAAAATATCATCTGGAAATTTTATATTAACTATTTCTCCCACTTTTTCTATTGAAATCTCTCCGTTTATCACTTTTATTGGAGATTCATTTTTAAATATTTTTTCTTCATTTGAATAATCATCCACAATTTTTATCCATAAATAATAATTATTTTCTGTCGCATCATCTAAATTTACTGTATACTCTGTATATATAGATGATAAATATTTCCATGAATTTGGTGTGGTCTCTATATTATCGCTCCATGCATAGCTTATACTTTTTATACCATATTGAGTTCCATTTTCCAAATTAAACCTTTGCGATATTTGCACATTAGAACTTCCAGTTGGAATAAAATAGCCTTCTTGAGATTCAAATTCTATACTTATATTGCTTGTTTTTACATTTGATGCTTCAATTTTATATAGATTATCTTTATTATTTAAATCTACTTCATATCCTTTTTTTATTTGTATATATTGTTCATCCATAGTTACTTCTTTATTCTTTATATATGAGAATACTCCAACTATCGAAACAAGAAAAACCATACATGAAGCCAAAATAAATAATGTTATTGATCCTCTTTCATCTCTAAATTTCTTTATCATTATTCATCCTCCATTTGTCATATTAGACAAAAATTAACTGCTGTATGAAATCACAGATTTCACGCCAGCAGTTATAATTGACTCTGTCAATAAAAATTGCAAAATATTTCTTATATTATTATATAAATTTCTAATTATTATACTCTAATTCTTTTTTTTATAACTTGTTCTGCTGGCGGAATTAAAGGACTATATGTATTACCATTAAAGACCTCTACCTCAACCGTTCTCGTTAATATGTCGGTGTAACTATATGTTGCATTTCTTGATCCCTCATCATATTTTACTGTAAAAATATTTGAATAGGCTTTTTCTATTGTAGCTTCTTTTTCAAATGACTTATTTCTTCCTAGTGAACCTTTTACTATTATCTTTTGACCAACTTTGTCTAAAATATCTGTTTTTAAATTCATAATATCTGCAGAGCAAATCATTTAATCACCTTCTATACTTTTATTGATTGCATTATATCATCTAGGTAATTAAATGTCAAAACATATCATAAGTACACTTTTTGTGTAAACTTTAGTCGTATCAAGGAAAAAAGCCACTTTTTTTTGCTTTTTTACATTTTTATTACTTTTTTATTACAAAAATATTACAAAAAAAATCCAGAGATAATCTCAAAAGAAATTATCTCTAATTAATATACTCTTTTTCATACCACTAGAACCAATTCCACCTACACCACGTTTTCCATCTCTTAATTCTTGCTCAATATCATCAATTGTTATATATTTTGTTTCTTCTGATGTCGCTATTTTTTTCGCAACTATTATTGGATCTAACATATCTATTAAAATTCTTGCAGGAGATGAAGCAAAATTAGCTCCTGCCATTATTAGAGCCTCAAAGTAACTTTGACATGCTCCTGCAAAAATTGCTATATTAGCCCCAAAATCTCTTTCATATCTTCTTGCCTCTTGAACCGTTTGAACAAAATATCTTGAGTTTCTATAATTATATATATCATCATAATTTCGATCTTTTTTTACTAAACCATCATGCCCAGTAATAACTAAAATATCTGGTTTATAATAAGCAAGCATTCTGTATACTTGTCTAGGCTGCATATATTCTGGAATATTTTTAACAACTGCTGTTAATCCCATTTTTTGATAGTATTTCTGTGATTTTTGTCCATACTTTTTGTCTCCATCTAGGTGTAAAATTCTTCCCGTAATATAGTTGTAAAATAATCTTTTGTTAATTTCATTTTCTTCTTTACGCTTAATATCTATATCTTTTTGGTTAACTTTAATTCTTCTATCCAACTTTTCTTCAACAACTCTTATCTTCTCTTTAACTACTTCTTTTTTTAATAACTCTAAATCAGAAATGTCACTATCAGCTTCTATTCTTTCAGTTATTCCCTTTAAAAGTACAATTTTTTTTCCTTGTTTTGTTTTTATAATTCTTTTAACCTCAAAAATTATATCTTTTTCATATGATATCCTACCAACTATATCCCCTTTTTTTATTTTATCCATATTTAATTTCATTCCTTTCATAAGGTAATAACTAGTCACCTCATAATGATAGGATACTATATATTATGATATATTTATAGATATTGTGCTTTTAATTTACTTTTTATGCATATATTTTAGTTTAGTCGCCATCCCTCCTCTTAGATGCCTTTCAGCTTTATTTTCATCTAAAATTTTTCTAACATCTTTAGCTAAACTTGGATTTATTTTATTTAACCTGTCTGATACATCTTTGTGTACTGTTGATTTTGAGATGCCAAACTTTTTAGCTGTCCCCCTTACGGTATCTTTTGTTTCAATTATATAATGTGCTAAATTTACTGCACGTTCTTCTATTGATATTCCTTTCATATATTGCCCCCGTAAATACTTTTGTTTAATATTATTCATTAAAGGGGTGTATTATGATTGTACTTTATCAATTATATTTTTTATATCATATCAATTTTTTTATAATTTACCCAACATTTTATTACTCACTTTTAACAATAAACACCTAAAAAATTCTAACAAATAAAAATTTGAAGAAAATTTTAAGTGTTTTATTATTTTTAATATTCCATTATTTCATAAATAACAAAATTCTTATCAGAATAAAGCAAATTATACTTTTCAGAATCAGCTTTTTTTATTAACATATTTATTTTAGAATTTTTGTATACTATTATATGTGTAATTTCATATTTTTTGAATATATCACCATAATATGTACCTATTCCAGATGCGCTGATAAAGTCAGAAAATACATTGCATCCATTATTAAATTCTGGAGAATATAAATCTGCTCTTGAATCTATAAAAACTGGAATTCCTTTATAAAGTAAATAACTTCCATAATTGTACTCATTAAATAATCTTATGTTATTTACATCTAAATTTTCTAATATCCATTCACTTGCATCAACTGGATATGTACTTGAACTAACATATTCATCATCTATCTTAGGTCTATAAAAATGATAACTTAATGCCACTCCAGCAATTGTCAAAATAATAAGTGTATATATATTTACTATCTTAATTGCTTCTTTAACTTTACAGATCCCATATATTTCTAATAATTCTATTAACATTTTATTTAAAATAACTGAGCCTATTAAGACAAACATAGAAGATTGTCTTCTAGAAACAAACATTAAATATACAAGTCCTCCAAGCATAAATAAATCACATAACTTTATTTTAGATTTTGTAAATGTCATTGTTCCTAAAATAATTATCAAAGTACACATAATAGGATTGTTTTCTGCTAAAGTTAGTGGCAAATGTTCATTTATATTTTGTGTAGTAGTTCCCTGCATTAATTTATATAAATGCGTATATGGATTATCTCCTGTTGGTGTAATTAATCCCATCAATGCACATATAACCATTATCAAAATTAACCACTTTACATTAGGATTTCTTTCCATTCTAATTTTATATGGATTTTCTAAGTTTTCTTTTCTTGCTTCTTTAATTCTATCTACTTTTTTAGTCTTCTTTTCAAGTTCTAGCTCATATTTCTTTATTTTCTCATGAGCTTTTTCCTTTTTAGATTTATTTAAAAATTTAATTATCCTCTTTAATATAAAAATCTCTAACTTCTTATACAAAATAAAATCACACAATACAGAAATTATATATTCTCCAATATAAGGTAAAAAAAGTATAAATAAAAATGGCCATACTGCAACATGCAAATTTGCAATTAATAATGATATTGCTATTAATCCTACACCATATCTAATTTTTTTTGTATTTAAAAATCTTTCGATTAGATATATCGCCCATATAAATAATATAAATGTTACTAACTGTGCTCTAGCCGCAACATATCCCCTTAATAAATACATAGCTCCAATTGTAATAAAAAAAGATAGTACTTTATTATTTGCTAGTTTATTATTTACCTTATATATTGAAAGCCCCAAGATTATAGATAATATACACGTTGACAAATATACTGCATCCCAACCACCTAGATTATACACTAAATATAATCCATAATCATAAAGCCAATGTGGGTATGTATATTCTAAATTCTCATGCCATGAAAAATGATCTTTCATGTCAACACCATTTTGAGCTATACTTTCACCTATCTTTACAGTATAATAAGTATCATTTTGCAATGTTTTAGGTGATATACTTATTGAAAATAGAATAATTAAAATAACAGCAATAATTTCAAATTGTAAACTCTTGTTTTCTCTAAATTTTTTAAATAGTTCTTTTACCATTTTATTTATCCTTTCATTTTAATGTTATTTATTTGTTGACCCAAATCCACCAGTTCTTACCCCTGTTGCATTATCATCATCAGATATTAAAAATGGCATAAATATAGCTTGTCCTATTACATCACCTTTTTTTATTTTAACATCTTCATCTTTAACATTAAAAAATGCAAACATTATATGACCATCATTATCTTCATTTCCATAATAGTCTTTATCTATTATTCCAACACTATTTGCTAATATTAAACCTTTTTTACCTGGATTTGAGCTTCTATTTGCAAGCATTAAATATTCATTGTCTTGCATATAAGCTTTTATTCCTGTTTTTACAAGAGTTGGCTTTTGCCCTGCCACAAATTTTGGTATAACAGTATCTTCTGCTGCTTCTATATCATATCCAGCAGAAAACTTTGTTTTTCTCTCTGGTAAATTTATTTCCTTTCCTTCAAATCCTTTTGCTACTTCAAAACCTCTTATTTTTTCCATTTTTAATACATTCCTTTCCAACTTTTTTTTACTTATTATTAATATATCATTTATCAGAAAAAGTCAAGAGCAATGGGAACCTTTTGTCTCCGACATAAATACAATATATTAGACAAAAATATTTTAATTCGGAGGACATTATGCAAATATCAACATTAGATAAATTACCACTAAATAAAGAGGCTATAGTTTTAAAATTAACAACTCCTAATCCACTCAGAAGACGACTTTTAGATTTAGGATTAGTTCAAAACACATCAATTAAATCATTATATGTAAGTCCATCAGGCGATCCCAAAGCCTTTGAATTTAGAGGTACACTAATAGCAATAAGAAATGAGGATGCTAAAACCATTCAGATTAAATTTTAGCAAATTTATGTTTATAATAACTTGTATTTTAATTTTTTTATATAAATTAATATATTAACAAACGTTCATTTACAAAGATAGGCGGTGATAAAATGGGCCTTACTTCCAGTTCAACAGGCTCTAATATGTTAAATAATAAATTTAACAATTCAAAAAGAACTTCTACATCATGTACGTATACAATAGCATTAAGTGGAAATCCAAATGTTCGGAAAATCAAGTATTTTTAATGGGCTAACTGGTATGCATCAACACACAGGAAACTGGTCACGGTAAAACTGTTTCAAATAGTTGCGGCACCTGTAGTCTTTCAGATTCCAACTTTTTATTTGTAGATATTCCTGGAACATATTCTATAATGTCAACTTCAGAAGAAGAAGAAATTGCAAGAAACTACATTTGTTTTGAAAATCCTGATGCCACAATTGTTGTTGTTGATAGTACATCACTAGAACGAAATCTTAATTTAGTTCTGCAAATAATTGAAATAACTCCAAACGTTATTGTTTGTGTAAACCTATTAGATGAAGCTAAGAAAAAAGGTATAAAAATTGATTTAAATAAACTTCAAAAGATACTAAATTGCCCTGTAGTAGGAACAATTGCAACTCAGAAAAGGACTTTAAAAAAACTCTTAAAAGAAACCGAGACTATTTGCATAAAAAATAGTTTCAAAAATAATAATTTTGAAAATTGTTCTCTTGAAAAATTTTCAAATAAAAATATTAATAATTTACCATTTAAAATGGAATATTCCAAAGAAATTGAAGATGCAATAAATCTCCTCTTACCGATACTTAACAAAGAAACTAAAATTCCTGATTATTTACAACGTTGGATCTGTATTAAGCTTTTAGATAATGATAAAAAAATCTTAAATTCAATTGAATCACATTTTAAAATAAACTTTTCAGAAAATACAGAACTCTCAAAAACTTTAGATTCAATTTTTCTTAGTTTTAGAGAAATAAATTTTGAATTTAAAGATAATTTAGTAACTTCAATTGTAAATAAGTGCGCTGAAATCACAAGAGAAGTTTGCACATATACAAAGAAAAATTACAGTTATAAAGATAGACAAATTGATAAAATACTAACATCAAAAAAATGGGGAATTCCTATTATGTTAGCATTTCTAGGACTTATATTTTACCTAACAATAACATTTAGCAATTACCCATCAGATCTACTTTTTACTTTTTTTGAATACATTCAAGAAAAACTACTATATTTACTAAACTTATTGCATTCACCTGAATGGCTTACAAATATGCTAATTTTTGGCATATTTAAAACCGTAACTTGGATAATTGCTGTTATGCTTCCACCAATGGCTATATTTTTCCCACTCTTTACATTTTTAGAAGACTTAGGCTTTTTACCAAGATTATGCTTTAATGTTGATGGATTTTTTAAAAAGGCATCAACTTCTGGTAAACAAATGATTACCATGTGCATGGGATTTGGTTGTAATGCTGCTGGAGTAGTTGGCACTAGAATAATCGACTCCCCTAGAGAAAAAATTATTGCTGCCATAACAAATTCTTTTGTACCATGCAATGGAAGATACCCCTTTTTAATTGCAATTTCAACAATTTTTATTGCTCATTCACTATCAGGTGTATCTGCATCAATTTTATCCAGTTTAACTGTAATATTAATTATTTTACTTGGAATTTTTCTAACAATTATAATATCCAAAATATTATCTAAAACTGTATTAAAAGGACTCCCCTCTTCATTTATTTTGGAACTTCCACCATACAGGAAACCACAAATTGGAAAAATTGTTGTAAATTCAATTGTAGATAGAACTATTTTTGTATTATTTCGTGCAATCAAAGTTGCAATTCCTGCAAGTATAGTTTTATGGTTATTTGCTAATATTTCCATTGACGGTTTAAGTTTACTTTCAATAGTAGCAAATTTCTTAGATCCTTTTGCACAAATTATGGGGCTTGATGGTTATATTCTAACTGCTTTTATTTTTGGAATGCCAGCAAATGAAATTGTTCTACCAATAATTTTAATGTGTTATTTAGGTAATAATTCTTTAACAGATATATCTGATTATAAATCAATTCGAGAGATATTACTAAATAATGGTTGGAATATAATTACGGCAATAAATGTAATGATTTTTACCTTATTACATTTTCCTTGTCTTACAACTATGCTTACTATAAAAAAAGAAACCGGTAAAACTAAATGGATGTTACTTTCAGCTTTACTCCCTACAATATGCGGAATTATTATTTGTACATTTATAAATTTAGTATTTAGTTCATATTTTGTATAGCCAATATTAAAAAAGGTAAAAAGTGAAGTTTTCACTTTTTACCTTTTTATTAATCTAATAACTTAAGACCTACGTTTTTAGCTTTATACTTATTTGTTTCTGAATCTAAAACGAATTCTGTCAATGCTTCGTTTAATGATTCGCTATTTTGTCTTAAATCTGTTGTATAGTATAAATTAATTTTACTAATTTCAACTCTATTTGTTACAATTTCTTTAAAGGCTTCTGCCATATGTCTGTCATCTTCACATACTAAAATTAATTGTGGTACAGTTTCAAATCCTGAATCCATTGTGACAAAATTATCATAAAAGTCTTTATAAAAGCTCATTTTATCTATAAATTTCTTTTTCCAATCAGATTCTCTTCTTATAACTTCAAATAAAAATTGAATTGATTTACCATTTTTTGTAAGTTTTATTGCACCACCACTTACTTTAAAAACTTTACCTAAGCTTTTAGCTGTAAGTGCAGGCTTTACGGTATATGAATCAAAAGCTTTAACCTTATTCATATAAGCAATAATAACCTGATTTCCAGCAAGTCTTTTTTTAAGCATAGCAACAGGTTTAGTATTATCTGATTGTTTCCACTTACATTCAACCTCTTCTCTTGTATCAATTAAATATTTTCCCATCTTTTCTAGACAATAAACTCTATAAATCCCTTTACCTTCATCTGAAGTAAAATAATATCTTGTTAAAATTTTGCATTTAACTAAAGTATCTAATTTGTTATTCAATTTATCTTGAGATTTGACTTCAAAACCTCTATGTTCTAACATTTGATAAATTTGTCTAGATGTAATAAATTCAAATTCATTAACTATATTTAAAATTTCAAAATGTAAATCTGTAATATGACCAATATCAATTTTATGTACAATTTGATTCATAGAAACATATCCATCTTGACCATCAAATGTCTTAATTTCACCTTTTCTAATAGCGAATGGTGATACCTGCGCTTTGATTTGGCTATCTTCTACCATAGCAATTCCTCCCTTTTTTCAAATCAATATACACCAATAATATCACAAAGTATTAAAAAATACAACAAAAATTTAAAATTTGACTAATGGATTTTTATTTATAAAATAACATTGATATGTATAGATATATAGATTTATACATATCAATGTTATCTATCAGTTAAATTCTCAAACAATTCCCATGTTTTTTATGAATTTTTTTCCTTTTTTTATCATTCTTTTGCCTGTACCACCCATTGTCTCTTTATACATTATAATTGCTCCAACTGAAACCATAGTTCCAAACATTACACCTTTAACAAATTTCATTTTATAACCTCCAATTCATTTTTTATTATTATCTGTATTTTCTCTCCTAATATACAGTTTTTTGAAGTTATAAATTTCCATTACTGCAATTAAGAGTAAAAAGAAACCAAAATATTTTTTTAGTAATTTAACATCTAGAACAGTTGAAATCTTTGCTCCTATAATTGCCCCATTTATCCCAGCTACAATAATAATCCAAACTTTTTTTAAGATAATATTCTTATTTTTAATATTCATAAAAATAGCAGTAATAGCAGTTGGAATAAAAAAAATCAAATTTGCTCCCTGTGCTAAATGTTGCTCAACACCTAAAAAAAAAGTAAGTAAAAAAACAAGTACAGCTCCACCGCCACATCCCAAACTGCTTACCATTCCTGAAATAAAACCACAAATTATAACTTTCAATTTAATAAAATCTCCTTAATTTATAAATTATCTTATAATCATATTAACTCCCATATAAATGAGAAATCCGATAAAAATTAATTTTAAGCTTTTATCAGAAATTTTATTAATAAATTTTGAGCCTATAAAACTTCCAATTACACCACCAATTGCAGCTAAAACTCCTATTCTAAAATCTATATATTTGTTTTGGGCATAAAAAAAACTTGTTACACAAACCATTGTCAATACACACAAAATTGATGTTGCTCTACTCTCTACTTGACCCATTTTTAAAATATAAATAAAGCTGGGAACTAATATCATTCCACCTCCTGTAGAGAATAGTCCTGATATTATCCCAGCAATTATTCCAATAATTATTTTTTTAAACATATTACCCTACTTCTGTTTTTTAGTAGTGTAACCAATATGCTTTTTTTTATTCACTTACTTCAAATACATCTTTAGATTCGCCACATACAGGACATACCCAATTTTCTGGCAATTCATCAAAAGTAGTTCCTGGCTTTATCCCTGCTTTTTCATTTCCTGTTTTTGGATTGTAAATATATTTACAAACTCCACAAACATATTTCGCATTTTTATCTTCTTTTTGCATTGATAAATTTCTATATCCTAAAGCTAATGCAGCAATAACCATTAATATAAAAGATAATGCTTTCCAAATTCCACTATCGAACAATATTATAGCAAACATTCCAAAAGCTGCACTAATTGCATATAGTATTAAAACGGCTTGTTTTTGTGAAAAACCTTTTTGTACTAATTTGTGGTGTAAATGTCCTTTATCAGCTTTAAATATTGCCTTTAATGACCTTCCTTTTGCAACTCTTCTTACTATAGCACATGCAACATCTAAAATTGGTAATCCTAAAACTAATATTGGAAGAGCAATTACAACAGCTGTATATGTTTTAGCAATTCCTAAAATAGAAATTATAGACAATATAAATCCTAGAAAATTTGATCCTGTATCTCCAATAAACGTTTTTGCCGGCGAAAAATTAAATGGTAAAAAACCCGCTAGTGATCCAATTAATGATGTTATAAGTAATATTCCTATAATTGGTGAGTTATTAAGTGCAAATATTATAAGTAACGATACACAAGAAATCAGTGCAATTCCAGATGATAATCCATCTAAACCGTCAATCAAATTTATTGCATTTGTTATTCCTACAATCCAAATTACTGTAATTACAAAAGAAACTTCATTTGTTAATCCTAATCCTGACAATACAGGTATACTAATCTGATCTATTTCCACACCAAAAGCTACTGTAACAATAGCTGCTAAAACTTGACCAGCTAATTTCTGTAAAGGTTTTAATGTCTTTACATCATCTATAATCCCTGTAATTGTTATAATAATTATCCCTATTAATATTCCTATAAGCTTTTTAAAATATTCTTCTTCTCCAAAAAGATTAATACTTCCTTCTATAGACATAACAGTAATCAAATAAATTACAGATATTAAAAATCCTGCAATTACTGCTACTCCTCCAAGCTTTGGCATCGCCTTTTTTCTCATTCTTCTATCATCTTTTGGCACATCAACAGCGCCTATTTTATTTGCTAACTTTATAGAATATGGAGTTGCTATAAGTACTACTATAAAAGATAATAAAAAAGCTATTGCTATATTTCCCCACATAATATACCTCCAACTACTTCATATTTTCTTTTTCAATTTTTTCAATCATATCTATTCTTTCTTGATATCTTCCACCCTTAAAATCAGTTGCAATCCATGTTCTAACGGTTCTTATTGCTTCATCTACTTCTATAGTATCTCCACTTAAAGCAATAATATTTACATTATCATCCGCTTTTGCCCTTTTTGCTTCCTCTTCTCCATAAACATTTGCAGCTCTGATTCCTTTAAATTTATTAGCTACAATAGTCATCCCATGACCTGATCTACATATTAATATTCCCAAATTACATTCTTTATTTACAATAGATTTTGCAACTTTTTGTGCATATATAGGGTAATCTGTTCTCTCTTCACTATCTGTTCCAAAATCTATATATTCAATTCCTACTTCATCAAAATATTTTTTTATTTCTAATTTTAGTTTAAAACCACCATGGTCATTTCCTAAAGCTATCATTCTATCACTCCTTAATAAATTTAATATAGCATAATTAATTATATATTGCAACTTAATTTTAATAAAAATTTAATTTGCTTTTTATTGTAATTTAAGTTATAATACAATCTATGAAAAAATTAATTGTAACGAAAAAATATAATAATAAAAAATTATCAAACTTTGTTTTGTCTAACCTTACATGTATTTCTAGCAACTTATTTTATAAAACTCTACGAAAAAAAGATATAAAAGTAAATGGTAAAAGAACCAATAAAGACATTATAATTTTTGAAAATGATGAAATTTTAATTTATATTGATGATAAAATTTTAGAACATCAAGCCGAATTAAATATAATATATGAGGATCAAAATATATTAATTGTAAATAAACCTATTGGAATTGAAGTAACTGGTAATAAGAGTTTGACAAAAATTATCCACAGTAAATACACTAATTGTGGATTCCTACCTATGCCATGTCATAGATTAGACAGAAATACTAAAGGTTTAGTCCTGTTCGCAAAAAATCAAGAAAGTTTAAATATTTTACTTGACAAATTTAAAAAACATGAAATAGAGAAACATTATTTAGCTTTAGTTTATGGAATTCCCTATCCACCTTCTCAAAAATTAATAGCATATTTATTTAAAGATAGTTCTAAATCGTTAGTCTATATATCAGATACTCCAAAAAAAGGTTATTCTAAAATAATAACTTCCTATTGTATTGTAGAAAAATATTCTAATAATACATCACTTTTAAATGTTGAAATTGAAACAGGTAAAACCCATCAAATTCGTGCACATCTATCTCATATTGGTTATCCAATTGTTGGTGATGGAAAATATGGAATTAACTCTGTAAACAAAAAATTTGGAAAAAACTACCAAGAACTTACAAGTTTTAGCTTAAAATTTAATTTCAAAAGTGATAGCGGATTTTTAAATTATTTAAATAATAAAGAATTTAAATTAACACTTTAATATTTTAAAAGTTATGAAACACTTGAATACATTAGCATTCCGAGTATTTCATAACTTTTTTATATAACTAATTTGTAATAATTTTTGCAAGTATAGACAAATCAGATATGTCTATATGTCCATCTCCATTTAGATCACCAACTTTTATTTGTCTTTCATCAAAATCAGCTTTTCCTACTATATATGCTGCCATGATTCCTAAATCAGATATATCTAATTTTCCATCTAAATTTAGATCACCTAACAAGTCTTTTTCTATTATATTATCTACACACACTTTTACAGTTTGGTTATTTCCAAGCATATCTGTTAAAGTCACTAATTCTGATGAATTTTTATCAAATGTTTTATAAATATATATTTCATTTATTCCAAAAGGTGTAGTTTTTGAATATGAATTAAAAATTTTTCTAAAATTTATATCAACACTTTTATCTGATTTCATTTCACTAGCATATCTCCAGCCAGTTTTATACCAATCGGAATAACTTCCATTCGAATCCTTTTCTTGAAGTGCCCTATTAGATTTTATTACTACTGTAACTTTACCATTTGTTTTATCTTCTATACTCTTTATGCATGAATAATTAAATTTTGTAGCATTTTTAACAACATTTTTAAAGTTTTGTCTATCTTTCTCGTTTTCATAAGACTCTACTCTATATATTCCCCCATTTCTTATTTGGTTATTTTTAGATGCAGTTGGTCTCATATTTGTATTTAATAAATTAACTTTTATCATATTACTAAATCGTATATAATCATCAGAAGTTCCTAAATCTGTTATCTCATTTCCTTCTGAATCTGTCGCATTTTTATCTAATACACTATAGTAAATTCCTGCAACTTTGTTAACATTATCTAGATAATTTATATCATTTTTGTTTCCCACTTCATCTTCCACATTTGTAATGTAGTGATCTGTATAAAAAAATGTATCATTCCCAAATTTTTGAATAAAAGAACCTTCATAATGCTTTGCATAAACCATGTTATTTTCTGAATTTATATTTAAAGTTCCCTCTTTCAATTTATAGCTTCCATTATTCTCTACTATACTTGAGCAATTGACTATTGATTCATCTTCTATATTTTTAAAATCATTGCTTACATAAAATCTATCATCAGCTTGTACCCAATTTCCGTTAATAGAATTTGAAAGCCATCTTTGTACAGTTCCATAAGGATCTAATTTTACATACATTGTATATTTATATTTACTATTAGTACCATTCTTCAAAATATACCCACCAAGTAAAGAATGACTTTTGCATAGTAAATTTTCAGTTGAATCAGAATATCTTTCTGAAAATCTTTCAAAATCAACTTTTTTACATTCTCCAAATTTTAAATTTTGACAATTTATATCTTGTTGCTCTTCCTCTGTTCCTAGATTGACTTCTCTTATATATGTATCAAAAACTGGATAATTAAGCTCATACCATGGGCATTTCAATTGAATAGGATTTCCATTATCATCCAAATAGTATTCTTTTTCTGTAATAACCTTTCCTTTAGAATTATATATTGGATTACCTTCTTTATCTAATACTACTTTTTCTCTTATAAGTACTCCAATATCTTCATTAATATTAAGCTTTTTGTATTTTTCTGATGTAGTATCTAGACCATGATTACTTAAACTCTCTTCATCTCCTTTTAAATAATAAACTTTACTTCCATCATCCAATATTCTAGTTGAAAAACAAGATAAATATAACTTTCCATCATCATCTTTAAACCATTTAGGTCCCCAGGTATTTGTACTTAAATCATATTTGTTATTTTCAAACCTTCCGTATTTTATATCTATAAGGGTAATTAAATATTCCATTTCCTTCATATGTAATATTTGTCCAATTTAGTAAATCTTTACTTTTAAATATATTAACTACCATTTGTCCATCAGTACTTCCTCCTTTAGTTACTGCTATATAAAATATACCATTTATGTATATCATATTAGCATCTCTTCCCATTATTCCTGTTTCGCCTATATATGTAAAATCTTTTCCATTGTTTGTTACATATAACTGTATATTTTGGTCTACACTTTTTTTTATTTCATTTTTTGATTCATTTTTTTCAATGTTAACTGTAAAAAACATTCCTATTGCTAAATTTTCGTTATTTAAATAGTTTTCGTCTAAATCATTTAATTCTTTATTTTCATCCAAATAATCTATTGCAATAGATTGTGGTTTATTTACAATCATTATATTGAAAAACATTACCAACATCGTAATAATTGCTATTATTTTTAATCTTTGCATAATTAACCTCCAATTCTTCAAAATTTTATTTTTGACTTTTTTATATTCACAATTATATTTGTCATAATCCTATTTCTTATGTCTCTTTATTTTATACTATATAATTTTATTAAATATTAATTTTCCTTTCGGATACAACACTTTAGAGACTTTTTACATTTTTATTACATTTAAATTACGATATTTTATAATTACATTTAATTATAATAGAATTACTTAGGCTTATATGTATTATGATATTTCTATGTTATATTTTTCGACTTTTAGTCGAAAAAGTATTGACTAATTTGATAATATAATTTATAATTATATCAAAACCGACTAATAGTCGAATGGAGGAATTTTATTGAAAACTACAAATAGAAAAGAAGAGCTACTTAATATAGCTTATAACAAATTCATAACCCAAGGCTATCAAAATACAAGCATTGATGAAATTATTAGTGAAGCTAAAATTGCTAAAGGAACATATTATTATTATTTTGAAAGTAAGGAAAAAACTTTAGAAGAAGTAATAAATATGGTCGTTGAAAAAATGACAAATAAAGCTAAGGCAATTTTAGAGCTAAATTTACCATTAGAGCAAAAATTTATAAATGTAATTCTATCTTTTAAACCTGAAATAAATGAAGAAAACCTAACTGAAGTTATAAATTTACCAGAAAATATTATTATGCATGAAAAAGTAAATAAGAAAGTTATTCAAAATGCTGTACCAATATTAACTCAAATTGTTGAAGAAGGCAATAAACACGAAATCTTAAATTGCACTGAAAATATTCCTGAAAAAATAAAAATTACTTTAATGCTTAGTAGTAGTTTATTTGATGATGGAAATTATAATGAAGCTGATATTAAAGTATATATAGATATAGTCGAATCTTTGTTAGGTGCATCAAAAGGAAGTCTTTCTTTTATAAAAAATTTAATCGGAAATGGAGAAAAATAGTATATGGAAAAGAAAAAAATTATAAGTGTTAAAAATTTAATAAAAAGTTTCAAAAGTGAAAGTGGAACTCAAACTATTATCAATAATATAGATTTAGATATTTATGAAAATGATTTTACTATAATAATGGGTTCTTCTGGTGCTGGAAAATCAACTCTTTTATATAGTTTATCTGGAATGGATAAACCAACAAGTGGCAATATTATTTTTAATGATAAAGACATCACTAAAATGAATACAGACGATTTAGCATTATTTAGACGAAAAAACTGTGGATTTGTATTTCAGCAAATTTATATGTTAGATAAAATGAGTTTACTTGATAATGTTTTAACAGCCGGACTTTTAACAGAAAAAAACAAGAAAAAAGTAATTGCTCGTGCTAAAGAACTATTTAAAAAGGTAAATATAAAAGAAACAACATATAGAAAAACATCAAGTCAAGTATCTGGAGGAGAATGTCAAAGAGCAGGAATAGTAAGAGCTGTTATAAATTCTCCATCTGTAATATTTGCTGATGAACCAACTGGTGCATTAAACTCAGATAACGGCACCAAAGTATTAGATGTTCTAACAGAATTTAATAATACAGGTGAAAGCATTATAATGGTTACCCATGATAAAAAAAGTGCTTTGAGAGGAAATAGAATAATTTATTTAAAAGATGGAAAAATCTTTGGCGAATTATCTCTTGAAAAATATAATGAAAATGATACAGAAAGAAATCAAAAATTAGACAGATTTTTAAAAGAAATGGGGTGGTAAAAATGATCCATATAATAACACTTTCTAAAAATTCCTTTTTAAAAAATTTTAAAACATTATTATCATTTTCTATTATATTACTAATTGCAAGTATGTTCTTTGGAAGCGCATTAGTTATAAATAATAATTTTAGTAAAGATTATAATGAAAAATTTAATGAATTAAATACAGCTAATGCTTTTTTTACTATCTCGAAATCAGAATATAATGAGAGTATTTTAAATGATATAAAAAATATGGATAATATTATAGAAGCAGAATCACGAAAAGGTATTTTGCTTACTATTCCTATAAAGACACAAAATTCTACTCAAGATCAAGAACAAATATTTTACGATATTGGAGATAATGGAAATATTAGTAAATATCAAATCGTGGAAAAACGTAATTTAACAGACGGTAATTATATATATATTTCAAATTATACATATATAAATTCTAATTTAAACTTAACTGACAATTTTAGTTTTAATTTAAACAATATAGACTATTCGTTTCCTATTGGTGGAATCATAGAAGAAATGCAATATGGTAATTATTCTAGTGAGGTATTAGGACAATTTCTATCAAGTAGTGCCTATCAAAATCTACTAAAAAATAATGAAGATAACGAAATAATTACCATATCTATAAAAAGTAAAGATTCTTATGAATCATATAACAAAATATCTAAATTATTAAATGATAAAAATATAACTATTTATAATCGAAATTATGATGAACAATCTAAAAATAGCAGACTTGCTATCTCAAATGTTCTAGTTTTAATTTTAACTATATTTTCTTTTGTAATATTGCTAGTAAGCTTACTAGTAAGTAAATTTAAAATAGAACAATCTATTGAAGAGGAAATGAGTGATTTTGGTGTTTTGAAAGCATTAGGATATACTAGCAAAGAAATAATGATTGCAAATATATTGCCATATATAATTAGTGGCTTATTATTTAGCCTTGCAGGAATTGCACTTTCATACTCAATTATACCAATATTGAAAAGCGCAATAGAAATGCAAACAGGTTTTATATGGAAGGCTAGATTTGATATTTTATCAAGTGGAATAGTTTTAATTATTAATATAATTTTAATAACTTTATTCACAGTAATGGCTGTTAAAAAAATAAAAAAATTAAATCCTATAAATGCAATTAGAGGTATAGAAAATGAAAATAAAAGTAAAAATCATTTTGAAATTGATAAAACAAAAGTTGGCATTGAAATTAACCTAGCTTTAAAAAATTATGCTAATAGTAAAACTCAAAATAATTTACTTGGAATAGTATTATTTTGTATTACATTTATTTCTAGTTTCGTTGGTATTCTTTTTTACAATGTAAATTTAAATCCTATGAATTTTATTGATACATTAGTAGAAGAACATCCAAATGTAGCAATTGTTGTAAATAAAGATATAAAAGATAACCTTAGTAATATAAGTGACGTTAGAAATGTTATCTATTATGATGAAAATGCAAGTATAACATATAAAGATAATTTGTACAAAGTATTTGTTGCAGATGATTTTAAAAATGTTTCAAATGATATATGTTATGAAGGAGCCAATCCAAACAATGAATTTGAAATTGCTGTTGGAAGTCAAATCAAAGAAATGTATAATATTAAAATAAATGACTATATAGAATTAAATAAAAATGGAATTAGTAAACAATATAAAGTTGTCGGATTTATTCAATCAGTAAACAATGCAGGAGGAGTTTTTGAATTAACTTTAGATGGATACAAAAATATAGATAATACTTATATACCTAAAACTATGTATATTTATTTACAAAATAACAAAAATTCAAAAGATTTTATACAAGATATTGAAAATACTTATGATAAAGAAATAGCTACAATAATAAATTATGATGAATCTATGAATTCAGCAATGGATATGTATGTAACACTTGTAAGTATGATAAGTATCATAATCACAATTATAACAATTTTACTAATTTATCTAATTTTGTATATTATTATTTCTAGTATTATTACAAAAAGAAAGCAAGAACTCGGAATATTAAAATCTATTGGTTATAAAAGTAATCAACTTATTCTTGAGCTAATTGGTGGTTTTATTCCAAGTGTGATTTTTTCGACTGCTTTGGGATTTGTATTTAGTAAATTACTTATGAATAATATATATATACATCTATTTAAATCTGTTGGTGCTTACAAAATAAGTTTTGATTATCCAATTATGGTATTTTTTATAGTTGCTTTTCTACTGGTGGTTAGTACATTTATATTAGCAAGTATTTTAGCAAGTAAAATAAAGAAAATTTCTGTATATTCACTTATTAAGGAATAATGTATACTACTTAAAATAAAAAAATATTGTATCTAAAGACTTTGAAGGAGTTCATGAATATAAATTTGATTTTCCTATGATGTTTTTGTCACTTGCGTGCTTTATATTATTGTATGAATGAATTAATTAAAAAATGTTCAAAATATAAAAATCTATATGAAATTGAAGGTTGAAAATAAAGACAATGCTTAGATTGCATTGTCTTTATCATTTTCAATAGGTATATATCATTTTAGTGTACTATTTTGTAATTTTAAGAATTCAACTTTAGTTTCAATTGGCTCGTTCATCTTCAAAGTATCCAAGATAATGAAATCGGTTTTTAGCTTTAATTAAGCATTTAATATTTTTTATAATATATTCTTCTTTTTTAGGTTTAGATTCTTATTTAACTTCTGGAATTTTAATCTCATATTCTATAATTAAATTTCTAATATATTCAGATTGAGATAAGTTTAAATTTGAAGAATCTCTTTTTAAAATAAATTTTTCATCATAACTTAAAAATATATTAACTTTATTATTTCTTATTCTCATTATCTTCAAAATACTTTCTAAATATTAAGGTGGGAATTCCCTTAATAGAATTTGTATGGGAGTACAAATTCAGTGCTGGCTATACACAATATGCGATTAAGTACTCACACTTTTTCATTATAAATTAGTTATATTAATATGATTTGTTCTGCTTTATTTTTATAATTATTTTAATCATATCACACCTTTCTTTGAAATAACGCACAAAAAAATCAATCTTTTCAGATTGATTTAATTATTAACGTCACAGTGGTGCGACGATTTCACCTTATGGAGCGGTTAAGCTACAGCTTACGAACTACAATGCTCTCTTTCTAAAAACATTATATAGTAATTCCCGTATTTTTTCAAGGAAGTATGGAAAATTTTTGTAGCTTATGCTATAATATGTATGGATTTTTTAAGGAGGAGTTAAATTAATGGAAAAGAAAGAAAAATGTTGTTATTGTGGGAATGAAACTTTTGTAATAGGTAGACAAACTAATCAGGGAGCTGTAACTCCTGCAGAAAAAATATTAACACTAAAGGAACAACAACTATACCATGTTATATGTTTAAATTGTGGAACAGTTATAAGATCATACGTTAAGAATCCACAAAAATTAATAATTAAAAAACAATAAAAAATATAGTGTTCTTGCTTTTAGCACATTTTTTTAGGAATATTAATCGGGAATAATTTTAATAAATGGCTAGGTTATGCTATATGTATTATAAGCACCATTACTGCTTTAATATTTATACTATGTGATAAAGAAAAGAAAGATAAATAAATTAGTTTAATTTTAAAACTCTACTTTTAAGTGGTGTGATATTTTTAACTATTATATTATAATCATTTTGAAAGAGAGGTTATATTATGAATCAAGAAAAAATTGGACGTTTTATTGCAGAGTGTAGAAGAAACGAAAAAATGACTCAAAAAGAACTTGCTGAAAAATTAGGAGTCACTGACAAATCAGTTTCTAAATGGGAACGAGGTATTTGTATGCCAGATATATCATTGTTTACTGATTTGTGTAACATCTTAAAAATAACATTAAATGACTTATTTGCCGGAGAGAAAATTAAAGAAGAAAGCTTTAAACAAGTTGCAGACAATAACTTATTAACTGCTCTTGAAAATAGTACATTTACTTTAAAAGATAAAATAATATTTTATAAGAAAAAATGGCTAAAAGAACATGTTGCTAGAATTGTTTTGAATATTGTTTTTTGGATATTAGTAGTAATTATTTTAAAAATGAAATATAAGCTAGAAGGATATATCATTGGAACTATTGGTGGAATATTAGCACCTTTATTATATGCTATAAATTACAATAAGATGATGATATATGTTGAAAATAGAGTATATAATAAAACAGAAAAATAGTTAAAAGGAGGAATAAGTATGAATAATTTTATATTTTTATTTATTATAATTATATTTTTTATTATTCTACCTCGAAGAAATAAATTTTATTTAAATGTTATTAAAAGAAAAAAAGAAGGGAGGAAAAGCAAAATGCCAACAGAATTAATGAAAGATTTTATAGGAAAAGTATGTTCGATTACATTATTTAATGAATCTTTTGGGATTACAGGAAAAATTATATCTATAGAAGGAAATTGGATAAAAGTTTCAGAAAAAGATACAAGCAGACTTGTAAATGGAGATATGATTAGAGATATTAAAATAATGCCAGAGAAATATCAGAAATAAGTTGTAAATGAATATATATAATTAAGGCAATGCAGAAAATGAAATCTACATTGCCTTTTTTCTAACTATTGTTTTTCAAATTTTAAGGGGATTGGGGATTTTCCCCACGTAAGAATTTGTATAGGAGTACAAATTCATTGCTTGCTAGACACGACTTTTACTCCCATATTCTAAAAAACATAAAAAGAGGATTAAATTATTTTGATAATTTTTTCCTCTTTTTTTGAAGATTATTTATACAAAAACATATTCATTTAAGACAATTTCTTCTGCCATATTCTTGTAATTGTTCATTAACTTTGTCCATTCTAATGGATTTAATTCTTTACTTTTTTCAGATAGTCTTTCATCATTTTTAATATAATCTTCCATTAGTATTTTGTATAAACTTTCACAAGAATCACTGACTAAATGAAGATGATGAGTAAGTTTATTTGTCATCAAAAGAGTCTTATAAAGTGCTTGTTTATTTTGTATAATAAAGTGTAATCTTAATATTCCATATTTGCCAATTCTGCCACAGTCTTCATCTTTTTCTAAATATAAATTCGGTATTAAATAATCTCCTTGTCTTGTATATTTTATTTCCATATTTTTATCATTCCTTTCTTAATTTTAAACATTTATTGGTTCAGTTTTTGGTATTAGAATTAAAGTATCAACTATATTATTGTCTTCAATATAGGGACAATTAATAATTCCATCTACATAGAAATGTTCTTTCATTAAATCAATATAGTTGTTTAATTCTTCTTCAGAATATAAATTGTTTTCCATTTTTACTAATGACATAATGGTATAATCTTTTTCTAATTCTAATAATTTTTCTTTATTAATTTGTTCTTTATAAGTTATACCAATATTATTATCAGTTAGTAGTTCATTTAAATAATCAATATAATCTTGTGTACTTTTTGAGATAAATTCTTCAGTAAATTTGATATTTTTAATCTCAATATTGTAGTTATCATCTCTAGTTATTTCTATTGAAGATATTAATCTGTTAACTAATTCTTTTTGTGCTTTTCTATTTAAACTATCAAATAAATAAGCAAAACTTAAATTGTTTTTAAAGATAAAATCTCCATTATCTTCTTCATAAT
>ULWD01057550.1_pt1 | contig 68484 bp, 58 predicted proteins | sample 1960011 | NCBI WGS metagenome assembly ULWD01 (sample SAMEA4835803, study PRJEB28245) | human gut metagenome | biome: gut microbiome; material: fecal sample | place: Denmark | collected 2008 | reverse complement strand
AGCTCTTCCGACTCAGAATATTGATCCTCACCAAGCTCCTGGTTAAGCACATTAAGCTGTTCACGTATAATATACTCTTTCTGGTTTTTATCTACTTTTTCTTTAACCTTTATAGCCAGCTCTTCTTTTATCTTATATGCATTAGTCAGTTCTATGAACATTCCCGCTATATATTCATAGATTTCTATTATATCATCCATCTCAAGAAGAGCCTGTCTGTCTGTATAATCCATAGGAAAATCCGCGCATATTTTAAGAAGCAGCTCTCTTGCATCATCAAGTTCAAGCCAGTACTTAAGTATTTCTTTGCTGCTTCTTGAATTAGCTGCACCATACTGCCTTATAAGCTCTCTCATGCCAAGAATAATAGCCCTGTTTGTAACCTCATCCGGCTGGTTTATAAACATCTCTTCTATATCTGCAGCTGCCATTAAGCAGTTACCAGAATCAGTTATTTCAACTGCATGTGCTTTGTTAAGGCCTTCCACCTGAATACGCACAAGCTTATTAGGCAGCTTAATAACCTGCTTTATAACTGCAACTGTTCCTGTTTTATATATATCCCCAGGCGCAGGATTTTCTATCTGTGTATCTTTTTGTGTAAGAAGAAGTACCTTCTCATCTAAAGCAAGTGCCTCCTCTACCGCCTGTATTGATTTTTTTCTGCTTATATCAAAATGTATGACCATGTCAGGCAACACGGTCATACTTCTTAACGCAATTACTGGTAATGTAATCATATTCATAATTATTGTGCTTTCTTAACTTCATCGCCTTGTGTGCCTGATGCACTATTCATAGCGATACTTCCCTCGTTATTATTTCCTACTTTCTGCGTTCTGTATTCAATAACCGGCTTTCCTGTTCCAAGAACAGCATCCTTTGTTATAATACATCTTGCAATAGTTTCATCAGATGGAACCTCATACATAACCTCATTCATGACTGACTCAAGTATAGAACGAAGTCCTCTTGCTCCTGTCTTTCTTTCAAAGCTCTTATGGGCTATTTCCTTAACTGCATCATCTTCAAACTCAAGTTCAACCTCATCAAGGCTTAAAAGTGCCTTATACTGCTTAAGTATAGCATTCTTAGGTTCACGAAGAATACGTACAAGTGCTTCCTCATCAAGTGAATCTAATGCTACAACAACCGGAACACGTCCTACGAATTCAGGTATAAGTCCGAACTTAATAAGATCCTGTGGAAGTGCCTTATGGAACATTTCTCCAACGTCCTCTGTAGCAGTCTTTTCCTTTATCTGCGAATTAAATCCGATTGTACTCTGATCCATTCTTGATTCGATAATCTTTTCAAGTCCATCAAAAGCTCCACCACATATAAACAGTATATTAGTTGTATCTATAGGAATAAGCTCCTGCTGTGGATGCTTTCTGCCACCCTGAGGTGGAACTGATGCAACCGTTCCTTCAAGTATCTTAAGAAGTGCCTGCTGTACGCCTTCACCTGAAACATCTCTAGTTATGGAAACATTTTCTGACTTCTTAGTTATCTTATCTATCTCATCAATATATATAATTCCATATTGTGCTTTTTCTATATCATAATCAGCTGCCTGAATAAGCTTAAGAAGTATATTTTCAACATCCTCACCTACATATCCAGCTTCTGTAAGAGTTGTTGCATCAGCTATTGCAAATGGCACATTCAGAAGTCTTGCAAGATTCTGTGCAAGAAATGTCTTGCCAGAACCTGTAGGTCCTAACATAAGTATATTACTCTTCTGAAGCTCAACATCAACATCCTGTGCCGATAATATTCTTTTATAATGATTATATACAGCAACTGATAAAACCTTCTTAGCTTCATCCTGTCCTATAACATAATCATCAAGAAACTCTTTGATTTCCTTAGGCTTTAAAAGATTAATATCAAGTCCATCTACTGCCTGCTCATCTTCCGCCTCAAACTCCTCATCAAGTATATCTGAACATATTCCTATACATTCATCACATATAAATACTCCATTCTGTCCCTGGATAAGTTTTTTAACCTTATCCTGTGTCTTACCACAAAACGAGCATCTTAACTCTCCATCTTTAATCTTGCCTGCCATAATTCCTCCGGTCTGCTACATATTAACAAATAATACATAATAATATATTGCTTCGCTCTGAATATCCGTAATGCTCTTTCAGCTTATATATTCATAAACAACAAGGGACTGTGCGAAAAGCAACAGTCCCCTTTAAGTAACTATCTCTTTTCAACCACGCTGTCAATAAGACCATATGCTACAGCCTCTTTAGCTGTCATATAGTTATCACGTTCTGTATCCCGAGAGATTTCTTCTACTGATTTACCCGTGTTAGCTGCGAGTATTTCATTTAACTTGTTTCTTGTCTTTAAGATATTCTCTGCAACTATTCTGATTTCTGTTTCCTGACCTCTGGCTCCGCCTGAAGGCTGATGAATCATAATCTCAGCATTAGGAAGTGCAAGTCTCTTACCCTTAGTACCGCCAGAAAGAAGAAATGCTCCCATGCTGGCTGCCATACCTATACATATTGTTGAAACATCACACTTAATATACTGCATAGTATCATATATCGCGAAACCAGCTGATACTGAACCACCTGGGCTGTTGATATAAAAATGTATATCCTTGCCTGGATCTTCTGCCTCAAGGAATAACATCTGTGCTACAACAAGGTTAGCAGAAACATCTGTTACCTCTTCACCTAAAAATATAATTCTGTCTTTAAGAAGACGTGAATAGATATCATATGATCTCTCTCCACGACTATTCTGTTCTATGACATAAGGTACAAAACTCATATTATTGCCTCCCTGTCTTATATAATATCTATTACTTCTCAACTACTGAATTTACAATAACATCAACAGCCTTCTGGATAGCAATATCTTCTCTGATCTGCTTAGATTCATATTCACCCATGAACTCTTTAATCTTTTCGATTTCCATCTTGTACTGTTCAGCCATCTTGTTAAGCTCTGCTTCGAATTCTTCATCAGAAACTTCGATATTCTCAGCCTTTACGATTGCTTCAAGAACAAGTCTTGACTGGATATTCTTAACAGCCTGTGGCTTCATATCTTCAATAATCTTTTCAGCTGTAACACCTGTGTACTGGAAGTACTGCTCAACTGATAAGCCCTGTGACTGTAATCTCTGTGCGAAGTCTTCTAACATTCTGTTAACCTGTGTATTAATCATAGCTTCTGGAATGTCCATCTTAGAAGTTTCAATAATCTTAGCGATTGCTTCATCTTCCTTCTTAGCCTTAGCTTCATTTTCCTTGCGCACTGTTATGTTCTTCTTAAGATCTTCCTTATATTCAGCAAGTGTATCAAAATCAGAAACGTCCTGAGCGAAATCATCATCAAGCTCTGGAAGAACCTTTTCCTTGATCTCCTTAACCTTAACCTTGAACATAGCTGGCTTACCCTTTAATTCCTCAGCATGGTATTCTTCTGGGAATGTTACATTGATTTCCTTCTCATCACCGATATTCATACCGATAATCTGTTCTTCAAAGTTATCAATAAATGAATGAGAACCGATTGTAAGTGGATAATCTTCACCCTTTCCACCTTCAAATGCTTCACCATCTACAAAGCCTTCAAAATCAATTGTTGTCATATCGCCATCTTTAACAGCTCTGTCTTCTACAGTAACGATTCTTGAATTCTTATCCTGAGCCTTCTTTAACTCTTCTTCAACATCTGCATCAGTAACATCTGTATCGCACTTAGCTACCTCAACACCCTTGTACTGTCCAAGTTCAACCTCTGGCTTAACAGCAACTGTTGCTTCAAAGATAAATGGCTTTCCAGCTTCAATCTGAACTACATCGATCTTAGGCTGTGAAACGATTTCTAATTCACTTTCATCTGCTGCCTTAGCATAAGCATCAGGAATTATGGCATTAGCTGCATCTTCATAGAAAATCTCTGCACCATAAAGCTTTTCTACCATCTTTCTTGGAGCCTTACCTTTTCTGAAGCCAGGAACGCTGATTTTATTCTTATTCTTATTAAAAGCTGTATTAAGACCTGCTTCGAATTCTTCAGCAGTAGCCTCGATCACGAGCTTAACCATATTCTTCTCTTCCATGTTTTCAACCTTAAAACTCATTGTTTATAAATCCTCCTTAAAATATATATGAAGTCTCTTTTTCTATCGTACAAAGTACATACTAATGGATTGTATCACATCCGGCGTTAATTTGCCAATATATTTTTTATAATTTATATTTATTTTAATATTTCAATATTATGCTACTCTCCACTCAGTCTATCAGATTGTTTTAATGTTCCCCTTCACTCTCATCATAATCATTCTTACAGAAGAAAAACTTTCTTGTCGCAAAAAGTGCACATATCGACAGCACTCCTATCGCTGTGTTAAGTGCTGAATCATGGTATGTCACCATCTCTCTTGCTATTGCAAACATAAGCACCTCCACGACAGTTGCCGGTGTATGCTGTGATAACATCTTGATAAGCTCCACACCAACTGCCAGTGTCATAATATCTGCCACAAATTTCTCGAAGAAATCAAGCGGGGTACTATCAAACATCCCACCAAGTTCAAGCAAAAACCTCACACACATAACTACTACAACTACCACAAGGATTGCTGATATTATCCATTCAAGGATATTACATACTTTTCTGAATATACCATTCACTTTGCTTTTCATATATTTTCCTGACCTTTCTACAACATTCTTATTTTCCTTACGTTTTTAGCGCATATACAGTAATTATTTAATCATGTTATGCGGCTGCATATCTTAAGTCAAACTATGTTAAGTATACGAAAAAAACTTTTATATAGCAACAGAACTTTTGATTAAAACAAAAAGGTGTTGTCGCACAAAATAGTGCTGCAACACCTTTTATTATCCAGTTATATCCTTTGTTAATCAAACTAATCACACTTATTACAGATTAGTATATCCCATCAGATACTTATCCACTTCTCTTGCACAGTCCCTGCCCTGACGTATAGCCTTTACAACAAGTGACTGGCCTGTGTGGCAGTCGCCACAAGCGAACACTCCTGCAACATTAGTTGCGAATCTTCCATCATCTGTCTTGATGTTAGTTCTCTGGTTTACCTCTACACCGAATGCATCTGTAAGATACTTCTGTGTTCCAAGGAAACCTGCTGCTATAAGAACAAGCTCACAAGGAAGCTCTTTTTCTGTTCCTTCAACAGGAACCATCATTCTTCTTCCTGTTGCCTCATCTACCTTTGATTCAAGCTGGATAGTAACAACCTTGCAAAGCTTGCCCTTCTTATCCTTCTTGAATTCCTTTACAGTAGTTGTATATATTCTTGGGTCGTGTCCGAATACCGCTATTGCTTCCTCCTGGCCATAATCTGTCTTGCAGACTAAAGGCCATTGTGGCCATGGATTAGTTTCACTTCTTACGTCTGGTGCCTTTGGCATCATTTCAAGCTGTGTCACTGACTTACAGCCATGTCTTATAGCTGTACCAACGCAGTCGTTACCTGTATCACCACCACCGATTACAATAACATTTTTATCCTTTGCGCTTATATACTTACCATCTGTAAGATCTGAATCAAGAAGACTCTTAGTTGTTGCTGTAAGAAAATCAACTGCAAAATATATTCCATCAGCATCTCTTCCAGGAGCACTGATATCTCTTGGATTAGAGGCACCTACCGCAAGTACAACTGCGTCATAATCATCCATTATCTTCTTAGCCTTAATATTCTGTCCTATGTTAGCTTCCGTTACAAACTCAACACCCTCATCCTTCATAACATTAAGCTTTCTGTCTATAATATGCTTTTCAAGCTTCATATTAGGTATTCCATATCTTAAAAGTCCACCTATTCTATCAGCTCTTTCATATACAGTCACAAGATGGCCCCTCTGGTTAAGCTGGTCAGCTACAGCAAGTCCTGAAGGACCTGAACCTATGACAGCTATTCTCTTTCCAGTTCTTGCCTTTGGTGGCTTAGGACCTGCAAGTCCGTTAGCATAAGCATGTTCTATGATAGCCATCTCATTTTCCTTAGTACATACAGCATCTCCGTTAAGTCCGCATGTACATGCTTTTTCGCAAAGAGCTGGACATACGCGGCTTGTAAACTCTGGAAAATTACTTGTCTTATGCAGCCTGTTATATGCCTGTTCCCAGTTACCTGTGTATACAAGATCATTCCATTCCGGTATAAGGTTATTAAGAGGACAACCACTTGTCATACCCTTTATAGTCATGCCCGACTGACAGAATGGCACACCACAGTCCATGCAGCGTGCGCTCTGGCATCTCTGCTCTGTTTCTGAAAGTGGTGTATGAAACTCATTAAAATTCTTTATTCTTTCCTTTGGTGCAACTGCCTTAGCTTCTACACGTTCATATTCTAAAAATCCGGTTGGTTTTCCCATGATTATCTCCTTTCAAATACACATTTTCACAAATATGTACCAGCAGACTTATAAGCTGCCAATACATATCTGTTTTTGTACATTTCCATCTTACTTAGTTGCTGCGTAAAATGCTTCAATCTGAGCCTGTTCACTGCTAAGACCCTTCTCTTCCATCTGAACAATCATATTGAGCATCTTCTTATAATCATGTGGCATAATCTTCTTGAACTTAGGAAGATATTCACCAAAGTTATCCAGAACCTCTTTACCCTTCTTAGAGTTAGTGAAAGCTACATGGTCAGTAATCATCTGCTTAAGTTCAAGTACATCATACTTGTTAGTAACTGGTTCAAGTGATACAAGCTGCTTATTAACTCTCTTGTAAAGTGTTGTATCCTCATCTAGAACATATGCAACACCGCCACTCATACCAGCAGCAAAGTTCTTACCAGTTCTTCCAAGAACAACCACTCTTCCACCTGTCATATATTCACAGCCATGGTCACCTGTTCCCTCAACAACTGCTGTTGCACCTGAGTTACGTACGCAGAATCTCTCACCTGCAATACCATTGATATATGCCTTACCACTTGTTGCACCATAAAGTGCTACATTACCTATGATAATATTCTCATCTTCCTTATAAGATACTCCGGTTGGTGGATACACGATAAGCTTACCACCAGAAAGACCTTTACCAAAGTAGTCATTGCTGTCACCTACAAGTTCAAGTGTAAGTCCCTTAGGAATAAATGCTCCAAAGCTCTGTCCACCAGCGCCCGTACACTTAACTGTATATGTATCATCTGCAAGGCTTTCACCGAATCTTCTTGTTATCTCAGCACCAAGAAGAGTGCCAAGTGCCCTGTCTGTATTCTTAACATCAACTTCAACACTTCTCTTCTGCTTCTTATCCATAGCATCTGAAAACTTCTTTATAAGTATTCTTTCATCTACTGTCTTACCAAGCTCGAAATCAAACACATTCTTCTTATCATACCTGATAGAAGCTGCTTCCTTAATATAAGGATTATTAAGGATATTAGAAAGATCAACCTTTGATGCTCTTCCACTTCCATAAACGTCAGTTTTTGCTTCAAGGAAATCTGTTCTTCCCACAAGCTCATCCACCGTCTTTACTCCAAGCTTAGCCATATACTCACGAAGCTCTTCTGCGATGAATCTCATAAAGTTAACTACGTATTCTGGCTTTCCTGCGAACCTCTTTCTAAGCTCTGGATTCTGTGTTGCAATACCAACAGGGCATGTATCAAGATTACATACTCTCATCATAACACAGCCCATAGTTACAAGTGGTGCTGTTGCAAATCCGAATTCCTCAGCACCAAGCATGGCTGCTATGGCAACGTCACGTCCACTCATCAGCTTACCATCTGTTTCGATTATAACCTTGTTACGAAGTCCATTCATCGTAAGTGTCTGATGTGCTTCAGCAAGTCCTAACTCCCAAGGAAGTCCTGCATTATGTATAGAGCTTCTTGGCGCTGCACCTGTACCACCATCATAGCCTGATATAAGAATAACCTGCGCACCAGCCTTTGCTACACCGGAAGCAATAGTACCAACGCCAGCTTCTGATACAAGCTTAACTGATATTCTTGCATCCTTGTTAGCATTCTTAAGGTCATATATCAGTTCTGCCAGATCCTCGATAGAATAAATGTCGTGATGAGGTGGAGGTGATATAAGTGATACACCCGGTGTTGAAAGACGTGTCTTTGCTATCCAAGGATATACCTTCTTTCCTGGAAGATGTCCACCTTCACCAGGCTTAGCACCCTGTGCCATCTTAATCTGGATTTCCTTTGCACTTACAAGATATCTGCTTGTAACACCGAATCTTCCTGATGCAACCTGCTTGATAGCCGAACATCTGTTAAGTCCATCAGCTCCAACAGTAAGTCTGTCTTCATCCTCACCACCTTCACCTGAGTTTGACTTACCATGAAGCATATTCATTGCAATAGCCATAGTTTCATGTGCTTCCTTAGAGATAGAACCATAAGACATAGCACCAGTCTTGAATCTCTTAACGATAGAATCAACGCTTTCTACCTGGTCTATATTTATTCCCTTCTTAGGGAACTTAATATCCATAAGTCCTCTTAAGTTCTTAACGCCCTCTTCTTTATTGACAAGAGCTGTATATTCCTTAAATGTATTATAATCACCTGTACGTGTTGCAAGCTGTAAAAGATGAATTGTCTGTGGATTATAAAGATGTTCTTCCTTTCCACTTCTCATTTTATGGGCACCCTCACTATCAAGAGTTGTGTCTGTTGATAACCCAAGAGGATCAAAGGCCTTTGAATGAAGTGTTTCAACATCATCCTGTATATCTTTAAGACTTATACCCTCAACTCTTGATACAGTACCTGTGAAGTACTTATTAATAACAGCTGAATCAATACCTATCGCCTCAAATATCTTAGAGCCCTGATATGACTGTATAGTTGATATACCCATCTTAGCTGCTATCTTTACAATACCACTTATGATAGCATTATTATAATCATCAACTGCTGCATAGTAATCTTTATCAAGCATATTAAGATCAATAAGCTCCTGTATGCTTTCCTGTGCAAGATATGGATTGATAGCTGATGCACCATATCCTAACAATGTAGCAAAATGATGTACATCCCTTGGCTCACCACTTTCAAGTATAACAGCCATACTTGTTCTTTTCTTAGTCTGTACAAGATAGTGCTGTACTGCACCTACAGCAAGAAGTGATGGTATAGCTACATGATTTTCATCAACACCTCTATCAGACAGGATAACAATGTTAGTACCCTCTCTATGTGCTCTGTCTACCTCTACAAAAAGATGGTCAATAGCCTTTTCGAGTGATGTATTCTTATAGTATGTAATAGGAATAGTTTCAACCTTAAAACCTTCAACCTTCATATTCTTTATCTTTAAAAGATCTGTGTTAGTAAGAATAGGATTGTTAATCTTTAAGTTCTTACAGTTTTCAGGCTGTTCTTCAAGTATGTTACCATCTTTACCAAGGTACACAGTTGTAGATGTTACGATCTTCTCTCTGATGGAATCTATAGGTGGATTCGTAACCTGTGCAAACAGCTGTTTAAAATAGTTAAACAGAGGCTGGTGTCTGTTAGAAAGTACAGCAAGTGGTGTATCTATACCCATAGCACCGATAGATTCACTTCCGTTAAGTGCCATAGGAAGAATAGATGTTCTGAAATCTTCATATGTATAACCAAATGCTTTCTGTAATCTTGCTCTTTCTTCCTTAGTATGTGCTGGCACCTTTTTGTTTGGTATCTTAAGATCTTCAAGCTTTATAAGATTGTTATCAAGCCACTCACCATATGGCTGCTTAGTAGCATATTTTTCCTTAAGTTTATTATCATCTATAAGCTCACCCTTAACGGTATCTACAAGAAGCATCTTACCTGGATGAAGCCTGTCTTTTACTTCTATTCTGCTTTCATCAATAGGAAGTGCACCTACTTCTGATGAAAGAATAAGATATCCATCCTTTGTAATATAATATCTTGAAGGACGAAGACCATTTCTATCAAGAACTGCACCCATGATATCTCCATCAGAGAAAAGAATAGATGCTGGTCCATCCCAAGGCTCCATCATAGTTGAATAATACTGATAGAAATCCTTCTTCTCCTGCTCCATAGCTTTATTATTACTCCATGGCTCTGGGATTGTAATCATAACAGCCAGCGGAAGAGGCATACCATTCATAACAAAGAATTCAAGTGTGTTATCAAGCATAGCTGAATCCGAACCATTGGTGTTAACAACTGGTGTGATCTTAGACATCTCATCCTCAAGATATGGAGAAACCATTGTTTCTTCTCTTGAAAGCATTCTGTCGGCATTTCCCTTGATTGTATTAATCTCACCGTTGTGAACGATAAATCTGTTTGGATGGGCACGTTCCCAGCTAGGGTTTGTGTTAGTAGAGAATCTTGAGTGTACAAGTGCTATAGCTGATTCATAGCTCTCATCTGTAAGATCCTTAAAAAATGTTCTTAACTGTCCTACAAGGAACATTCCCTTGTATACTATTGTCCTGCTTGAAAGTGAACAGACATATGTATCTTCTGCTGTCTGCTCAAATACTCTTCTTGCAACATACAGCTTTCTATCAAACTCTATGCCTTTATTCACATCCTTAGGCTTCTTTACAAAGCCCTGCATAATATATGGCATACAGTCAACTGCTTTTTTACCAAGGACATTAGGAAAAGTTGGAACCTCTCTCCAGCCAAGAAACTCAAGTCCTTCCTTTTCAACTATTATCTCAAACATCTTTTTGGCACGGTTTCTTGCAAGTTCATCCTGTGGAAAGAAGAACATACCTATACCATACTCTCTTTCATTGCCAATCTTAATACCAAGTGGCTTAACTGCTTTTTCAAAAAACTTATGAGATATCTGAAGGAGAATACCTACACCATCACCAGTCTTACCTTCCGCATCCTTACCTGCTCTGTGTTCGAGATTCTCTACGATACTAAGAGCATCAGATACTGTCTGATGAGTCTTTATTCCTTTGATGCTTACAACTGCACCGATACCACAGTTATCGTGTTCGAATTGTGGGTTATAAAGTCCAGGCTGCTTTTTCTGATTTTCCATAGTCCTATCATCCTTTCATGTATAATCTGTTATCAAATCCCTGATATATTTCAATCTGCCAGCGAATTTCCAGCAGGTTATTTTGCAGTGGATTTTTTTCTGCTCATAATATACTCCTATTTTTCATCGTTGTAAATGAATTTTTATTTTGAATTGTCAGATTATTTAATTTTGCCTTAATATATATATTATTGTCAGATTATTTATCTTTATATCATCGCATTTTTTCTCTAAAAGCTGTGTATTTAATACAATTTCACTTGTGTTTCCAACATTTATTCTTCTTGTTAATATCTATTTTTTCTTTGTGATGATAAATTGTTTCTGAATTGTTTCTAATTTTTAACATCATTTTCCAGCATATATTTAAAGTCGTAAAAAAATAAAGTGATAAAGCCTGCTCAACAATGTTGATAGGTTTTATCACTTTATTATTTAAAGCAATTCATATGTTTTTTTGATGCAATTCTTTACTTAATTAACCATGCCAGATTTGATGTTTATTTTATTAATCCATTTTGGCTTTAGGCTTTTCTTTATTAATTATAAAATCTACCGCTTTAGGACACACTTTAAGATTAACCTTATTGTGTTCTCCTCCAAATTCACCATCTAGTGTCCATTTTATATTATTCGGTGATTCAAATGTTATATTGTTAGTCTTAAATGAATAAATCATATCACAGCTTTCAAGCCTCTGTGTCATAAAAGCATTTATCAGCTGCTGGAAATCAAGTGCGTTTCTTATTTCTCTTATAAGAGTAACCTCAAACACCCCATCCTGGAAATCAACATTATCACCTATAAGTCCTTTCATACCTCCAACTGAACTTGAATTGCTCACCATGCCATATATAAAGTTATCCTCTATATCAAGCCTGCTTGAAGTTACTTTCATCTTATATGCTTTAAGGTTTAAAAGTCTTTTTGCCCCCTCTATCACATATGCCTGATGTCCGAACATATTCTTAAGATCCTGCGGTGTTTCGTACGCAACATCTGTAAATGCACCAAATGCTGCCACATAGTTAAAATACCGTCTGTCATTTATAATTCCGATATCACAAGAAAAGCTTTCTCCACTTACAACATTGTATGCAGCCCTTATCTTATCTGAAGGTATGCCAAGACTCTTAGCAAAATCATTCGTTGAACCACTTGGAATGTACCCAATAGGTACTTTTTCATCTCCATATGTTATGACTGCAGATACGACTTCGTTTAATGTGCCATCTCCTCCGCTGCATACTATAATGTCATACAGTCCTTTAGCTGCTTTAATCTTTTCATATCCATCTAATGCTGCTTTCGTAGGATACACAGTAACCTCGTAATCTGCATTGGAGAATATCTGAATAATCTTCATAAGCGAATTCTTAAGCTGTGCTTTTCCCGAATTCGGATTAAATACAAAAAGCATATTTTTCATGATATTCCTCCATTCTTATATCTCACTCTTTATCAAACCTGCACATGTAAATCCTTACATTTAAGCTCATTAAATCATCTGTCCCATTTATCGCAAAGTGAATTAATCTGATCTGTAAATTTGGCAAGATCTTTGTTAGCTCCGCCCTCATTATGCATAATAACAGTCATAAGACGTCTGCCAGCTGCAACAAGCCTGTCATATATACTTCTGTTGCGTTTATTAATGGTAGTTCTTCTGCTCTTTCTTTCTTTGTTACCCTCTGTAATCATGCAGCCTGTTACAAGATCAAAAGCGCCGCCTGTATATGGTGCATATGCATCAAAGCCATGCTCCTTCTTAAGACATTCTGTGAATTCTTCACATACACTGTCCTCTCCGTGCACAACAAACACTTTCTGTGGCTTATTCCTAAAAGCACTTATCCATCTTATAAGTCCATCTTTATCTGCATGACCACTTGAACCTGGCAGCTGTGCAATCTCAGCCTTAACCTGTATAGGCTCACCAAAGAGCTTTATCTCATCTATTCCATCAATTATTATTCGTCCAGTTGTACCATTTGCCTGATATCCAACAAAAAGCACAGTACATTCAGCCCTCCAGAGATTATGCTTAAGGTGGTGTCTGATACGTCCAGCCTCACACATGCCTGATGCCGATATAATAACCTTAGGTTTTGGGTCAAAATTAATCATCTTGGATTCTTCACTTGATACAGCATATTTAAGCCCTGGAAAAGACAGCGGATTAATGCCCTCTCTTACAAGCTCTATAGCCTCATCATCAAAGCACTGTTCAACATTCCTGCTAAAGATTTCTGTAGCCTCTATTGCAAGAGGACTATCAACATACACATCAAAATCCCGGTCGATAAGATGCTCCGCTTTTATCTTTCTTATATGATATAAAAGCTCCTGCGTTCTACCAACTGCAAATGATGGTATAACAACGTTGCCACCTCTGTCAAATGTCCTTTTAAACACGCTAACGAGTTCCTTAACATAATCTGGTGTACCATTATGGCTTCTGTTACCATAGGTAGATTCCATAACAACATAATCTGCTGTATCAACCATAGCAGGATCTTTTGTTATAGGCTTGTTAATATTACCTATGTCACCAGAGAATACTATCTTCTTAGACACTTCTGACTCTTTATTTTTTTCCTTTGCCCACACCTCTATGCTTGCTGAACCAAGCAGATGCCCTACATCTTTAAACCTCACACTTACATTATCATCTATATTTATGATCTCATCGTACTTTACTCCGACAAACTGTTTCATAACCTCATATACTGCCTTCGCATCATATAAAGGTATGAACTCCTTAAGTGTTCCGTTTGAACGCTTCGCCTTTCTGTTGCGCCATTCAGCTTCAAACATCTGGATATGTGCACTATCTCTTAACATAATATCACACAACTGTACAGTTGCCTCAGTGCAATATATACTGCCTCTAAAGCCATTAACATACAAAAGTGGTATAAGCCCCGAATGGTCTATATGTGCATGTGTAAGAAGAACATAGTCTACATCGGATGCCGGTATGGGCAGCTCCTGGTTCTCATATACATCGTTTCCCTGTTCCATTCCGCAATCTATCAGTATATTTTTATCACCAACACATAGGTAATGACAGCTTCCTGTAACTTCGTGATCAGCACCTAAAAAAGTAAGTTTCATATGCTTCAACTCCCTCCAGATTCATATTTTGTACACGCTTACGTATCCATCCTGTTATTGTCTGAATACTTCTATCTGTAGGCTTAGTATAACATATAATTCATAAAAATCACATTGTTATATAATAATTTACTTATTTTTTATATATTGGTTACTGCTCAGATTTCAAAATGTATATCTGAAAATGTCACATCAACGTTTCTTGATGCAAACATACCAACATATACATGCTTAGGATCAATAGCAGTAAGCTTAAAATCATACCCTCCTGTTACTTCAGGTCCATCCGCAAACTTTGCCATATATCCATCCTGTGATGAAGCAAGTATAAGATTATATTCTTTTCCTTCTTCTATCGCGATACCTGTTGCTGGTCCATATACAAGCACACCACTTTTTCTTGCATAAGTTCCTACCGTATTCTCTTTTCTTGTAACACACAGAGGTGCTGCTGCCACATAATCGCCTAAAATGTCAGGCATGCACTTATCAATATAACAGTCATCCCTTACCATAAGTCCAAACGATACCTGGTCGTTTAAAAATATCTTATTAACTCTTACCTTCGCTCTTAATGTGAAATTCTTATTAACATCTACCTGTCTGTAATACATAGCTATTCCATCTGTAACAACTGATATCTTACCAAAATTGTTTCTGACAGCTATATGCATGTTGCCATCTTTATCTGCTTCAAGTGTAAAATTCTCCTTGCTTACATCATTTAAAACATCACCAAAAACAGTACCCTTATATTCACCATAATCTTCAAAAAGCCTGCTCTCTTCAAGCTTATCACTAAATATTACAGGCTTATAATCAGCATTTGATACAAGATACTTTTCTTTATATTCCAAAGGATTTTCAGATAAATTCACTACATTTTCAGATAGTCCTGCTATATCTGACTCTTTAATAGCTGACATAACCATATAAGCATTAACTCTTGCCCCCCATATATTGGTATGTGTGTTATCTACACTAAGCCTGTTATTGGATGGCCATGCATGAAGATATATTGTATTATCAGCACCGAGCCTGTCATACATCTTGTGAGTCTTTTCAGTCATATCTATAACTGGTATGTCAAGTGTACTTCCAAGCTTTCTTACAGCTTCTGGATAATCGCCGCCTTTAAACTCCCCGACATCCTGCGTTATATGTAACAGAGTATCATCCCATTCTCCTGTAGGAGTTCTCCTTACTATAGGTGTACAAAGTATCACATTACAGCCTGCCTCATCTGCCTTCTTGATATAATTTTCGTAGAGGGAATGTGCAAATGAGCCTTCTGTCTTATAATCTCCATTCGCATCAGTAAAGCGTGACTCCTCTGTTTTCTCATCATTATGTCCAAATCCTATGATAAGAAAATCACCTTTTTTCATACCATTAATCAGTTCCTTATACTGTGGCTCTGTCGTATAGCTTTTAGAGCTTCTTCCAGAAAGAGCTATATTAACAACCCTCACATTATCATTAAGATACTTATCAAGCATTGTTCCATATCCATATCTTGGATAATAATACCTGTCTTTGAAACTACTAAGTGTTGAATCACCTATAACCCATAATGTACTCATAACAATCAAACCTCTTCTTTCATAAACAAGTGAGTGGCAGAATTTAGCTCAGACACTCACATTAATTATTAATAGCTTTTATTTAGATATTCATTTCTTATATGTTCTTCCATGGCTTTAACTTCTTCCTCGAATTCTCTTGCAGAATAAAGAAGACATCCGGCACCTCTTATGATAACCTGTTCAAGTCCATCGGATGTTGCAACAGTCACATTATACTTTCTTCCATTCTCATGTGCAAACTTTTCTATGTAATGATCTGCTGTTTCTGCTTCTTTAGTATATACTACATGTATATTATGGTAATCAATATACTCCTGTGCATGTCCTGCAAGTCTGTACGCATCAAACACAACTATCAGTTCACACTTTTTCATTCCCTGATAGTTACACATAATATCAAGCAGCCTGTCTCTTGCGCTGTCCATGTTGATCTTAGCCAGCTCATCAAGTTCCTTCCATGCATGGATTATGTTATAACCATCTACTAAAAGATAGCTTACTCCCATAGCCTTTGCTGTTCTTTGTCTGTCAGACTGCTTTAACGCCACATATTGTCCAAGCTGATCTGATGATTTTCTTTTTGACAGCTTCCTTCTTTCATTATCGCCTCTGCTGTTAGAAAAGTAAGTTTCTGCCAGTATCCTGTCAACCTCATCAGTTCCTATCCACTCCTCTGATACAGTCCTTGCTGCCTGCTTTGATGTCATAGGTTCATTTATATCTGACGTTTTGGGTGGATTAAGAACACTATCAACATGTGCATATTCTGATACCTCATCCCAGCTGACTGTAAAACCTGATCCATGTGCGCAGAACACAGAATCCGGTGTATTCCTTATATCTCTTGTAACATCATAGCCTATTTTTTCTATAACTTCTTCTGGATTATGGCATGGTCTGTAACCTGACATTCTAAGATTTATGCTTCCAGTTCCCCTTGTGTATGCTGTAAGCTCTGCCTGATAATTCGCAAGGCTTGACACAGGACCACAGCCTGTTACAAACACTTCTTCTCCAGTATCATTAATCGTAAATTCTGCTCCCATACGCTCTAAATCTGTCATAGCCCTGCCTATATATTGCCTGTCAAGCTTCAGCTCGAATTCGTAAAATGGTTCAAGAAGAACGGATTCAGCCTGCATAAGTCCCTGTCTTACAGCCCTGTATGTCGCCTGCCTGAAATCTCCACCTTCTGTATGCTTGTTATGCGCCCGTCCGGCAGCAACTGTTATCTTAACATCTGTAAGTGCCGAGCCTGTCAGTACACCCTTATGTGTTTTTTCACACAAATGTGTATATATAAGTCTCTGCCAGTTCTTTGCCAGCACATCCTCACTGCAGTCAAGCTCATATCTCATACCACTTCCAGGCTCACCAGGTTCAAGTATAAGATGCACCTCAGCATAATGTCTTAAAGGTTCAAAATGTCCGATTCCTTCAACTTTGTTGGCAATTGTTTCTTTATACACAATACTGCCCTCTCCAAAAGTTACATCTATGCCAAACCTTTCCTTAATTATATTCTGAAGCACTTCTATCATAACAGGTCCCATAACCTGTACATGTATTTCTTTAAAATTCTCATCCCATTCTATATGCAGCTGTGGCTCTTCTTCCTCTATAGCCCTGAGCTTTGGAAGTATCTGCATAGGATCAACTCCTGCTGGAAGATTTATCTTATAGTTAAGAACTGGAGTAAGAACTGGCGAATTATCTTCCTTCTCATCTCCTATAGCCTGTCCTGCATACGTGTCTGACAATCCCGTAAGTGCGCATATGCTTCCTGCTACAGCTTCCTGAACAGCTGTATATTTATCCGCGCTATATACTCTTATCTGATTGACCTTCTCATCATTTATAATATCCTTGCTCTTTATACAGCCACCTGTTACTTTAATATGTGTAAGTCTTTCTCCTCTTTCATCTCTTGATATCTTATAAACTCTGGCTGAAAAATCCTCACCATATTCCCTGCTGCTGCAGAATCTGTCCATCACACCAAGCAGCTCATCAACTCCATCAAGCCTTAATGCCGAACCAAATATAACTGGAAATATCTCTCTTTCATCTAACATCCTGCTTATGCTTTCATCTGATACCTCTGAATATTTAAGATATTCTTCAAGCGCCCCTTCACTACATGTTGCTATATCCTCATAGTCAGGTTTAACGCCCTTCATATATCCGGTAAAATCTATGCAGCCTGATGACAGCTTATTCTTAAGCTGTTCAAGAAGTCTATATTTATCGGTTCCCTGCTGGTCCATCTTGTTAACAAATATAAAAACAGGCACATGCAGTCTTTTTAACAATCCCCACAATGTGTCTGTATGTCCCTGTACACCATCCATTCCATTGATAACAAGCACTGCATAATCAAGCACCCACAAGGTACGCTCCATTTCTGCTGAAAAGTCAACGTGACCAGGTGTGTCAAGCAATGTAACATCAAGATTCATATAACTAAAGCATGCCTGCTTTGAAAATATAGTTATTCCTCTCTGACGCTCATATTCGTTATTATCAAGAAATGCATCTTTATTATCTACTCTTCCAAGCTTCCTTATCGCTCCCGAAGTATATAATATACTTTCTGAAAGTGTAGTTTTCCCAGCATCTACATGTGCAAGCATGCCAACAACCAGTTTTTTCATAATCATCCTCGTTTCTATATATCTGGTACATTGTTTTAAAAACGATGTACTAGGACTGAATAAGTTCTTTACTTATAGCTTTATTATAGACTTCTGGTCTTCTGTCTCTGAACAGTCCCCATGAAAGTCTGTCATATGCCAGCTTATCAAGATCAAACTTATGGACGATAACTTCTTCTTCGTCCCTGCCCGCCTGATATATTATATCACCTGTGTTGTCAGTGATAAATGAAGAACCATAGAATTTAAGTGAACTTGACTGTCCCCCATTCTCTTCACACGGCTTAACAGTCTCAACACCAATCCTGTTAGCTGCAACAACCGGAACAAGATTGCATGCTGCATGTCCCTGCATACACCTTCTCCAGTGCATCATGCTGTCACAGTCGAGTATTGGTTCACTGCCTATAGCAGTTGGATAAAAAAGCACCTCTGCACCTTCTACCGCCATAGCCCTTGCTGTCTCTGGAAACCACTGATCCCAGCATATACCAACACCTATGCAGCCGAATCTTGTGTTAAACACCTTAAAGCCTGTATTGCCTGGGACAAAGTAGAATTTTTCCTGATAGTAATGATCATCAGGAATATGTGTCTTTCTATATATTCCAAGCCTTGTTCCATCAGCATCTATAACGGCAACTGTATTATACAGCTGGTTTATATCCTTTTCATAAAAGCTGACTATTATAACCACGCCTAATTCTCTGGCAACCTCTGTAAAATGTACTACAGCTGCATCCTCGTCCACACTTTTTGCGTATTCATAGTATTCATATCTTCTTTCCTGACAAAAGTACTGCCTCTCAAAAAGCTCTGGAAGAAGTATTATATCTGCGCCCTTTTTAACTGCATCCCTTACAAGTCTGTCGGCTGTTTTTATATTTTCCAAAACATCTCTGCCACACTTCATCTGTATAGCAGCAACTCCAGTTATTCTGCTCATATTATCAATCTCCATTTCTACATGGTTTTTTATTCTTCTTTATGCACATTTTATATGTTTTTCTTTATGCCTGCTGGAATCTGCTGCGTTATGCAATGTATATTGCCGCCTCCAACTATTATGTCCCTGGCATATATACCGGTTACTTTTCTGTCAGGCATAAGCTTTGATAACAGTTCTATCGCAGCCTTATCCTTCTTATCACCAAACTGTGGAACAAGTACTTTCGCATTAGATATATAGAAATTCGCATAGCTTGCTGCTAATCTTTCTCCAAGCTCCCTGTTATCTTCACCTTCTGCAAACACATAACCCTTAAGATCCTCTTCTTTTATGCACACAGGCTCATCTGGTATATATAACTTATGCACCTTTATCTTTCTACCAAGTGCATCTGTTTCAGCTTCAAGCACTTTAAGGTCGGCTGATGACATATCATACTGTGGATCATTCTCATTATCTGTCCATGCAAGCACAACATTAGCAGGCGATGTAAACGCACACACATTATCAACATGCTCATTGGTTTCATCATTATATATTCCATATGGCAGCCATATAACCTTCTTTGCTCCAAGATATTCCTTAAGCTTATCCTCTATCATAGCTTTACTAAGCTGTGGGTTTCTGCCCTTACTTAAAAGACAGCTTTCAGTCACTATAACAGTGCCCTCACCGTCGCTATGTATAGAACCGCCTTCAAGCACAAAAGGAGCTGCATCATAATAATCTATCCCCATCATGTCGCAAAACAGACCTGCTGCCATATCATCCTTTTCCCAGTCCATATACAAGCCATCATATTCTCCACCCCATGCATTGAACTTCCAGCTTATTCCACGTATATCTCCTGATGCATTCTTTACGAATGTCGGGCACATATCTCTTGCCCACGCATCATCTGTCTCTATGTTAACAACCCTGACTTTATCGTCTAACATCTGCTCTGCTTCTGTCATATGCTCACTGTCTGTAAGCATATACATATTCTCAGACTGGGCGATATGCCCGGCTATTTCCTTAAACACCCTTTTTGCCGCTGCTGCCTCACCAGGCCATGAACCTGGTCTTACCGGCCATATCATAATAGTGCCATCATGCTTTTCATATTCAGCCGGCATGTAATATCCATCATGTGACGGAGTTGAATTTATAATACTCATCTGTTTTATTCCTTATAATCTTATATAACCCACAGCTGGCATATATGCCATATCTGCTATATTAAAGCCTGCACTTAAAGTCTTCATATCCGAAGCTTTTAATCAGACTTAGTTTTCCATCTTTTAGCACAGCTATAGATGGAAGCGGCATTCCGTTAAATGTATTATTTTTCACCATTGAATATATAGCCATATCCATAAATATAAGTCTGTCGCCCACATTTATCTCATGGTCGAACTCATAATCACCTATAATATCACCCGCAAGGCATGTATATGAAGAAAGTCTGTATACAAAATGTGCATCCTTAGGTGCCTCTTGTGTCTTTAATATATCTGCCACTATCTGTGCTCCATATAAAGGCGGCGTGTATGGCATCTCAAGCACATCAGGCATATGACATGCTGCTGAGGCATCTAAAATAAGAGTTTCTATGCCATTATCCACCTTATCAAGCACCTCTGTTACAAGATATCCTGCGTTGAGTGCAACTGCCTCTCCTGGCTCAAGATACACTTTTACATGATATGTATCCTGCACATGTCTCACACAGTCAATAAGCAGCCTCACATCATAATCTTCTCTTGTTATATGATGTCCTCCACCCATATTAATCCACCTGCAGTTATGCATATATTTCCCGAATTTTTCTTCTACTGCATCAAGTGTTGTCTTAAGATCATCTGAATTCTGTTCACACAGCGTATGAAAATGCAATCCATCAACACCTTCAAGAAGCTGCTCATCCTCATCTATGCCTTTGTTAAGTGCCTTAAGTGTAACTCCAAGCCTTGAACCTTCTGAACACGGATCATATATAGCATGCTCACCCTGCGTTGATACTTCCGGGTTGATCCTTAATCCTATGCTTACTCCTGCTTTTAGACACTGTTTCTTATACTTTCTAAGCTGGTTTACTGAGTTAAATATAATATGGTCGCATATCTTAACAAGTTCGTCCATGTCCTCCTGCTTATATGCTGGTGCAAAAACATGATTCTCTTTATTCATCTCTTCTTTTCCAAGCCTTGCTTCGTACAATCCGCTTGCCGTTGTCCCGCTTATATACTGACCTATAAGCGGATACATGGCATAAGCTGAAAACGCTTTCTGTGCAAGAAGTATATGACAACCAGTTTCTTTTTCCACTCCATTAAGAATCTTTAGATTGTGAATAAGTTTGTTTTCATCTATAACATATGATGGTGTTTTTATATCTTTAAATACTACTGTATCCAATTCATTTCTCCTGGAATTCATATTTTTATCTACTCATTTTTAAGCTGCTCACATTATAAGCTGCTTATATTTTAAGTTTCTTATCTTTTAAGCCTCTCGTATTTTAAACTACTTAACTAATACCGGGTTCTCCTCAACAACCCATGGAAGTCCCCATTTGTTAAGAGCTTCCATATATGGATCTGGATCAAACTCCTCAACATTATACACTCCAGGCTTATTCCACTTTCCAGTTACAACCATCATAGCACCTATCATAGCAGGAACACCTGTTGTATATGATATAGCCTGTGATTCTACTTCTTTATAACATTCCTGATGGTCACATACATTATATATGTATATTTTCTTTTCCTTTCCATCCTTTTTACCTGTAAATATACATCCAATATTAGTCTTTCCAACTGTTCTCTCACCAAGACTTGCAGGATCTGGAAGCAGTTCCTTTAAAAGCTGTATAGGTACAACTTCAACATTTCCTACCTTTACTGGATCAGTTCTTAACATGCCTACATTTTCAAGGCATTTCATATGTGTAAGATAGCTTTGTCCAAATGTCATAAAGAATCTTATTCTTTTAACACCTGGTATATTCTTAGCAAGTGATTCTATCTCTTCGTGGTGTAGAAGATACATATCCTTCATACCAACCTCTGGAAAATCATATTCCCTCTTAATAGACATAGCTGGCACCTCTACCCAGTGTCCGTTTTCCCAATATGAGCCTGGTGCTGATACTTCTCTTAAGTTTATCTCTGGATTAAAGTTAGTTGCAAATGGATATCCATGATCGCCACCATTGCAGTCTAGTATATCTATAGTTTCTATTTCATCAAAGTAATGCTTAAGTGCATATGCACTGAATACACTTGTAACACCTGGGTCAAATCCTGTTCCAAGAAGTGCCATTATGCCTGCATCTTCAAACTTTTTCCTGTAATTCCACTGCCATGAATAATCAAAATAAGCTGAGAAGCCTTCTTCCTTACATCTTTTTTCATATATAGCTCTCCACTCTTTATCCTCTGTATCCTCTGCCTCATAATTCGCTGTATCTATATAATTCACGCCAGTTTTCAGACATGCATCCATAATAGTAAGATCCTGATATGGAAGTGCAAGATTGAGAACTGCTTCAGGCTTATAGTTCTCTATAAGAGACACAAGCTCATCCACGTTATCTGCATCAACCTGTGCTGTTGTTATAACAGTACTTGTTTTACCTGAAAGCTTTTCCTTAAGTGCATCACATTTACTTTTAGTTCTGCTTGCTATACATATTTCTGTAAATACATCACTGTTCTGACAGCACTTATGTATAGCCACACCAGCTACACCGCCACATCCTATTATTAATAATCTGCTCATAATCCTTATCCTCCTGATATTCTATCCAGGTTTACCTTTAACACCTGTTTCTTTATTTATTTAATAATGTAATTAACGTTCCTCTTCCTCAAGCATATCCTCAACATATTTAGGAAGCATAAAGGCTCCTCTATGTAAATTAGTTGTATAATATCTCGTCTTTATTCCTAATTTCTTCCATTCATCCGGCTTAAAATCAATTAACGGATGATATTTCTTTGATGCAAAGCCAAAGAGCCAGTAACCTGATGAACATGTCGGTATATGTGCCTGGTATACACGGCTTACTGGAAACGCCTGATATGCCTTTCTATGCATTTTCACACACTCTTCTTTGTCCTCTGAATAAAACGGACTTCCATGCTGGTATACCATGATCCCATCTTCTTTAAGCGCCTTATAGCAGCTTCCATAAAACTCTTTTGTAAACAGTCCTTCAGTATATCCGAAAGGGTCTGTGGCATCATTGATTATAAGATCGTATTCATCTGTCTTGCTTCTTAAGAATCGCAGCCCATCCTGTATATATACATTTACTCTTTTATCATCCAGTCCACATGTAAGCTCCGGAAAATACTCCCGGCAGACCTCCGCCAGCGTTTCATCAGGCTCAACTACGTCTATTCTTTCTATAGTCTTATAGTTAATAAGTTCTTTTGCAACGCCACCATCTGCACCACCGATTATAAGAACATTCTTAACAGCTGGATGAACAGCCATAGGTACATGTGTAACCATCTCATCATATATAAACTCATCCTTTTCAGAAAACAGAATCTCTCCATCAAGTGCTAAAAACTTTCCAAACTCATCTGATACAAGTACATCTATTCTCTGACAGTCACTTTCTACTGAACACAGCTGCCTCTCTATCCTCATTGACAGCTTAACATTGGTTGTGTGCAGCTCTGAAAACCACATTTCCATAATAAGCCTCCATTCTTGCGCTGCTTTTCAGCGCACTATTTAACTAAAATGCATTCTTAAGCACCATGAGATTATTCACCATAGGATCCTCTGTACCCTGCATAGAGCATCCTTTTTCTTTAACATATAATATATACTCTATAATCTCCTCTGTTATCATCTCACCTGGTGCAAGTATAGGTATTCCTGGTGGATAACACATGACGAATTCGCCTGATATTCTTCCCTTTGTATCCTTAATAGGAAGTGATTCCTTATCAGCATAAAATGCTTCCTGAGGGGACTTCTCCACAATCGGACTTATGAATTCCCCACTCAGCATACCAGTTTTATCTTTTTTATAGATTCTTGCTATATCTGCAAGTGCTCCTACAAGTCTTTCTATATCCTGCAGTCTGTCTCCGATAGATATATAAGCAAGTATGTTACTCACATCGCCAAACTCTATCTGTATATCATACTCATCACGCAGAAGATCATATACCTCTATTCCAGCAAGTCCAAGACCAAGTGTGTGCACAGACAACTTAGTTACATCATAATCATATACACTTGTACCATTAACCAGCTCCTTGCCATATGCATAGTAGCCGCCTATGTCATTAATCTCTTTTCTTGCATATTCAGCCATTTCCATAACCTTAGTAAACGACTCCCTGCCTCTTAGTGCCAGATTTCTTCTTGATATATCAAGACTTGCAAGCAAAAGATATGATCCGCTTGTTGTCTGTGTAAGATTGATTATCTGCCTTACATAGTCTGCATTTACTCCTTTATTGGTAAGAAGTATCGAACTTTGTGTAAGTGAACCACCTGACTTATGCATAGAAACCGCTGCCATATCAGCGCCAGCCTTCATAGCTGATGCCGGAAGATCTGGCTGGAAGTAAAGATGTGTGCCGTGTGCTTCATCTGCAAGCACCTTCATGCCATGTTCATGTGCAAAGCTTACTATCGAACATATATCTGAACATATACCATAATATGTAGGATTATTTACTAATACAGCTACTGCATCAGGGTTATCCTCTATTGCTTTCTTCACAGAATCCAGATTCATCCCTAACGATATTCCAAGTTCAGAATTAACCTCAGGGTTAACATATACAGGAACTGCGCCACACAGCACCAGCGCATTGATAGCACTCTTATGTACGTTTCTTGGAAGTATTATCTTATCTCCCCTTTTACAGTTGGAAAGTATCATCGCCTGGACTGCTGATGTCGTACCACCTACCATAAGAAAAGCATTCTCTGCACCAAAGGCTTTAGCTGCCAGTTCTTCTGCATCCCGTATAACAGACACAGGATGGCACAGATTATCAAGTGGTTTCATGGAATTAACATCTATTCCTACGCACTTTTCTCCCAGCAGATTAACAAGCTCTGGATTTCCTCTTCCTCTCTTGTGTCCCGGAACATCAAACGGAACAACTCTCTGTCTTCTTAATCTTTCCAATGCCTCGTATATCGGAGCTCTTGTCTGGTCATCTAACATTCTTTTATCTCCATTCCCATATATAATAATAGCTTCCAGGTCCAGAATACATTATCCCTGGATGATTATATTTTCTTTATAATCTGTGAACTACTGCTATATACTTAAAGAAATTACTTAAAGAAATTAAGCTTAATATCCGCATTAAGCAGCAAAACAAAAAAGAGACAGTCGTGCATTTTACACAACCATCTCTATAGTCTGATCATAATTCTAATCTGGTTTAACCCCCTTTATGTAATGTACATAAACTATACATAAATCTGGAATTAATACCAATTATTTAAGGAAATCAGCGAATATATACATAGATAATTATACTCATACTTAGTATCTATAACTTAGTATCTATGACATACAAATATGCGTCACTCTTTATTGACCGTTTCACAAGATGATGTGCTTGGCACAGATTATAAAGTAATCAACTTATAAACAGGGCTTACCGCCCAATCAATAACAATAATGTGGGTTTACCACACCGGCAACCGACCCGCCTGTCCGTTAGGCTTAACTTATACCAGACGTAATATGTATATATTGTATACATCAAATGTATAAGTGGTCATATTTGTATGAAATCATATATAATGATTATATATTTACTGACTCACACGAACGGATTGTATCATATATTAAAAGTGTATGTCAATCATTATCTGATAATTTCACACAACCTTACATGATATTTACTTTATTCTTACATAATAAAATCTGCTTTAAAGAATACCAACAGCCTTTTTAGCCAGTCTGTCTGCTTCTTCATTACCTTCCACACCTGAATGTCCTTTAACCTTAACAAAATTAACTGTTATTTTGTCTTTAACAGACTGCATATAGTCATAATATGCTATGGTTCCCTTCTTGTTTCTTTTCCATTCACCAAGCGCCCACGCTCTTATGCCCATATAATCAAAATAAACATCTATGCTTTCTATACCAAGTTCTATAGCTTTCTGTACTGCTGCCATGCTTCCAAGTATCTCACCTGCCACATTTCTCATAGATGCCATCTCTTTATCATCACCAGAACCACTTAGAATATACTTGTTATCCTTATACATAAGAAAACCACCAAATCCATACACACCCGTGGATGCGTTAAACGAACCATCAACATATGCATAGCTCTCGCCCTCTTGTGCTATATCTTTGACAGCACCCATATAAGCATATGCTTCTGCCTCTGTGGCAAAGCTTTTATACTCTGCCCCCTCACACTTAAACACCTGACTTTTACAGACATCCCATGTCCTGTATATCCCTGGCTTACGCCCTTTTCTGACCGCATAATATTTCGATGCCATATTATTTTATTCACCTTTCCAGATTAGTATACTCTTATAACTCCAGCAATATTCTTAACAGCTGACAGTCCCTTAAATACAGCCATGGCATCATTAAAGTGCTTTTCTTTTACTTCATCTGTGATAATGACAAGCTCTGCCACGCCATCCTTGCTTTTCTTCTGGACAACCTGGGCTATACTTACTCCACTATTACCAAGCACACTTGCTATATTGGCAAGCACACCTGATCTGTCAGCTATCTCTAATCTTAAGAAAAACTTGCTGCTTGTATCAGCTATATTCTTGACATTAAGGTGCTTATAACAGCAGCAGCCTATCTTTCCACATGAATCATGTACTATATTCCTGCATACATCTATAATATCACCAACAACCGCACTTGCAGTCGGCATCTGTCCTGCACCGCGTCCCATAAACATCGCATCATCCATGGCAAGTCCATGCACAAAAACCGCATTAAATGCATCGTTAACTGTGGCAAGTGGATGATTAGATGGTATAAGCATAGGATGTACCTTAACTTCTATTCCATCATCTGTATTCTTTGCAACTCCAAGAAGTTTAATAACATATCCGAATTCTTTAGCATACTTTATATCATCTGCTGATATCTTCGTGATACCTTCTGTGTATACATCTGCAAATGTTACTCTTGAATTAAATGCTATTGATGCCATAATAGCTATCTTTCTGCCGGCATCATATCCTTCAACATCTGCTGTTGGATCTGCTTCTGCATATCCTAACTCTGTTGCCTTGGCAAGTGCCTCCGCATAATCCATACCGCTTTCTGTCATCTTAGTAAGGATGTAATTCGTAGTTCCATTAACAATACCCATAATCTCAGTAATATGATTGCCCGCCATGCTCTGCTTCAATGGTCTGATAATAGGAATAGCACCAGCTACTGCAGCCTCAAACTGAAGGTCTGCACCAGCTTCATTGGCTGCATTGCCAACCTCTTCACCACATTCAGCTATAAGATCCTTATTAGCTGTAACAACCTGCTTTCCAGCCTTAAGTGCATCAAGCACATAATCCTTTGCCGGATGGATACCACCCATAAGTTCTACTATAATGCTTATCTGGTCATCCGTTATGATATCTGCCCAGTCATCCGTAAGAAGCTCTTCTGGAATACCATCTCTTTTCTTACCGATATTTCTTACAAGAATCTTCTTAATAACAAGTCTGGCACCTGTTTTATGCTTTATCTCATCCTCCATTGCCTGACACAGCTTATAAGTTCCCATTCCTACTGTTCCTGCCCCAAGTATTGCGGCATATATTACCTTTTCTGACATGTTTATTCTCCCTTACTATTGTTCGTGCTTAGCTTTGGCACTTTATCTGACTGTATTCTTATTGTATGATGTCGGGGTCAAAAGCCCCCGACTTTGATATACGGTTTAACCTTATATCGGTACATTGCTCTTTACATATCCTTTAACTTCTTTACAAAAGCTGATATTCTTATAATAGAAATCAGATCTGATACACCTTCTACCATAAGTACTATTCCTATGAATATCATAAGTGCTACTGATGAATCAAATGGATTAAATAATGCAATCACACCCATAACTACCATAAATGCTGCTACAACAGCCTCTATCCACCATTTATCAGCTTTCATATGGTAAAACTCTATTCCATACTGAAGCTTAAGTATTCCATCAATAATAATAACTATTGCAAGGATTGTTCCAAAAAACATAGCTATAACTTCTGGTTTCATAACAAAGAATAATCCGAATGCTAACAATGAAATACCCTGTACTAATCCAAACGAACCAAATATTTCCTCTTTAGCCATACTAAAATATGTTATGAGTCTTAACACACCCCATACACATAAAGCTATTCCAACAGCCTTACATATAATAAGCTGCGAAAGCTCTGGATATATAACAAGAAAAAGTCCAAGAGCAAATAATACAATAGAAATAATTATCAGTTCAATCTTAATTCCTTTAATCTTCTTAATCATAATATCATCTCCTTTATAAAACTGCATCAGCTAATAGCTGCAGATCACGCAATTACTTTGCGTTCCACTTATTTCTCTTATTAGTATACCATAAAAATAAAGAAACTGTCGAACTATTTCCATGTATATATACTAAATATATAATAGAAAACAGTCAACAGTTTCTTCTGTCTCATATAATCAATTAATTTATCATAAGTTAACCTAAATATATAACTCTTTTAATTCTGTTTAATACACGCCATCAGGCTCTGTCCATAGCCTGGTCATAATCTCTGGTTCCCGCAAATATCTCATTCTTGTAAGGGTTCTTCTTCTGCTCAACCGCTCTCTTTATAATAACTGAGATACAGATGACATTAGCCACAACTGCAAGTATAGACATAACACCCTGTGCTACCGGATATGCACCTGCAGCATTCATCTGCTCTAATGTAAGCTTTGAAAGTTCCATACCTGTTGCTGCTCCCGTATACTTATAAAGCACAGGAAGTGTAGAGAATATTCCATCTACCTGGAAAAGTGGGAATACCTGTGCAAACATACACCATGTTGCAAGTGTGTTAGCACGGTTCTGGATCCATCCACCCTTGTTCCATAAAGCATTGGCAAATGTTGGTGCAAGAAGTAATGCAACACCACAGTACCATGTATGAGTAGGCAGGTTGTTATATGTATATGTAAAGTTCCATATATCATATGCAACTATAAACCATATAGTCATATCAGGCCATAACATATCATCCTTCTTCTTAGAAGAATAGATACCCCACCAGCCAGTCATACAGAAGATGTTGATAAGACCTGCAATACCGTTAAGCCAGTTCCACCAGCCACCGTAAAGCCATACACCTTCGTTTGAGAACCACCAGCCACCATTCATTCCGCCTTTGATTGCAGATTCAAAGTCACTACATACAGCAATAAGAATATTAATAGCAACAATTAAGAATGGGAATACCTTAAACCACTCTGTTTTACCTATGCTCCACTTATACTTAAGCATCATAAAGCCAATACAGCCTGCTGTTGCAGCATAAAGCTTGGCATAATGGAACCATCCATTCATATACTTGTATGTCTGGTTATTAAGTGCCCATGAAGCACCATTTGCAGCTCCTATCTGGATAGCCACGAAATAAACTGTCAAAGCAATAGGAATAAATACAAAGAATAATAATCCACCAAACTTTGAACGTCTTGCAAGCTCGTTACATATAACAAGCCCTGCGAATACAAGCCCCCATCCTATAAGCTTATAGATAGTGCCATCGCCATAAAGTTGAAATAACATATTAACACGCCTCCGATCATATTACTGATTATATGTTATGTTAATTTTATAACAACTTTATATTATTTACAACCATTTTATTAATTATTTTAACCAAGACAGAATTATTTATAAACATTCTCTATATTATTTATAAATCTTTATGCCATATTCATCTTTTCAGATGTGCTTCTTATATGTTCAACCGCCTGTTTTACCTGCTCAGCATATTCAAGATTCTGTTCGCTCAGATTATGCACCTGTTCTGCATTAACTGTAACCTCCTGTGTCACCGCAGAGAGCTGTGATATATTCTCAACAATTCTGTTATTGGAAGCCGAAAGACCTGTTATCTGTTTATTAACCTCCTCCACATGCTCTACTAATGATGACATATTACTATTAAGCTGTTCAAACGTCTGTGAAGCTGAATTAATATTATCGCTCTGCGTATCGGCCGCATTGACAGAAATCCTAACAGATTCCACCACATCCTCTGCATTGGCATTAAGCTCATATATTATCTTTGTTATATCCTCTGTAAAGCCCTTTGTCTGCTCAGCGAGCTGTCTTATCTGCTCAGCCACAACTGCAAAGCCTCTTCCTGCCTCTCCTGCTCTTGCACTCTCTATTGAAGCGTTAAGTGCAAGCAGATTAGTCTGGCTTGATATATTAAGAATCATATCCGCTATATTCTCAACCTCTTTGGTTTTCTCCTGAAGCTTTGACATTGAATCAGTAACCGACTTATTAGTATCCTTTATCTGCGCAGACTGTGTCTTAAGCTCTGTCATGATTTCTATATTCTTTTTAATACTATCATTAGAATCCATTGCAATATCTACCATCGCATTAGATACTTCGCCTGTGTGCTCAATAGCCTGCTGTATAGATGTTGTCATAGTATTCTGTTCTTCTATGCTTGTAGCAGTCATATTCGTAGCAGCAGTAATTTCCTTCATATTGCTTGTTACATTCTCTGTTGTACTTACAAGCTGATCCATAATGTTTCTGCTTTCATCAGTTTCCTTATTAACAGTCTGTGATACCTCAAGCATATCATCAAGAACCTTCTTTACCTTATCGTGTTCTTCTCTTGCTGAGCCAACTGCGTCATCATTAAACAGTATACATAGCTTTCCAACCTGAAGTATTACAAAACCTGTAAGAATAACAATAAATGTTCCACATACTGCATTAACATCATTGCCATATATTCCCTTTGATGCCTGTACACTCATAACTATAATATATATAATCAATGTGCCTATTGCAGTTCTATTCAAAGACTTCTTCTCATAATAAGGAATCTGTAATATAAATATTATTATAATTGCATAGCTTATAAAGGTTGCACTAGTCTGAACACCAATAAGCAGATATTCTATACATACCTCCCATGTAGCCATAGCTTTTAACTTTCTTGTTTCATTATTCTTTACATGCACGATAGTATTGGCTATTGCAAATACAGCAATAAGAACTGTATTACCATATACAGTTATGGGTGATATAGCATTACAGGACAGCTTTAACCACAGATATAATATAAATATACATCCCAAAACAGATGTCGCTGCTATATAAAATCTGTTCATTTTTTTAAATCTTTCCGTTTCCTCTGTGTACTTGTACTTATTTCCAGCCTTAATCTCTTCCATTTTAAAAAATCTCCCTCCTTGTAATTAATACATTATAATGTAAATGCTAAAAATCATACAAAACTATAAATATATTAATACAAAAAGCGAGATTTTTCCACAATAAATCAATATTTAATTGAATAAATTTATTCATAAACTCAACTCATAAATTCAATTCATAAATTTAATTCTTGAATACATATCCTCAACTATCGTTCTTATATCCATGCCCTCCTGTGCAATAACAATATCAGCATACTTTTCATACAGTCTTTTCCTGTCCTCAAATATTTCCTCAATAGTTGTTTTACCGTTCGATACAACTCCACGCTCTTTAAGGCTTCCAAGTCTTGACTCAAGCTCCTTTTCAGACACCTTAAGATATATAACAGTTCCTATTTTCTTAAAATGCTCCATTGCCTCTTTTCCATAAACAGCACTTCCACCAGTAGCTATAATCGTATGCTCTGGTGATATAGAACAGTTTACATCATTTTCAATCTTTATAAAGCCTGCATCACCATGCTTGTCTATCAGTTCCTCAAGTGTACAGCCATAGATATCCTGTATGACTATATCTGAATCTATGAAGGAATAGCCCATTTTCTTTGCAAGCACTACTCCTAATGTACTCTTGCCGCTGCCTGGCATTCCTATCAGAATAATATTTTTTCTTTTTACCATATCATTACTTATTGAATTCATATCGTTCCTTATCCCTGTTGTCGTATATAACACCCTAGGTCCTGCCAGCTTAGTATAAGCAGTTTCTTAAGGTATGTTCACATTTTCACATTCTTAATTATATTAGTCTCTGTTATTTATCCGCTGGTATTACACATATCCAGATTAGTGAGCTTATAAGAAGCATAAATGGATAAAATAAAACAGGTATTATCTGAAACGCTGATATCGAATATCCAAGCTCGTTAGCCGCCGATATTGCAACCAGCATCTGCGCACCATACGGTATTATGCCCTGGAACACACAGGAAAATGTATCTAACAGTGAAGCAGTTTTCCTGTTAGATATTCCATATTCTTCTGACATTTCCTTAGCTATCGGATTCGCCATGACTATGGCAACAGTATTGTTTGCAGTTGCTATATCCATAGCTCCTACAAGAATACCTACTCCTAACTGGCCACCTTTTTTTCCCTTAAAGGTTTTCTTGATTCCATTAAGCAGGGCTGTGAAGCCTCCATATTCCCTTATGAGTGCACATAGAGCAGAAACAAGTATAGCAACCATGCTTGTTTCAAACATTCCTGATAAACCTGAGCCTATGTTTCCAATAAGTTCATAAGCTCCTATATTACCAGTTGATAGAACAATAATTATTCCTGATACTATTCCAATAAGAAGCACACTAAACACATTAACTCCTGCTATGCCTCCAATAAGCACAAGCACGTATGGAATAATCTGGATAAGATTATAATCGTGTGTCACACTTCCGGATATATCCGTTCCAAATGACAATAACAGAATAATAATCAGTGTCACAACTGCTGCCGGGAATGCAATCCAGAAATTCTCCCTGAACTTATCCTTCATAGCACATCCCTGTCCATTACATGCGGCAATCGTCGTATCAGAAATAAACGAAAGGTTATCTCCAAACATAGCTCCACCCATAACAGATGCCATACATAGCTGTACAGAAAAACCTGAAGCCTCTGATACAGCTACTGCAATAGGAACAATAAGTGTTATAGTTCCAACCGAAGTCCCCATAGCAGTCGATACAAAACAGGCAACTATAAAAAGTACTGCAACTGCGAATCTGGCTGGTATTATATCAAGCATAAAATATGCCACACTCTCTGCACTGCTTCTTCCTGCCACTCCTACGAATACACCTGCTGTAAGAAATATAAGAATCATTGTTATTATATTCTTATCAGCCAAACCAGATGCCATTATCTCAAGCTTCTTATCAAGATCTACACCTTTATTCTGCATACAGGCTACAAGAATTGCCACAAGAAATGCTGCTATAATAGGAATATTATAAAAACCCATAGGAATTTTCATAACATACTCAAATACAATTCCAAACCCCAGATATAATATTAAAAAAACAAGTATCGGCATTAACGCCGAAGCATTTGACTTCTTCATATCACACTATTTCCTCCATTCAGAATAGTATAATATAATCCTGTAAAAGTGTCAAAGCTCTAAAAATGTAAAAACATACCAGGCTCTAAAAACTAAAAACATATATCTGTAAAATATCAGGCAATAATCAAATTCAATAGTAAGCATATTTCCAATATTACTGTTAGTATCAGCCTCACGCTTTATATCATTAATAGAATCAATGGTTATTTTGTGGCTAAAATATGAAAAGCTGGCAATTGTTTCAATTTTTGTACTTATTTTTGTAAAGCTGCTTTAATGAAAATATATAGAATTTTACTTATAATTGGTATATAATATCTTAACTAGGAAAATTATTATTCAAATGATGTAGAAAAACTTTATTTATGAATACATTATAGAAGCTGTAACAATTGAACCAGCATGGAGAACTTATTATATGATTATAAGACGTTTAGTAAGAACAAGACAACTAAAAGAGGGAATGAAAATCGACCAGTCAGTAGTAGACCGTGCTGGACGAAACCTTGTTCAAAAAGGATCCATTCTTGATAATTACGTCATTGAATCGCTCCTTAGGATGGGGATTATGATGGTATATATCCAGACAGGTGAAGAATCTGATGATGATATAGAAAAAAGTATATCGCCACAGGCCAGAAAGCAGATTGAACGTCTTCGTACTGATGACCGCTCCAAGGTTGAGCTTTCCAATAGTGTTAAAACGCGTGTTGCTGAGGGAATACAATATATCTATGCCAATGCTGGATCAGACCAGCTGGCAGATACCACTAACAATATAGCTTCTAACCTTATGACAGCCATCAACAATAATGATGCCATTGCCATAGATATTAACGCACTTAAGACAAGTGACGAATATACCTTTAAGCATAGCGTTGACGTTGCTACTATGTCTATGATACTTGCAAAACAACAGGGCTTATCACAGAAGCAGATATATGAAATAGGAGTTGCCGGACTTCTTCATGACATAGGTAAAACCAAAATACCTCTAGAGATTCTTAACAAACCGGGTAAACTTACAGATGAGGAATTCGCTGTTATGAAGCAGCATCCTGTATTTGGATATCATATGATAAATGATAAAAATGAGTTCAGCAACGAAATAAGCCTGGCTGTACTTCAGCATCATGAGAAAATGAACAGCCACGGATATCCGCTTGGTTTTCCAAGTGATAAAATAACCAGCTATGCCAAAATCCTTACCGTCACCGACATATATGATGCACTCGTAACAGAAAGACCATATAAGTCTGCATTTTCACAACGTGATGCAGTTGAAATGATCATGTCTATGACAGAGGAACTTGACATTACTGCTATGAAAAGCTTCCTTGAAAGTATAATATTATATCCTGTTGATTCTATCGTTGAACTAAGCAACGGTGAACGTGCCAGGGTTGTAAAAAACAATGCACATTACATACTACGTCCAACTGTTGTTGGTATCAAATCCGGAATCGTGTATGATCTTAGCAATGATCTTTCGTGTGCAAATATAATTATCATGTAAGCTTTATGGGATATACAGATATTCACAAGACGCTTATTAAGAAGCTTCTCAACTGCTTAATTATCTTTGCGACTTCAAAAAGAGGGTAAAAATCAGAGCCAGTCTTTCGACTGACTCTGATTCACTCTAAGCATATTACTATTTTAAGCTATACTTTATCATAATTTTTTCTAGTGCTATTTTGGCATCCTTTACCTGACATTTCTTTATCTGTTTCTCAGAAATTTCTATATCCTTATACATCTCTGCACGTCTTGTAGTTGATTTATGAACCTCTTCTTCACAATTTATATCAAACATTCTACATTCTGTCCTTCATATAAAAATCTTCTTACTTCCATAATCTTATCAGCCCCTTCATCATCTATCACGACATAATATACAACAAAATTTTTTACATAAATCCTATAATATGGATATCGTCGTTCTCTAAAAGAATGATATGGCTCAAATGACTCTGCTACCGGCTGACGCCTCAATATTGCCTGCTCAACCTCATCCATTAAATCACTGGCAGCTTTTACATTATGCAATTTCTCTGCGATATATACAATCTTCTCCTCTAAATCTTCATAAAATAATGGCAGATAACGCAGTGTATATTTATTATAAGCCATTTATCCTCCTTTTAAGATTATTAAAAACCTCTTCATGCGTATATCTTCTATCATCTTCATCTGCATATTTATCAGCTTCGTCAAGAGCTGCCTCAACACCGTCTGTTAACTTTGAATATGCCTCCAGACTAAGAACTACCATTGTCCCATAACCATTTTTTGTCAAATATACTGGTTCTCCACACGCAACAGCCTTTTCTACATCAGGGAACTTATTTCTTAAATCTGAAACAGGTCTAATTTGTATCATATATAAACCTCCTTGCAAAATCTATCATAATTTTATCATAATTTTATCACTATTCATATTATAACTCATTGGCATCTGTCTTTCAAGCGAAATTCTATATTTCATATACTAAAAGTACAGATTCTATTTAACTTTTCACAGCTTATGAATAATGTATACTATACCAAAACTCTATCTGTTCTTTCCACTCTTCACAGATACACTTTTTATTGTTTTATCATCCGTCAACACTTTAGCTGTTTCCTGCTGATGTGCTTCAAATATCTCTGCCCCCATACTGGAACTCCGACTCCGCTACTACTGCAAATTCAACCGGATTTACAGCCTCCACATTGCCAATACCTGCTGTCTCCCGTTCTTCCTTATCCGCCTGGTACTGTTTCACCTCTGCGGCAAGATGCTCGATCTTTTCTATTGCGGCATCGACACAATTCAGTATACCAAACAGCAGCTTTCTCTTTGCCTGAAAAGGTTTCTTTATCAGCTCTGTCTTTGAAAACTTCTTCTCCCCATACTCCTTTTCTGGTTCATCTGCAAAAGTACAGAACGTGTTGGCGAATATTTTCTAATTTCTTCTTAATCCCAAGAAACTCCGCCACTTATTTAAGGCAGCTTTCCCTTTCTGCTTTACCGCTGTTACAATCTCCCCTGCTTTTGCCTTAATCTCTGTCTTGACCTCAAACAGCTTTTCTTTCATAGCCTGACAGTCCTCTTCCATTTTATTTACTGCCCTTTTAAGTGACTGTTGCAGCCCTTTCTCCGCCTCCCGTTCTTCCATCTTACGGAGCTGGTCCTTTACCGTCCCTAGTCCCTCTAAGACCGAATCCATTTTTTCTCCATTGCATCGGCATACGCTACCATTTCAAATATACTGTTCGCAGCCTCTTTCATATTGTTATTGCGGAGCCGATCAATCAGTTACGTAAGATTTTTTTACTTTGTAAGTTCTACATTTTCGTACATTTTCTACCATTTCCATTTTTCTTTCCGTATTCGGTAATCCATGTTACCATTGTTCATACCAAACTCTGGTATACAGATAAATCCACGTTGTTACAAATGTGGGGACACTTCATATTATATAAACTAAACACTACGCGCTTTACCTGTTTTCCAGTCCAGACAAAAGTATTTCTGCGCTTTCTCTGTTTCTTCTATATTTTTAAAATCTCCAAGAACTTTTCTGCTGTACACCCCCTTATATGCTCCGTCTCTACCCATTAATACTTGTAAACTTGTTAATTTGGCACAGTCTGCAAGTGTTGTAATATAACGATTTGCTGGCATACAATTACTTCGAATATGTCCTGTAATACTACCATGATGTGATATACAATAATACGTTGTTTTACATAAATTGGGCATACAAGTTGATACATTCTCCCAACCTTCCGTCTCAATATCTCCTGTAAATAGCATACTATTTTCCCCAAAACATATCTGATATAAAACAGATGCATTATTGATATTGTTCTTTGGTGCCTTGTTTTTTTTGTTGAAGCTGACATCCGGATACAAAATATGGATATTTTTTGTAGAATTACCAATAATCGGATCTATAAATTTAACTCCTAACGCACTTAGTTGTAATAAAATACGATTATATGTAGGCTGTTTCCAAGGATATTGTATATTCATCCATACTTCTGTATTTGCATCAATCCATCCTCTTTTAATTAAATATTCGATTCCGTTAATATGGTCATAGTGCAGGTGTGTAATCATTAATTTTGATATTCTGTCTATTCCAAACTTATTGAAAATAGACTGTAAACAATCTTCCAAATTAGAACTGTAATTATGCTTATTGGTAAAATCAAATACCGAGCAGTCTACCATCCAGATATTGTATGAACCATTTTCGCAAAAAACGATAATGCTACAGTTTCCATGTCCAACATTTATATGATATGAACATACGTCTGATATATCTTCATTTTCTTCCCTGGGCTGATTTCCGTAATTTTGAAATCCAATCGCTCTGATTAGCTGCTTATTAAGTTCCGTATGCACAATGGATGTGGGATTATCCTCTGCTGTTTGAAATTCTCTACCATCGTAATACACAAACTCTCCTTCCGGAATCATAATTTGATTTTCCATACGCATTTCTCTCAGATTTATATCATAAGCATCAATATCATATATGTCATCCATGCTGTCTTGCATCAATATCATCTGGTCACGATATAACTCCTCTATATCATTCTCTCTCAATCCACTTAGATAATACCCATGAACAAAGTATAATCCTTCTTTTAATTCAAATTCTCGCTTCATCCTAAATTTATCATCCATATTGGAATCCCCCCGTATTATTATTTCAGCCATGCTATAACTTCATCAAAATTGTTTCCATATAACTTTTCGAAACTCTTACCATTTTCATCAAACAGAAAGTCCAAAAACTCACTCATATCTTTACGGAATATCTGTCCTATTATTTTTAAATCCACGGAAGCTTTACTAACCGCCTCAAGATCATTGATTTCTCTCATTCTCTTTTCTAAATTATCATAGTGTCTCTTCCAATAATCCACATATTCCAATCGTTCTTCTGCCCCTTTATAAATAGTTGGTCCTATCTTTTCTGGTGCATCCTCACCATAATATTTTCGTTCTTTTTCACTCAGCACAACAAATAATAGCCTGTCTTTATAATGATGGTCCTTAATAATCTCTCCAACTTCATACATACATGCCTGACGCCTCAAATATGTATCACTAACAACAGTCAATACAAAGTCATGGCCCTGTATCGTGTTCATAAATGCCATAAAACTGTCTTTGTACTGCAACTCTGTATATCTGGATATCCTAATCCTGTCTTTTAGTCTTTCCTTTATCTTATTTTCAATGATATCCACAATTGGTGCATCACACTCCGTATAGGAGATAAATAATGTTATAGGCTCATCATTCTGATTGACAACCTTTTCCTCAACATCATTGTTTTCATATACAAAGTACTTTCCTTCCAGCCAAATCTTTTTGTCACTTTCCGCAACTTCAATAGCAAATATATCAACACCACCTACTGATACAAAGCCATAATTTATGGATATTTAATTATCCAGCTGAGCTTTTACCATTTCTATTACACCATCCACATTAAAAGTTTTTTGACACCCTACCTTCTTCATGCATCCATTTTGTTTTTCAACTCCAAGAAATATGTATCTTCCAGTATTATTGGTCAGACCACAAATATATTTTGCAAGTTCTGTCGGGCGAAGCTCCAAAGCTCTGCAAATCACATTATCCAGTACATTATTTTCGACTATATAGGACACTCTATCCTCATTAACACCCATATTTATCACCTTCCTTTCAATGGTATTCTGTTAAGACCAGTTAATTTAATGATTTTACCGAAAGTAATCTTTTGTGGTTCCTTTTTTCCATCTTCCACCCAAAGTTCCAAGTCCATAGAATGGTCTAAAATATCCATTTCTGTTCGGTAATAGCCTCATTCCAATACGGAAAGCCTTCTACCGCCCGACCTGTATGTTTCCCATAAAGAGTTACTTTATGGGTTACATTCTGCATCATTTCTTCCCCATACATATTGACAATCTGAATTGGATTTCCACATTCAGGACAAATCGCATACAATGAAAGTCGTTTATCCTTCTTAGTTCTGTAATAAGGATACTCATGGCATGTCTGTTTTTCAAATTCATCTACTGAAAGTTTCTGTGGCTTTCCTTTTTCTATTGCAAAAACATCCATATCCTCAAACCTTCCGATTCAATCTATTTTTTCTTTCTGCTTTTTACCATTTCGAAAAATCTATTAAGTATTACTATCCCATCCCAAGGACCTATTGAGCATAAAAATCCCGGATTCTCCCGATCTGCTTCCATACGTAGCTTATCAATCAGTAAAATATTTTCAACCTGAAGCTTTGATAAACCTTCAACATCTCTTCTACGCTGATTTACACTTGTGGAATTTATGTACTTAAACAGTTTTCCTAAAATTCCTGCTACCACATCCGATAACTGCACGAATATGTTTGTCTCAGATTTCACAAACTTGAAATTATCTGCCATATTCTCCCCCATTGCTATCTGCTTTTTTACTATGTCCTGTACTGTCGTTTCCTCATCAAATATGTGCCTTGACTTCTGATATTTTCGGATAGGGTCAGCATAGAATTCCGCATAGTTTTCCTGCATAACATAATCATCGTTATCATGTAAAAATACTAATTCATCACTCTCTGCTGCCCTGGCAAGCATTCCTGCTAGAAACTTTTCCTCTTCCTTCATTTCTCTCCTGCTCCCGAGCAAGAACAGTAAGTCATTACAAAATGCTTCTACATCCTCCCGCTGTATATTGGGATACTTATATTTGAACATCAAGATTTGTAATGCGTCTGCTTTCCCTTTAAACATATAATAAAATACACTCTTCATTTTAAAATAGTCATATCCAAATTCACTTATCTCTTCAGGTTTTACAATGGAATCGAATATTTCAACAAGTGTATAAAATAAATTGTTCACATTAGTGTAATGAATATAAAAGGGCGATTTATCTATCCATGATAAAGTTTCAAATAATCGTCTTTTCTTCACACACTGTAAAAAATCACCTTTTGCATACAGGTTTTTAAACTTAATCTCTTCTACATTTGCTTGCAACTTTAAAGGTTTGCGGAATGTTTCAAGCGAAGCTTCTACCTTTTCTTCCTCTTTTCTAACTAACCCTGCCAGCACAAAGTCAGCTGTATGATCCGTATTAAACTGCTGCTTACTGTCATCAACCCAAAACTTTCTGCAATTGTTGCTTTCATCATAATAGAATACATACTTTGTTTGGTTGTTAATTCCCCACATATCACACAGTTCCTGTTGCATGGAAACTAATGGATCTATATTCTTTTCTTCTTCCATAGAACGAATACCTCCCATATCAGAATTGTTCAACCTCTTCCAACACTTATATTATAGCACTTGAATATACCTTTTTCTATTCTTTTAAACACAAGTCTTTCCACTCATTTCCGATATGTATAAGAGGTAAAATGGATTAGGTTCCTAATAACTCTAAAAACAATAACTGAATTATAAAAAGGAGATACTTACACATGAATACACTTATTCCCATTACTGAGAAATACCTTGAATACTGTAAATCACAGAAAAGACTAGACTATAAGACAATCAAAGCATATCGAATTGATTTAAAACAGTTTACATCCTTTTACAACAATACAGATATATACGCTTTATCTGCAGCCGATATTGAAAACTTCATTGGATATTTACATAAAAATTTCAAACCAAAAACAGTAAAAAGAAAATTAGCCTCGTTGAAAGCCTTTTTTCACTATTTAGAATACAAAAGTATTATAGAAATAAACCCTTTCAATATAATTAAAACAAAATTTAGAGAACCATTGCTTCTCCCTAAGACAATTCCTTTACATACGATTGAAAATCTATTATCAACAATGTATAAAGAATACTTCCTTGCCCATACTGCTTACCGAAAAAAACGTACACTCCTAGATATTGCTATTTTAGAAACATTATTTTCTACCGGTATGAGAATTTCTGAGCTATGTAATTTAAAAAGTTCTGATGTTGATATGCATGATGCAGTAATTCGAATATATGGCAAAGGAGCCAAGGAACGAATAATACAGATTGGAAATGAAGATGTCATTAACCTACTTAAAAGCTATGAAAATGAATATGTTTCAGAAATACAAGATAGCGGTTATTTTTTTACAAACCAAAATGCAACACCACTCTCCGATCAAACGGTTAGGCGAATGATTAATAAATACTGCTCTCTTGCAGCGATTGAATTACATATAACACCACATATGTTCCGACATACCTTTGCTACAAGCCTGTTAGAAGCTGATGTTGATATCCGATATATTCAAGAAATGCTTGGACACAGTTCCATTACAGTGACTGAGATTTATACACATGTTACGCTTTCTAAACAAAAAAACATCCTTACTACAAAACATCCAAGGCAGAATTTTTCTTTTCCTGAAACGTATGCTAAATAAGTGATAGATAATTCTGAGTTATCTGTCTGAAATACAATACAAGGGAGAAAATGCAGATGCTAGAAATAATTGGACAACCTTTATTAGAGGCGGCAGCTCAAACTTTTGTTGGTGCTATTGCTGGATACTCTTTTGATAAAATGAAAAACAGGATTTACGGAGACAATAGATTTGATGGTCCTTTTGATTTATGGCGGAGAGGAATTCATTGCCAAAACATTACATATGAAGACACTATTGCATTTGATGGATTGTTGTCTCCTTACATTCAACTTTTTCCAAGAGATCCATATGAAAATGCAGTTCGATGGAATTCACTATATAGTTTTGAAGGAAAAATTGATGCGAAGGAATTTAGCAACTTGGAATTTTATGCCGGTTCAGATGAGACAATCCGTACAGGTTCTCTAAATGGTGAAACATTAGTTGGATTATATAGTAGGTATGGATATATCGGAGAAGGGATATTGGGTGTAATATCTACATCATATTTATTGAAACATATTCCAGAATTTTTTCAAGAGGATTTTTATGGAAAACATGTAAGAATTACAGCCACATTATCAAAATGTCCTGCACAACATGGATTTGTAGCTCAAGGTATGTTTCAGAAAGCGGGATTGACTTTAAATACGGATCAATATAGTGAAATCCCTTATTTAAAGATAAATTCGATTAAATTATATAATAAAGATAGAGATAATATTTGTTCTTTATTAGGTTCACCATGGGCTGCAACAGCACAAGAAAATGAACCATATTTAGTACAATATGGTTATATTAGCAATCGCAACGAAATAAACTCTTGTATAGGAAGAATGATTAATTCTCCTTCATGGGACAAGGTGAAGGTGTATTATGATGCGATAAAATCACCTTCACCATCACTAAGTTTTACTAATCAGTTTATTCTATAACATTGCCTTTATGTATGGCGGTAAATATAAATAATATGGCAAATTTTGTGGTGAATAGAACTCAAATGGTAAATTATTGGTTTTCAAACACTTTTTTTGAAACGAATTAAGGGTACTCTTACATGTCTGAGCAATATTTTTGTTTTTTCCCCAAATTGTTTGAATATGTAAGATGCCTGGATATTCAGGGACTGTGACCAACGATAATGCAATGTTACTACATTTTTTGATTTCTTGAATAGAATCATGAGTTATGGTTCCGTCAAAAATATGTCGGTATATGATGTCTGAACAAACTCCTTTATCAGTAAGCATATCATTCATTTTTTTAAAGAATGAATATCCGTATGTGTTGCTTTCTTTCAATAAATTAAAGCAATCATTAACGATTATATCATAATGCGTTTTATCACTATCCAAAAATTCCACACCATCATTTTCTACAAAGTGAAATCTTTTATCAGCAAGAACCATCTTAGCATGATTGTAATAATGCTCCATCAGCTTTAATACAGTGTAATCGTGGTCGCATAATGTTATTGCTTGTATTGATGGATATTTCAGTAATTCATAGGCAGCAAATAATGAGCCTCCACCAAGTACAAGAGCTGTTTGTGGACAGTCACAAAAGCTTATAGGTAAATGAACCAGTTGTTCATGATACATACATTGGTAATTTTCGATATGTTGTATCTCACCATTTATTACCAAGACTAAACCGAGTGTATCGTGACGATATATTTCAATTTTTTGTTTTAGAGTAACCATAGATTCCAGCAGTTTCAAATTATCCAAATATAGTGAGATATTCTCTTTTTCGTAAAAATTCAAACCTTATCCCCCCTAGTCTTTATTTCAGACAGATAACTCAGAATTATCTATCACTCATATTATAATATATCTTCGCAATTTAATCATTAAAAATATCAAATCTTTTTTCCATCCATATTAAGATTGTTAACTCCAAAGTCAGAATCTGTTGTACTTACTCATTAATCCCTCTATTTTTTCCCTATCTAGAAAAATAAAATTATTCTTTAAAGGGTATTCCGTCACACCTTCTATTATTTTTTCGACTGCGTTCTGTGTAAATTTCCCGGAAATCGCAATAATAACTTTAGAAACCTTTACTTTATTTCTTGAATACACATCGTAATATGGCATTGAAAAAGAGTCCTTTGCTTGTTGAATCAATTCATTAATCTCTCCCTGAGCACCACCGGATACATCTCCATGCTTTACCTGTACTCAGTAATACTCATAATCATCAAATTCTGTTCTGCGTGCAAATGTAATATCTTTTCCAAATTCCTTGTTTCCATGATTATATTTTACATTTGCAAATCCCAACTTACGAAACAATGGAAGTAATATCTTAATTGTAAATTCATTTTTCTTTGCACAATCATCTATTTTAGAAAACGGAGAACCTAAAGTAATATCTGTTGCACCTTCTATTTCACCATATATCTGTTCAATATTACTCAGTAACTCACTCATATCATCGGTACAAATTTTTGTACTATATACCAAGTGGATATAAGCTCCATCATCATCGTAATTATCTAAATAGACATCCCCTGCCTCCTTTGAACGCTCTTCTATTACATCCTTTTTTGTCTCCATATATAATTTAAGTCCTACTGGTCCATCCCAATATTTTCTAGTAATAAGTTCATCATAAATAACCTGAAACTCATTTTTACCAACTTTTATAAAAGTCATAGGAACAGATACCATTATTACTGAAGAATCTTTTGACTCACATATTTCAATTTGAAAATTATCCGAAATATCCTCAACTCTTATTTGTTTTAATACAGCTTTGGGGATAATTGCCCTTTCTTCATCTTCAACATATTCTTCTCCATCTATCACCAAAGAACACATATCATCTTCTTTATTAGAATACACAACAGTTGCCATTTCTCTGCCTCCTAACTTTATATCCATATTTCTATATGGGAATATATTATCTCCTTCCATACTAAAACTCCAAACTATCCTCATTGAGCAGAAAATATTTCATGCCCATGATCACAAAGCCTTCCTCATTTCTCCAAGGCCTTTTTGTTCCATTTACTATAACAATCTTCTTAAATGAATCCGGAATATTTCGGAGTGAATTAAGTTCCTGTGTTTGCTTTTCCTCAGAAGTCATATCATAAGCCACCTGAATGTAATATCTCTGACTGCCCTGGTTTACTACAAAATCAACCTCTAGCTGCTTATGAACTCTCTTTCCGTCACTATTCTTTGCAAATACATCCACAATACCAACATCTACATTGTAGCCACGCACAAGCAACTCATTATAAACAATGTTCTCCATAATATGAGTCGGCTCCTGCTGTCTGAAGTTTAGTCTGGCATTTCTAAGTCCTATATCCGAAAAATAGTATTTCAGATTGGCTCCTACATATTTTCTCCCCTTAATATCATACCGGTCCGCTTTAGAAATCAAAAATGCCTCTGCCAAATAATCAATATGATTAGATATAGTTTTATTGCTGTAATTGATACCTCTCTCACTTTTGAAAGTGTTTGATATTTTTGTTGGATTGGTAGGTGCTCCTATGGCAGAAGCAAGAATGTCCACCAAAGTTCCAATCTCATCAACATTTTGAATTTTGTTTCGCTCTACCACATCCTTGATATAAACATTGGTAAAAATATTTTTAAGATACTCAGCCTTCTGGCGTTCTACAGAAAATTGTGCCACTTGTGGTAAACCACCGTATATCATATATTCTTCCCAAGCATCATCATAATCTCCATCATAAGCCGCATAGAACTCTGCAAAAGACAACGGATAAATTCTTATCTCATCTCCTCTGCCTCTAAATTCAGTTACAATGTCACTAGATAAAAATTTAGAATTACTGCCGGTTACATACACATCAATGTTACTGATACGAAGCAAACTGTTCAGCACTTCCTCAAATCGTGGCATAAACTGTACTTCGTCCAAGAGCAGATAATACTTCCGGTCATCTTCCACCCGCTCTTTAATATGCTGATAACACTTCTTTGGATCTCTCAGTTCCTCATTTTCAATGCCATCTAAAGCAATCTCAATGATGTGGTCATTATCTATGCCACTCTCAAGTAAATACTTCTTAAACAACACATATAACAGGAATGATTTGCCGCATCTCCTGATTCCTGTGATAATCTTAATCATTCCGTTATCTTTTCTTATCTTTAACTGTTCAAGGTATGAATCTCTCTTAATCTCCATAATATGGCTCCTTGTTTTTGTGCATTGCACTATTTTTGGTAATGTTATTTTACCACTAAATTATTTTTACTTCAATAGCCATTACTATTTTTTGCGCATTTGCACTTTTTTATGTAGCAAATATAGAAGATATGCAAAAATGATACCTACACCATGTACTATAACACGATGTAAATATCCCTTTTTCTTGATAGCTACAACATAAGCTTTTGGGAATAATTTCTTAACCTAAAAAATACACCAAAATACTAAGACAATCATGTATTTCACAGCTTCCTGAAAACACCAGCTATTCGAAAACTACATACAAAAACCACAGACAATCAACATTTGAAGTTTTAAAAATGCTATCTATGATGAGTACCTACAAGAAATATTCATCAGCAGATAATAACCTTGAAGTTTTATATGCTAAAAAGAAAAACGGTCTTTTGACTTTGTCAAAGACCGTTTCAATTACGATTTTATTCAATTCATATATCAGGATATTACTTCAATGCCCAGTAAAATCAAGTTTTTTATTCTTCACCCATCTTAGCCAGCTTTGCTGCCTGGTCAGCTGCTATGCAGGCATCAATGATTTCCTGAATATCACCATTCATAATCTTATCAAGCTTATAAAGTGTAAGACCAATTCTGTGGTCTGTAACTCGTCCCTGTGGGAAGTTGTAAGTTCTTATCTTCTCAGCTCTGTCACCAGTACCTATCTGGCTTCTTCTTGCATCAGCTTCTGCATCGTGTGCTTTCTGAGTTTCAAGGTCATATAACTTTGCTCTTAAAAGCGCAAAAGCCTTTTCCTTATTCTGTATCTGTGACTTTTCTGTCTGTGAGTAAATAACTATACCTGTAGGATAGTGAGTAAGACGAACTGCTGAGTCAGTTGTGTTGACACACTGTCCACCGTTACCTGAGGCACGCATAACGTCAATACGGATATCCTTGTCATCTATCTGTATATCAACTTCCTCTGCCTCTGGCATAACTGCTACAGAAGCTGTTGAAGTCTGAATTCTTCCGTTAGATTCTGTTACAGGAACTCTCTGTACTCTGTGCACACCACTTTCGTACTTCATAACCGAGTATGCACCCTGTCCCTTAACCATAAACTCGACTTCCTTCATACCGCCGATACCAGTTTCATCAGCATTAACTACTTCTATCTTCCAGCCCTTAGTATCTGCATAGTGTGAGTACATACGGAAAAGCTCTGCGGCAAAAAGCGCTGCTTCTTCTCCACCTGCACCTGCTCTGATTTCAACAACGATATCCTTATCATCATTAGGGTCTTTAGGAAGAAGTAATATTTTAAGCTTCTTCTCTAATTCTTCAACCTTCTTCTTAGAATCAGCAAGTTCCTCTCTTGCCATCTCTAAAAGTTCCTCGTCACTTTCTTCACTTATCATCTGAAGACTATCTTCTATATTCTGCTTACTTGCCTTATATTCTGTATAAGCTTCAACGATAGGTGCAAGATTACTCTGTTCTTTCATATATTTTCTGAACTTTTCCTGGTCATTAACTATATCAGGATTACCAAGCTCTGCCGTTACGTCTTCATAACGGCGTAATGTATCTTCTAATCTATCAAACATGCTCATAGTATTCTGACTCCATTCTATCTATATATTATAACGTCCACTTCTGACACTCGTACCATAATATCTTGCAACAACAACTCTGTCAAGTCCCGCAAGATCCTTTATAACTCTAATATCATTATATCCATATGAAGACAATATATCACTGACTTTAGCTGCCTGGTCATGACCTATCTCGTAACACAGATATCCGTCTTTATTTAGATAATCTCTTGCTTTATCAGTAATAATCCTGTAAAACTTCAGTCCATCCTCATCTCCATCAAGTGCAATAAACGGATCATGCAGCCGTACCTCTTCATCAAGTCCCTTTATAACTCTTGTTGGTATATAAGGTGGATTGGATACAATAACATCAAACTTCATTCCACTGCCTTCCAAAGCTTCAAACATATCACTTTGAATCAGTTCAACATATGGTACATTATTAATATCTTTATTATTCTGTGCAACCTCTAATGCATCTAGGGATACATCAACTCCGACTGCTCCATGTATACCGCTATATGTATGTCCCAACGATGCAAGCGATATAATAATGCATCCTGAGCCCGTACACATATCAAGTACCCTGCTATCAGCAGTTGTAAGCTTTGCCACTTCTTCTACCAGCACTTCTGTATCCTGTCTTGGTACAAGTACATGTTCATTCACAATATACTTTCTTCCATAAAAATATGTGTATCCCATAATATGCTGAAGCGGAATATGATGTGATCTTTTTATTATATATCCAAGATATTTTCTCAGGGCTTCATTGTCTATCTCATCAGTCGCATTAATAAGATAGGTTGTTCTATCTATGCCTGTCACATAAAGGAACAGCTCTAATGCATCATAATCCGGATTGTCTATATCCGCCTGTTTAAGCACCCTTGCACCATATCTTACTGCATCTTTGTATGTGTGTATAGCTGGTATATTATTACTATTGTATATCATCATATTTAGTGTCTATCTCTCTGTTTGAATAACGGTACATCATCTGCGTTTATATCTTCTGCTTCTTCTGTATCTTCAGGCTCTTCTATCTCAAAGCCAGCTTCAACCTCTTCCACTGTCATATTCTCTGATTCATCTGTTTCAGGAACCTTTTCTGTTGTCACTGCATACTCACCGCCTGCAGCACCTTCTACCTTATTGACAGTTTCATATTCCTCTTCTATTTCAAAGCCCTCTGGAAGTGCTTCTTCTGTATCTTGTGATGTTTCTTCATTTTCCTTAGTCTGCTGTTCTGCACTATCATCCTGGCTTTCAGCTACATCAGCAGCTTCAAGATTATCTTCTGTCTTTCTTACATCTTCAAATGTCTCAACGGCATCTGCTGTATCTTGTGTTTCAGACATTACTACTTCTTCTTTTTCTGTATCAGAGATTTTTCCATCAGCAGCTTTGGTATCTGATGTTGTATCACTGTTTGATACAGATTTTATCTCAACCGCTCTTATTGTTTCAGCCATTGCTGCCTCATGTGCAACCTTTCTGGCATCTATTTTTCTTGTATTTTTAGCCTTGTGTATAAGTTCTCCATCCATGGCAAGCTTAGCCTCTGATGCAAGCATATCTGCCTCAGGATTAGGCGAATGGGCATAATATTCCTTTAAAAACGCCTTCCAGTCAAACACTTCTTCTACAGCCTTAATAGCCACCTCAACCATCTCTTCATCTGGTTCACGCGTAGTAAGTCTCTGAAGCCACATACCTGGTTTACTAAGAACAACTGTGAATCCGTTATCATTCTTTCCTGCCCATCTTATGAACTCATAAGAAACACCTGCAATAACAGGAACAAGAAGTAATCTTATAACTACCTGAAGTGCTGTGTTATCCACTCTTATAAATATGAAGAACACAATGCTTATGAACATAACTATAAAAAGGAAGCTTGTACCACATCTTTTATGATATCTTGAACTATTCATAACATTCTCTGTTGTGAGTCTTGCACCATTTTCTATACAGTTAATACACTTATGCTCTGCACCATGGTACATAAATGTTCTTTTTATATCTTTCATAAGAGATATAATAAGCAGATACAATATAAATATAGCAACTCTTACAAGTCCCTCTATAAAGTTAAGAAGTGTTTTAGATGCTACGTATCCCTTTACAAGTCTGGAAACAAAATAAGGAAGCAGCATAAAAAGCCCTACAGCCATAAATACAGATAATATAACTGTAAATGCCATCAAAACTGACTCAAACTTGTCTTTAAACAGTGATTTTCCTATCTCATCTGCTTTCGTTATTTTTTGTTCCTCTGGATCGTCATAAAATGATGCCGAATAATTTATTGTTGATATTCCTGTTATAAGAGAATCTATAAAGCTTACAACACCTCTTATTATAGGATATCCCATCCATTTATGTTTTTCTGTAAGCAGCTTACAATCTCTTACAGTAACTTCTATCTCATGATCAGGCTTTCTTACCGCAATAGAATACTTATCCTTGTTGCGCATCATAATCCCCTCAATAACAGCCTGTCCACCTATACCTGATGGTTTCATAGCACATACCTCCTGTTTTGTTAAAAACGTATAAAGTAAAAAAGTTGAGGTTTTTGACAACCTCAACTTCATGCTCATAACTAGTTATTAACACCATACTTCTTGTTGAACTTATCAATACGTCCACGAGCTGATGTAGCCTTCTGCTGTCCTGTATAGAAAGGATGGCACTTTGAACAGATTTCTACGTGGATTTCTTCCTTTGTAGATCCTGTTACGAATTCATTACCACAGTTACAAACAACCTTTGCCTGGTAGTATGCTGGATGTATTCCTTCTCTCATTATTTTCACCTCTTTACAATATCTTTATATGATTTATCCTTATTTCTTTTTATCATTTTGATAAACAGCTTTGTTATTGTATCATAGCGTTCTATATAATGCAAGCACAAATTTTATTTTTATATAAATTTTTCAAATTGAAAATTTTACACTCTTCTATTCTTTATGACAGTCTGTACGAATTCCGCATTATTCTTAGTTTTGGTAAATAAGTCAAGAATTCTTTCTGCAGCTTCATCGGTCTTTAAGCCGTTAAGTGCTTTTCTCATAATATCAACTGCTTCAAGCTCTTCTTTATTAAGAAGGAGGTCTTCTCTACGGGTTCCTGACTTAGCTATATCTATGGCAGGAAAAACTCTCTTCTCTGAAAGCTTTCTGTCAAGTACAAGTTCCATATTGCCTGTTCCCTTGAATTCCTCGAATACAACATCATCCATCTTGCTTCCTGTCTCAACAAGCGCTGTTGCAAGTATTGTAAGGCTTCCCCCTTCTCTCATGTTACGTGCAGCACCAAAAAATCTTTTAGGCATATGCAGTGCTGCCGGATCAAGACCACCTGATAATGTACGTCCACTTGCCTGCACTGTAAGATTATATGCCCTTGCAAGTCTTGTTATACTATCAAGAAGTATAATAACATCCTGCTTCTGCTCCACAAGTCTTTTTGCTCTTTCTATAGTCATCTCTGAAACTCTTCTGTGTCTTTCAGGAAGCTCATCAAATGTAGAATATATAACTTCCACGTTATCACCAACTATAGATTCCCTTATATCCGTTACTTCTTCAGGACGCTCGTCTATAAGAAGTATCATAAGATGCATTTCTGGATTATTCTTAGTAACTGCATTGGCAATCTGCTTAAGAAGTGTTGTTTTTCCTGACTTAGGCTGTGACACGATCATACCTCGCTGTCCTTTACCTATAGGAGATATAAGGTCTACCATTCTCATTGCTATTGTGTTGGAATTCTTTTCAAGATGGATTCTTTCATTAGGAAATATAGGTGTAAGAGTTTCAAAGGCTCTTCTTCTTTGTGCCACTATAGGACTAAGACCATTAACTGTTTCTAAAAAACTGATAGCTGAAAACTTTTCGCTCTGTGTCTTAGGTCTTTTAGGTCCTCTTATGATATCTCCTGTCTTTAAGTTAAACTTTCTGATAAGTGAAGGTGCAACATACACATCATTATCTCCCGGAAGGAAATTCTCACATCTGATAAATCCATATCCCTCCTGAAGCACCTCTAATATACCATCAGCTATCTCAGGTACATTTTCCTGTATATCTGCTGTATCAGTACTTTCCTGCTGTCTATTCTCCTGCTGCCGGTTGTCATATGATACTTTTTCATCATTGACAATATCTGCGGCATGTGCATTTCTTTCATATGACGAGCTTCTTTTCACTTCTTTTTTAACTGTTTTTTCTTCGTCATGTTTACTATGTGTCTGCTCTTCTTCATTGTTAGCAGCCAGAATAGCATCTATAAGCTCGCTTTTTCTCATGGCAGATATATTCTTTATATTCTTATCTTTTGCAAATTCTTTCAATACGCTTACTGAAAGTGTTTCTAACTTTTCTCTCATTCAAAACCTCCTGAATACCAACACATTACGCATAGCTCTTTGCTTTTGTATATAAGCTTTCGTAAACTTAATAATTCTATCAATCGTTGATCATACTGTTATGTTATCTGGGAAACGATACTGAAACGTGTATCTTAGATTTCTTTCTCATTATACAATATTTTTTCCAGAAATGAAAGACTTATATTGATGATATTTTTAGCTTGTGATATTATATGAATATTGGGATAATATTTTCAGTATTTTGTATTGTTAATTTTACCATTACTGATTCACTTATATAATGAAAGGAACATATATATCATGACTAATGCAGAAAAAGCTTTACAGCTTCATGAAGAATGGAACGGAAAGTTCGAAACAACTCCTAAGATGAGTATCACTACAAGAGAAGACCTTGCTCTTGCTTACACACCTGGTGTAGCTGAACCTTGCAAGGTTATTGCTAAAGATAAGGAAGCTGCTTACAAGTACACTATCAAAGCAAACACTATTGCTGTTGTATCTGACGGAAGTGCTGTCCTTGGACTTGGCAATATAGGCGCTCATGCAGCTATGCCTGTTATGGAAGGAAAAGCCGTTTTATTCAAATCATTTGGTGGAGTTAACGCAGTGCCTATCTGTCTTGATACACAGGATACTGACGAAATCATCAAAACAGTTGTTAATATAGCTCCTGCATTTGGCGGTATCAACCTTGAAGATATATCTGCTCCACGATGCTTTGAAATAGAATCAAGATTAAAAGAACTTCTTGATATACCTGTATTCCATGATGACCAGCATGGTACTGCCATCGTTGTGCTTGCCGGTATAATCAATGGTCTTAAGGTAACAGGAAAAACCAAAGAAGAATGTAAGGTCATAATAAACGGTGCCGGCTCTGCTGGCGTTGCTATTACCAAGCTTCTTCTTACATATGGTTTCAAGAATGTAACAATGTGCGACAAGTCAGGTATTCTTTCTAAAAAGAGCGAAGGCCTTAACTGGATGCAGGAATCTATGATGGAAGTAACTAACCTTGAAGAAAAAACTGGTTCACTTGCAGATGCCCTTGTTGGTGCTGATGTATTTGTAGGTGTTTCTGCTCCTAATATAGTAACAGCAGATATGGTTAAAACCATGAATAAGGATGCTATTATATTTGCCATGGCCAACCCTGTACCTGAGATCATGCCAGATATAGCCAAGGCTGCTGGTGCAAGAGTTGTAGGAACGGGCCGCTCGGATTTTCCTAACCAGGTCAATAACGTAATAGCTTTCCCTGGTATATTCAAAGGTGCATTAGAAGGACGTGCTACACAGATAACAGAAGAAATGAAGCTTGCTGCTGCCCTTGCTATAGCAAACCTTATACCTGAATCACAGCTTTCTGATACAAACATTCTGCCAGAAGCTTTTGATCCACAGGTTACAGATGTTGTGGCTAAAGCTGTTATGGATCATATCAGATAATGTTGCCATATTATTATTCACTAAACGAATACTTAAAAAAAGAATATGGTCATAAGATATATAAATTAGCCCTGAACGGTGGTATGTCGTGTCCTAACCGTGACGGGCTAATTGACACTAGAGGATGTATATTCTGCAGCGCTGGTGGTTCTGGTGATTTTGCCGGTGGCAGGGCAGGATATGCACTTTCACAATCTGTCGATGAACAGATTATAAAAGCCAAAGAACTTATAGCAGCAAAATATAATGATGGACATTATATCGCATATTTTCAGTCCTTTACCAATACATATGCTGATGTGTCCTATCTTCGTAATCTTTATATGCCAGTTATATCAAGAAATGATATTGATATTCTTTCAATAGCGACAAGACCAGACTGCATAGACGACAATATATTATCACTTCTATCCGAACTTGCTTCTATAAAGCCTGTATGGATAGAACTTGGGCTGCAGACTATACACGAAAATACTGCTGATTATATAAGACGGGGATATTCTCTTGATACATACGATAATTGTGTAAAAAGACTGATAAACATAGGTATTCACCCTATTGTACATATGATAATAGGTCTTCCTGGTGAAAGCACTTCTGATATATTGGAAACTGCCGATTATATCACACACAGCGGTGCATGGGGAATTAAACTTCAGCTTCTACACATTTTAAAAGGTACAGATCTTTATACTGATTATATTAATGGTGCTTTTAAAGCACTGGATTTAAACGAATACACTACTATTGTAGGACAGATAATAGCACGTCTGCCAAAGGATATGGTCATACATCGTATAACAGGCGATGGTCCTAAGTCCCTGCTTGAAGCTCCTATGTGGAGTGCTAATAAGAAACTGGTTTTAAACACTCTCAACCAGTATTTTAAAGATAATAACATCTACCAAGGACGGAATTATACATGAACACTGATTCGACAACTCTATACAAGCTTATGATTCTATACATGCTAAGTAAAGTAAACTTTCCACTTTCCAATGTACAGATATCTACTTTTATGCTTGATAAAGAATATACTAATTATTTTACATTTCAGGAAACTATTAACTCACTTGTTGAGGATTCATTCATACAACAGATAAACTATGAGAATAACACACAATATAAGCTGACACAGGAAGGTGAAGATACTGTAGCTTTTTTCTATACAAAGATATCCCAGACTATCAGGGAAGAAATAGACAACTATCTTGTCACAAACAAATATGAACTTAAGAGTGAGGTTGGAACCACCTCAGACTACTACCGCACCACCAATGGTTCATATATTGCTCATCTTATGGTTAAGGAAGGAAACAGCAAGCTTATTGAATTAAATCTTGATGTACCTTTAGAGGAACAGGCAAAAGAAATGTGCAGCAAATGGAAAGATTCAAGCCAGGATATTTATGATTTTATAATGCAGAATTTAATGTAACAGCAAAGTAATAACAAGGAAATAAATATATGAAAAAAATACTCTTTCTAAGTTCAAAAGATATATGTTATAGTTCAACAGATTATTTTGAAAAAAGAATCTCAGATGAATTAATCAATGCAGGTATGCATGTAACTCATATAAAAGTTCCAAAGGCTTCTGATATGGCTTACGCCATATTGAAGCCTTATTTTGATGCTGACTATGATGCTGTTATTGATATCAATACACGTATTCCTGTTATCAGATATAACAACGAATATCTGCTGAATTATTTTAATATTCCTATATGGCATTATATACTGGATCATCCTTTATATCATTATGAAGCTCTCAGTGCCACCATACACAGCTTTAATATTATATGTCTTGATATGAACCATGCAGCATTGATAAAAGAAAGTTTTCCACACATAAGAAGCGTACATGTCATGCCTCTTGCTGCTGATAACTTCCAGTCACTGCAGCAAACTTCCGGTTCCTTGTCTGGTTCCTTAGATCCATACACATACAATGCCAGCAAAGTCCTATCAGGATATTTCAAACGGCCTGACAATCTTATATTCACGGGCACTTACACAGATCCCATCAAAACGTCTTTACTATATAGCAGCAGGCATTCCCTTGATAATCATCCGCTTTTTACGCTTCTTCTTGAAAAGCCCGGACTCACACAGGAAGCTGCTGTTAAAGAACTGATAGAGGCAGACATCTTAAATACAGATATGCGGCCTGTTGAATACCTGTATAATAATTTTCTTGTTGATGTATTTCTTCAAGCCATCATACGTGAAGAAATCATTACCCAGATAATCAAAAATCATATCGATATAATAATATATGGACATGGATGGGATGCTTTCGCTGACAAATGCGATATTCTTGCTCCTGATATATCTAAATACCTTCATATAAGACCGGAAGTATCTTACAGCAGCTTACCATGCATATATGCTTCTTCACAGATATCAGTTAATCAGATGCCTTGGTTTAAATACGGTATTCACGACCGCATACCTTTATCACTTATGAATGGCTGTCTCTGCCTGTCTGATACATCTGATTATTTTACATATGTATTAAAAAATAAAAGTGATTATGGTATCCATACATATTCACTTGAGGCTCTTGACTCTATGCCGGATATATTAAACCAGCTTCTAAAAAGAATAGAACACAAAGACGAAAATATTATAAATGAACTTAGAAACGGATATAATTATGCATGCTCTGATTTCTCATGGAAACACTGGACCAGAAAATGGATAAGCCTACTTAAGGCCTATGGGTATAATTAAATATAGACTCAAACAAATATTGGTATAAATAATATGATGTAAGTGTCAAAAATATAAGCAACAAAAAACATCACCTGATATAAGATATCTATCATATATCAGGTGATGTTTCAGCATTTCCTGTCACATGCTGATGACAAACATAAAACTATCAGAACATCTTAAGCACTATTTCTAGTTACCCTGCGACATCTGTTCTTCCTGTCTTTTTATCATCTTCTTAACCATGTTACCACCAACAGAACCTGCCTCAGCGGAAGTTAAATCTCCATTGTAGCCTTCCTTTAAGTTAACACCGATCTCTGATGCTACTTCCATCTTGAATCTGTCGAGTGCATCCTGTGCATTCTTTTTAGTCTTTGATGAAGTTGAACTTGAATTAGCCATAATAAACCTCCGTCCTTACGTCTTATGACGTATCATTGTTATTGAATAAGCTTTATTGCTTATCCTGGTATTATTATGTGTAATCCTTATTATATTATTATGGTAAGTTATGGAAGATAACGCTCAAGAATCTTAAATCCATCAAATATAACATACCATCTGTTTCCAGCTGCTGCCATAACTGTTACATACTCTTTATCGCCTTTAACAGCATAATTCACTAGACAGTTATGTGCCTGGTCTGTATATCCTGTCTTTCCTGCTTTAATAGTTACTCCTTCTACTTCATTTCCATACATTCTTGAAAACATAGTACTTGTAAGAGATATTCCCTGCGGATGCTGCGGTGTTGCTTCTGTTGTATACTGATAAGTTCCAAGAACCTTCGCACACTCTTCGTTGCTCATAGCATATTTCATAATAAGAGCCATCTCAGCAGGTGTTGTATACTGGTTTTCGTCATGAAGTCCTGACGGATTACAGAAATGAGTATTCTTTAAACCTAACTCATCACATTTTTCATTCATAAGCTCTACAAAAGCCTCCTGTGAACCTGCTGCCAGCCTTGCAATACCATAAGCCGCATCTGCGCCCGATGGCAGAACCAGACCATATAAAAGATCCTTAGCTTTAACTTCCTCATCAACACTAAAGCCTGCCACAGAGGCCTGCTCTATATAAAGATAATTCAGTTCATCAAATCCAAACTTATATGTTTCATTAAGATCTTTTATATTTTCAACAGCAATTATCAGTGACATAACCTTTGTCATAGATGCAGGATATATCCTTGTATTAATCTGTTTTCCTGCTATAAACTCATTATCAGTAACATCAAGAAGCGCTATATATGGTGACTGTATATCTGTATCTGTCATTTCCTTATACATAACCGACTTTAATGCATATCTAAAGGTTGGTTTTTCCTGTACAACCGTTATCACATCATCATAATTTCCAGTATCAGCCAACACCATTTCCTGTTTTAACTCATTCTGTCTGCTTATATCCGGAACTATGTGTCTTAAAAACTGAATAACAAGCAGTGTCAATGCTACAAGAATAACCGCACATAATATATTTCTTTTTATCAGACGTATCTGTGCCTGTCTTTTGCGTTTTAATGCTGCAGCCTTACGCTTTCTTTCCTGATTTACTTTTAATGCCTCATCGTAATCATAATACTCATTCATACTTTTATCTTAACTCCCAAATCAACATTATGCATTCACATACTGTGTACTATGCGCAAGTCTATCAGCTTCGTCCTCTCCTTCTAATAGTCTTACAAGTTCAAGGCCAAGATCAATAGATGTTCCCATTCCTCTTGATGTTGTAATGCTGCCGTCTGTCACAACTCTGACATCTGCGCATGCAAGCTCTGCCCCCTCCAGCATTTCTTCAAAACCAGGGAAACATGTTGCTTTCTTTCCTTTGAGCATGCCCAGCCTTCCTATAACACTTGGTGCTGCACATATAGCTGCAATCCTTCCACCTTCATTGTTATGTGTTATAAGCATATCAGTCAAAACTTCACAATCAGCATATGCTTTGTGTCCTGGTCCTCCTGGAAGAAACATCACATCATCTTTTCCACATTTTATCTCTGATATCAGGCTATCTGCCTGGACTTTAATATTCTGTGCACTTTCAACTAACTTATTACCTGTAATAGAAACTGTTATTACATTAATCTTCGCTCTTCTTAATACATCTATAACCGCTAACGCTTCCACTGTTTCAAAACCATCTGTAAGAAATGCCAATACCTTCATTTTATAAATCCTCTTCTTTAATAATAAGATGTTATGTTATTTATTCTACCACTTTTTTAAATAATAAACCATATCTGATTATCTAAGTTTAGCTGGTTTTTATTCAGTTTTAAACTTATTTTGAATAAATTTTACATAAATTGTGCATAAAATAAGCGGAAACTACTATGCAGATTAATAATCTGTGAATATAGTTTTCCGCTTATGTATATTATGATGTAAGTGCGTGAATTATATAGCAATGTAGCAATCTTTACTTTATCCTTCACTACCATGTTCAATCTATAACCTTTGTCAGATCAACTTATATTATAGTCCTGGCTTTATCTTATACCGAATATAAGATATAAAAGATTATAATTATAGAAAAGTACAGCTGCTACAAGCGATACTGTTGACATAATCTTGATAAGAATATCTAGTGAAGGACCTACTGTATCTTTTAAAGGATCTCCAACTGTATCACCAACAACTGCTGCATCGTGTGCAGGTGAACCTTTACCCTGTCCTTTAACTGCACCTGATTCAATATACTTCTTGCCGTTATCCCATGCACCACCTGCATTACCTGTAAATATAGCAAGCATGATCGCTGAAAGTGTTGCACCTATAAGAAGTCCTCCAACAAACATAGGTCCAAAAAGAAAGCCTGAAACAAGCGGAAACAGAATAGCAAGAACAGATGGAACCTTCATTTCCTTTAATGCACCCTGTGAAGATATCTCTATACATGTCTTATAATCAGGTTTTGCCTTACCCTCAAGTATACCAGGGATTTCCCTGAACTGTCTTCTGACCTCTTCAACCATCTTCCTTGCCGCATTGGCTACTGCCTCTATAAGCATGCCTGAAAACAGGAATGGAAGTGCTCCACCTACTAATGCACCTGCAAGTATAAGCGGATTGGTAAAATCCAGTGCCAGTGTTTCACCTGCTGGAAGAAATGCATATAAAAAACTTACCATAAGTGATAATGCCGCAAGCGAGGCTGAACCTATGGCAAAGCCTTTACCTATAGCTGCTGTCGTGTTACCTACTGAATCAAGTTTGTCTGTAATATCTCTTACCGCAGGTTCAAGCTCAGCCATCTCAGCTATACCACCTGCATTATCTGAAATAGGTCCGTATGTATCAACTGATACTGTAGCTGATACGAAAGAAAGCATACCTACTGCTGCCATGGCAATACCAAACATACCAGACACTGCATATGAAACATATGTTGTAAGACCAAGTACAATAAGAGGCAGCATACACGACTTCATGCCAACTGCAAGTCCCTGTGTTATAGTAAGTGCCGGGCCTTCCTTAGATGCAAGTGCTATAAGCTGTGTAGGCTTATAATCATAGCTTGTATAGTATTCTGCTATTCCTCCTATTACCACACCACTTACAACACCAAGTGAAGCTGCTATCCATGGTGATATAAAGCCTATATTAAAACTGATTGCAGAGAAATCCGACGTTCCTTTAAATAACATATATGTTGCCACAAAACCACCAATAATAGTTATAGCTGCCGCACTCCACGTTGATATGTTAAGATCCCTGTGAGGATTATCAGAACCTTTCTTTAAAAGTACAAATGCAATACCAAGTATAGATGCAATAAGACCAATAGATGCAAAAACAAGTGGGAAATACATCATTTTTTGTAATACATCATATGGTATAGCTGCATCAGCCGCTGCATGAAGTGATAGGCTTACTGCAAGAATAATAGCTGATGATATTGCACCTACAAATGACTCTAAAAGATCTGAACCAAGTCCTGCGACATCTCCAACGTTATCACCTACATTATCAGCTATAGTCGCTGGATTACGTGGATCATCCTCTGGTATATGTGCCTCTGTCTTACCAACAAGATCGGCTCCCATATCTGCTGCCTTTGTATATATACCACCACCCACACGGTTAAACATGGCAACTATGGAACAGCCTAATGCATAACATGAAAGACACTGCGTGAACACATGCTGTCCTTCTATAAGTGATTCTGTTTTTATATGTCCCAATCCATAACCGAATATAAGATAAACAAGAAAAAGTCCTAAAAGAGCAAATCCTCCTACACATAATCCCATGACTGAACCGCCCTTTAAAGCAACCTTTAGTGTCTTACCTATATCTTTTGTCTGTCTTGCTGTATTAGATACTCTTACATTAGAATAAGTTGCTATCTTCATGCCTACATATCCTGCAAGGGCGCTCATAACAACTCCAATTATAAAACATACCGATGGTTCCCAGCTAAACGCTTTATACTGAATTGTAAATATAATCATAAAGATAACTGCTATAACAGCAACTACTACTGCTATTATTTTATATTCATACTCTATAAATGCGTTCGCACCAACTCTTATGGCTGATGCAATCTCCTTCATGCGATCTGTTCCTTCATCAAGTCTCTTAACACTTGCAAAGTTAAATGCCGCATAGCCAATAGCAAGCAAAGATGCCACGATGACCAAAATCAATAATGCTTCCATGTTTTTCTTTCTCTCTTTCCTTATATTAAAATGTAGATGTCAGGATCAAAAGGTATTTAAGGTCCTTACATCTTCAAAAAACTTACAGCAATATTACCATATATTTTTATTATTATCAATTATTTTTGTATAAATATTACATATTTTTGTATTTTTGTAAATTTCATCCTTCGTATAGCTCTTACTCTCTGTAACTTTTATTCATAGCTCATTCATCTATATGGAAAAATCTTTACATGGCATTTTAACATTTTTCAAATTATATATTGTAGTATTCAAAACTATGTGTTATCATATACAAAGAAATTTTACTCAAGTTGGAGGCATATATGTTTAAACTTATAAGTGATACTTCATGTGACTGGGTTAAAGACTACGCAGACGAACATGATGTTACATTAGTCCCTTTATATACAACATTTGACGGACATACTTACTATAAAGAGCAGTTCGAGATCAGCTATGATGAATTTTATAAAAAAATGACAGATGAGAATGCTTTTCCAAAGTCTTCTCTCCCATCTATACAGGATTATGTTGATGCTTTCATGCCATCAGTTGAGGCTGGTATTCCTATAATATGCTGCTGTATTACAACATTTTTCTCAGGCTCTTATAACTCTGCCTGCTCGGCAAAAGATATGATTCTTGAGGATCATCCTGATGCTAAGATTACCGTTATCAATTCTTTACAGAACTCTGCATCTATGTCTCTTTTTGTTTATGAAGCCATGTGCATGAGAGATGCTGGTTATTCTTATGAGGAGACTGTTAAAAAGCTTGAGGCATTAAGACCTTACGGAAGAATCATATTCACAACAGAATCGCTTGATTATCTTACTAAAGGCGGTCGTCTTGTCAGAACAGCGGCTATGATAACAAGCAAGTTGAGTTTACGTCCTATCATCATCATGAAGGGCGGAGAAATCAGTGTTGGTGGATTCTTTAGGACAAGAAAGAAAGCCAAAGCTAAAGTTATTGAATTTTTATGCAAGCATTTCGAAGAACCTGGCATAGATATCAACGACTATGATATCACCGTTGGCTACTGTACCAACAATGACGAGGCAGAAGAATTCCGTAAAGAAGTGGAAGAAGCCATAAAGACTAAACTGCTTGAATCAGGTGTGGAATTCAAGACACGTATTGGTGTTGTAACGGCATGCCACACAGGTCCTACAGCTATTGGTGCAGCACTTATGCCTAAGTTTGACCATATTTAATTCAAATGATGTTACAGTAACTTATCGTATATTAAAAACAACCAAAAAACTGCTTAAATAACAGAGGATATTTTAAATAGCATAGAATATATAGTGGATATACAAGATGGGGCTTGAGTGCACTGCACTCAAGCCCCATGTGTATTCTCTATTGAAATGTAATGTGATCCTATTTATAAACAACAAACTTAAACAAGCCACAATTTATAATGCCTTAATTCTATCAAGTGCCTTAACTGTATTCTCATATGAACCAAATGCAGTCAGTCTGAAGTATCCCTCACCACTTGGTCCAAATCCTGAACCAGGAGTACCCACTACATTAGCTTTTTCAAGAAGGTAATCAAAGAATTCCCATGAAGTCATCTTATCAGGAGTCTTTAACCAGATATATGGTGCATTGACACCACCTGATACTGTATAGCCAGCTGACTTTAAGCCTTCAAGTATAGTCTTTGCATTGTTCATATAATATGCTATCTGCTCTCCTGTCTGTTTCTGTCCTTCTTCTGTGTATACAGCTTCACCTGCTCTCTGGATGATATATGGTGCACCATTAAACTTAGTACCATGTCTTCTTGCCCAAAGGCTATGAAGCATAACATCACCACTCTTAAGATCCTTAGGTATTACTGTGAATCCAAGTCTTGTACCCGTAAAACCTGCATTCTTAGAGAAAGAACGAAGCTCAATAGCACATGTTCTTGCTCCTTCACATTCATATATAGTATGTGGCACATTATCTTCTGATATATATGCTTCATAAGCTGCATCATATATAATAACTGCACCAACCTTGTTAGCATAGTCTACCCACTTCTGAAGTTCATCCTTTGTTATAGTTGAACCTGTAGGATTGTTAGGGAAGCAAAGATATATGATATCCGGAGTTTCCTTTGGAAGCTCTGGTGCAAAATTAGTTTCTGCTGTACAAGGCATATATATAACATTGCTCCACTTCTGCTGTTCTGGTATATAATCGCCTGTTCTGCCTGCCATGGCATTAGTATCTACATATACAGGATATACAGGATCACACACTGCAATCTTATTGTCAACTGAGAAGATGTCTCCGATATTGCCTGAATCTGATTTAGCTCCGTCACTTATAAATATTTCATCAGCTGATATATCTGCACCTCTCTTTTTATAGTCGTGCTCTACAATCGCACTTCTTAAAAACTCATAACCAAGATCTGGTGCATATCCATGAAATGTTTCTGCATGCCCCATCTCGTCCACTGATTTATGTAATGCATCTATAACTGCTGGTGCAAGTGGAAGTGTAACATCTCCTATACCCAGCCTTATGATTTCTTTGTCTGGATTAGCTGCACTATATGCGTTAACCTTTTTAGCAATAGTAGAAAACAGATAACTTCCTGGAAGCTTTAAATAATTTTCATTAATCTTAAACATTCTTCTCTCTCCTTATCCAAGTAACTTTTGATATTTGATGTATCAGTATTGCTACATTACTTTGCAATCCACTTAATCCTTACATCATATTATATCCACAAGATATCGTATGTAAAATATCCGTTGCTATTATACAACACAGTTTACATAACAACAATAAAAACAAGCACAAACCTAACAATAATAACTATTACTGTCAGATTTGCGCTATGTTCCAAGGTAAAATCTTAATAATCTTTCATATTCTTCATTAATTGCAAGCACAAGGTCATTGTCACCATTCATATTATCCGGATGATATATCTTTAGTAATGCCTTGTATCGCTTCTTAACTGATTCTGTATCATTTACCCCACGGAAAAATATCTTGACATTTTCTGCATTAGACATACTTCTTCTTGCCTCACGATAAACCTTGTCACGATACATAAGCTTTTCCCTGTTAAACTTTTCTTTATCAAGTGCAAGCTGTCTTGTCTCGCGCTCAAGTATCTCCCACTTCTGGTCAAAAAAAATCTTCTGGTTTTCAAGCTGTTTTTGCAGCAGCTGGTTCTTTTTCTGCTGTCTATGAAGCATTCCCTTCTGGATATCTATAAGTTCCCTGTCAGCTTCAAGCTCCTGTTTAAGTTCGTTCAATCTTACATTTTCTTTAAACAGATACTTCTTCTGCTGTTTTTCCTCCAGCATTCCGAATTCCTTTTCATCCATAAGCAACCCCATCAGTCATAATCACTTATCACTTAGCACTATGAAACCAGAACACTTTAACCGGTTCACATCCTTCTTTAGTCCTTATAGTATGAGCAACACCAGCTAACGCCACAAAGGAATCACCTTTCTTTATTGGAAATACAAGATCATCAAGTTTTGCATATCCTTCTCCCTCAAGAACATAAAAGCCTTCCTGGTCTTCATGTACACCAGGTCTGTCTGAAAACTGTGTTGATGCGTATATAGTTGTTCCTGATGCGCAGCCATTAGTACACCCATTCTTTTCTGTAAGGAACCTGTGTGTTCTGCTGTCTGCTCCCTGTGTCTGTATAACCTCTTCCATTGTAATATATGGTTTCATAATAATCCTCCATTCTTGCGCTGCTTCTTTGCGCATCTCAAGTTTGTGCGAAGCACAAATCTTGCGTGTGAAAAATCTTATTTTTCACACTAATCCTCCATTCTTAAAATCCGATATTAATCTGATTTTTAACACAACATTTTATGTAAGCAAAAGAGGACCAATATTATATATTGATCCCCCATTGAATATAAACAATTCTATATTACTTATTGTTCTTCTTATAAGTTAACATTTCTGTATAAGCAAGCAGGAATGGACCAACGCCCTTTGCATCATCTTCAACTATAGGCTCTGACATATAATAATCATATGTTCCTGATCTATTATTCTTACCACCAAAACCTGCAACAAGACAGATACCTCCAAGTGACATCTTACCATCATCAGTCTTTAAATACTTAGCACATATACCATCAATAGCCTTTTCAGCATACTCTCTATAGCTTTCTGGAAGATATCCTAACCTTACACCCTTAAGAAGTGAATATGCCATAATAGAGCTTCCACTTGTTTCAAGATAGTTATTCTTCATACCACCATAGTTAACTACCTGATACCACATACCGCTCTCATCCTGGTACTTAAGCATAGAATTAATAAGATCAACAAAAGCATCTTCAAGCATCTTACATTCTGCATCATACTTGTGGTCAGAATTATCAACCTTATCAAGCGTATCAAGAAGAGCCATGGAATACCAGCCAATTGCCCTTAACCAGCACTGCTGTGATAAACCTGTTACTTTATCACACCAGAATGCTTCCCTGCTTACATCTATAGCATGATAATATAATCCGTTAAGTGGATTCTTCATGTTTTCAATAACATACTTAAACTGTGCAAATATATCAGGATAATTCTTTCTGTTATTAAACTTAGTCTCATATTCAAGATAAAATGGCTGTCCCATATACATACCATCAAGCCATACCTGGTTAGGATATATATCCTTATGCCAGAAAGATCTTGCCTCATTATTACATCTTGGCATAATTTCTATCTGTGAGTATACAAGATCAATAGCTTTTCTATACTTTTCTTTTCCTGTAAGATCATACAGCTCAAATAATGTCTTTCCTGCATTGACGTTATCAATATTCTTCTCACCAACACTATATCCTTCTATAGTTCCATCCTCATGAACTCTGTAATCGATAAAGTCATCTGCAAACTTAAGATACTTCTCATCCTTTGTTACATCATACATCTGAAGCACTGCTTTTATCATAACACCATCAATATAATTCCAGTTAGACTTAACACCACCATCTCTTATCTTTTCTATGTTCCACATAGGTGCATCAGGTGTGCTTTTTTCAAGCAATTCATCAATGTATTTTACAATAATATCCATTATCTTTCTCCTTATACATTTAATTTAGTTACAATTGTACCAACTTTTCGTAAATTTTGCAACATAATTTGTCATAAAATACCAAATAAGTACAGTTTTTTCACACTCAATCACTTAATTTTCACTGAATATTTAGAACAGATTTAATAATCAGTGATAATATCCTGCGGTGTAACTGTATTATAATACAAACAGCTGTCGAAACATGTCAAAAAAGATGCCAGATAACATGAACATATATTATTTTATAATTCCAACCACTTCATTAAGCTGGTAATCCATAGTATATTCAAGCGTTATTTCCATACCTTCTGAATATCTTATAATATCCACATATTTTGAAACATCCACATCATATATGCTGTCACTTTGACTTAGCATAATATACATATGTGTATTTCCATCAATAACAACCGGCATTATTTTTGATATTATATCTTTTACTTTTTTCGTTTCTTTTACCTCTGGCTGCTGCTCCTCTACTATTCCATTATCTTTAAGAAGTTTAATATAATTAGATTCACACTGCAGAACCGAATCACCTATAGCAACATTCTGATACTTTTCTATGTTAAGCATGGCATATGACTTAACAAGACCTGCACCATCTTTTAGTGCCATAAAATATGTTGGCTGTCCACTTATGTTGATAATAAGAGGAAATGTAGCCGTATATCCAAGATTCTGCACCCTTCCCTTAGCTGAATCCATAGCTGAATATTCTTCGGCACCTGATACCTCATAATATCTTGTTTCCATAGTACGCTGGTTCATAAGAACAAATCCAACATTAGAATTATCCTGACCAACTGATGTTATGCCTGTATATACCCATACATCATCCTCAAGTGCAATATAATTGTATCCATCTGTTGTCTTGAGGCAATCCTTCTGGCTTAATACACTATTTATAAATCCATGCTTAAGGCTTCCGTTATAATCATACAGGTCAATAAGAAGCTCTGCTGAATATACCTTATCCACCCATGTTGGCACCTCATCAACTGAATAATCTGTCATTTCACCTGTAACAGCATTGCATAAAACAACTCTTCCTACTGTCTGTCCACCAAACAATCCGATATTATACTTCTTAACAGGGCATACCCAGTAAGGTGTTCCATTATCATCTATTTCAAAATTAATATCATCGAAAATATATGTTGGATATGCAAATCTTAAATGCCTGTATATATATCTTGAAAAATGATCAGACTTTGAATATTTTATTCCTTCTGTCAGTCTTACACATTCTGCCTCCTGCGTAGTCATATCTATTCTTATATAAGCAGGAATTCCATTCTTATGATTCGTAAACCACTTTATAAGATTGCCATATCTTAATGGTGTCACCCTGACAGGTTTTTCTTTATAGTTAATCTGTGAATACATATCATCAACTTCATACTGCGATACCATATCCACCATAGTACCCATAACTCTAGTTCCTATAATAGAGGCTGAATCTTTATCAAGCAGTGGAATTTTGTCATATGATACCTCTTTAATATCATCAGTAAAATTCCTTGTTTCCACCTTAAGAAGCTGCTGATACTTAGATGCATTGATGACAGGTGATGAAAGAATATTTCCGGCAACATATAAAACAACAAGAATAACTGTACACACAAATGCAATTTTAAAAAGAACAGAACCCGCCTGTGTCTTAAAATCACTAAAGAACTCCTTTGCAGAAATATTTCCTCTATACCTTCCGCCTCCGGCTGCTTTTCTATGATTCATAAGCCATACTTCAACAGTTACTATAAGCATCACAAATATTATAAACTTCCAGAAGCCTGGCGAATGTATATTTATCGCAGGAAGCTCAATATAATAGTATAATGCTGCTATTGCTGCTACAACGACAAATGCCACAGCCTTAAGCCCTTTCAATCCTTTTTTCAAAACTAATCTCCTTCCAATCTTAATAATACCGGCTTGCACCTTGCAAAAATCTTTATTAATTCTTACATTTTATATACTGCCATATATTCTTTGTATTGTCAAACTATCGACAACCTTATCATGCTAAAGTAAGACACCCCAGCATTTTAAACTTGACAACTTTAATGATGTATATAAAATATAATTGATACCAGGGTCAAAAGGTCTTTC
>ULWD01013963.1_pt1 | contig 75334 bp, 70 predicted proteins | sample 1960011 | NCBI WGS metagenome assembly ULWD01 (sample SAMEA4835803, study PRJEB28245) | human gut metagenome | biome: gut microbiome; material: fecal sample | place: Denmark | collected 2008 | reverse complement strand
TTATGGATAAAAATTTTGCCACGAATTACTTAACAGATACAAAAAATATAAAAACAAAATTTAGCCATTGTTAAAAATATTTTTTTTTGATATAATGAGCAAAAAAATAAATGAAATAAGATAAAATCAAGAGGTGATAGTTATGGCAAATATAAACGATTATATAGATTGGAGAGGAGATCTTCCAATAAATGAAATATACAAATTTAACGAAATAGATAGTATGATTTTAGCAAGATTTTCATATTTAATATTTGATAGAATTAAAATGCAAGAAATAGAGACAATAGAATCAATTTCTAATAAAATGAAAAAATTTAGAAATGAGGAATTTAGATTTAATGGAGATAAAGAATTAATAACAAAATTAGGAATATCTAAAAGATTTAAAAATTTAAAAGTAACAGATTTTGTTGAAAAAAATGAAGAAGTAAATGAAAAACAATTTGGAGCAATAACAGTTCATATTTCAGAGGAAGAACTGTATGTGTCATATATAGGGACAGATCAGACGATTTTAGGATGGAAAGAAGACTTTAATATGTCATTTATGGAAACGGTTCCATGTCAACTAGATGGAAAAGATTATCTAGAAAAAATCTCTAGTGAGTATCAAAATAAAAAAATTAGGATAGGAGGACATTCAAAAGGAGGAAATGTTGGAATATACGCATCTGTGATGGTTTCAAGAGATATTCAAGATAGAATAATCAAAGTATATAATTATGATGGACCAGGTTTTAGTAATAATTTTATTGAAAGTATAGAAAACAAAGAATTTATAGAAAAGATTGAAACATATATTCCTCAGGATTCTATCATTGGAAGGCTTATGGAGCATAAGGAAAAATGCGAAGTAGTAAAAAGTATAGCAAAAGGAATAATGCAACATGATATATATTCATGGCAAGTTTTAAAAGATGATATGGTAAAATTAAAAAGTGTAACAGATAAAAGTGAACTTTTAGATGATACTTTAACAGAATGGTTAAGAAATACAACTGTTGCCCAAAGAAAAGTCTTCGTTGATACAATATTTGATCTATTTTACTCAACTAATGCAAAAACATTTGGAGAGATATCGAAAAAATTATCTGCTAATCTTATAATAATTTTAAAAAAATATCAAAATGTAACAGATGATGAGAAAAAGACAATAAATGAAATGATAAAAATTTTTATAAAATCATATTTTTCTAGTGTCGGAAAACAAAATTCAAATAAAATAGAAAATATAAAAAATATGAAAGGGATGAGATTAAAATGGAAGAAAGACTCCAAAAATATCTAGCAGCTGCAGGAATTGCCTCAAGAAGAAAATGCGAAGAATTAATCTTGCAAGGAAAAATTGAGGTAAATGGAAAAGTTGTAACAGAATTAGGAACAAAAGTAACGGACGAAGATAAAATAAAATATAACGGAAAAATAGTAAAAAAAGAAGAAGAAAAAGTATATATATTATTAAATAAACCAATAGGCTATGTTACAACTGTAAAAGATCAATTTAGTAGAGATACGGTTTTAGATTTAGTAAAAATAAATAAAAGAATTGTACCAGTAGGAAGATTAGATATGTATACATCTGGAGCGTTAATACTTACAAATGATGGCGATTTGGTAAATAAATTAATACATCCTAAAAATGAGGTAAATAAGACATATAATGCAACAGTTGCAGGAAAAGTATCAATAGATGATATAAAAAAGCTCGAAGAAGGTGTTATAATTGATGAAGATTATAAAACTAAGCCAGCAAAAGTAAAAATATTAAAAATTGATGAGGAAAAAAATTTATCAAGAATTCAAATTACAATTCATGAAGGAAAAAACAGACAGGTAAGAAAAATGTGTGAAGCAATAGGTAAAAGAGTTATTGCTTTACATAGAAGCAAAATTGCAAATTTAGAAGTAAACAAATTAAAATTAGGTGAATGGAGGTATTTAACACCTAATGAAATAAAAAATTTAAAAGGAAAATAATAAGGTGAGAAATAAATTAAAAGAAAAAATTGAGATAATAACAGAGAATATCAAAATAAAAGAAATAATAATTTTTGTAAGTATATTACTGTATATTGCGGTAACAGTATATGCAAGAGAATTAACAAATTTAGATGAGTTATGGAATTTTAATTTTTCAAATTGCGTTTCAAAAAATATGGTGCCATATAGAGATTTCAGTATGGTACAAACACCATTACTTCCACTAATCTGCCGGAATAATTTTAAAAATTTTTGGACAAGAAGTTCTTGTTATGAGGACTTTGGCAATAATAATGTGTTCAGTAATTATTTTCATGATGTATAAAATAACTAAAAAACTTAAAGTTCCAGAATTTATTGGGATTATATTAATAATTTTTTCGACATATATAATGAAAGATTATTTTACTATCGATTACAACTGGGCAACAAGTTTGATGCTTTTAATAATAATTTATTTGGAAATACCGAAAGAAAAAACAGAAACATTAATTTTAAATAAGAAAAAAGATTTAATAATTGGTATTTTAGCTGGAATGTGTATAATGTTTAAGCAAAGTACAGGAGCATTAATAGCAATTTCTGCAGTAGGTTACAAAATATTTGAAATCAAGAATAGAAATCAAATAAAAAACTTCTTAAAAATTGTAATGTATAGAGCAATAGGAGTTTTGATACCTGTTGTATTAATTTTTGCTTACTTAATTATAAATGGTGCATTTTCAGAATTTTTAGATTATTGTTTATATGGTATTTCGACATTTTCGAACAAAATATCTTACGAGAGGTTAATAAAAAGTAAAAACATAATTATAAAAATATTAAGCTATTCTCCAATAATTTTAATAATAATATTTGGAATTTACTTTGTTAAAAAACAAAAAGAGTTTTTATTTTTAACATTTTATGGATTGGCTGGGTTAAGTGTTGTTTATCCAATAGCAGATGAATCACATTTTGTAATAGGAATAATTCCATGTTTAATTATAATAGGTCATTTATCAGGAATTATTGTAGGAAAAATTTTGGATAAAATTAATATTAAAGAAAAGGTTAATTTTGTTTTATCAAACGTTTTAATTACATTTATAATACTTGAATGTGGATATTATATGTATCATAAGGTAATAGAAATGAATGATTTAAATTTCAATAGTGAAATAAGACATTACATTGGAACACCTATAAGTCAAAATCAAATTGACCGTATAAAAGAAGTTGATGAATTTATATTAAGTAATGAAAAAGTGACATATATTTTAGATGCTCAAGCAGCTTTATATATGATTCCTATTGATAAATATAATAAAAATTACGATATGTTTCTAAAAGGAAATATAGGAGGAAAAGGGGAAGAAGGACTTATTGAAGATTTAAAAAGAGATAATAAAAAAACAGTTCTAATTCTAAGTGATAAATTTATAAGAAATTGGCAAACACCAGAAAAGGTTATCAATTATATAAAAAAAGATATGAAAAGAACAGGGACAATAGGAGTTTTCGATATATATGAATAGTTTAGTAAGAAAATATAAATATGAAATAATGATATGTATAATTTTAATAATTGGTTTTTTTGTAAGAATATATGGAATATCTGAACATCCAAATGGTCTAAATGTAGATGAGGCATCAATTGGATATGAGGCTTATTCAATAATGAATTATGGAATAGATAGAAATGGCAAAACATATCCAGTATTTTTAGAGGCATGGGGAAGCGGTCAAAATGCACTTTATGCATATTTAATTATGCCATTTATTAAGTTTTTTGGATTATCGACATTTTCAGTTAGATTTCCAATTGCAATAATAGGGTGTATATCTTTAATTGTTTTATATAAACTTTTAAAGATAATAGAAAATAAAAAGATGACATTATGTGTATTATTTATTTTTTCAATTTCACCATGGTATATTATGAAAAGCAGATTTGGATTAGAATCAAATATACTGCCAGACATTATATTATGGTCGGTTTACTTTTTCTCAAAGTTTTTAAAATATGATAAAAAAGAAAATTTTTATATAGGTTCAGCTTTTTTAGGGATTGCAAGTTATGCTTATGGAATATCATACTTCGTAATACCAGTATTTTTTATAATGTTTATAGCATTATTGCTAAAGAAAAGAAGAATAAAATTATTAGAGGCAGTTATTGGATTAGGAATAATTTTTGTGATAGCATTACCAATAATTTTAATGATATTTATAAATTCTTTTAATTTAAATGAAATTAAGATAGGATTTATAACGATTCCAAGAATGCAATCAAACAGATATGAAACCTTAACATTACTTTCAAAGGGAAGTATATTAAAAACAATGATTAGCAATTTTAGTGAAAGTATGAAAATATTACTTACAGGAGATGACAGATTACTTTCAAATGCAATATTTCCATATGGTATAATTTATATATTTTCGATACCACTTACTATAATAGGTTTGTTTTTATCATTTAAAAGAAAAAATGAAATTAATATAATGATGAATATATGGTTTTTGACCTCAATATTGCTAACATTTATTGTGGAGCCAAATATTAATAGAATCAATGTTTTATGGATTCAAGTTATTTATTATACTGCAATTGGTGTATACGAGATAATTGAAAATGTCAAAGTACTTGGATATATTTTAGTTGTTATGTATCTAATAGCATTTATCAGTTTTGAAAACACATATTTTAAAACTGATTTTACAAATAACTATACATTTTATGATGGAATTGAAAGTGTTATAAAATATACAAACGAAATAGAAACAGAAGAAATTTATTTTGAATATGCTTTTAAAGAGCCATATATATATGTTTTATTTTATAATAAAATAAATCCAAGATATTTTAATGCAACAGTCAAATATAAAAATAATATTAAGAGCTTCGATAGTGTTAAATCTTTTGGAAAATATATATTCAGTTTACCAAAAAAATTGGATAATACAAAAGACGTGGCATATATTTTGAAGAAAAAAGAAGAAAAGAATTACAATATTGATGAAGATTTATGGAAAAAAACTTATATTGATGATTTTTTAGTTTTAGAAAAAAAGATTAAGGAGGATTTACATTGAAAAAATTACTTTTAATAGATGGAAATAGTATAGCAAACAGAGCATTTTATGGAATAATGGGAAGTAAAATGTTAACAGCTAAAGATGGGAAATATACAAACGCAGTATATGGATTTTTAGCAATAATGTTTAAAAATATAGAAGATCTAAAACCAGATTATATGGCTGTATCATTTGACTTAAAAGCTCCTACTGCTAGACATAAGATGTATGAAGGATATAAAGCTAATAGACATGGAATGCCAGAAGAACTTGCTCAGCAAATGCCTATGATAAAAGAAGTTCTAAAAGCAATGAAAATTGATATAGTTCAAAAAGAAGGGTTTGAAGGTGACGATATTTTAGGAACACTTGCAAAATATGGAGAAGAACAAGGACTTGATGTTATAATACTCTCAGGAGATAGAGATACTTTTCAATTAGCAACAGATAGAGTTACAATAAGAATACCAAGAACCAAAGCTGGAAAAACAGAAACAGAGGAATATGATAAAAATAAGATTTTTGAAGAATATGGATTAGAACCTAAAGCTTTAATAGAAGTAAAAGGATTACAAGGAGATTCATCAGACAACATTCCAGGTGTACCAGGTATAGGTCCTAAAACAGCTATTAATTTGATAAAAAAATATAACACGATAGAGAATTTATATAAAGCAATAGATGAAGGAAAAGATGATTTAAAAGGAAAACAGAAAAAAAATATTGTAGAAAATAGAGAAAAGGCATTTCTTTCAAGGACTCTTGGAGAAATAAATAATGCAGTACCGTTAGATGATGATTTAAATACTTTAAAGGTAGAAGAATGGGACAAGGAAGAGGTGCTAAAACTATTTGAAGAATGGAATTTTAAAAAATATATAGAGAGATTTGACTTAAATAAAGAAAAGCCTAGTGGAAAAAGCATAGATTCTGAAAATAAAAGTATTGAAGATATATTTGAAATTATAGGAGATATAACAGAAGATGTAATAAAAACAATAAATTCATTAGATAAAATAGTTTACTATTTAGGATTAGAAGATAAAAAAAATGAAGAATACATTATAAAGAAAAAGATAATATCAATTGGTATTTTTGATTATGAAAAAAATAAAGTATATTATATAAAATCAGAATACCCAAAATTTTATGAATTATTGAAGAATGTTTTTGAAGATCCCAAAAAAGAAAAATTTGGTATAAAAATGACAAATGATTATATCATATTAAAACAAATGGGAATTCATATGCAAAATATAAAATTTGATGTTGAAGTAGCAAGTTATATTTTAAATCCAACTGAGGGAAAATATCCAATAGATAAATTAACAGATTTATATCTAAATTTAAATATAGAAGATTATCTATTAAAAAAAGGAATATCAGAAGAACAAAAACAAATAACTTTCTTTGATAACGAAAACGAAAATAAAAAAGACGGGTTAAAATATAAGACATCATTTTATGCATATGTAATATGGGCACTTTCAAAAGTTTTAGCAGAAAAGTTAAATGAAATTGAATGTATGGAACTCTTCGAGAAAATAGACATGCCAACAGTAGAAGTACTTTCAGATATGCAATGGAATGGAATGGGAATAGAAGAAAATGAATTAGAAGAATTTGGGAAAACATTAAAAGATGGATTAGAAATTTTAACACAAGAAATATATAATATAGCTGGAGAAGAATTTAATATAAATTCACCAAAACAATTAGGAGAGATATTGTTTGAAAAATTAGAATTACCTGTAAAAAAGAAAACAAAATCAGGATATTCAACAGCTGAAGATGTTTTAGAAAAATTGAAAAATTATCATCCAATAATAGAAAAAATATTAGAATATAGGCAACTTGCCAAACTTAATTCAACATATGTTGAAGGAATGAAACCATATATAAATCCTAAGACAAAAAGAATACATTCATTTTTTCATCAAACAATAACAGCAACAGGAAGAATTAGTTCAACAGAACCAAATCTTCAAAATATTCCAACAAGAATTGAACTTGGAAAGCAATTACGAAAGGTATTTAAACCTGAAAAAGGAAATGTTTATATAGATGCAGACTATTCACAAATAGAATTAAGAGTATTAGCACATATGTCAGAAGACAAACATATGATAACTGCATTTTTAAATGGAGAAGATATTCATAAACAAGCTGCATCAAAAGTATTACACAAACCGATTGATGAAGTAACAAAAGAAGAAAGAAGTAGTGCAAAAGCAGTAAACTTTGGAATAGTTTATGGAATAAGCGAATTTGGACTAGGAGAACAATTAGGTGTAAGTAGAAAGGAAGCTAAAGCATATATAGACCAGTACTTAGAAGAATATTCTGGAATAAAAAATTATATGGATAAAGTTGTTGAAGAAGCAAAAGAAAAAGGATATGCTAAAACTATGTTTAATAGAAAAAGATATATAAAAGAATTGACATCAAGTAATTATATGGTAAGAGAATTTGGTAAAAGAGCTGCTATGAATACTCCTATACAAGGAACAGCAGCAGATATAATGAAAATTGCAATGATAAATGTATATAAAAAGCTTAAAGAAAATAATATGAAATCTAAGATTGTATTACAAGTTCATGATGAAATGATGATCGAAGCACCAGTTGAGGAAAAGGAAAAAGTAAAGAAAATAATAAAAAACTGTATGGAAGATGCAGCAAAATTGAGAGTACCTTTACTTGCAGAAGTTTCAGAGGCTAATAGCTGGTATGAATGCAAATAAAAATAATTGTAAAAAAATCGCTAAAAAGCTTGACATCCCTTAATTTAATCAATATAATAAAATTATACAAAAAGTAAGTCGGAGGAAGAATTACAATATGAATATAGTGCCACAAGGAAAAAAAGAAGAATATAATCAAATGTCAGATGAATATTTATTAAGAGAAGTTGCAGACAATAATAATAATATGGCTTTAAATTGCTTAATGAATAGATACAAAGATATAGTAAGTATAAAAGCCAATAAATTTTTTATGGTAGGTTCAGAAAGAGAAGATATAATGCAAGAGGGCTATATTGGGCTATATAAAGCTGTAAAATCATATGATTGCGAAAAACAAAATTCATTTAAAACATTTGCCGGGTTATGTATAGAAAGACAATTAATTACTGCAGTAAAAAATTCAAATAGACAAAAACATATACCATTAAATTCTTCAATATCTTTAAATGCTTCAGCATATGATGAAGATGAAGATACATCTGTAATGGAAGTATTAGATATAGGAAAGGGTGCAGAAGATCCATTAGATATAGTGACAAAAAAAGAATATTTTGATCTTGTAGAAAAAAACATAGACGAAAGTTTAAGTAAATTTGAAAGACAAGTTTTAAATTTATATAAAAACGGAGAAAGTTATGCAAGTATTGCAACAAAGCTCGATACAAAAGTAAAATCAGTTGATACTGCAATACAAAGAATAAGAAAAAAAGCTTTAAAAATAAAAGAAAAAATAGAAAAAAATTCATAAAGATGTTAAAAAAGTAATCAGCGAGTTGTTACTCGCTGATTTTAAGAATAAACAAAAGGAAGGAATAAAATTGGAAATGAAAGAAGAATTTATAGAACTACTAAGAAGCACAAAAAGAGAAAATATAGAAGATTTAATAGGATTTATAGAAAAAACAGATTTTTTTGAAGCACCAGCAAGTACAAGATTTCATGGATGCTTTGAACATGGTTTATTAGAACATAGTATGAAAGTATATGAAATATTAAAAGAAAAAGTAAAACATACACCTATAGAAATAACGACTCCAGAAGATTCAATAAAGATAATTGCATTATTACATGATATATGCAAGGCAAATTTTTACAAGATAGATTACAGAAATGCAAAAAATGCATTAGGGATATGGGAAAAAGTTCCTTATTACACAGTAGATGACACAATTCCATATGGACATGGAGAAAAATCAGTCATGATGATTTCAGAATACATAAAACTAACACCCGAAGAAAAATATGCAATACGCTGGCATATGGGATATACTGAACCAAAAGAACTATATAACACAATAGGAGCAGCATATAAAAAATATCCAATTGCATTATTAACACATGAAGCAGATTTAGAATCAACATATTTTTTTGATATATAAAAAACATGAAATAAAATTAGAAGGAGAGAGATATTAAAAAATATCCAAAAAAGAAATGAAATTAGAAGAATTCGATTATTACTTACCAGAAGAATTAATAGCACAAGTACCGATAAAAAAAAGAGATGAATCAAGACTTATGGTACTTAATAAAGAAAATGAGACAATAGAAGATAAAGTTTTTAAAGATATAATTGATTATTTACAACCAGGAGATTGTTTAGTTAGAAATAATACAAAAGTTATTCCTGCAAGACTTTATGGTAAAAAAGATACTGGAGCAAATGTAGAATTTGTATTATTAAATAGAATAGAAAATGATATATGGGAATCAATAGTAAGACCAGGAAATAAATTAAAACCAGGAACTGAGGTAATATTTGGTGACGGTATATTAAAAGCTAAAATACTAGATGTAATGGATGGAGGAACAAGAAAAGTAGAATTTAGCTATGAAGGTATTTTTAACGAAATACTAGACCAAATAGGGCTAATGCCACTTCCACCATATATTCATGAAAGCTTAAAAGAAAAAAGCAGATATCAAACAGTTTATGCAAAATATGAAGGTTCAGCTGCAGCACCAACAGCAGGACTTCATTTTACACCAGAACTTTTAAAGAAAATAGAAGAAAAAGGTGTAAAAATTGCTAATGTAACTTTACATGTAGGAATTGGAACATTTAGACCTGTTAAAGAAGAAAATATAGAAGAACATAAAATGCATACAGAACATTTTTATATAAAACAAGAAGATGTAGAGAAAATAAATGAAACAAAGAAAAGTGGTGGAAGAGTAATTGCAGTTGGAACAACCTCTTGTAGAGTTTTAGAGACAATAGCAGATGAAAAAACAGGATTAGTTGCACCAATTGAATCTGATACAGGAATTTATATTTATCCAGGATACAAATTTAAGTGTATTGACGGATTGATTACAAATTTCCACTTACCTAAGTCAACACTTTTAATGTTAGTTTCAGCTTTTGCTAATAGAGAATATATTTTGAAAGCATACAAACATGCTGTAGATGAAAAATATAGATTCTTTAGCTTTGGAGATGCAATGTTTTTATATTAAAAGAGGAGGGAGATTATGAGCAGTAATGAACCGTTGGCATACAGGGTTAGACCAAAGTCCTTAGAAGAATATGTGGGACAAGAACATGTTCTAGGAAAAGACAAAATTTTATATAGAACAATCAAAGCAGATAGGCTTACAAGTTTAATATTATTTGGACCTCCAGGTTGTGGAAAAACTTCTTTAGCTCAAGTAATAAGTGAAACAACAAAGTATAAATTTTATAAAATAAATGCTGTAACAGCTGGTGTAGCAGATATAAAAAATGTAATTGAAGAAACAAAAAATTTTATGTTAAATCCTACAGGAAAAGCAGTTTTGTTTATAGATGAAATTCATAGATTCAATAAACTTCAACAAGATGCCTTGCTTCCTTATGTGGAAAATGGTACTATTATTTTAATTGGAGCAACTACAGAAAATCCATATTTTGAAGTAAATAAAGCTTTAATTTCTAGATCAATGGTTGTAAAATTGGAGCCTTTAACAAAAGAAGACATTGTAAAAGTATTAAAAATGGCTTTAAATAAAAAAGAAGGACTTGCAGATTATAATATAAAGATTGAAGAAAAAACACTTGAAAAACTTGCAGATATTTCAGCTGGAGATGTAAGAACAGGACTAAATGCTTTAGAAATAGCAGTACTTACAACACGGAATGAATTCAAATGGCGAAATTGAAATAACAGATGAAATTTTAAAAAATTGTATTCAAAACAAAAAAGCAGCATTTGACAAAAAAGGAGATTCGCATTATGATAATATAAGTGCTTTTATAAAATCAATGAGGGGATCAGATGCAGATGCAACATTATTTTACCTTGCAAGAGCTTTAGATGGTGGAGAAGACCCAATGTTTTTAGCAAGAAGAATAGTAATTTGCAGTTCAGAAGATGTTGGTTTAGCCAATCCAAATGCATTAATTTTATCAACATCAGCAATGGAAGCTGTAAATATGGTTGGAATGCCGGAAGCACGAATAATTTTAGCAGAAGCTGCGGTATATGTTGCAAATTCAAAAAAGTCAAATGCTACATATTTAGGTATAAACAAAGCACTTGAAGATGTATCAAGCAAAGATACAGGAACAATTCCAATGCATATTAGAAATGCACCAGTAGAGCAAATGAAAAATTTTGGCTATAGTGAAGGGTATCTATATCCACATGATTTTCCAGGTCATTATGTAGAACAGCAATATTTACCAGATAAGATGCTTGGTACAAAGTATTTTGTAAAAGATGAAAATATCAAATAAAAAATTTTATAATAAAATTAAAGGAGGATTTGTATGGAAAATACATATATTATAATAGGAATAATAGTTATTTTATTTATCATTGTACTTATACAGTACAATAAAATTGTCAAATTAAAAATGAAAGTAAAACAATCAAAATCAGGGATAGATGTATATTGTCAACAAAGATTTGATTTAATACCAAATCTTGTAGAAACAGTAAAGGGATATACAAGTTATGAAAAAGAAACATTAGAAAGAATAACTGAGTTAAGAACAAGATTTAAAGAAACGAAAGATTTAAAGATAGGGGAAGAATTAAATAATAAATTAAATACAATTATAGCTGTTGCAGAAAATAATCCTGATCTAAAAGCAAGTGAACAATTTTTAAATTTACAAAAAAATCTTTCAAAAGTTGAAAGTCAATTACAAGCAGCAAGAAGAATTTACAATACGGATGTAACAAATTACAATACAAAAATACATATAGTACCATTTAATATTATTGCTACTATTTTTAGGTTTAAAGATGCAGATTTATTTCAAATTGAAGATTCTAAAGTAAGAAATAATATTGATGTAAATTTCTAAAAGAAGAATAAAAAAAGCAATATAAACAAAATTCAGAATAATTTGTAACAGCTTATTACAAAAAAAACTAAACTAAAATATAAATGAGGTTGACAAATTAAGAAAAAAAATGTATAATTCTATAGTATGAATTAAAAGAGTGAAATATGGTATCAACATATATATTATCACAAAAGGGAGGGAAACAAAATGGCACAACCAAAAAGAAGATGGTCAAAAGCAAGAACACATAGCAAAAGATCAACATGGAAATTAGAAACACCTAAATTTGCAAAATGTTCAAATTGTGGAGAACCAGTATTACCACACACATTATGCTCAAATTGTGGATATTATGATGGAAAACAAATAGTAGCAAAAAAAGAGAATAATGACTAAAGATCTGTTAAGGAGGAGTAACGAATGCAAGTTGTAAAAATTATATTACTTATAATTTATTTTATAGTATGTGTAGGCTTAATAATTTTAGCAATGGTACAGTCAAAAGAAGATGCAGGATTATCTTCAACAATAACAGGTTCGTCTGCCAATAATTTCTTTGAAAAAAATAAAGGAAATACAAAAGAAGGTAGACAAAAAAAGTGGACAGTAATTTTAGGAATAATACTTGTTGTTTTATGCATTGCACTAGGAGCTGTATATGCAATATAAAAAGATATTTTAGGAGAGTAGAATTAAACTACTTTCTTTTTTTGTCTTTAAGAAATATTATCAAAAAATGTAAATTTAAGGCGAACGAAAATCCTTGACAAATATAAAGTTCATAGTTATAATCATAATATATTAAATCATATTCAATTTAAATCAAAAAATATTCTAAAATAAATTTCTAAAATAATCTTAAAGTCCCAATAAATTATTAAGATAATTGGAGGATTTTAATGAAAAAAATAAAACAAAAAATATTTCCATTAGTATTATTATTTATAATATTGATATCTACTTGTTCTAATACAATTTTGGCAGTGACAGAACTTACAGAAGCATATATACAAAAAATAGGGGAAGCAGATCATCATTTAAAATATTATCAAGATTCAAAAGGAAAATACACATATGTAATTTGTAGCATAGTGGGACACTATAATAATGGTAAATTCTACCCTGCATATTGTATGAACAAAGAATTAAGTGGAGTAGGCGAAGCAGGTAGTTATGATGTAGATATAAAAGAAATTTTAGGAAATGATCAAATTTGGAGAGCAGTAAAAAACGGTTATCCATATAAAAGTGCCTCAGAGTTAGGTTTGACATCAGACTATGATGCATTTACAGTAACAAAAATGGCAATATATTGTTTGCTAGGACAATCAGATATAAATCTATTTTCGGCAGATGAAGATGATGAAGAAGGACAAAAAATGTTAGAGATTTTAAAACATTTAGTAAATATTGGAAGAAATGGAAAAGAAACTCAAAAAACATCTTTAAAAATACAACAAGAAGGTAATTTAAAAGAAGAGGATAAATATTATACTTTTCAATATAAAGTGACATCAAGTGTTAGCTTAAAAAAATATCAAATAAAAGAAATATATAGTATGCCAGAAGGTACAATAATTACAGATGTTAATAATAATATAAAAAAAGAATTTTCAGGAACAGAAAAATTCAAAGTAAAGATACCAAAAGAAAAATTTATAAATGATATCTCAGGAAAAATTTCAATTAAAGCTGAAAGCAAAACATATCCTATATTCTATGGCAAAACAAGAATAGAAGGAACGCAAGACTATATAGTAACAGGTGACACATATGGTTATAAAGAAGCAGAAATTGATGTAAATATAAAAACAAATACCGGAAAAATAAAAATATATAAAAAAGATTCAGAAAATAAAAAGCCTATAGAAGGAGTAAAGTTTGCATTACTAGATTCAAAAATAAATATAATAGAAGAAGTTAAAACAGACTCAAATGGAGAGGCATGTTTTGAAAACTTATATCCAGGTTCATATATATTAAAAGAAATTGAAACAAATAAGATGTATGAAATAAATAATCAAGATTTTAAAATTAATGTAGAATATAATAAAACATCAAATATAGATATAGAGAATAATCATACAAAAGGAAGTTTAAAAATTTATAAAGTAGATAAAGATAATAATAATATTGCATTAGGAAATATAGGATTTGACTTATATAGTGATGAATTTAAAAAAATAATAGGGACATATTATACAAATGAAAATGGTGAAATTAATATAGGAAAAATAAGGACAGGCACATATTCATTAATAGAAAAACAGACAAACAAATGGTATAATATAACTAAAATTGATAAAATAGAAATAAAAAAAGACGAGACAACAACTATCACAGTAGAAAATGAGTTAAAAAAAGGAAGTATACAAATCGAAAAAGTGGATAGTGAAAATAATAAAATAAAAATACCAAATGTAAAATTTGAAGTAATAGATAAAAATGGTAAAGTTTTAGAAGAAATAATAACAAATGAAGAAGGCAAGGCTTATACATCAAAATATCCAATTAGAGATTATAAAAGTCTGTATATAAAAGAAAAAGAAACAGATGAAAAGTATATATTGGACAATGAAATATACGAAATAACTTTAGAAGAAAATAAAGTATCTAATTTAGTAATTTCTAATGAAAAAAAGAAAGGAAAAATAAAAGTAGTTAAAGTAGATAAAGATAATAGTGAAATATTATTACAAGGAGTAGAATTTAATATAAAAGATTCAAAGGGAGAAGTTGTTCAAAGTATAGTGACAAATGATAAAGGAGAAGCTGAAAGCAATGAATTACCAATAGGAGACTATTTTGTTGAAGAAACTAAAACAAAAGAAAATTATAAATTACAGAATGAATTATATCAAGTGAAGATAGAATATAACAATACAACAAATTTAAAAATAGAAAATGAGAAGAAAAAGGGAAAAATTAAAATAATAAAAGTTGATAAAGAAAATAAAGAAATATTATTACAAGGAGTAGAATTTGTTGTGAAAAATTCAAGAGGAGAAGAAATCCAAAGATTAACAACAAATAAAAATGGAGAAGCAGAAACTATAGAATTACCTATAGATGAAATATATACAGTTCAAGAAACAAAAACACTAGAAGAATATATTATTAGTGAAGGTATACAGAAAATAGAACTAAAAGAAGATGAGATAACAAATGTAAAATTTGAAAATGAAAAGAAAAAAGGAAAAATAAGAATATTAAAAACAAGTAAAGATGATAATAAAATAACAAACGAAAAAGCAGGAACAAAACTTAAAGACGTTTCTTTTGAAATATATGACGTAAATAAAAATTTTATTGAGAAAATAACTACTAATAATGATGGAATAGCAATATCATCATTACTTCCAAAGGGAAAGTATAAAATCAAAGAAATAGAAACAAATAAGTGGTATATACTTGACGAAAATATTAGTGATGTAGAAATAAAAGAAAATGGAGAAATAGTAGAAGTAAAATTAGAAAATCAATCAAAGAATCCAGAAATTGAAATAGAAAAAACAGGACCGGAAAAATTAAGTCCAAATGAAGAATTTAAATACGAATTTAAGATAAAAAATTTATCAAATGTTATTTTAGATAATTTATATTTTATAGATAAAATTCCAACAGAATATATAAAAGTAACAAAATTTGAAACAGGAACATTTAATAAAGATTGTAAATATAATATATATTATAAAACCAATATAACTACAGACTATAAATTATTAATGGAAGATTTATCTAGTAAAGAAAATACACAAGTTGACTTTATAAAAGAACTTTCAGATAATGAATATATTACAGAAATAAAATTAGAATTTAAAAAAGTAGATATTGGTTTTGAAGAGGAAAACAAACCTAAAATTTATGCGAAAGTAAATTCAAAAGCAAAAAGTGAAGCTGAATTCGTAAATATAGCCTATTTAGAAGGAGAATATGACGGATATAAAATTACAAAAGAATCCAAGTGGAAAACATTGATATATAAAATATTACCACTTACAGGAATGTAACAAATATATTAAAATTAAAAGTTAGAAATAATACGATTCAAGATGAACAAAGGTAAATAGAATATTCTCTTGAATTGTATTATTTTCTTAATGTCAATAGAAAAATGAATAAAGAATTTTAAGTTTTAATATTAAAATGTATAAACATATTAAAAAAGTGAATAATATAAAAAAATGATTTTGTCTTAGTGAAAAAAAGGAAAGGATAGGAATTATGGAAGAAAAGAATAAGAAAGAAGATAAAGATATAGAGAAATATGGTGAATTTATGAGTTCATATTTTGAATGGACAAGTTTGGAAGATCAGAAAAAAATTGCAAATAGATTAGAAAATATAACAAAAAATAAGAAAAAACAAGAATAATAGAACAAAATAAAAAAATATCGACATTTAATTCTAATTTTATAATAAATTTGGATTTGAAAAAGAGATAAATGGTAGTATAATATCAATAAAGGTCAAAGAAAGTCAAAAACAAAAAACGAAGTAAGAAAAATAATTAGGGGGCATTATATGAGAGTATCAGATATTATAGAAGAATTCATAAAAGAATTATTTAATGATGAACAAGAAGAAATTGAAATACAAAGAAATGATTTAGCACAAAGGTTTAATTGTGTACCATCACAAATTAATTATGTAATAGCAACAAGATTTAAGCCATCACAAGGATATTATGTAGAAAGTAAAAGAGGTGGAGGCGGACATATAACAATAAGAAAAGTTACTAATACTAAATCAGATTATATAATGCATATAATAGAAAATATAGGGAGAACTATAAATAATACGGATGTAGAAATATTAATTAGTGACTTTTTAACATATGAATTGATTACACCAAAAGAAGCTAAATTATTAAGAGTGGCAACAAGTGATAATGTACTTACCATTCCAAAAGAGTTACGTGATGGATTAAGAGCAAATATATTAAAAAATATGTTAATAAATTTAACAGATTAAAAGTAAAAAGAAAGGATGATTTAATATGAAATGTGAAAATTGTGGAAAAAATGAAGCAAATGTTAAATATACACAAATTATAAATGGAGAAAAAAAGCAAATGTTTTTATGCGAAGAGTGCAGTGAAAAATTAGGAATAAATAATAATATACATTTAAATATGCCAATAGATTTTTCAAGCTTTTTAGGAGATTTCTTTGATGATATGAATGAAGTAAGTTTAATTCCAAGTTTAGAGAACGACTTGAAATGTGAAACATGTGGATTGACTTTTGATGATTTTATGCATACAGGTAAATTTGGATGTAGTAATTGCTATGAGGCTTTTGAATCAAAGATAGACCCATTACTAAAAAATATACAAGGCTCAAATAGACATGTAGGAAGGTTAGGAATAATAAAGGAAAATGAAAAAAGTAATGAGAAAATAGATAAGAAAATAGTAAATGAGGAAAACACCAAATTAAGCAAAATAGAAAGATTAAAAGAAAATTTAAAAAATGCAATAAAAGAAGAAAGATATGAAGATGCTGCAAAAATTCGTGATGAAATAAAAAAAGAGGAAGGAGAAAAATAAAATATGAATTGGTACTTAGATTGTGGAAAAGATTCAGATGTAGTAATAAGCACAAGAATAAGATATGCTAGAAATTTTGAAAACTATAAATTCAATATAAAAGATAGATTAGAAGCAAAAAAAGTTGAATTAGAAGTAAAAGAAAAACTCCCATCAATTGGTTATAATCTTAAGTTTTGCAAAATGGAAGATATAGATGATCTTACAAAATTATCTTTGCTAGAAAAAAATATAATAAGTCCAGAATGTGCAATGGATAAAAACAAATTATGCTCAATTTTAATAAATGATGAAGAAAATATATGCATAATGCTAAATGAAGAAGATCATTTAAGAGAGCAAATTTTTGGAAGCGGGTTAGATTTAGAGGGAACTTTTAATTTAGCAAAAGAAGTAGACGAAAAAATCGAAAATTTATTTAAAATAGCTAAAAATAAAAAATATGGTTATTTAACAAGTTGCCCAACAAATGTTGGGACAGGAATGAGAGCATCAGTTATGGTACATTTACCAGGACTTACTAAAACAGGAAATATTAGAAAAATATTAAATGCAATAAGTAATTTTGGGCTAAACATTAGAGGTATCCACGGAGAAAATAGTAATACATCAGGTGATATGTATCAAATTTCAAATAAACAAACAATAGGAATAAGAGAAGAAGAAATTATAAAAAATCTTAAAATAATTACAGAGAAGATTGTTGAACAAGAAAGAGAAGCAAGAAAACTTTTAACAAAAAATAAAATTGAATTAGAAGATACCTTATACAGAAGTTATGGTATTTTAAGTAACTGTAAGAAAATGTCATCAGAAGAGTCAAGAAAGTTATTATCGGATGTAAAGTTGGGAACAGATTTAGGTATAATAGAAGAATTAAATGATAGTAAAGTTTTAAAAATGTATTTATATACTAAACCAGCAAATTTACAAAAATACATAGGAAGAGAACTTTCTGCAATAGAAAGAGATATAAAAAGAGCGGAGGTAATTAAAAAAATTATAAAAGAAAATTAATTAAATAGAGAGGAGAGATAATTATGATATATAAATTTACCACAAGAGCTAAAAATGCAATAGAAATTGCTAATGAAGAAGCTCAAAAATTAGGACATACTTATGTTGGATCAGAACACATATTATATGGACTAGCAAAAGAAGGTGGAGGCGTTGCAAGCAAAGTTCTAGAGAATCAAAATATTTCAGCGGAAGCAATAGAAGGTAAAATCATTGAATTAATAGGAAGAGACGACGAAGCAGAAAATAAGCAAGCATTAGGATTTACTCCACGAACAAAAAGAATTATAGAAAATAGTTTTATAGAAGCAAAAAAAATAGGATATGATTATATAGGAACTGAACATCTATTAATTGGTATATTAAGAGAAGGTGATAGTATTGCGGTTAGAATTCTATTAGAGTTAGATACAAATATGCAAAAACTATACAATGAAATTGTAAATGTAATAAATGATTCAGAAGATGTATCAGGTAGTTCAAAAGTAAATAGTTCGAAAGGATATAACAAAGGAAGTTATAATACAACTGTAAACTTAAATCAATTTAGTGAAGATTTAACAAAAAAAGCATTAGATGGAAAGTTAGATCCAGTAATAGGAAGAAGTAAAGAAATCGAAAGGGTAATTGAAATTTTATCTAGAAGAACAAAAAATAACCCCTGTTTAATAGGTGAGCCAGGTGTTGGAAAAACAGCGATTGTTGAAGGATTGGCTCAAAAAATAAATTCAGGAGATGTTCCAGAAATATTAAAAAATAAAAGAGTTGTAAGTATGGACATTTCAGGAATGGTGGCAGGTGCAAAATATAGAGGAGATTTTGAAGAAAGAATAAAAAAAGCATTAAGCGAAGTAAAAAAGGCAGGAGATATTATCTTGTTTATTGATGAAATTCACACAATAGTTGGTGCAGGTTCAGCAGAAGGTGCAATAGATGCAGCAAATATTTTAAAACCAATGCTAGCAAGAGGAGAAATACAATTAATAGGTGCAACAACAATAGATGAATACAGAAAATATATAGAAAAAGATGCAGCATTGGAAAGAAGGTTTAGCCCTGTTACAATAAATGAACCAAATATTAAAGATACAATTTCTATATTAAAGGGTGTAAGGGATAAATATGAAGCACATCATAATGTAAAAATTACAGATGAAGCAATAGAAACAGCTGTAAATTTGTCGGTAAGATATATAAATGATAGATTTTTGCCAGATAAAGCTATAGATTTAATTGATGAAGCTTCAGCAAAGGCAAAATTAAAAACATATACAGAGCCAGAGGATTTAAAGCAAATGCAAGAAGAGATTGAAAAGATATCAAAAGATAAAGAAGAAGCGGTTCGTAGTCAAAAATTCGAGAAAGCAGCTAAATTAAGAGATAAAGAAAAAGAATTAAAAGAAAAATATAAAAAAGAAGAAGAAAAATGGAAAAATAAAAATACTAAAAAATTAACAACAATAACAGAAGAAAATATTGCAGATGTAATAAGTTTATGGACAGGTATTCCTGTAAAAAAGATTACAGAAGATGAAAATAAAAGACTTCGTAATCTTGAAAAAACTCTACATGAAAGAGTTGTTGGGCAAAATGAAGCTATTGAAGCAGTTTCAAAAGCAATAAGAAGAGGAAGAGTGGGACTAAAAGATCCTAATCGTCCAATTGGTTCATTTCTATTTTTGGGTCCTACAGGTGTTGGTAAAACAGAACTTTCAAAAGCTTTAGCAGAAGCATTATTTGGTGATGAAAGTGCTATGATAAGAATAGATATGTCAGAATATATGGAGCCACATTCAGTATCAAAACTTATAGGTTCGCCTCCAGGATATGTAGGATTTGAAGAAGGAGGACAATTAACAGAAAAAATTCGTAGAAAACCTTATGCAGTAATACTTTTAGATGAAATAGAAAAGGCTCATCCTGATGTTATGAATATGCTTCTTCAAATACTAGATGATGGTAGACTTACAGATTCAAATGGTAAAACTGTAAACTTTAAAAATACAGTAATAATTATGACATCAAATATAGGAGCAAGATTAATAACAGATAAAAAATCTCTTGGCTTTGTGGAAAGTTCAATAGAAAATGATGCACAAAAAGAATATGAATCAACTAAAAAAGAAGTAATGGCAGAATTAAAAAGAGAATTCAGACCTGAATTTATGAATCGTATAGATGAAATAATAGTATTCCATAAATTGGACAATAAAGAAATAGAAAGTATAATAGATATCATGTTGAATCAAGTAGTAGAAAGATTAAAAGTACAGAAATATTATGTTGAATTTGATAATTCAATAAAAGATTTAATTGCCAAAAAGGGAATTGATAAATCATTTGGAGCAAGGCCATTAAGAAGAACAATACAAAATCTAGTAGAAGATTTCCTCGCAGAACAAATATTAGATGGAAAATTGAAAAAAGAAGAAAATGTAAAAGTTATAGCAGAAGATGAAAAAATTTCGATTGTAAAACAATAATTATAAAGTAAAATAGAAAATAACCACCTCTATAAAAAAATTGTACAAATATTACAAAAATATTACAAAAATGTTACAAAAATATTGCAAATTGGAAAAAATTGTGTTATAATTGAGTTGTACAAAGGATTTTAAGAGAGGTGGTTATTATGGTACTATTAAAAATTATATATATTTTAGTATTTATAATATTTGGATTAGTAACATATGCTGTAATGCAAATAAAATTAGCAGGAATGAATGTAAAAGATTTTTGGAGCTTCGTAGAAGCAAACCAAACATTAGATAAATTATATGAATTTTCTAAAAGATATGAGAAATTAACTGTACAACAACAGATAATATATTTAAAACAGGCAGAAGAAATTTTTAATGCCTTTGATAAAGTACCAAATGTTTTATGGGAAGAAGAGTATGAAAAATATAGCACAGTACTTGAAAAATACAAAGACATTAAAATGACAAGATGGGCATCAACAAATTAACATAATAATTCCTAAAAACCATATGCAAAAGCATATGGTTTTTTTATAGATGTTTATAAAAATACTTAATACAATCATCAAATTAGTAATAGATAATTACTTTTTACAATCATCAAATTTTTCACATTTATTTATAAAATCACATTTATCCATGCATTCACCCTTTAGGCATTTACCTTCATGATGACATTCAGCACAAACTTTAAAATGTCTAACATCATTTACCCAAATATCTATTGCATATTCTTTACCAGGGCAAAGAGGACCGAATACAAATTCACCATGTTTATCTGTAAAAGTATGAGAAACAGGAAGTCTCATTTTTCTACCTTCTTTAAAATCTATTTCAATTAATTTTACAACAGCATCTTTTACAGGATGTTGATAACGATCTTTTATTACGCCATAAATTACATCTCTATTATCTTCTGGAAGACTAATGTCTAAATCAAATTGTTTTCCATTGGCAATTACACCATCTATATCAATAACTGGACAATGAGGTTTGTTTAAATTATTTTCCATTTCCATAAAAATCATTCCTTTCTAAAAGAGAAAAATATATACACATAAATGTCTAAATATAATCTCTGTTTGACAAAATTGTCATTTGAATATTAAGCTTGTTAAGCTTAGTATATATTATGAAAAATGTCGAAATATGTGAAGGAACCAATAGAAAATAAAAACATATTATTAAGATAGTAAGATATAGTAATAAAGTAAAAGGAGATGTGTAATAAATGGCTAATTTTATTTTAAATAGTTTATTATGGACATTTGCAATTTATGGATTTATAGAAATTTTAAAAACCATTTTAAAATTTAATACATATAAAATAAAAAGTTCAGATGGAATATATTTAGCTTTAATTGTAAAAAACCAAGAAAAAAATATTGAAAACTTTTTAAGAGCTTTAATATTTAAAATCTTATATGGAAAAGAAGAAGAAGTCAAAGAAATAAAAATAATAGATTTAGATTCTAAAGATAGAACATTAGAAATTTTAAAAAAGATGGAACAAGATTGTGATTTAATTAAAGTTGTAGATGAAAACGAGTTTTCAGAATGGGTTAAATTTCTTAGTAATAAATAATTATTTTAAAATATAGATATTGAAAACTATAAAAAAATAGGGTATAATAAGAATGTACACGGGGGTGTAATGGTTTCGACATTATACTAGAAAGATAAATAGCGAGTAGTGGATGGTCGCTTTGGCCACTATAAAAAAGCGAGATTAAATATAAACGCTGATAATAACGAATTAGCATTAGCTGCCTAGTTGTAGCTACGCCTTATTTTATGTCCTACACATAATTTTAAGGTGCAATATTTTGTAGGAAACGAAGCTACTTTTGGCTTTGAAAGTAGTAGGTATTTAAAAGCTATATTTTAATTAAGCATGTTTATTTGCGTAATTAAAATGAATTAAAAGAATAAACTGCACTCGGAGAAGTTTATGTGGAAGGTATAGTGGACAGGAGTTCGACTCTCCTCACCTCCACCAAAAGTAAGAACCATAGTAAGTATTGTAATATTAATACTTACTAAAGTTAATTTGTCAAAATTAATGCAACACTAATGAAGAAGATTTTCTCTTTATATCAAGTAAAAAATAAATAAGAATAAATTTAAGTTATTCTTATTTATTTTTTATTTACTTTTACTGTATAAATTTCCAATTTTTATTGAAAAATAAAAGCAATTAGTATATAATACAAATTGCAAAAAAGTAAAATTGAGTAATAAAACAAAAAAATAAGATAAAAATAAAATAATAAGGAGAAAAATCATCAAATGAGAATATTAGAAACAGATTCAGATAAAAGAGAATTTACATCATTTTTGAAAAATCACCCAAGATGTAATTTTCAACAATCATTAGAATGGGCAAAAATAAAGACAAGTTGGATAACAGAAGTAATACTTGCAGAGGACGTAAACAAAAAAATAATTGGTTCACTTACGGTTTGGGTAAGAAAAATACCGATTTTTGGAAACATAATGTATGCACCAAGAGGTCCGATCTGTGATATTCATAATTTAGAAGTATTAAAACAATTAACTGAAGGAGCGAAAATTCTTGCAAAAAAATATAAAGCAATAGTTTTAAGAATAGAACCAGACATAAAAAGTGATGATGAGAAATACAGAAATTTAATGCTAGAATTAGGCTATTTAATAAAAGATGATGCCAAAAACTTTAGAGAAGAAATACAACCAAGATATGTTTTCAGACTAGATGTAAAAGATAAAACAGAAGATGAATTATTTAAAAATCTTCATCAAAAAACGAGATATAATGTACGTTTAGCCACCAAAAAAGGTGTAACAATAAAAGACGGAACAAAAGAAGATTTAAAAGATTTTCATAAAATAATGATAACAACCGGAAAAAGAGATGGATTTATAATAAGACCTCTTGAATATTTTGAAAAAATGTATGATGCATTAGGTCCTGAACATATGAAAATTTTAATGGCATATTATGAAGGAAAACCAATTTCTGGTGTTATACCAATAATATATGGAAATAAGACATGGTATTTATATGGAGCAAGTAGCAATGAACACAGAAATTTAATGCCAAATTATTTACTTCAATGGGAAATGATTAAATTAGCAGTAGCAAATAAAAGTGAGATATATGATTTAAGAGGAGTACCAGGAATAGCTGATGATAGTAATGGACTATATAGATTTAAAAAAGGATTTGGAGCAGAATATACAGAGTTTATAGGGGAAGTATATATTCCATTTAAGCCATTAACTTATAAATTGTACAAGTTCTCAGAAAAAGCATTTAGAGAATTAAGAGCATTGAAATTAAAAAAATAATGTGAGGATGTTTCCAAAGAAAGGAATGTTATTTTTTGAAAGCACTAGTAGTAGAAAAAGAACTATTAAAACATAATATAAGAAAAATAAAAGAGATTGCAGAAAAGACCGGAAGATGTGAGGACAACAAACCTTTAAAATTAATAGCTGTGGTAAAAGGAAATGGATATGGATTAGGATTAATAGAATATTCAAAGTTTTTAATAGAAAATGGCATAAATATTCTTGCCGTTTCAACAGTAGAGGAAGCAATAGAGTTAAGAAAAAAAGGAATACAAAAAAATATTTTGATGTTATCAGCCACTTCAATAAAAAGGGAAATTGAATTATTAATTGAAAATGATATAACACTTACAATAGATTCAGAAGAAGAAATAAAAATAATAGAAGAAGAAGCTTTAAGACAGAAAAAGAAGGTAAAGGCTCATATAAAAATAGATACTGGATTTGGAAGATATGGATTTCTTTACTGTAATAAAGAGAAAATAGTTGAATCATTGAAAAATTTAAAAAATATTCAAATAGAGGGAACATTTTCTCATTTTTCTATAGCATTTTATGAAAAAAGTAAATTCTCAGATGAACAGTTTAAAAGATTTATTGATGTAATTGAATATCTGAAGGAAAATAAAATTGAAACAGGAATGTTACATATTTGTAATTCATCAGGTTTTTTAAGATTTACTAATATGAGACTTTCTGCATCAAGAATTGGTTCAGCTTTTTTGGGAAGAATTGCGATTCCAAATGTATATGGATTAAAAAAAGTTGCATACTTAAAATCTAATGTTTCTGAAATAAAATCATTACCAAAAGGATATAATATAGGATATTCAAATAGTTATACAACGAAAAAAGAAATAAAAGTTGCACAAATACCATGTGGATATGCAGATGGATTTAATGTCAGAGAAAATAGGGATATGTTTAGAAAAATCGATAAACTAAGATATATAGTAAGAGATGTAAAAGATGCATTTAAAAACAAAAATTTATATGTACAGATAAATGGACAAAAATGTAAGGTTTTAGGGAGAATAGGTATGTATCATGTTACTGTTGATATTACAGGAAAAGATATAAAAATAAATGATGAAGTTCGATTAGAAGTAAATCCAATGTTTGTAGATAGTAAAATAAGAAGGGAGTATAGATAGATGGACTCTCAAAAAATAAATAATAAAAATTTGAAAGATATAAAGTTCTTTAAGAAATTGTGGTATTCAATGACCAAATTTGAAAAATATCCTGAAATGGCAGCTTATGGAACTAAAAGAGCAATAATATATTTTTCAAAATTGATGTTAATATTTAGTATATTATTAACAATAGTTTTACTAATTTATATAAAGCAAACTGGAAATGGAGAAAATGGTGAATTTTCATATGTTCAAAGTTTCCAGAAAATATTAGAAGTAAATCTAACAGAAGAAGAAAAACAAGAAGTTGAAACATCGTTTAATCAATATAATAATAGTCAATTAATTGGACTTTTCTCGGTTTCTTGTGTAATTAGTATTTTTATAATTTATTTTATAACCACTTTGGTTGATGTACTAATTTTATCTTTATTTGGACTAATTACTTGTTCCTTATCTAGGATAAAAATAACTTATAAAGCAATGTTTAATATGTCTATATATGCAATGACTATATCTATTTTGTTAAGAGTAGTTTATGAAGCATTATTACTACTTGTAGGATTTAAAATAAAATATTTTGACGTAATGTACACTGCAATATCATATATTTGTCTTGCAGCTGCAATTTTTATGATTAAATCAGATTTTATAAAACAACAACTAGAGCTTATGAAGATAATAGAAGAAAAGAAAAAGGAATCACTAGAAAAGGAAAGAAAAGAAACAGAAGATGAGAGAAAAGAAGAAAACGAAGAAAAAGAAGAGGATAAAGAGAAAAACAAAAAGAAAAAAGAAAAAGGAGATAAAGAAAATAATGGAATAAAGCCAGGAGAAGAAGAAGGGGCAAATGCATAAAATTTTAGAAAGGATGAAAATAAATGCGAGAAAAAAATAATAATAAAGGGGATAAAAAAAATATATTATATGGAATCTTAATGCTTGGGGCATTGGTTTTATGTACAGTTCTTATTGCTTTACAACTAATTAATCTTAAAAATAAAAAAGATAATATACTTGCATATACGGATTTAATAAAACAGATTGCACAACAAAATGTAGAGAAAGTAGAGATGACAACAGGAAGTACTTCTACTAAAATCACATTAAAAAATAAAATTGACGAAAATAATGAAGTAATTACAGAAGAAGGAAAAGAAGAGGAATATAACATTTCAGAAAGCAATTCGAAAAAAGATTCAAAAGATATAGCCCCAGAGTTACAAAAAGTAGCAATTGTTCCAAATACACAAGCATTTGTTGAATTAGTTCAAAATGAAGTAGCAAATGGAAATGATATTGAATTAATACAAAAAAGTAAAAGTGTACTATCACAAATTCCATCATATATTATTTCATTTCTTCCAACTGCAATAATGCTTGCATTATTTATAGTAATATTTAAGATGCAAGGATTGGGAGACAAAGGAGAAGTATATAGTGAGACAGAAAGAAAAACAAAAATAAAATTTGATGATGTAGCAGGATTAGATGAAGAAAAAGGTGAATTAATAGAGTTAGTAGAATTTTTAAAACATCCAAAAAAATTTACAGGAATGGGTGCAAAGATACCAAAAGGAGTTTTATTATATGGAAAACCTGGAACAGGTAAGACATTAATTGCAAAAGCTATAGCAGGAGAAGCAGATGTACCATTTATTTCAATGAGTGGTTCTGAATTTATAGAGATGTTTGCAGGACTGGGTGCTTCAAGAGTAAGAAAATTATTTGAAAAAGCAAGAAAACTATCACCATGTATAGTTTTCATAGATGAGATAGATGCAATAGGATCAAGAAGAACATCAAATTCAGGAGCAGAATCAGAAAATAACCAGACATTAAATCAATTGTTAGTTGAAATGGATGGATTTTCTTCAGAAGAAACTATAATTGTCTTAGCAGCAACAAATAGACCTGAAATGCTTGACAAAGCATTACTAAGACCAGGAAGATTTGATAGACAGATTATAATACCAACACCAGATAAAAAAGGTAGAGAAGAGATATTAAAAATTCATAGTAAAGATAAAAAATTAGCAAAAGACATATCTTTAGAAAGTGTTGCAGAAGATACAGCAGGGTTTACAGGAGCAGAGCTTGCAAATGTTTTAAATGAAGCAGCAATAATTGCAACCAAAAAAGAACACGAAGCGATAAAAACTGAGGATGTCGAAGAAGCAGTAAAAAAAGTAACAGTAGGATTAGAAAAACATAATAGAGTTATATCTGATAAAGATAAGAAGTTAACAGCATATCATGAAGCAGGACATGCTGTTGTAAGTTGGTATTTACCAACACAATCAAAAGTAAAAGAAATTTCAATAATTCCTAGAGGTGTAGCAGGTGGATACACTATGTACAAAACAGATGAAGACAAAACATATGTATCCAAAACAGAAATGGAAGAAAGATTAATAGCTCTTCTTGGAGGACGTGCAGCTGAAAAAGTAGCATTAGATGATATTTCCACAGGAGCAAGTAACGATATAGAAGTTGCGACACAAATAGCAAGAGATATGGTAATAAAATATGGAATGAATGATAAAATAGGTCCGATATCTTTAAAAGACGAAAATGGAGAATATCCATTAGAATTATTCGGAAAAGATATGGGAGACAAAATAGGAACAGAAGTAAAAAGTTTAATAGACACAGCTTACAGAGATGCACAAACAATAATTACAACTCATATGGACAAACTTGTTGCAGTTGCAGAAGAACTTTTAAGAAAAGAAAAAATAAATGCAGAGGAATTTAAGAAATTTTTTGAAGAAGAAAACTAAAGTATAAGCAAGATAAAGATTAAATATTAATACTATTAAAATAAGATAGAAAATATTTAATCTTTATTTATGCAAGAGAAAGGATGAAGTGAAAAATGCAAATAAAATATAAAGAAAAGATATTAGAAATAGAGCAAGGTTCAAAAATTAAAGATATATTCAAAGATGAAATATCAAATAATAAATATCCAGTAATAGGGGCTAAATTTAATAACAAATATCAAAGACTGGATTATGAGATTTTACAAGATGGAGAAGTTGAATTGATAGATATTGCAAGTAAACAAGGAATGAATATATATAAAAGAACATTAATTTTTATATTAGCTAAAGCATTTAATAAAATCAATTCAAAAATAAAATTAAGAGTAAATTATCAATTAAATAATTCAATGTTTTGTACTTTAGATAATACGGAAGTAACAGAAGAATTGTTAGAAAAAGTTTATAATGAAATGAAAAATATTGTAGAAAAAAATCTTCCAATAGAAGAGAAAAAATTGACAAGAAAAGAAGCAGAAGATCTATATTCGAAAGAAAATTCATCAAGGGGAAGATTACAATTAAATTTAGAGGAAAATCCAATAATAAATATGTATTTTTGTGAGGATTATTATAATTATATTTATGATATTATTGCAATAAATACAGGTATAACGAAGATTTTTAATTTAGAAAAATATGATAAAGGATTTTTACTTAGATATCCAAGTAGCAAAACTCCAAATGAATTAATTCAATATAAAGAAACCAAGAAATTGTTATGGGCATTAAATGAATATAATAATATACATAAAGTTTTAGGTATTACAACAATATATGAATTAAATAATACAATAAAAGATGAAAAAAAATTAAAAAAACTGATTATGTTAGAAGAAGCATTACATGAGAAGAAAATAGCGCAAATTGCAGATAAAATAGCTTTTAATAATAAGGTGAAAATGGTATTAATAGCTGGTCCTTCATCATCAGGTAAAACAACATTTGCACAAAGACTTGGAATTCAACTAAAACTAAACGGAATAAAACCTGTAATGATTTCAGTTGATAATTATTTTGTTGAGAGAGAACAAACACCAAAAGATAAAAATGGAGAATATGATTTCGAAAGCATAGAGGCTATTGATTTAAAATTATTTAATCAAGATTTAAAAAAACTTTTAAATGGTGAAGAAATAGAGTGTCCAGAATTTGATTTTCATGTCGGAACAAAAAGATATAAAGGTAAAAAAATGCATCTAGAAGAAGACGAGGTTTTAATTATTGAAGGAATACATTGTTTAAATGATAGACTAACTTCAGAAATTTCAAAAGATCAAAAATATAAAGTATATATAAGTGATTTAACAGTTTTAAATATGGATAGAATAAATAGAATTTCTACTACAGACACAAGATTAGTAAGAAGAATTGTAAGAGATCACCAATTTAGAGGTTACACAGCAGAACATACTTTAAATGCTTGGAATAATGTAAATTTAGGTGAAGAAAAAAATATATTTCCATTTCAAGAACAAGCAGATAGCATATTTAATACATCATTAATTTATGAACTTGCAGCATTAAAAAATATAGCTCTTCCACTACTACAAAATATAGAAAAAGATAAAAAAGTATATGCAGAATCACAAAGAATAATAGAATTGTTAAAATATTTTGAACCTATTCCAAACGAAAAGATACCAAGAAATTCATTACTTAAAGAATTTTTAGGTGGAGGAGATTTTGAATATTAAATGGAAAATTATAGTAAATTTACAGTAATTGATGAAGAATTTGTGTGTGAAAATTGTGGAAAAAAAGTAAAAAAATTAGGATATTCATGTAGAAACCATTGTCCATACTGTTTACATTCTAAACATGTAGATATAAATCCAGGAGATAGACAGGAAAAATGTCATGGGGATTTAGAACCAATGGGACTTGAAATTTCTAACAAGAAAGGATATGTTATTGTTTTTAAGTGTAAAAAATGTGGTATGATAAGAAAAAATAAAGCTGCTGAAGATGATAATATGGATTTGATAATTAAATTATCTTCTAAAATTTTATAAATAATTATAAAAGGTAAAGAAGTCAAAATTATACTAGTTATAAATTTTGACTTCTTTGATTTTTTATTCGTGATCATCATAATGAGAGTTATTCATTTGAGAAGAATAATAATAAACTAAAGCTATTATTGCAACAGCAGCTACAGCCATAATCAACCAAATCCAAGTTGTAGAGTTAAAACCTAAGAAGCTTGCGTTTTCTTCAGTTGTAGAAGTTCTTCTAGCCGAATAATTTGAATTGTTAGTTGTTTTTCCATCCATAGACATATTATTAGCTTCTGAAGACATTGTATTTGTCATATCTTTAGCACCATTTTCCATACCTTGAGTACCATTTTTTGTAGTATTTGCTACACCTTTTGCAGCATCTTCTACAACGTTTTCTGCACCACCAACTGTATTTCTGACACTGTTTACAACATTATCTGCAGCAAAAGTATATGTGAATATAAAGAAAAAGCTGGAGAATAATGCTAAAAGAGTATATAAAATTTTCTTACGCATAACAAAAAGACCTCCTTAAAAAATTGTTTTAAAATAAAACTATTAATATTATTATTTTTTTAGGATAAAATATACTATGAAAAAATTTCAAAAAAAAAGAGCTACAATGCTCTTAAAATTATTTTTTTATTCTGATTAAAATTGCAATTGCAAGAAAAATTAAAAGTATACCCACAACAATTAATGCAATATTTAATATATTAGATACAATTGAATTGGAATCTGATACTGAGCTAACACCGCTTACAGTTGTAGAGGCGTTACTAGAACTTTCTGAAGATGCAGATATATTAGATATATTGCCTTCATTATTGATGTTTGAAGTATTTTGCGTGTTCGATGTACTAGAATTACTATTAGAATCTGTTATATTTAAATCGATAGCATTGGAAAAATTTAAACAAAAAAACAATGTTAAGCAAAAGATAACTAATATTTTTAGTATTTTAGACATTTTTACCTCCTAGTATATATATAAACTAAATTATGTTACAATACTATCATAAATAAAAAAAAATGTCTATAAAAAATTATTTTTTTTAAAAAACTATTTTCTTTTTTTATCTTTTGATATAAAATAAGTAAAAAATAATGGAGGATATTACATATGAAAAATATAAAAAATAAGGAAGGGATAACGCTAATATCATTAATTATCACAATAATAGTATTACTTATTCTAGCAGGTGTAAGTATTAATATTGCATTTCAAAAAAATGGACCGATAAGAAGTGCCGAAAAAGCATCAAACGTATACAAATTTTCAACGTATAAAGAAGAATTTGATGATTTGGTAATGGATGAAGATGATGAAATTAGTGCTTCAGGAACAGAATTAAAAAAATATATTACATCAATAAAAGATGGTGACTTAGATAAATTTGTAATAATAAATGGAGAACTTTATTACTGTGGAAATAATAAAAAAGAGATTGAAGCAGCTGATAATATAGGGATAGATACTTCACTTTCAGGAAGTTCATCAATAGATGATCTAAGAAAAATATTATCATATTTAGCAGAACTTAAAAAAAATAATATTACAGCACCAACTAATGATACAGAACAAGCAAATAGTCAAATTTTAGGTATAAGACTATATGATAAAAACGTACAAAATGGAACAAATTGGAAGCTTGTTATAGATTATGATTCAAAAAATAATGAAAAGTATAGATATGGAAGTGGTTATTATTATCTAGAGCCTAAAACAAATCTTGGGAATGCAGGTACAATAGAAAAAGGCTATATATTAAATTATAATACAATTAAAATTATAGGATTAGAAAATAGTAAAATGTGGGATGTATCAAGTACTTTAGCTGTAACAGATGACATAGCATTAAATTTAGATGCAACAAGTTTCGATTCAGAAGATGCTTGGAAATATATAACCAAAAAAGGCGATCTTTATTATGATGAAAATAACAAATCTCTTAATTTCGATGGCGATGGGGATTATCTAGAACTTAGAAAAAATGGTTTGAGTTTTGCTGATGGTTTCACATTTGAAATGTATGCTAATCTAAGAGAACTTGAAAAAAACAATGGCACTGAAGGAGCTCAGGCCTTAGGTTTATTCTCAAAAATAAAGGATTTAACTACAAATACTAAAGTAACTAATGCAATGAGGTTTGGTTACTTATATACAGATTCAGAATCTAAAGAAAAAGGTGTTATTGCAAAATTTTATGGTAAATCAAATGGAAAAATAATAGGAGATGGATTAGTATATGACCAATATGGTGGATTTCACGTATTAAATGGTCTAGGATATAATGCTAATGAAGATTTTTATTTGACGTTTGTATATAGAAGAACGGCAAGTGTTCCAAAAAATGATACAGTTGAATATTATATAAATGGAAATTTAATTGGAAAATGCGAACAAGATAAAGAATCCTTTGAAAAAGGAAGAAATATATGGGATAATGATGAATGTCCATTTTATATAGGAGCAGTTCCATGGTATAAAGATGGAAATATCTATTATTTAAATGGAAATGTATATTCTGTAAGATTATATCAAAAAGCTTTGACAGAGCAAGAAGTTAAAGATAATATGAATGCAACAGTTAAATATAGAAAATCATTTATTAATCAATGATAAATAATTGTACAAAAAAAAAAATACTAGAAAAAGCTTGCATTTATTGAAAATAAAGGGTATAATATAAAAAGCATAAAAATAGAAAGAGCGGGAACAAATCCCGCTCTAATTTTTAGAATATAGAAAGGAAGAAAATTTTGGCAAATATAGAGGAAAAGGTAGAGAATTTAGTAAAAAAAACAATAAATGATTTAGGATATGAATTATATGATGTTCTTTATGTAAAAGAAGGACCAGATAAATTCCTGAGAATAGTAATAGATAATGAAAAAGGAATAGATTTAAATGATTGTGAAAAAGTAAATGACGCAATAAAAGAAATGATAGACGAAAAAGATTATATAAAAGAACAATATTTTTTAGAAATATCTTCACCAGGAATAGAAAGGTTATTAAGAAAAGACTGGCAACTAAAAAAATATATTGGCAGTCCAATACAGGTAAAACAATTTAAAAAAGATGAATTAGGAAATAAAGATTATATCGGAATTCTAAAAAAAGTAGAAGATAAAAAAATAAATATAGAAGTTGAAAATAAAGAATTAGAATTAGACAGAAAAAATATTTCTCAAATAAAACTATATGTAGAATTTTAAATTATTAATAAAAAAATAAAATATTAAATGAACGAATTTAATAAAGGAGGAGTTAAAATGAAAGCAATTGATAATAAAGAATTAATACTTGCTTTAGAAGAATTAGAAAAAGAAAAGGGAATAAAAAAAGAATATATGTTAGAGGCAATAGAAGCAGCTTTACTTACAGCATATAAAAGAAACTTTGATGCATTAGAAAATGTCAAAGTAGTAGTTGATCAAAAAACAGGTGCAACATATGTATATGCAATAAAGGATGTAGTAGATAGGGCAAATGATGATGCACAAGAAATAAGCCTTGAAGATGCAAAAAAAATAAATAAAACACTAGAACTAGGTGATCAAGTTGAAGTAGAAATAGTTCCAAAAGATTTCGGAAGAATTGCAGCACAAACAGCAAAACAAGTTATAATACAAAAAATAAGAGAAGCAGAAAGAAATATAATGTTTGATGAATATAGTGAGAAAAAAGGAGAAATTGTATCTGGTCCTATTCAAAAAGCAGATAGGGGAATAGTAGTTGTAGATTTGGGTAGAGTTGAAGGAATAATGCCAACAAAAGAACAAATTCCAACAGAAAAATACAGAGTAAATGACAAAATAAAAGCATATGTTGCAGATGTAAAAAGAGGAGAAAAAGGTTCACTTCAAGTAATAATTTCAAGAACAAATACCGATTTTGTAAGAAAACTTTTAGAACTTGAAATACCAGAAATATATGAAGGTTTAATAGAAATAAAAAGTGTATCTAGAGATCCAGGATCAAGAAGTAAAGTAGCAGTGTATTCACAAGACAAAAATATAGACCCCGTTGGTTCATGTGTAGGTCAAAGAGGAATTCGTATTCAAAATATAATAAACGAATTAAATGGAGAAAAAATTGATGTAATTGAATGGAGCGAAGATCCTGCAACATATATAGCAGCAGCACTACTACCAGCTAAAATAATGGCAGTAGATATAAAAGAGGAAGAAAAATTTGCACAAGTAATAGTACCAGATGAGGAATTATCTTTAGCAATTGGCAAGGCAGGTCAAAATGCAAGATTAGCTGCAAAACTTACAAATTGGAAAATCGATATTAAATCAGAAAGCCAATTTAGAGAAATGTTATTATCAGAGCAAAATAAAGAAGAATTATCTCAAACAGAAAATAAAGTAGAAGAAAATAATGTAGAAACAGATAATAAAGTTGATGAAGAAAATTAATTTCATTAAAATAAAAAAAAAGGAGAAGATGTAATTGAGAAAATTACCACAAAGAACCTGTATAGCATGTAATACAAAAATAGATAAAAATAAATTAATACGAATTGTAAGAAATAATGAAAATGAAATTAAAATTGATATAACAGGAAAGAAAGAAGGAAGAGGTACATATATTTGTAAAAGTCAAACATGTTTAGAAAAAGCCAAAAAAACAAAAAAGATAGAAAGAGCTTTAAAAATAGAAGTACCTAGTGAAATTTATGATAAATTAAAAAATATAATTGATGGGGGTGAGTTTATTGGGTAAAATTAAATTATATGAATTAGCAAAGGAATTAAATTTAACCAGTAAAGAATTATTAGAAAAGGCTAAAAAGGAAGGTATTGAGCTAAAAAGTCATTTAAGTGCACTAGAAGACTCAGAAGTAAAAAAATTAAGAGAGTTTTATTCAAATAAAAAAATAGAGAAAGCAAAAGTAAAAGAAGAAAGTAAAAAAGAAAAAAATGATTTATCAAACAGTAAAAAAGTAAAACCTGTAATAATAAGAAGAGAAGTTATTTTTGAAGAAGAGAAAAATAAAAAAGAAGAAGTTAAAGAGAAAAAGCAAACTAATAATTCCCCTTTTATACAAAGGAATGCAAAAAAAGATTATAATATTGTACATAGGACAAAAGTAGAAAAACCACTAACAGTAAGTGAATTATTTGGATTAAACAAAAAAGAAGAAAAGAAAGATATAGAGAGTAAAGAAAAAAGTGAAAAACAAAATGTTGAGATTCCAAAAAAAGAAGAAATAAAGCAAGAGAAAATAATAGAAAGCAAAAAAGAAATGAAAGAGGATATGGTTAAAATTCAAGAAGTGAAAGTAGAAAATAATAATCAAAATAAAGATATCAAAAAAAATCAAAGTAGTCAAAATAATGTAAGACAAGATAACTATTCTAATAGAAACAATAAAAATTATTCTAATAGAAGTAATAATTTCAATCAGGATAGAAATAATAGATTTAATAATGAAAGACATCAAAATTTCTCAAAAGATGGTCAACAAAATAGTTATAGAAAAGATTATAGAAATGCAGAGAATAATAGAAGAATAGATGGAAAATTTAATGGGGATAGAAATTCAAATTATAGAGATAGAAACAATTCAAATAATAACTATAATAAATTTGGAGATAAAAATAGAAGAAATAACTATTCTCAAAATAACGGATATTCTCAAGGAAATACAAAATTTGGTAACAGACCATTAGATGATAAAGGAATTGAGAAAAATATTAAAAATATAATGTCTGTTGAAACAGGTGAAAAAGAATCAGTAAGAGAATATAATAAATCAATTGATAAGAAAAAAGAAAATAATAAATTTAATGAAAATAGGAATACTAAAAAAAGAACAAGAAGAAATCAAGAAGATTATGATATAAATGAAGGAAAACTTAAAAACTTAAAACAACAAGATAAACTTTCAAATATGTTTGAGGACCAAGAAAATAGTATGTTAGATTACTATGATTTAACAACAGTTCGTGGAAGAAAAGGTAAAAAGAAAAATACCAAAGACGATGAGTCAAGAACAAAGCAGAAAATCTTCAAATTAACAGAAATAACAGTTCCAGAATCTATTAGTGTAAAAGATCTTGCACAAGAATTAAAAAAGACAGCGTCAGAAATTATAATGAAATTAATGTCACTTGGAATAATGGCTACATTGAATAATGATATAGACTTTGATACAGCATTTTTAGTTGCAGCAGAGTTCGGTGTTACAGCAGTTAAAAAAGAAGAAGTAAAAGAAGAAGATGTATTATTTGATGAATCAGAAGACAAAGAAAATGACTTAGTAGAAAGACCACCTGTAGTTGTTGTAATGGGACATGTAGACCATGGTAAAACTTCGCTTCTAGATGTTATAAGAAAAACAAATGTTATAGAAGGAGAAGCTGGTGGAATTACACAGGCAATTGGTGCATATAAAGTAAAAGTAAATGATAGAGAGATAACTTTTTTAGATACACCTGGACACGAAGCTTTTACAGCTATGAGAGCAAGAGGTGCACAAATTACAGATATTGCTATACTTGTAGTAGCAGCAAATGATGGTGTAATGCCACAAACAATAGAAGCTATAAATCATGCAAAGTCAGCAGGAATTCCAATAATAGTTGCAATAAACAAAATAGATTTACCAGATGCAAATCCACAAAAGGTAAAAGAAGAATTAATGAAATATGAATTAGTTCCAGAAGAATGGGGTGGAGACACAATATTTGTTGAGATTTCAGCAAAGAAAAATCTTAATATTGATCAACTATTAGAAATGGTTTTACTTGAAGCAGACGTATTAGAATTAAAAGCAAATCCTACAAAACAAGCAAAAGGTGTTGTAATAGAAGCAAGACTTGACAAAAATAAGGGAGCAATAGCATCAATGTTAGTACAAAGAGGAAAATTAGATGTAGGTGATACTGTAGTTGTGGGAACATCTATAGGAAGAATAAGATCAATGATAAATGATAAAGGAAAGAAAGTAAAATCAGCAGGTCCATCAACACCAGTTGAAATAATGGGACTTACAGAAGTACCACAAGCTGGAGATATATTCTATGAAGTAAAAGATGAAAAAATGGCTAAACATTTAATAGAAAGAAGAAAACGTCAAGCAAGAGAAAAATCAATAAATAGTATGCAAGCAGTAACATTAGATAATTTATTTAACCAAATGGAATCAGGAAAACTAAAACAATTAAATATAATTGTAAAAGCAGATGTTCAAGGATCTGTAGAAGCATTAAAACAATCATTAGAAAGATTAAGTAATGACGAAGTAAAAGTAAAAGTAATCCATGCAGCAGCAGGTGCTGTAACAGAAACAGATGTAACACTTGCAAAAGTTTCAAATGCTATAATAATTGCATTTAATGTAAGACCAGCAGGAATGGCAAAAGAAGTTGCAGATAGAGATGAGGTACAAATAAAACAATATTCAATAATTTATCAGGCATTAGATGATGTTGAGCAAGCAATGAAAGGAATGTTGGATCCTAAGTTTGAAGAAGAAGTAATAGGAACAGCAGAAGTACGTCAAACATTTAAAATTTCAAGTGTAGGTACAATAGCTGGAGCATATGTTTTAACAGGTAAACTTCAAAGAAATGCAGGAGTAAGAGTAATTCGTGATGATGTTGTAATTCATGAAGGAAAGCTTGCATCACTTAAAAGATTTAAAGACGATGTCAAAGAAGTTGCTAAAGAATATGAATGTGGTATCCAAATTGAAAAATATAATGATATTAAAGAAGGAGATATCATAGAAGCATTTGTTATGAAAGAAATAAAAAAATAATACAAGGAGAGGCTTATGGAAAAAAGAAAAAATCCCAATCGAATAAATAGAGTAGATGAAGAATTTAAAAAAGAAATAAGCATGATAATTGATCAAGATTTAAAAAATCCAAACATAACAGGAATAATAAGTGTAACAAAGGTAAAAGTTTCAAAAGATTTAAGATCAGCAAGAGTATATATTAGTTTATTAAATTGTAAAAGTAAAAAAAATACATTACAAGGATTGAAGAATTCATCTGGATTTATAAGAAGTGAACTTGCAAAAAGAATAAATTTAAGATATACACCTGAGTTGATATTTGAGGTTGATGATTCTTTAGAATATGGATCAAGAATAGATACTATATTAAAAGAAATTATGCCAAAAGAGGATTAAAATAAAAGAAAGAGGAAATCATATGACATTGGATAAAATTTTAGATGAAATAAAAAAAACAGAAAAAATAGTCATATTAACACATGAAGGACCAGATGGAGATGCAGTAGGAAGTGCATTAGCAATGAAACACGCTATAGACTATTTACAAAAAAAGGTTGATGTTATAATCCCTGAATATTCAAGATGTTTTGAGTTTTTACCAGGAATTCAAGAGGTAAAAAAAAGCTCAGCTATTGCAAGTTATGACTTAGCAATAGCTGTAGACTGTGCGGATAATAAGATTCTAAAGGGATACAAAGACTATTTTGAAAAAGCAAAAACAACAATATCGATTGATCACCATGGAAGTAATAAAATGTATGCTGACATAAATTTTGTAAATCCAGTATCACCAGCATGTGCACAAGTTCTTTTAGGAATTTTTGATTATTTAAAAATTCCAATTTCAAAAGAAATAGGAACATGTCTTGCTACAGGAATTATAACAGACACAGGAGGATTTAATTATAATGTAACAGCGGAAACATTTGAATTTACAGCAGATCTTTTAAGAAAAGGAGTAAATATATCTGAAATATACAGAAAAGCTTTAGAAACAAAGACAAGAGCTAATTTTGAATTAAGTAGAATAGCATCAGATAGATTAGAATTTTTAGAAGATGGAAAAGTTACATTTACATATATAACGTTAGAAGATGAAGAAAAAGTAGGTGCATCTACAGGTGATCATGAAGGAATTGTTCAGGTAGGTAGATGTATAGAAGGTGTTGAAGTTTCAATCTTTTTACATGAATTAAAAGAGAAAAAAGGATTTAAGATTTCACTTAGGTCATCTGAATATGTTAATGTTTCAGATGTATGTCTAATGTTTGGCGGTGGAGGACATATAAGAGCTGCTGGAGCATTTTCCACAGGTACACCAGAGCAAATAAAAAATAAAGTTTTAACAGAAGTAAAAAAACAATTAAAATAAAAATAATAAAAAATTATAACTGTTGATAAAAATAAAATTTTTGCAACAGTTTAATTTTTTAAAATAGGAGAAAATATGGATGGAATAATAATTATAGACAAGCCAAAGGGATGGACTTCAAATGATATAGTTCAGAAAGTAAAAAAAATTTCAAAAGAAAAAGTGGGACATACAGGAACATTAGATCCCCTTGCAACAGGTGTTTTACCTATATTAATAGGAAAAGGAACAAAAATTTCAAAATATTTAATAAATCATGACAAAGAGTATATAGCTAAAATAAAATTAGGAATGAAAACAACTACGGCAGATTTAGAAGGAGAGATAATTGAAGAGCAAAAAGTAAACGAAGAATTATTTAATAAAGAAAATATAGAAAAAATTTTATCAAGCTTTAAAGGTAAAATAGAACAGACACCACCGATTTATTCTGCAGTAAAATTAAAAGGAAAAAAGCTTTATGAATATGCTAGAAAAGGTGAAAAAATAGAAATTCCAAAAAGAACAATAGAAATTTATAATATAAAATTAATAAGTTTATCTAAAGAAGAAAAAGAAATAGAATATGAGGTAGAATGTTCAAAAGGAACATATATAAGAACTCTTTGTGAAGATATTGCTAAAAAATTAAATACTTTAGGAACAATGTCAGATTTAAAAAGAATGAGAGTAGGAGATTTCGGGATAAATCAGGCTATAAATATAGAAGAATTGAATGAAGAAAATATATCTTCAAAGTTAATAAAATTTGAGGATATATTTGAGAGAAATGAAAAAATTAATTTAGAAGAATCGAAAAGAGAAAGTTTTTTAAATGGTGTAAAATTAGATAATATTAACAAAGATGGTGTATATAAGATTTATATTGATGACAAATTTGTAGGATTAGGAACAATAAGAAATAATTTCTTAAAAAGAGATATAATCCTAATTTAGAAATGTAATTTTAAATTATAAAATGTAGAATTTTTTATAAAGCTTCTTCACAAAAATAATATTATTGACATAAAATATATCATAAAATGTAGGAAGGATGATAAAAATGTCAAGTTATATAATTGAAGGAGGTCATAGACTTCAAGGAGAGAGTTATGTATCAGGTTCCAAAAATGCTTCATTACCAATAATGGCAGCAAGTATATTAAATAAAGGAATAACCAAACTATATAATGTACCAAACATAAGTGATACCAAACTAATGATAGAAATTTTAAAAGAACTTGGGTGTAAAGTAATAAAAAAGAAAGACAAAGTTATAATTGATTCTTCAAATGCAAAAAATCATGAGATACCAGAAGAATTAATGTGCAAAATGAGATCATCTGTAATTTTAGCTGGAGCAATTTTAGGAAGATATAAAAAAGCAATATTTTCGTATCCAGGAGGTTGTGAGATTGGAGCAAGACCAATAGATTTACATATAAAAGGATTTGAAAAATTAGGAATTACAATAAAAAAAGAATATGGAAAAATAAACTGTTATGCAGATCAAATACTAGGTACAGAAATTAACTTAGAGTTTCCAAGTGTGGGAGCAACCGAAAATATCATGCTTGCAGCAGTTTTGGCAAAAGGAACAACAAAGATAATAAATGCAGCAATGGAACCAGAAATTACAGATTTACAAAAATTCTTGAACAAAATGGGAGCAAAAATAGAAGGAGCAGGAAGTAATGTAATAACAATAGAAGGAGTAAAGAATTTAAAAGATGTAAGTTATAATATAATGCCAGATAGAATAGAAGCAGGAACACTCCTATGTAGTGCAGCAATGACAGGAGGAGAAATTGCATTAAAAAATGTGAATATAAGTCATATTGCACCTATAATAGATAAATTATCAGAAGCAGGATGTAAAATGGTTTTAGGAAATAAAAATATAATTTTAAAAGCACCAAAAAGACTAAAAGCTATAAATATAAGAACAATGCCATATCCTGGGTTTCCAACAGATATGCAATCAATTATTGCCTCAAATATGTGTGTTGCAAATGGTACATCAGTAATAGTAGAAAATATATTTGAAAATAGATTTAAAACTTTAAATGAGTTGCAAAAAATGGGAGCTAAAATAAAAGTAGAAGGTAATACAGCAATTATAAAAGGAACAAGAAAATTATATGCTGCAAAAGTTAAAGCAACCGACTTGCGAGGAGGTGCGTGTCTTGTAATTGCTGGATTAGTTGCAAAAGGAAAAACTGAAGTAGAAAATATTGAATATGTATTGAGAGGATATGAAAATCTAGATAAAAAACTACAAGAATTAGGAGCTAAAATATATATAAAATAAAAATGCTTCCAGACAAATAGTTCGTCTGGAAGCTAACACATTAAAGCTTTTTCTTAAAGGATGAATAAGGATTGTTGGAATTTGGAAAATATATAAAATAAGATCCCCATATTGTTGTTTGGGGTTGTGGTTCTCCTTTTTTAGCCAAAAAATCAAAAACGATTGTTTTTTCCTCTTCGCTCTCAAAGAAGTAATTTGTCCCTGGATAAAATGGGTGAACTTTCCAACAGTCAAACAGACTTTTCATGAACTTGATTAAAAAGTTCTCAAGTATTTTCTGTTTTCTTTCTTCATCAGTTTTAATGTTTGCCTCTGTTGTCATGGTTTTTAAACCACCTTTCTTTTAAGATAATTTAATTATACTACCATTAATATAAAAAGTCAAATCTAAAAAAGAACTATTAATCATTTAATTTCAATGGATAATAGTCTTTTTTAGATTTTTCATGATTTTATCTTGCTAATATTGATTTATTTATTGATAAAATGGATAACAAAGTATACAATAATTGCAACAAAAAGAGAGTGTTAAGGGAGAAAAAATGCGTATGAAAAAAATAGAAAAAAAACAAAAGGCATGCTTTATTTTGATAATATTTACATTTTAGGAAAAATATTAAAAAATAAGTTATTAAATAATAGATAATTGATAAAATATGAAAAGATTAATTCATATTTTATCAATTTCTTTATTTAGAGCATGATGCAATAGGCATATACAAAATTGTGAAAAATACCGAAAATTAAAATTATATTTGTATTGAATTTTGAAAATTAATGTGTTAATATATACAAAAGAAAGAGGTTAGAATATATGAAAAATTTTTTTAGAATATTAATAAAATACATAATATTTATTTATAATAAGATAGTATATAGAGTAAAAGTAGTAGGAAAAGAAAATGTACCAAAAGATGGGGCATTTATAATATGTGGAAATCATAGAAGTTATTTAGATCCACCGCTAATGGTAACAACATGTAAAAGAAAAGTAAGATTTATGGCAAAACAAGAATTAAAAAATAATCCGATTACAAGATTAGCTGTATATATTTTCGATGGTATATATGTAAAAAGATCTTCAAAAGATATAGGTGCAATGAAAGAAGCACTTAAGACATTAAACCAAGGTGGTGGAATAGCATTATTTCCTGAAGGAACAAGAAACGGAATAGAAAAAGGGGTACATATAAAAAATGGAGTTTCATATTTTGCATTAAATTCAGATGCAATAATAATACCTGTTGGAATTAAAGGAGATTTAAAACCTTTTCATAAGATTATTGTAACATATGGTAAGCCATTAGATTTTTCAGAATATAAAAGTAATAAAAAAGATAAAGAAGTAATAGAAAATGTAACAAATATTATTATGAAAAATATTATAGAACTTTCAAAATAATATTCAATACAACTAACAATAATAGCATAATATATTAAAAGATAGTAGAAAATTATATAATACAAAAATTAGACCAGTTTTGAAAATAAATTAAAACGAGTCTAATTAAAATGATGTTATGGAGCTTCCAACGGGAATTGAACCCGTGACCTCAGCCTTACCAAGGCTACACTCTACCTACTGAGCTATAGAAGCATATTTCAAAATTATAATCATATAAATCGAAAAAGTCAATAGAATTCATTGACTTTTTGCAAAAAACGTATTAAAATATTACAGATTAATAAATTAACGTTAGATAAGAAAATGGCAAATAAGGGAGGAACTAAAATATAAAATGAAAATAGGAATAGTAGGATTACCAAATGTTGGAAAAAGCACTTTATTCAATAGCATAACAAAGGCGGGAGCAGAATGTGCTAACTATCCATTTTGTACAATAGAGCCAAATGTTGGAGTAGTAGCAGTACCAGATGAAAGATTGGATGTACTTACTAAAATGTATAATCCAGAAAAAACAACACATGCAATAGTTGAATTTGTGGATATTGCAGGACTAGTAAAAGGTGCAAGTCATGGGGAAGGTCTTGGAAATAAATTTTTAGCACATATAAGAGAAACAGATGCAATAGCACAAGTTGTCAGATGTTTTGAAGATTCGAATATAGTTCATGTAGATGGAAATATAAACCCTATAAGAGATATCGAAACAATAAATCTAGAACTTATATTTGCAGATATAGAAACAGTTCAAAAAAGACTAGAAAAAGCAAAAAAAATGCTAAAAGCAGATAAAAAATATCAAATTGAAATAGACCTTTTAGAAAAAATAAGTGAAAATTTAGAAAAATCTATTCCAGCGAGAAATTTAGAATATAATGACGAAGAAAAAGAAATATTAAAAGATATGTTTTTATTAACATCAAAACCAGTAATCTATATTGCAAATGTATCAGAAGAACAAATTGAAAATGTAGAAAACGATGAAAATTTCAAAAAGGTAAAAGAATATGCAAAAAATGAAAAAGCAGAAGTTGTACCAATCTGTGTAAAAATAGAGGAAGAATTATCCTCACTAGAAGATGAAGATAAGAAAGAAATGCTAGATGCAATTGGATTAAAAGAATCAGGATTGGATGTTTTAATAAAGAAAAGTTATGACTTATTAGGATTAATGTCATTCCTTACTGCAGGAGAACCAGAAGTAAGAGCATGGACAATAAAAAAGGGAACTAAAGCACCACAAGCGGCTGGAAAAATTCACTCAGATATAGAAAGGGGATTCATAAAAGCTGAAGTAGTTTCGTTTGAAGACTTAATAAAAGAAGGTTCAATGACAGCAGCAAAAGAAAAAGGATTAGTTCGTTCGGAAGGGAAAGAATATATAATGCAAGATGGAGACATAGTATTATTCAAATTTAATGTGTAATAATCTTGTAATAAAAATGTTACAATAATGTAAAAAAAAGAAAATAAAAAAATAATTGACATATAAAGAAAAAAGTTGTAAAATGAAAAATGAAGTAAACAAAAGATAATATACTTGGGAGATAATAGTTTAGAAGTATATTAATCAGAAGGAGAGAAATATGAAAAATTCAAAAGTTTTAAAAATAATATTAATGGTTTTATTAAGTGGAATTATAGCTATAACAATGTCAAATGTATCAATTGTTAGAGCAGCTGACGAGTTTGACTGGAACGATTTAGATGGTGATACATCAAGTAATACAACAGAAGAAAATACTACAGATAACAACTTTGCTACAACACCTACAGAAACAAACAATACAACAAATGACACAACTAACAATGCTGTTGATAATACAGGTTTTTATTCAACAACAAATAGCTCAGCAAATAATACTACAAATAACTCATCTGTAAATAAAAGTTCAACAACATCAAATTCAAATTCACTTGCAAAAACAGGAATTAAAGACTCAAAAGGAACAGTTTCTTTAATAGTAGTTGTTTGCGGAATAGTAGCAGTATATTCTTTAAAGAAAGTAAGAGATTATAAAGATATGTAATTAAAAATTGCAAAAAGCAATTATAAAAAATTACCCCTTTATTAAATTCAGTGAAGGGGTAATATAAATTAAATGGCCCCTTGGTCAAGCGGCTAAGACGCGGCCCTCTCAAGGCCGAATCATGGGTTCGATTCCCGTAGGGGTCACCAAAGATTAAATTATTAGAGTATCAAGAATTATCAATAATGGCTTGATACTCTTTTTATCATTAGCATTATTTCTGTTAATAAACCTGAAAGTCTATATTATCTAAACTACAAAAACATACAAATAAAAACAAGAAAATGACACTTGACATTAAAAAATAATATAGATATAATATTAAAAAATTAACACTTTTTTAACAACTTAGTTTTATATAACTAAAGAAAATCTATATAAAAAAGAAGGGTACTTTTATGGATGAAAAAAAGTTTGTGAAAAAAATATGGATTAATATTTTAATAGCTATAATTATAATGTTCTATTTTATAGGAATAAATATTTTTTACAAAATGAGTTCTAAGGAAAATACATTAATAGCTTTAAAAATATCTTCATCAGTTATACTTGCAATTTCAATATTAATATTAGAAATCGCATATAAAAAAGATAATGGAATGCTTGCAATAAATGGCATAGAAGCATTGGTTATTGCATTTCACTCATTATTTATATCGCATGTAGTTGAATTATCAAATTATAATTTTGAAGCATATATAGTAACATCATCATACTTTCTTGCAATTTATTATGTATTAAAAGCAATAATAATTGATACAAATGAGAAAAGAAAATACTTAAAAAGTTTAAGTGATATAAAAGAAATAGTTGTAAATGAACCAGTGAAAAAGGAACCAAAAAAAAGAGAAAAGTAAGAATAAAATAAAAATTCTAAAATATATTTAATACCAAAATTAAATAAAATGGAGGTAAAATATATGGAAGAGGTAAAAAACAAAAGTCAATTAATTTGGATATTAAAAGGATATGTAATTGCTATTGTTAGTACAATAATACTTCTTAGTATTTTTTCAATTCTTTTAGTAAATACATCAATTTCTGAAATAACAATAAATCCAACAATAATAACATTAACATGTGTAAGCATATTAATAGGAAGTACTATAAGTATGAGAAAAGTAAGAAAAAATGGATTATTAAATGGAGCATTAATTGGAATTATTTATGTTTTTACAATATATTTAATTTCAAGCTTTTTAAAAAATAGTTTTTCATTTAATATTTCTGCAATTATAATGTTTTTAATGGGAATTTGTGGAGGCATAATAGGAGGATTAATAGGAGTTAATACAGCTCATTAAGTAAGGTCAATAAAGGGCTTAGTATAAATAATTGTCCGATAGTTAATTAAAGAGTAAAAAAATAAAAAAATATCAAAAAAAGTGTTGATATTTTTTTTGTTTTAGGCTAGAATATAAAAAGCTTTAAAAAGTAAAGGAGGATTAAATTGATTACATTAGAAGATATTGAAAATAATCCAGAAATTAGAGCATTAATCGAAGGAGCGCAAAAACAATTAAAGGAACTTCGGATACACGGAACATTCGTATAGACATATAGGTATAGTTTCGAAAAGAGCAGGTCAAATATTAGAGGAATTAGGATATGATGAGAGAACAGTAGAACTTGCAAAGATAGCAGGATTTATGCATGATATAGGAAATTCTGTAAACAGAGTAGACCATGCACATAGTGGAGCAATATTAAGCTATCAAATATTAAAAGATATGGGAATGGACGTAAAAGAAAGAACAGAAATAATGACAGCTATAGGAAATCATGATGAATCAACAGGAACTGCAGTGAGCGAAATATCTGCAGCTTTAATACTAGCAGATAAATCAGATGTTCATAGAAGTAGGGTATCAAAAACTAATATTGCAAATTTTGATATACATGATAAAGTAAATTATGCTGTAACAAAAGCAGATTTGAAACTAGATAGTAAAGAAAGAAAGATTACATTAGAATTAGAAATAGACAATAAAATATGTCCAGTATTAGATTATTTCAAAATTTTTATGGATAGAACATTAATGAGTAAATATGCTGCTAAATACCTAAAGATTTGGTATGAATTAATTATAAATGGAACAAAATTACTATAATTAAAAATAAAAATACAATTAGGAAGGAGGAGATATGGGAAATCCCATATCTGCTAGGAGAAATGAAAGAAAAAAAATTAACAATAATTATAAAAATTTTAGCAATATTAACAATATGCTTAGTATCATTTGCAGGAATATATATGAAAAAGTCAGGTAAGTATGAAAATATTGTAAAAGATTATTCTTATGCATCAGATATACAAGGATATAGACAACTTATTTTAGAAGTAAGTGATGCAACTAAAGTTTTAGATGCAGATGGAAATGTAGTTGGAGATACTGACAGTATAGATGAAAGCACAATCTCACAAAATTCATATAAAATTACAGAAGATAAAGTAAACAGTGATGACGCTAAAACAATTGAAAATTACAAAAAATCAAAAGAAATAATAGAAAAAAGATTAAAAAAATTAGGTGTAGATGACTATTCTATAAGTATAAATGAAGAAACAGGAAAAATTTTCTTAAAGATTGCAGAAAACGAAGAAACAGATCATGTAGTAAGTAATCTTTTACAAGTTGGAAAATTTGAAATAAGAGATTCAGAAAACCAAGAACAAGTATATATAAAAAATAGTGATCTAAAAAAGGCAAAATCAGTATATAATACAGCAGAAAGCGGAACTACAGTTTATTTACAATTAGAACTAGACAAAGAAGGAAGAAAGACATTTGCGAATTTAACAGAAAATGAATACAAAAAAGTAGAAAACAATACAACAAATAATTCTACAAATACAGAAGAAAATGCAACAACAGAAGAAAACTCAGATACTACAAATACAGAAAGCACAGAAAATACTGAATCTAAAGAAGAAAATAAACAAAAACAAATAGTACTTGCAATTGATAACAATAAAATGGTAACTACAAGCTTTGATGAACCTATAAAAGATGGAATAATTGATTTGTCAATGGGAAAAAGCTCGAAAGATTCAGATGAAATATCAAAACAACTAAAATCCACATCAACAATAGCAACAATATTAAATTCTGGAGAAATGCCATTAAGTTATAAAGTTATGCAAAACCAATTTGTAAAAGAAAATACAAGTGACAAAAATATAGTATATATTGGTATAGCAATTTTAGCAATAATGTTAATTGCATTATGTATAAAGTTTAAAACAAAAGGTATTGCAGGAACAATAGGATTTTTCGGATTCATAGCATTATATTTGCTTTTAATAAGATATACAAATGTAAAAATTTCTATAGAAAGTATTGCAGGAATAGTAGTTGTAATTTTAATTAATTATTTTTCACAAATAAAATTTTTAAGAATTAACGAGCCAGATGATGAAATTAGAAAAAAAGAATTTACAAAAGAATATAAATCATTTATATCAATAATTGTTCCAGTAGCAGTTATAGCAGTAGTATTTACATTTATGTCGTTCGAGAGAATTGCAACATATGGAATGGTAACTTTTTGGGGTGTCGTTTTAGTACTATTATATAACTTATTAGTTACAAGAAAAATAATAGAAATAAAATAATTCAAGGCAAGAAGAAAGGAATATAGAATAAATGAAAAAAACAATATTTAGTAAAAAAATTATATATATTATAGCATGTATACTAATAATTGCAGGAGCTGTAATGTATTTCGTAAAAGGATTTGAGTTTGACTTAGAATATGCAAAAAAAGATCAAATTACACTTGCAAATAAAACAGGTTTTGAAATTTCAAAAATTAAAGAAATAGTAAAAGAAAAACTAAATGGAAAAGAATTTGAAGTTAAAGAAGTAGAAATATTTAAGAATGTGGTTCAAATTTCATCAAAGGAAATTACAGAAGAAGAAAGAGATGGAATTGTTGAAAAAGTAAATGAAGAATATGGATTAGAATTATCAAAAGATAATGTGTCAATTGTAAATATTGAACATACAAGAATAAAAGATATTATAAAACCATATATATTACCAGGTATAATGTCATTTGCAATAGTACTATTATATTTTATAATAAGATATAGAAAATTAGGAGTTCTAAATATTCTATTTAAGGGGCTTATTTGTCCAATAATAGGGGAAACAGTATATTTTTCTATTATATTATTAACACGTGTACCATTTGGTACTATGACTATAGCGGGGGCAATTGCTTTATATGCATTACTTTTAAGTATAATTGCATATAAATTTGAGCAGGCTTTAAAAGAAATTAAAAATAAAAGTGAGAAAAATTAAGAAAAGAGGACAGAATTATGGAAGAAAAGGAAGTAATCCTTACAAAAGAAGGATTTGAAAAATTAGAGCAAGAATTAAATTATTTAAAAACAGAAAAAAGAACAGAAGTTGCAGAAAGAATAAAAGTTGCATTAGGATTCGGAGATTTGTCAGAAAATTCAGAATATGATGAAGCGAAATCTGCACAAGCTGAAAATGAAAATAAAATAGCAGAACTAGAAACAAAAATTAGAAATGCAAAAATAATCGATGAAAAAGAAATTGATACAAAAACAGTTCAAATAGGAAATACAGTATTATTACATGATGAAGAATTTGATGAAGAAGTAGAATATACCATAGTAGGTTCTACAGAAGTTAATTTAGCTGAAAATAAAATATCTAATGAATCACCAATAGGAAGTGCACTTCTTGGAAGAAAAAAAGGAGAAACAGTAGAAGTAGATGCACCATCAGGAATAATAAAATTCAAAATATTATCAATAAAAAAATAAGTCGATACATAAAATACGATTATTATAAAAATCGGAATTTATTAGCAGTTTATATTGCTTAATAGATTTCGTTTTTTTTATACATAAAATTTCTAACCTAAAATATAATTGTTTATATAATATAAATAAAACTTAGGGTACATTTTACATATGCTGTGCCAAAGAAAGGAAGAATTTAAGTATATATGCAAAAAATTTTATGTATAGAAAACAAAAATAGTAATATCATAAAAAAAATATTCAAGAAGACTGAATTATTGCAAAACACAATAATTATAAATCAAGATATAGAAAAAATAAAACTCAGAAAAAAAATAAAAATAATAAAAAAGATAAATAGAATTTTAGAAATGAATAAGTGTAAGACTGTACTTCTAAGCAAAGATATAAAAAAAGATGAAGAACTTGTAAATCTGTTATATTCAAATAATATTAACATAATTGACGGAAAAATAATTTTTAAAATGAAAATGATAGAAGTATTAGAATATATACTAGAAAGAAAAAATATATCATGTAATGATGCAAAAATTGCTATTCTTTCAAATACAGCAGATAAATTTTTAAAAAATAATACAATGATTTTAGCAAAAAAAGTAAAAGAATTAACAATTGTAACAAACAAAAGGAAAGAACTCAAGAAATTAGACGAGGTTCTGTGTGATGAAGGAATAATAATTACAATAACAAATAATAGGAAAAAAGGAATAATAAGATCTGACATAATTTTAAATATAGATATTCCAAAAGAAATAATAAATTTATACAATATAAAAGATGATGCTATAATTGTAAATTTTGAAGAAAATGTAAAAATACGTAAGAAAAGATTTGCAGGAGTTATAATAGACGGATATAAGTCAAAATTAGATGTTAAAGATGTAGTAAAAAATGAAGAAATAATGAGATATAGTTTATTAAAAAGTGAAAACGAAGAAAAATATGATTTTAATGAAATATTGGAATATTATTATCTTTTAGGTAAAATAGATACAGAAGATATAAAAATATGTAAATTAATAACCTCAAAAAAGAATGAATTTTAAAATTCAATTATCTTCATAACTACTTGCTTTTTTTGGTAAAATATAATATAATGTAAGCATTTAAGGAGAAAAAGTTGGAAAATAATTATTATTTTGACTTTATGAAAATTTGTTTAAAATGAGGTAACATAAATAATAAACATATGCGTTCAAAGAAAAGTCTTTTGTCAAAATTTAATTCTTTTCGACCTGATTTTTGCCTTGTGAAAGGAATGGATTTAAAAATGGGAGATAATTCAAAGAAGAAAAATAGAAGTAAAAATAAAAAGAATAAAAATACACAAAAAAATTTAAGTATGAAACCAGTAAAAGAAAAGAAAAATAAAAAACAAAAATTTTCTAAAAAACACCCTAAATTAGCAATAGCTTTAAGAATATTACTTATTTTAGTAATACTTCTTATAGTAGTTGTTGCAGGAGTTATAGTAGGAATGGTTTACTGTGGATGGGGCGATGATTTTGAAATAAAAAAAGAGGAATTAGTAATAAAACAATCAAATTCTGAGGTAGTAGATAGTGCAGGAACTGTAATTGCCGAATTAAGTGGTGACGAAAGTAGAAAAATTATAACATTAGATGATATGTCTAAATATCTTCCAAAAGCATACATAGCAATAGAAGATGAAAGATTTTATGAACATAATGGTGTAGACTTAAAAAGAACAACAGCTGCTATTGCAAGTTTCGTAACACATGCAGGTAATTCATCATTCGGTGGAAGTACAATAACACAACAACTTGTAAAAAATATAACAAAAGATGATGAAGACACAGGATTTGAAGGCGTTACAAGAAAAGTTAAAGAATGGGCAAAGGCATATCAGATAGAGAAAATGCTTTCAAAAGATCAAATACTAGAATTATATTTAAACATAATATTTGTAGGTGGAAAAAATTCAGGAGTTGAAGTTGGTTCAAAATATTACTTTAATAAAAGTGCTTCAGAGCTAGATTTAGCACAATGCGCATTTTTGGCAGGAATCAACAAAGGACCAAATTTATATAATCCATATGGAGAAAATGGATATAATGAAAGTGAAAATAAAAAGCAAAAGATAAATTCAAGAACTAAAACAGTATTAGACCAAATGTTAAAATTAGGATCTATAAACAAAGAAGAGTATGACTCTGCATGTGAAGAAGTAAATAATGGATTAGTATTCACAAAAGGAACAGATTCGAGTTCAATATACTCATACCATACAGATGCAACAATTGCAAAAGTAATAGAAGATGTGGCAGAACAAAAAAATATATCAAGAGCATTAGCAACAACATATGTATACAGTAGTGGACTTACAATTTATTCAACACAAAATACAGACTTACAAAATTCAATGAATGAAGTTATGATTGATGGGGGAGAAACATATCAAAAACCTTCTAGTAAAGGAACAGACGAAAATGGCAAAAAAATAACATCACAATCATCAATGGCAGTTATAGACAACCAAACAGGCTATGTAGTAGGTGTTGTAGGAGGACTGGGAGCAAAAACAGAATCAAGAGGATTAAACCGTGCAACACAAAGTCCAAGACAGACAGGTTCTTCAATAAAACCACTTACATCATTAGTACCAGGAATAAATGAGGGTGTTATAACACCTGCAACAATATATGATGACTGTGCAACAGAATTCCCAGGAAATTATAATCCAAAAGATTATAATGCTTTTAAAGGATTAATTTCTATAAGAAGTGCAACAATGTCATCTCAAAATATACCATTTATAAAAGTAGTATCAGAATTAACACCAGCAAAATCTACCGAATACTTAGAAAAAATGGGAGTAACAACAATAAATAAAGAAAAAGATGGATTAGCATCACTTGCAATAGGCGGATTTACAGATGGTATTACACCACTTGAAATGGCTGCTGCATATGCAACAATCGCAAACAATGGAGTATATAGAACACCATTATTATATACAAAAGTAACAGATCAAAGCGGAAATGTTGTACTTGAGCCAAAACAAGAACAACAACAAGTATTTTCTGCTCAAACAGCTTATGTGGTAAAAGACATATTAAAATCTGTAGTTTCAGGAGGTACTGCAACATATTGTAAAATTTCAGGAATGGATGTAGCAGCTAAAACAGGTAGTACAAATAATTATTATGATAAATGGCTATGTGGATTTACAAATTATTATACAGGTGCAACATGGTATGGATATGATGAAAATGAAACAATAAAAGGAGAAACAAACTGGGCCGGAAAAATTTGGAGTGCAGTTATGAAAAACATTCATTATGGAATGGATGGATCAAAATTTGACAAACCAGAAGGAATAGTAAGTGCAACAATATGCAAAACATCAGGAAAAAAAGCAACAAGCAAATGTACAGATACATACCAAGAAATATTTGTAGAAGGAATGGTTCCTGGTGATTGTGATGCACATACAAATTCAGCTAAGATTTGTAACGAGACAGATTTACTTGCAAATGAATATTGTACAAATGTCTCAACACAATATTATTCATATACAGTAGAAAAAGAAAGATTAGGATTATGGAAAAACAAATCCTCATCTACAAGAGAAGCTCCTACAACATATTGTACAAAACATAATGCAGAAAATACAAATAAAGTAATTTCGGCACCAAAAATAACTCTAAATGGAGCAGCAACTATTACTTTAACAGTTGGAGATAAATATGAGGAAGAAGGAGCAAAAGCAACTGACGAAATAGATGGAGATATTTCAGGTAAAATAGAAACATCAGGTGCTGTAAATACAACAAAAGCAGGAAAATATACAGTAACATATAAAGTAAAAAATTCAAAAGGAAAAGAAACTAAAGTTACAAGAACAATAAATGTAAAAGAAAAAGATAAAGAAAAAGATAAAAATAATACAACAACATCAGAAAACAAGACAACAGAAACAAAAAATGAAACAAATAAAAACAATACTAGCAAAGATGTATAAGAAAGGTAATTTAGGAACATATTAGAAATTGCCTTTAAAAGAAAAATAGGTAATTGCTAAAATGTTCCTCAATTACCTTTTTAAGGAGAGAAGTCTATGGATATATATTTTTATAACACACTAACAAAACAAAAAGAAATGTTTAAGCCTGAAAATGGTAACGAAGTAAGAATGTATTCATGTGGACCAACAGTTTACAAAGACGCAACAATAGGAAATATGAGAACAATTATATTTCAAGATGTATTAAGAAGAGTACTTAAGTATAATGGATATAAGTTAAAACATGTAATGAACATAACAGATGTTGGACATTTAGTTTCAGATGCTGATGAAGGAGAAGACAAAATGATAAAATCAGCAAAAGAAATGCATAAAGATCCAAAAGAAATAGCTGAATATTATACAAAATTATTTTTTGAAGACTTAAAAGCATTAAATATAGAAACTCCCGAAATAGTGTGCAAAGCAACAGATCACATTAAAGAAATGATTGAATATGTAAAAAGACTAATAGATAATGGTTACGCTTATGAAACATCTACAGCTATATATTTTGATGTATCAAAATTAGATAAGTATGGCATATTGTCAGGAATAGATGTTAGAAATCAAAAAGCAGGAGCTAGAGTCGAAGTTGATCCTGAAAAAAGAAATCCATACGACTTTGCAGTATGGATAAAAGCACCAGAAAATCATTTAATGAAATGGGAAAGCCCATGGGGACTAAGCTATCCAGGATGGCATATAGAATGCTCAGCAATGGGCCAAAAATATTTAGGAGAAACATTTGATATACATACAGGTGGAATTGATTTAATTCCAACACACCACGAAAATGAAATTGCACAAAGTAAAGGTGCATATGGAAAAATACCAGCTAGGTATTGGATGCATGGAGAGTACTTATTAATAAACGGCGGAAAAATGTCAAAAAGTTTAGGAAATGTATATCTATTAAATGATATTATAAAAAGAGGATACGATCCACTAGTGTATAGAATGTTTACATACACAGGAAGTTATAGAAACAAAATAAACTTTACATGGGAAGGAATAGAAGCAAACTCAAAAGCTCTTATAAAATTAAGAGAAGGATATCAAAAACATTTAAATGGTAAGGATAATGTATCATGCGATACAATAAATGAATTTGAAGAAAAATTCCACAAAGCAATAAATGATGATTTAAATATACCATTAGCAATGGGAATAGTATGGGATGCTATAAAATACGAAAAAAAATCTCCTGACATTGCAAAATTGCTTGCAAAATTTGATACTATTTTAGCAATAGATATAGATAGAAAACCTGTACAAGAAGAAAATAATATTCCAAAAGAGATAATAGAATTAGCAGAAAAAAGAAAGCAGGCTAGAATAAACAAAAATTGGGCAGAGTCAGATAAATTAAGAGATGAAATTTTGTCTAAAGGATATACAATAAAAGATACAAAAGAAGGATATGAAATAAAAAAATAAAATATCAAATAAGCAAACAATAATAAATTGGCATTTTGATTGTTATTATCAAAATGCCTTTTTAAAAAGTGATATTTAGATTGTTTTAATAAAAAGAAAGTAAATCTTCTTAATAAAATTTTGTAGCTTAAAAGAAAGGAAGGGATTTTAATATGGAAAATAAAAAAAGAATTTTAACAGGTGACAGACCAACAGGAAAATTACATATAGGGCATTACTTTGGTTCTATTCAAAATAGAGTTAAATTACAAGAAGAATATGAAACATTTATTTTAATAGCAGATGTACAAGCATTAACAGATAATTTTAACAATCCTGAAAAAGTTAGAAAAAATGTTAGAGAAGTAGTAATGGATTATTTAGCATGCGGAATAGATCCAAAAAAATCAACAATATATATTCAATCAATGATACCAGAAACAGCTGAACTTACAATATTTTTCTCGAATCTTGTAACAATTGCAAGATTACAAAGAAATCCAACTGTAAAAACAGAAATTGCACAAAAAAGAGAACTTTTTGGAGAAAGTGTAACATATGGTTTTTTAGGTTACCCTGTAAACCAAGCAGCAGATATAACAGTCTTAAATGGAGCAATTATACCAACAGGCGAAGATCAAGAACCACTAATTGAGCAATGTAGAGAAATAGTAAGAAAATTTAATTCAATTTATGGAGATATATTAGTTGAGCCAGAAATAATGCTTTCTAAAAATAAAAGAATTAAAGGTTTAGATGGAAATGAAAAGATGGGAAAATCATTAGGAAATGCAATTTATCTTTCAGATTCTGATGAGGAAATAACAAAAAAAGTGATGAGTGCTGTAACAGATCCAAACAGAATAAGAAAAGACGACTTAGGAAATCCAGATATTTGTATGGTTTCATATTATCACAATCTTTTTACAACTCCGGAAGAATGTAAAAAAGTTTGCGAAGAATGTAGAAAAGGTCAAAGAGGTTGTGTTGCCTGCAAAAAAGAGCTTGCAAAAAATATAATTGCAACTTTAAAACCAATTAGAGAAAAAAGAAAATACTATGAAGGACATCCTGAAATTGTTGATCAGATTCTAAAAGAAGGAACTGCAAAAGCTAGAGAAGAAGCAAAAAAGAACATGAAAAGGATTAAAGAAGCAATGATGCTTAATTATTTTGATTAAAAGATAAAAGGAGCGAATGAATAAATGATAGATTTTAAAGAAGAAATAGCAGATATTGTAGCAAAAGCTACCGGCATAGAAAATGAAGAAATAAAAAGTTATATAGAAGTTCCAAAAGATGTTAAAAATGGAGATTATGCTTTTCCATGTTTTAGACTTGCAAAAGTTCTAAAAAAAGCACCTCTAGTAATTGCTCAAGAAATAAAAGAAAAGATTGAATTTGAAGGTATTAAAAATGATTCAATTAAACAAATAGAAATAGCTGGTGGTTACCTCAATTTCTATATAAACAAAAATATAATTACACAAAATGTAATAAATGAAATAGCAAATGAAAAAGAATATGGAAGATCAAAAATTGGAGAAGGAAAGAATATAGTAATAGACTATTCTGCACCAAACATTGCAAAACCATTTCATATAGGCCATCTAAAAACAACAGTAATAGGTGGAGCATTATACAATATATATAAATATTTAGGATATAATGTAACAGGAGTTAATCATTTAGGAGATTATGGAACACAATTTGGAAAACTTATAGAAGGTTACAAAATGTGGGGAAAAGACTACGATTTAAGTGAAAATGCAATAGATAAATTAGCAGAAATTTATAAAAGAATAAATGAACTATGCAATGAAGACGAAAAAGTATTAGAAGCATGTAGAGAAAATTTTAGACTTTTAGAAAATGGAGATGAATATTGTACTAAGCTATGGCAGGAATTCAAAGATATAAGTATAAAAGAGTTCCAAAAAATATATGATCTATTAGGAAGCAAATTTGATTCATGGAATGGAGAAGCATTTTATGCAGATAAAACAGATGAGGTAATAAACTTAATAAAAGAATCAGGAAAATTACAAGAATCTGAAGGTGCAATGATAGTAGATTTATCTGACAAAGGAATAGAAACTCCATGTATTATTTGCAAGTCAAATGGTTCAACAATATATGCTACAAGAGATTTAGCTGCAATTTTATATAGGGCTAGAACATATGATTTTGATAAATGTATATATGTAACATCATATGAACAAAATTTACATTTTAAACAAATATTTGAAGTTGCAAAATTACTTGGACTAAAAGAAAAATACACAGATGGTTTAGTACATGTACCATATGGATTTGTAAGATTATCAACAGGAAAAATGTCAACAAGACTTGGAAATTTTGTAAAGGTAGAGGATTTGTTAAAAGACGCAATAAATATGGCAGAAAAGATTATAGAAGAAAAAAATCCAAATTTAGAGAACAAAAAGGAAATTGCAAAAAAAGTTGGAATTGGAGCAGTAATTTATAATGACCTTTCGACAAGTAGAATAAAAGATGAAATATTTGATCTAGATTTAATGTTAAACTTTCAAGGAGAAACAGGACCATATATACAATACACATATGTAAGAACAAAAAGTGTTGTGAAAAAAGCAGGTGGAATACCAAATTCAAAAGAAATAAATGTTGAATTAATAAAAGATGAATATTCACAAAAAATTATTAATTTAATATATAATTTTGAAAATATATTAAAACAAGTTATTGATAAAAACGAACCTTCAATTTTAGCAAGATATTTAATAGAATTATCAAAAGCGTTTAGTAATTTTTACAACGAAAACAAAATAATATGTGAGGATAAAGATTTACAAAATGCAAGAGTATTTATAACTCATGCTACAGGAATGGTTCTAAAAAATGGAGCTAAATTACTTGGAATAGAAATGCCAGAAAAAATGTAAAGTATATGAAAAGAAAATATTAAATAATAAAACAAAGGAAAGAAAATGGAAAAAAAAGAAGAAAAAAATCTTAATGAAAAATTTTTAACAATATTTATATGTATATCAATTCTAATATTTCCGATATTAGAATTGATAGGTATTATTTTTAATAAAAAATTTTTTATGCAAGAAGAAGCATTAAGTGTAATAGGTATATTTGGAGTTTTTGTAACTATATATTATATTTTTAAATGTATAAAAGCAAAAAAAATAGTGTTGAGTGATATATTTATACTTTTATCAATATTGTTTTGTGTATTTTCGATAATATTTTCAAAAAATATTAAAACTTCAATTATGGGACATAAGGGGTATTCAGAAACACCCTTGCAAGTTATGGGGTATTTTACTTTATTTTTATTATGTACTAATATTTGGAATGAAAGAAATAAAAAAGTAATATTAAATACCTTTTTTATATTAGGAATTATAGAAGCAACAGTTGCATTTTTTCAAAATTTTGGCATATGGCCAGTAACATCAATGTTCGACCCGGAGTGGCATACAAGAGACCACTTAGCTTTTGGTTTCACACAACATTGCAATTTTTTTGCTGCAATAGCAATTATATTTACATCACTATTTTCAGCAAAATTTATATATTCAAATACAAAAAAAGAAGAAATATACTTATATTTTGGAACAATATTATGTGAATGTAGTGTTTTATTTACATATACAAGATTAGGTTGGGTTGGAATAATTACAATAGTATTTTTAATAAGTATATTAAATATAATTTTAAAAAAGAAACAAAGACAAAATATAAGATATAAAGTAAAATTTGTTTTATTGTTAATAAGTGTAGTAATCTGTTTTTTATTAATAAGTAAGATCTCAGGTCAATTAGAAAAAGACATATTGAATTCAAAAGAAGAACTGAATTCAGACTTTCAAAATTTTGGAACAAAAAGAGGAAAAATTTGGAAGGCTGGAATTGAAGCTCTTAAACAATACCCTATTACAGGAGTGGGATTTGATATATATGATTATTCTTTTTTTATTTGTCCAGATCAATCAATTAGAATGAGGCAAAATAAAGGACATAATGAATACCTTCATATAACTGTAACGCAAGGAATATTTTCAGGTATAAATTATTTAGCATTTTGTTTTTATACATGTTTTTTTGCATTCAATAAAATAAGAAAATCTGATACCGAATTTGGAAAATCTGATTTAACCAAAATATTTCTAGTAGCATTATGTGCTTACTATGTTCAGGCATTGTTTAATAGCAGTGTAACAAATGTTGCAATTTATAAATGGATATTGATGGGACTTTTACTACCGAAAAATGAACAACAAAAAATTTACTTTTTTAATCTTTTACATAAAAAATATAAGAAAGTGTAGGAATATAAAAAGCGTTATGAAAAAAGAAAAATTGAAAAAGGTAATTAAGTTAATATTAATAATATTGTGGATGATAATAGTTTTTTGTTTTTCTGCTCAACCAGGAACAGAATCGACAGGAACAAGCAGAGGTTTTATTGCGAGAATATTAGATATTTCTATGAAATTTGTTAATTTAGATGAAATTGCAAAAGAAAACGTAATAGTTGCAATTGAGCCTATTGTAAGAAAATTTGCTCATTTTACTCTTTATACAATAGGTGGAATTGTCATTATAAATTATATAAGTACATATAAATTAAAGAAAAAGAAAGAAGCTTTAATTAGTTTGTTAATTGGAGCACTTTATGCATGTACAGATGAATTTCATCAATTTTTTGTGGAAGGTAGAAGTGCAAGTATAATTGATGTAGGAATAGATTCTTTAGGTGTTATAACAGGGATTGGGATTTTTTTAATAATTTCAATTTTCATTAATAAAATAATAAATAAAGTATCTTATAAATAAAATTGAATATTAAGAGGGATTTTAAAATGAGTATAACTGAATTAGTATTATTAAGTATAGGCCTTGCGATGGATGCCTTTGCTGTATCAATTTGTAAAGGAATTCAAATGAAAAAGATGAACTGGAGAAAAGCAATAATAATAGGTTTATGGTTTGGAGGATTCCAAGCATTAATGCCTACAATAGGTTATTTTTTAGGTACAACTTTCGAAAGTGTAGTAACAAGTATCGACCATTGGATTGCATTTGCCTTACTTGAAATAATAGGAGGAAATATGCTTAAAGAATCTTTTAGTAATGAAGAAAGTGATGGCAATGATGATGTAGGCGTTAAAACTATGTTCTTTTTAGCTGTGGCAACCAGTATTGATGCCTTGGCAGTAGGAATAACATTTGCATTTTTTAAAGTTAATTTGTTATTGGCTATTAGTTTAATAGGAGTGATTTCATTTATATTACCAGTTTTCGGAACTAAAATTGGTAATAGATTTGGTGATAAGTATAAAAGCAAAGCTGAATTTGTTGGTGGAATGATTTTAGTTTTACTTGGAATTAAAATTTTATTAGAACATCTTGGTGTTATTTCATTTTAATTTGTATTTACAAATGCAAAATAGTTATAAAAAAGTATGTGAGATAATTTTATATTATTTCATATACTTTTTAATTTTTATATAAAAAAATAAAGGTATATTATATAAAAAACTAAAATAAAAATATAAGAATAGAAAACACCATAATAGTTATGTAAAGCAAATCTTGCTGCACTAGGGAAACAACAAAAAGGAAAAATGAAAAAAGACAAAAATATACACAAAATACTAAATATATATTGACCAAAATTCGATTTTATAGTATAATAAATATACCGATTTTTAGAAATGAGATAAAAATAAATAAAAATTTACATAAATAGACTTACAAAATAATACCTTTAGATAAAAGAATTTACAAAGGTATCAATTTTCCTGCGTAAAAAAAGATTTTATAAAAATAAAAGAAAGGGAGTTGTAGTAGAAATGGAAATTGCAAATATGCAGTTAGACTATGCTGAAAATGAAAGTGTACATAAAAATCAAATAACAGCATTAGTACCAGTAAATAACACAATAGACAAACATGGGGTATGGAATAAAATATTTCAAAGGAGTGCAAAAAGAACAGTAGATATATTAGGAGGGTTGGCAGGAATAATTGCTTTAATTCCAATAACTATAGGCCTTTTTGTAGCAAAGCTATTTAGCAAGGACAAAGGACCTTTATTTTATTCACAATTAAGAATTGGAAAAAATGGAAAATTATTTAAAATGTGGAAATTTAGATCAATGGTAGTAGGAGCAGATGAAAAATTAGAAAAATATTTAAAAGAAAATCCAAAGGCAAGAAAAGAATATAGAATAAATAAAAAATTAAAAGATGATCCAAGAATAACTAAACTTGGAAAATTTATAAGAAAAACTAGTTTAGATGAATTCCCTCAATTTATTAATGTATTTAGAGGTGAGATGAGTTTAGTTGGCCCAAGACCTTATTTGCCAAGAGAGAAAGAAGATATGGGAAGCTATTATGCTTGTATTACTAAGTGCAAACCTGGAGTTACAGGATATTGGCAAGTTAATGGTAGAAGTGAAGTAAACTTTGAAGAAAGACTAAATATGGATATGGTTTATTATCGTGAAAGAAGTTTTAAAAGAGATATACAACTTTTGTTTAGTACAGTAGTAAAAGTTTTTAAAAATGAAGGAGCTGTATAATTAAAATATAAATAAAAAAGGGTTGGAAGCTTTAATATATTCATTATTTGCTACAATTAGAATTGTATTTAAAAGATATGATATTGTTCATGTACATGCAGAAGGTTCATGTGTAATGTTACCAATATTAAAGTTATTCAAAAAAAGAGTTGTAGTTACAATACATGGATTAGATTGGCAAAGAGCTAAATGGGGAGGATTTGCAACAAAATATATAAAATTTTTAAAATAAAAAAAATTAGAATTTTAAATAAGAAACGATAAAAATATTGATATGGACAGTAGTATCAGTGTTTCAAAGCAAAGGTGAAAAATAAGAGGAGAATAATTAAATGAAAATAGCAATGTTAGGGCACAAACGTATTCCGTCAAGAGAAGGTGGAGTCGAAATTGTAGTTGAAGAGCTATCAACTAGATTAGCAAAAAAAGGTTATATAGTAGATGTATATAACAGAAAAGGAAATAATGTATTAGATAAAAACATAAAAACAAAAAAGATAAAAGAATATAAAGGTGTAAATATAAAAACAGTATTTACAATAAATAAAAAGGGATTAGATGCATTAATTTATTCCTTTTTTGCAAGTATAAGAGTTTTATTTGGTAAATATGATTGCATTCACTATCATGCAGAAGGCAGTTGTGCAATGCTATGGATTCCGCATTTATTCAAAAAAAGAACAGTAGTAACAATACATGGATTAGACTGGCAAAGATCTAAATGGGGAGGATTTGCAACAAAGTACATAAAATTTGGAGAAAAGATGGCAGCAAAATATGCTGATGAAATAATAGTTTTATCAAAGGGAGTACAAGAATATTTCAAAAAAACATATAACAGAGCAACTAATTTTATAGAAAACGGTGTAAATAAACCAACAATAAAAGAGCCAAAGATAATAAAAGAAAAATACAATCTAAAAAAAGATGACTATATATTATATTTAGCAAGAATAGTACCAGAAAAAAGATTAGATTTACTAATAGATGCATTCAAAAAAACAAATACAAATAAAAAGCTAGTTATAGCAGGAGGAGCAAGTCATACAAATGATTTTTATAATGAAATAAAACAAAAAGCATCAGAGGATTCAAGAATAATAATGACAGGATTTGTTCAGGGAGAAGAGCTACAAGAACTATTTAGTAATACATATTTGTATTGTTTACCAAGTGATGTAGAAGGAATGCCAATTAGTCTATTAGAAGCAATGAGTTATGGTAAAAACTGTTTAGTAAGTAATATAGAAGAAAATACACAAATATGTGGAAAATATGGAATGACTTTTAGAAAGAGCAATCTGAATGATTTAGTAGAAAAATTAAATTTATGTTTAGATGGTTTAAATAGAAAAAATGAGCAAGAAATTTCTGATTATATATTGGAAAAGTATAATTGGGATGAGGTTGTGAGTAAGACTGAAAAGTTATACAAAAAGTAAGATGTTTTGACTAAAAATAAAGGAGAGCATAGAAAGTTTATGGATACAATAGAAATTGTAAAGAAAAATGAATGTTGTGGTTGTGGTAGCTGTGTGCAAAAATGCCACAAACAGGCTATTTCAATGGTAGAAGATGAAGAAGGTTTTTTATATCCACAAATAAATAATGAACGATGTATTAATTGTGGTTTATGTAGTAAAGTTTGTCCTCAGTTGAAAAAAAATAAAGAAATTGATAATGAATATCCAAAAGCATTTGCAATGAGAAGTAAAAATAATGAAGAATTATCAAAAAGTTCATCAGGAGGAATTTTTTCAGTTATAGCTGATTATGTCTTTGAAAATGATGGGGTAGTTTTTGGTGCTGCATATGATGATGAATTAAATGTTAATCATATAAAAGCAGAAAGTCGAAAAGAGCTAGAGCCTTTAAGAAGTTCAAAATATGTTCAGTCTAATATAGGCGAAACATATAAAGAAACAGAAACATTATTAAAAGAAGGTAGAATAGTATTTTTCACTGGTACACCTTGTCAAATAGCAGGATTAAATAGTTTTTTAATTAAAGAATATGATAATTTAATAACTTGTGATTTAGTATGTCATGGAGTACCAAGTCAAAAGCTATTTCATAAATACTTAGATTATTTGTCAGATAAATTTAAATCAAAGGTAATTAGTTACAATTTTAGAAGTAAAGCTAAAAAGGGCTGGGGACTAGTTAGTGAGATAAAAACAACTGATGGTAAAGTAAGATATAGAGAACCTGATTTTGATCCATATTATAGTAACTTTTTAGAGAGCAATACTTATCGAGAAAATTGTTATAAATGCCATTATACTAATTACAATAGAGTATCTAATATTACCTTAGCAGATTATTGGGGAATAGATGATATTCATCCTGAATTTTCAGATAAAAGTGGTAATTCATTAATTTTAATTAACAATACTAAAGGTGAAGAATTGTTTAATCAAATAAAAAATAGAATTGAAAGTATACAAACTAACTTAGATTTTGCAGCTAGTCGTAATAGAAATCTAATTGAACCTTCAAAAAGAACAACAAAAAGAGAAAAAATTTATTTAGATATAGATGAGTTTAGTACTAAAAAATATATAACTGAAAAATTGAGACCTAAAGTTACAATAAAAAAGATTTTAAGAAATATTATTCCAATGAAAATAAAAAATCTTTTAAAAAAATTTTTAAGAAAACGGGAGGATTGATCAAATAAAATGATAAGAGTTTTACATTCTGTAAGTAATATGGATAGAGCTGGAATAGAAACGATGCTTATGAATTATTATCGTCATATTGATAGAGAAAAAGTTCAATTTGATTTTCTATGCAATAAAACAAAGCCAGGTGCTTATGATAAAGAAATTGAGTCTTTGGGAGGAAGAATTTTTCATTCTCCAGGTTTAAATCCATTAAAATTTCTTGAATATAAAAAATTTATGTTTGAAGTATTTAAAGAAAATCCAGAAATAAAAATAATGCATTCTCATAATGGAGAATTAGCATATCAATCATTATATGCGGCATATAAATATGGAATTAAAACAAGAATTTGTCATGCTCACAATACAAAAATCGAGCCAAATTTAAAGAAACCTTTGAAATTATTATATAAAACTCAATTAAAAAAGGTTGCAAATAACTATTGGGGATGCGGTGTTGATGCTGTAAGATTTTATTTTGGAAATAAAATAGTAGAAGATAATAAGTATATGGTACTACATAATGCAATTGAAGTTGATAGATTTATTTATAACGAAAATATTAGAAATAGATTAAAAAGAGAAATGAATTTAAATGATAAATTTGTTATTGGTCATGTTGGAAGATTTATGGAACAAAAAAATCATGACTATATATTAGAAATTTTTAAGGAAGTTTTAAAAGAAGAACCTAATGCAGTCTTATTGTTAATAGGAGATGGTGAACTTGAAGAATTTATAAAAAGAAAAGCTAAACAATTAAATATATATGAGTCAATTAAATTTATGGGAAATGTAAATAATGTAAATGAACTTTATCAAGTAATGGATATATTCATTTTACCATCATTATTTGAAGGTCTACCAGTTGTAGGAATTGAGGCACAAGCGGCTGGATTAAAGTGTTTATTTAGTGATAAAGTGACAAGAGAAACAGAAATTACAGATAATGTATATTATCTAGGAATTGAAAAAAATAATCTTAAAGAATGGAAAGAAAAAATTTTGTTTAATCTTACATATGATAGAAAAAATCAGAAAGAAAAAATTGTAAAGGCTGGATATTCAATAGAAGATGAAGCAGTAAAATTAGTTGATAAATATATTGAATTCATTAATAAAGGAGAAAAAAATGAAAATAGATGTTATAACTAGACATTCGGTTGCAAATTATGGATCTATATTACAAAGTTATGCAACTCAAAGAGCATTTGAAAAATTAGGATATGAATGTGAAATAATAGATTATACAAAAGATGAAGAACAAGGAAAGAACATTGCAAAGACATTATGCAATAATTCAGATTTTTGGAAAAAAAATATTATTACAAGAAGTATATATTTTTTAATTCAGACTCCAAATTATTTATATTCTTATAAAAAATTTAAAAAATTTAGAAAGAAATTATTGAGACAAACTGAAATAGAGTATACATCTTTTGAACAATTAAAAAATAATCCACCAAAAGCTGATATATATTGCTCTGGCAGTGATCAGATATGGGGAAAAATAGGAAATGAAGATTGTGATAAATCATACTTTTTAGAATTTGCTCCTAAAGGAAAAAAGTGTATATCATATGCTGCTAGTATAGGTAAAACTAATATATCAAATGAAACTAAATTAAAAATGAAACAGTATCTTGATAAATATAGCAAAATTCTTGTAAGAGAAAAATCCGCAGTTGAAATAATAAATCAACTTGGGATTAATAATGTGGAATTAGTTCTTGATCCAACTTTGTTATTAAATAAGGATGAATGGAACAGCATTATTGATGTAAGACCTAGATATGACAAGTATGTACTGGTTTATCAGTTACATGATAATAAAGAATTTGTTGAATATGCAAAGAATTTTAGCAAAAAAATCGGATTGAAATTAGTTAGAATTTGTCCTTCTATGCAAAATTTAATTAGAGGTGGGAAGGGGATTTTTTTACCAACACCTCAAGAATTCATGGCATATTTTAAAAATGCGGAATATGTGGTTACGGACTCTTTTCATGGTACGGTATTTTCTTTAATTTTTAATAGAAAATTTATTGATATTTTGCCAAAAGAGACTAGTACTAGAATTACTAATATTTTAGAGCTTACTAATTGTCAAGATAGAATTCTAAAAGATTATAATGACTATTCATGGGTAGAAAGAAAAATTGATTATGAAAATGTAAATAGAATATTAAATGAATATAGAAAGAAATCAATAGAAAAATTAAATGATGCTATTTTAAAATAATACTAGGAGGCTAAAATGAACAATAAAAAAGTTACGATTATTATTCCTGTTTATAATGTTGAAAAATATTTAAGTCGTTGTTTAAACAATGTAATTAATCAAACTTATTCAAACATAGAAATAATTTTAGTGAACGATGGTGCAACAGATAATTCACAAGTAATTTGCGAAGAATACAAGAAAAAAGATGATAGAATAAAATTATTAGTGAAAGAAAATGGTGGGTTATCAGATGCAAGAAATTATGGAATTCCATATGCTACTGGTGATTATATTGCGTTTATTGATAGTGATGATATGATACATACATCTTATATAGAATACTTACTGAATTTAATAGAAAAATATAATGGAGATATTTCTATATGTGGATATCAGTCGTTTTATAATTCAGAAGATAACATAAAAGTAAATGAGATAAATGATAGCATTGAAATATTTAATTCTAATGATGCATTAGAGCAGTTATTGTATAATAAAAAAATACAATGTAGTGCGTGGGGAAAATTATATAAGAGAGAGTTGTTGGATGGAGTTAAATATCCAGTAGGAATGTTATTTGAGGATATTGGAACAACTTATAAGTTATTTTATAAAGCTAAAAGTGTAGTTTTAGGCAAGAAAAAACTATATTTTTATTTTATAAGAAGTGATAGTATATCACATATGAGTTTTAAAAGCAAAAATATGGATTCTCTAATTTTGAGTATGGAGATGTGTGATTTTATTGATAAAAATTGTAATGTAAATCAAAATGCTATTTTTTATCGAAGAATAATTGCATCATTAAGCATTATCAAAAAAATTGTTAGATCAAATGCTAACTTCGATAAAGAATTAGAATATGCTGAAGATATTCTAAATGAACAAGTGAAAAAAATAAAAATAAATTCTAATATGAAATTTAGAGATATAATACTAATGAAAATTGCAAGAATAAATATGAATTTATTAGAGAGAATTATAAAAAAAATAAGGTGGTTATAGGATGAATATAAATAAAGAAAAAGCTTATAAAATAATTTGCAATATTGTTTTATTATATCCAATTTTAAATTTAATTATAAATTGTATAAGTAATGATAGAATTAAGATTTTGAATTTACCAATTATAATATTATTTTTTATATTTATAATGTTAACTTATGTAATAGAGCGTAAGATGTTTAAAATGATTTTTACAGTATTATTATGCGCATTAACTGTTATAAATGCTAATTCAATAACTTCTTTTTTCTCAACAGATAATCTGTATTTTTGTTTTTTTATAATGTATTTAATATTTATTTATAAGAATGATGACTTTTATAAAGTAAGCTATGAATTTTTTAAATCAAAAGAAAAAGTCACTATATTTACCAGTTTAGCTGTAATTTCTATGGTTATTATTTGGTTATTTCTAGGTAAAGGTTTATATTTACAGGATAATTCTACACTATCGCTTAGAGGACCATATTCATTAAATCATTCTTTAGCATATACTTTGTTGGTTATGTATGCAATGTGTAATTGCGTTAGAAATAAAAAAAATTATAAGAAAATTCTAATTTTAAAAATGATAATGACAGTTATGATAATAGCAACAGCGGTAAGAAGTGCTTTTCTAGTTTTGATTATATATTTGTTTTTAGATTTTAAAAGAACAAATTATAGTAAAAAAATAATAGTTTGTTTTTTAGTCTTACCAATTTTAACCGTTATAGGTATATATACTGGAGTACTAATAAATAATCCATTAGTTAAAAAGACTATTTCAGCAGCTGAAAGAGGCACGATTTCTAATGGTAGAGATGAAATGACACAATTAGGTAGAGATTATTATTTTAATGAAACAACAATGAAACAAAAAATTACTGGAATAGGTATGGAAAAATTGAGAAAAATTTATTTAAGGCATTTTGGAACGGCCTTGCATGCACATAACGATTTGGTTAATATATTATTGGGATATGGTTTTATTTATTTGATTATATCAGCTTATTTAATTATAAGCTTTTCATTTTCAAATAATATTAAACATTCATTTTTATTTATGGTCAGCATACTACTTTTAGCATATACAAATGGATTATTTATGTATATTATATATGTAATTGGGTTGCCAGTTGTAAAAATATTTTATTCTGAAAATAGATTACCAGACAAGGAGAAAAATAAATGATAAGAAGTAGAAATGAATTGAAATATGTTTTAAAAGAAGATGAAAAAAAATATTTTAAAAATAAAAAAGAAAAAATAAAATTATTCTTATTATCAGACCATGATTATTTGATATGGAAATTTATAGTTTCGCTTAGATATATGGAATATCATAAAAATATGAATCATAAATTGCGTTATTATATTTGGGAAATAAGAAAGAATTTATTAGGGTCTAAATATGGATTAACAATGTGGCCAAATTGTATTGAAGAAGGTTTAAAGATTTGGCATTATGGAAGTGTAGTTGTAAACGGAAAAGCAAAGATTGGAAAAAATTGTCAATTACATGGGGAAAATTGTATTGGAAATAAGGGAGATACTTCGGTAAAAGCTCCTGTAATAGGGGACAATGTGGATATTGGTATTGGTGCTAAAGTAATAGGAGATGTATTTATTGCAAATAATGTTAAAATTGGTGCTAATGCAGTAGTAACTAAATCTTGTTATGAAGAAGGAGCAATATTAGTTGGAGTTCCCGCAAAGGTAAAAAAATAATATAAGTTAAATAATTAAAAAGGAGTATCAAGGAAATGGAATTAGTATCTATAATTATTCCAATATATAATTCAGAATTATTTTTAAACAGATGTATTAAATCAATATTAGAACAAGATTACAAAAATTTTGAATTATTATTAATTGATGATGGATCTAATGATTTATCTGGTAAAATATGCGATGATTTTTCTAGGATAGATGAAAGAGCAAATGTTTATCATATAAAAAATGGTGGCGTTTCAAATGCAAGAAATTTTGGAATTGAGAAAAGTAGGGGAAATTATATTGTATTTGTAGATAGCGATGATTGGGTTGAAAAAAATTATATAAGTAATTTATATAATTTCATTCAAAAGAATAAACTTGATTTGGCATGTACAAGTTTTAAAATGATAAAAAAGAATGAAATATTAGAGTTTAAATATGACAATGAAATATTAAAAGGAAAAGAAATAAATATAAAATATTTTGATTTTATACATAAAGTTTCATCTGCTCCTTGGGGAAAAATATTTAAAGCAGACATAATAAAAAAAAATAAAATTCAATTTGAGGCAGATATTCCATTTGCAGAAGATTTGATATTCTTGCTTGATTATTATAAATGTATAAAAAGTATAGGATTATTTGAAGAAATTACATACGACTATAATTGTGTAAATGAAAATCAAGCAATGAAAAAAATATATAAGGAAATGTACAGGTATTTGTATCAAGTGTATAAAAGAGAAGAAAAATTTATTAAAGAAATATCAAGTGAAATTCTGCAAGAAAAATTGGAAAATGAAAAAAAGTATCTATTTAATGCTTCATTGGCTCACTATATAACTACTTTCACTGTTGATATACATGTGATAATGAGTGCATTGAAATTATTTGGATATGATTATTCAAAGGAAAATGCCAAAAGGTGTGTAAAAGAATGGAAAAAGAAGAACTTTAAAAAGTATATTAAATACTGTGTAAAACATTTTTTAGGATTTTAGATAATTAAATGTGTTAAAACTTTTTATATAAATACACGAATATATACAATACTATAAAATGAAGAGGGAGGGAGATATAGTTTGATAAAAAACTATATTTAGAAAGAAATGAATGAAAAAAACTTAATAAAGGGATATTTTCAAAAAAACTTAGGTGATGATTTATTTTTGAAAGTTTTTCTTGAAAGATATAAAAATTATAATTTTGATATGAATTCAAAATATGAATATAAAGATGTATTATGTGATAATGAAAATATAAAGATATATAATAAAAAAAATTTAATAATTATTATTAAAGCTATTTGCAATAAGTTCTTTAAACTTATAAAAAGTAAAAAAGTTATATTATTAGAAGATTTAAAAAAGTATGATAATGTAATAACAATAGGAGGGTCTATTTTTATGGAAAAAGATAATATGGACTTTGAAATCTATAAAAATAGCTTATTCAATAGTAATTGTAATAATTATATTATTGGTGCAAATTTTGGACCTGTAAGAACAAAAGAATATATAAAAATGCATAATGATTTGATATTTCCCAAAATAAAGGATGTTTGTTTTAGAGATAAGTATTCATATGATTTATTTAAAGAACTTCCAAATGTTAGACATGCTTCAGATATAGTATTTACTTTAGATGTTAGTAATGTAAATATTACAAATTCAAAAAAAGCAATAATATCTGTTATTAATGTCAATAAGGATGGTGTTGAAGATAATCAAATAGAATATAATAAAAAGATAGTCGAATTGATACAATTATTAAGAAAAAAGAAATATAATATTGTTTTAATGTCTTTTTCAAAAATACAGGGAGATGAAGCAGTTATTGAACAAATAATTTCAATGTTAGAAGATAAAACGTGTGTAGAAAAGTATTTTTATACAGGAAATATTGCTGAAGCTTTAAATGTTTTAGGAGATTCTCAAATTATTTTTGGAAGTAGATTTCATGCTAATATTCTAGGATTGTTATTAGGGAAAACAGTAATACCCATAGCATATAGCGATAAAACGATTAATGTTTTTAATGACATGAATTTTAAAGGCAAGATTTTTGATATTCGCAATAAAGAGAATTTTGATATTAAATCATTAACCGATGAAGATTTTTCATATAGATTTGATGTCTCTGCTCAGATTAAGGATGCGAATAGACAATTTGAAAAATTAGATAAAATTTTTTATAAAGAGGAAAAATAATGGAAGAATCTAGAACAAAAAATTCAATTAATAATATTAAAACAGGTGTAATTGTACAAATAATAAATAAATTAATGGTTTTTGTGGTAAGGACAGTATTTATAAAGATGCTAAATACAGATTACCTAGGTGTTAATGGATTATTTACTAATGTATTGGCAATATTGTCATTTGCTGAGCTAGGAATTGGAACTGCTATAATCTTCAATATGTATAGACCGGTTGCAGAAAACGATAAAGAAAAGATAAAAAGTTTAATGCAATTGTATAAAAAGTCTTATAACCTAATAGGTATTATTGTATTCGTATTAGGATTGTTTGTAATACCTTTTATGGATTTCGTTATAAAAGAAAAGCCGAATATAGTAGAAAATTTAATATTGATTTATATAATGTTTTTATTTAATACCTCTGCTTCATATTTTTTTACATATAAAAAATCTATAATATCAGCTCATCAAAAACAATCTGTAATAAATAATGTTGATAGTATCTTTTATTTTATTAAAAGTATTGTGGAAATCATATGTCTATTATTAACAAGAAATTTTATAATTTATTTATCGGTTGAAATTCTATCTACGATTGTAGAAAATATTATTTTGTCTAAAATTGCTGATAAAATGTATCCCTATTTGAGAGATAAAAAAATAAAGCCCTTATCTAAAGAAGAAAGCAATAATATTTTTAAAAATGTGAAATCTTTGATTATATATAAATTTGGTGGAGTTATTATGAATAGTACGGATAATATTTTGATATCTTCACTAGTTAATGTAAGTACTGTTGGGTTTTGTTCAAATTACATAATGATTATTAATTCAATAAAATCAATTATAACATCAGCACTTAATGGCATTACAGCTAGTATTGGAAATTTGAATGTAGTAGGAAATACTAAGCAAAAAGAAAGTGTTTTTTATCAAATAACATTTGTAAACTATATTATATATTCATTCTGTGCTATTGCTTTTATTGTATTACTTAATCCATTTATTAGAATCTGGTTAGGGGAAAAGTATATTTTAGGTATAGATGTTTCAATAGCATTAGCATTAAGTTTTTTTATTGAAGGACTAAGAAATCCAGGTTATGCATATAGAACTACATTAGGATTATTTCAAAAAGGTAAAGCTACACCATATATTGGAGCTATAACAAATATAATTTTCTCAATAGCTTTATGTAAATTATGTGGTGTATCAGGAATATTTTTTGCAACATGCATTGCTCAATTGGTTTCGTATACATGGATAGATCCATATTTAATACACAAATATGAATTTAAGACGCCTGTAAGTAAGTATTTAAAAAAATATATAAAATATTGTTTGATATTTATTTTTATTGCTATAGTGACATTAAGTGTAACATATTTTGTGAAATCTGATGGATGGATTGGATTAATTTTAAAGGCAATTATTGTTTTAATTATCCCTAACTTTTTGAATTTAATAATTTTATGTAGAACAGAAGAATTTAATTCTTTAAGTGATAAAATATTGAAACCAATTATAAAGAAAGTGAAAAAATAAAAGGAAGAAATGTCAATGAAAAAAACAATAAATTTCATACTAATAATTCTTTGGCTCATGACAATATTTATCTTTTCAAATATGCCATCAAAAGAATCAAATGCAAAAAGCAAAGACACAATAGAAACAACACTGGAAAAATCTGTAAAAATAACAAACCAAGCAGGAATAACAGACAAGCATCCAAGTAAAAGCAAAATAAAAAAAATAGTAAAAACATTAAACAAACCATTAAGAAAATGTGCACACGCTACAGTATATTTTGTGCTAGCAATACTTATAATGAGCTTATTAAAAGAATACAATTTGGTAACAAGAAAAAAGATTATATTAACGGTAATATTGTGTTTTCTATATGCATGTACAGACGAATTTCATCAGCTGTTTGTAAAAGGAAGAAATGCAAATTTTGTTGATTGCTTAATAGATACTGCAGGTTCTGCAATAGGCTGTGGATTTTACATTATGTGCTGTAATTTTATAAAAATTAATAAAAAATTTTGGAGGTGTAAAAATGCAAACTGCAGATGATTTTGATAAAGAAGAAAAAATGAAGAAACCTAACAAAATACTAAAATTCTTTAAAATATTTGCAATAACAATATTAATAATAATTTTATTATTTGTAGGAATTGTTTTAGGTGGATATTTATACATAAGACATTCAATAGATAAAACACAAAAAGTTGAAATAGATAAAAATACAATAGAAGTAAATGAAGGAGTAAAAGAAAATCTAACAGGATTTAAAACAATAGCACTTTTTGGAGTAGATAGTAGAGAAAATGAACTTGAAAAAGGAACTAGAAGTGATTGCATAATATTAGCAATAATAGACCAATCAAATAAAAAAGTAAATTTAGTATCAGTGTATAGAGATACATATTTACAAATTACAGGAAGAAATTTGGACAAGGTAACACACGCATATGCATTTGGAGGAGCAAGCATGGCTATGAGCACTCTAAATACCAATTTAGATTTAAATATAACAGAATTTGCAACAGTAAATTTTGACTCAATGGTAGATATAGTAGATCAAATAGGAGGAGTTGAAATTACAATTGAACCTTCAGAAATTAAATATATAAATAATTATATAAAAGGAACTTCAGCAACAGTTGGAAAAGCATCATCAGAAATAAAAACAGCAGGGACATATAATTTAGATGGAGTTCAAGCGGTAGCTTACTCAAGAATAAGATATACTGAAGGTGGAGATTATAAGAGAACAGAAAGAATGAGAACAGTATTAATGGCAGTTGCAGAGAAGGCTAAGAAATTGAGTGTAGGAGATTTAAATAGTTTTGCAAACGTTGTTCTACCAAGAGTTTATACAAATATAAGTACAGACGAAATAATGTCTTTAATTCCTGAAATAGCATCATATTCTTTTGAAAAAAATATAGGATGGCCTTATGAAGTAAAAGGGGATATGATAGGTGGAGTATGGTATGGAGTACCTGTAACACTTGAAGAAAGTGTAGAAAAACTTCATAAAGAAGTTTTAGGCAAAGAAGATTATGTTGCTTCTGAGAAAGTTAAAAAAATAAGCCAAGCAATTATAGATAAAACAGGATATAGATAAAAGTTAGATTAAAGGTATTTTTTACACACAATTATCCAAAAAACAAAATAATAAAGATACGAGATTCAAAAGTTAAAAATAAAAATATAAAAAAGTTTATAAAAATAGGTTATTGAAAATATATTAATATTTTCTTTAGCCTATTTTTTCATTGTTTAATATAAAGAAGTATAAATAAAAATAGTCTTAAAAACTATTGACATAAGTTTAAATTCTAGCTATAATAATCTTGCAAAAGCTTTAATTCAAGAATTTTTTTAAAGATTTTAATTCAAAATAAATTTTTTTCAAACCTTTTAATTT